>JAABUM010000495.1_pt1 | contig 68547 bp, 54 predicted proteins | sample 5559161 | NCBI WGS metagenome assembly JAABUM01 (sample SAMN10711868, study PRJNA513369) | rock metagenome | isolation source: Antarctica rocks | place: Antarctica: Victoria Land, Siegfried Peak nord
CGGCCACCCCTTTACCCACACCCACACCCGAACCAACGCCAGAGCCGACGATCATCCCGACGCCGGTAGCCACGCCTGTGCCGACACCGTGGCCTACCGCTGCGCCGGTGGTGGTGCCTGTGGCGAGCGGGTCACACACTGACTGGATGACTGCTGCCGGGATTGTGGCGAGCGACTACGCATGTGCGGACGCAATTATCCTTAGAGAGTCGGGATATAATGTCCATGCCACTAACCCTAGTAGTGGAGCCTATGGGCTTCCTCAGGCTCTCCCCGGATCAAAGATGTCGTCTGCTGGTTCCGATTGGCAAGTAAATCCTATAACGCAACTAAAATGGATGGCGACCTATGTGGCAGAACGCTACGGCGGTTTCTGTCCGGCGTGGACCTTTTGGCAGAAATCACGCTGGTACTAGCATATGGTAAACGCACCCCTGGAAAAAATTGCCCAGAAGCAGATCATGGAGTACCTGACGTTGCGGGGCTGGGTCGTCGAGCGCATGAATAGTGGGAAGATCCCGGCGAAGTACGGGATGAAGACGCGATATATTTCGCTCCATAGCACGGGGACGCCGGACGTTCAGGCATTGAAGAAAGCACCAAACGGCTATACACAGGTTTTATACGTCGAGGTAAAACGTCCTGGCGAGAAGCCGAGCGAAGAGCAATTAGCGATGCACGACGTGTTGCGTGAAAAGGCCGGGGCGCGGGTCATCGTGGCGACGAGTTGGGAAGATGTCGAGCGCGAATTGGCAGCATAGGCAACGACAACCCTCCTTATCAAAAGAAAGTAGCCCTGGCCATTTCTGACCGGGGCTGTTGCGTAGCTTATGGGATATGACGCCCGCCCTACCCGTTCATCAGATTGACGAGGACGAAGATCGGGCGGTGCGTCGTCTCGGCGAAGGTCTGGGCGCGGACGATGGTGTCGGCCCAACGCGCGATCGGTGTGGTCGCATCGAGCTGGACGTAGCGCACGTTGGCGGCGTCGAGGATCGCCTCGGTCCGCTCGCTGATGTGGTGAATCATGCTGTTGTACTCCCCGAGGCCGCCCCGCCGCGCGACGATGACCAGCAGCGGCAGGTGGTACGGCGCGGGGAAGGTGTTGAGGGCGGTGAGCATGTTCCCGACGCCGTTGTCCTGGATAATCATCACCGCCCGCGCTCCCGCCAGCACCAGGCCCGAGAGGATGCCGACGCCCTCCTCCTCGCGCGGGATCGGCACGCAACGGAAACCGTCTTGCCCATCCTTCACCAGGAAGTGGCCGATGATCGTCTTCAGTGTGCTGGACGGCAGGTGCAAGATCCACTGCGGGTCGATCGACTCGACGGCGGCGATGACGGCGGCGCTGCGCTCATCGACGGCGGGGGCGGCGGTCATGGTCTTCTCCCTCTTCAGGCGGCCCGAGCGCCACGTCGTCGGCGTCCGTCCAGCGAAACCGGAGCGCCACATTGTGAGCGGTTGTACGAATTGTACTCGCCGAGCCCGCCACGCCGCGCCACCACGATCAGCAACGGGAGGTGATACGGGGCCGCGAAGGTATTGAGCGCCGTCAGCAGGTTCCCGATGCCGTTATCCTGGATGATCATCACGGCGGGCAACCCGGCCAGCGCGAGGCCGGAGAGGATCCCGATCCCTTCTTCTTCGCGCGGGATCGGGACGACCCGCAGCCCCTCCCGCCCATCGCGCGCGAGGAAGTGCGCCACCACCGCCTTCAACGTGCTCGACGGCAGATGCAGGATCCAGCGCGGGGCGAGCGCCTCGATCCCCGCGATCACCGCAGCACTGCGCGCATCCACGCCGCTCATCGCCCCTACCCTTCGCCACAACGTTCGTCCGCGAAGCGCAACAGCGCCGCCGCCACGATCGCCGGTTGTTCTTCCATCAAAAAATGCCCGCAGCCCGCGATCGCCTGTCCGCGCACATCGATCGCCACTTCGCGCCAGATATCGAGGACCGGCTGATTCGCCAGATTGCCGCGGTTCCCCCAGAGGAGCAACGCCGGCAGCGTCAGGCGTCGCCCTTCCTGCCGCTCCGCGCGATAGCGCGGGACATCGCGATGGAAAGTGGCGCGGTAATCGTTCAGCGCCGCCGCGACCGCGCCCGGCTGGAGCCAGCAGCGGCGATACTCGCGCCAGGCACCATCGGCCTCCATCCCCTCCAGCAGGCCCGGCGAGCGCGCGAAGAACTGGCGCAGATACGCCTCCTCATGCCCCGCGATCAGGCGTTCCGGCACCTCCGGCGTCACCTGGAAGGTCCAGTGCCAGTAGCGCTCGGCGGCCTCGGCGGCGCTCAGGCGGTCGTAGACATACTCGACCGGGAGGATGTCGAGGAGGGCGACGCCGCAGAGGGCGTCCGGGTGATCGAGGGCGTAACGACGGGCCACGCGCGCGCCGCGATCGTGGCCGATCAGTAGCGGCTGTTCGATGCCGAGCTGCCCGAGCAACGCATGGAGGTCGGCGGCCATCGTCCCCTTATCGTAGCCCGCTTCGCCTTCCGGTTTTGCCGAGTCGCCATAGCCGCGCAGATCGACCGCGAGCACCTGATAGCGCGCCAGCAGGTCCGGCAGGATCAGCCGCCAGGTGAGCCAATTCTGCGGGAAGCCGTGGAGCAATACCAGCGTGGGTGCCTGCGGATCGCCGCCCCGGACGTAATGGAGCCAGATGTCGTCGATCTCGGCGCGCGCATGGGTCAGCCCAGGAATGTTCAGCGGGTTCGCTAGCAGCCCCATAAAACCCTCCATCGGCGTGCGATCCGCCGCAGCGACCGGGCGATCGTAGCGGCAGTATAACGGATGGGCGCGGCGACGCGGGGCTTGCTACCTGGACGGATAGGCGCAGCGGCGGTGGACTGATGACCCCGATGAGGGGCGCGACGGCGTGAGGCTCATACCTCGGCGAGGGGCGCGGGCGCGGCAGCGGCAGGGACCGGCTGTGGGGTGGTGTAGACCTGTCGCTTCAGGATCGCCAGGAACGGCAGATTGCGATGCAACTCGCGATAGTCGAGCCCGTAACCGACCACGAACTCATCGGGGATGACGAAGCCGGTGTAGTCCAGCGGCACCGGCACGATCCGCTGCTCCGCCTTGTCGAGCAGCGTGCAGACGGTCAGGCTCGCCGGGTTGCGCGCGCGCAGCGTCTTGAGGAGGAAGTCGAGGGTCAGGCCGGTGTTCACCACGTCCTCGACCAGGATGACGTGCTGCCCGGCGATGTCCCGGTCGAGATCTTTGACGATCCGCACCATGCGCTCGTTCCCGCCGCGCGCCGGACGAGCGAGCGCCAGGAAGTCGATCGCGACCGCGCTCGTGATCGCGCGCGCCAGATCGGCGAGGAAGAAGGTAACCCCCTTCAGCACGCCGATCAGCACCACCGGACGCCCGGCGTAATCGCGCGAGATCTGCTCGCCCAGTTGCGCCACCCGCACGGCCAGTTCGTCGCGGCTGACCAGGATCCGCTCGATATCCTCTTCGCGCAACGAGGCGATCTCGACCGCGCCGTAGCCATAGGCGGCGAGGAGTTGGTGATAATCGCGGTTATAGAGCAGTCGCACGTTGATCGTCGGGTAGAGATCGCGCAGGCGGCGCAGTTTGCGGTGCTTGCGCGTCACGAGGCGTTGCCGCATCGTCGTCAACTCGACGTAGAGATCCTGATCGGGCAGGTAGAAATCGGGGGTGAACATCTCGTTCACCTGATCGCCCGACCAATTCAGGGCGAACGAGGTGGGCTCGTACAGCCAGGGGATGTGATAGAAGTCGAGGAGACGCGCGAACTCCACCTCCATCGGATTGACGAACGCCGTCTCGCTGGCGAGCGACTCGGCGTAGTCGTCGTCACCGCTCTCGGTCGGCGTTGCGCCGAATACGTCGTGCTCGGGATCGGGTCGCTCCCCCACAAACCGCTCCTGTTACCATACCAGGCCAAAACATGTCAGGGCCAAAACACCTCAGGCGGTCACGCGCCGCTCAGGGTCGGGCCAGCGCGGTCGCGGCGGCCAGCAGCGTCGCCTGGGCGCTGATCGCCTTCGCGCCCGGCCGTGGTCGCCGCCGATGATAGATGCCATCGGCACCGAGCTCGCGCGCTTTGATCGTATCGTCGAGATAGAGCGGGATGATCTCGTCGCGAATCTGGGCTTTGATCGCCTCGCTCTCGACCGGGAAGAGCACCTCGACGCGCCGATTGAGATTGCGCGGCATCATGTCCGCGCTCCCCAGGTAGATCTGGTCCTGGGTATCGCCAGTCCCTGTGCGCCCATTCCCGAAGTAGTAGACCCGGCTGTGCTCCAGGAAACGCCCGATGATGCTGATGACCCGGATCGTCTCGCTGACGCCGGGCACACCCGGGCGCAAGCAGCAGGCTCCGCGAACGATCAGGTCGATCTGCACCCCGGCGCGCGAGGCGCGATAGAGCGCCTCGATCATCTCCGCGTCGATCAGCGCATTCATCTTGAGGATCAGTCGCCCGCGCTCGCCGAACGTCGCCTCGCGCGCGATCAACTCCAGGAGTTGACGACGCATGTTGGCCGGCGCGACGATCAGCTTGCGGAACTCTCGCTGCGCGGAATAGCCGGTGAGATAATTGAAGAGATCGGAGACATCGGCGCAGATAGCGGGGTCGGCGGTGAAGAGACCGAGGTCGGTATAGGAACGCGCCGTCTGGGCGTTGTAGTTGCCGGTCCCCAGATGCACGTAGCGGCGCAGGCCATCGGCCTCGCGGCGGACGATCAGGGCGACCTTGCAATGCGTCTTCAGCCCCAGGAGACCATAGGCGACGTGGACACCGGCCTCTTCCAGCGCGCGCGCCCAACCGATGTTGCTCTCCTCGTCGCCACGCGCCTTCAATTCCACCATCACCGCGACCTGGGTATCGTCGTCGCGCGTTTCGAGGAGCGCATCGACGATCGGCGAGTTCGCCCCGACCCGATAGAGGGTCTGCTTGATCGCCAGCACGTTCGGATCGAGTCCGGCGCGAACGAAATCGACGACCGGTGCGAAGGAGTTGAATGGGTGATGCAAGAGGACATCGCGCCGCCGGATGATATCGAGCACGTTGCTCCCATCGCGCGGCCACTCGTTCGGCAGACTCGGCACGAACGGGGGATCCTTCAGATCGAGCCGATCGATCTTCCCCAATTCGCCCAGGGCACCCAGGCCGAGCGGCCCGGTGCTCACCTGCACCAGTTGGAGTTCGGTCGCCAGCTTGCCGACGAGCCAGGCGCGCACATCGGGCGGCATCGACTCCTCGACTTCGAGCTGCACCACGTAGCCGAAGAAGCGCCGCTCCAGGCTCTCCTCGATCGTCTCCAACAGATCCTCCGCCTCCGCCTCGCGGATCGCCAGGGTGGCGTTGCGGATCACGCGGAAGAGATAGGTGCCGACGATCGCTTTGCCGGGGAAGAGCGCCGAGGCATTGGCGGCGATCACCTGTTCCGCCCAGGTGAACGAGCCCTGTCCGGCACTGGTCGCTTCCCCCGCCGACTGATCGGGGGGGATCGGGATCAGGCGCGGCACGGAGGGCGGCACCTTGACTCGCGCGAAGCGTTCGCCTAGCTCGTCGCGGATGACGACAAGCATGTTCAGGCTCCGCCCGGAGATGTGCGGGAAGGGTCGCCCGGCATCGACCGCGAGGGGCGTGAGCAACGGGAAGATCTCGCGCTCGAAATACGAACGCAGCAGTCCCTGTGCCGCAGGGGAGAGCGCGACGTAATCCAGCACCTGGATCCCCTCGGTGGCGAGCTGGGGGATCAGACGCGCGGCGAGCGCGCGCTGGAAGGCCACCGCAAGGTCATGGACGATCGCATGGATGCGATCGAGCTGCTCCTTGGGCATCATGGCGTCGCGCCCTGCCTCCACGATCTGCCCGGTGAGCAACTGATCGCGCAGCATGGCGACCCGCGTCTCATAGAACTCGTCGAGGAGCATCCCGCAGATCGCCAGGAACTTCACCCGCTCCAGGAGCGGATTCTGCTCGTCCTGGGCCTCCTCGAAGACGCGGGCGACCAGGGCGAGCGAGCTCAATTCGCGGTTGAGATACAGGCTCGGCTCGCGCAGATCGGTGAGCGCGGGCGCGACCGGCGCGGCGGCGGTGGTCGGCACGAGGGCGTTCGTCGACGCTTCGAGAGCGGCCACCGTGGCAGGGGCGGCATGCTGGCCTGCGGCTGGCGTCATGGCGGGCGAGCCTCCTTGCTTGCGCGCTCCCGCCCCACGGCGGGTACTAGACATCGTGTTCCTCCGGCTGCGGCACCGTCAGCGCGGCGTCATCCTCAGGCGCTGGTGTGAGCGCGGCGACGTTCTCGCGGAGACGCCGGGCAAGTTCGTCGCGCTGCGGCGCGGCCCAACGCTCGCGCAGCCGCGCTTCCAGCGTATCGCGCTCCGCGAGCGCATCGATCAGCAGGGCGTAGATGCTCGGCGCGGTCGCCGCGAAGGAATCCGCCGACGCCAATTCCTCCCGCACCGCCGCGAGGCGCTCGTCGCGTGTCCCCGCGATGAAGACCGCCCCCTCCAATTGATGCAATTGGCGCTCCAACGCCTGCGCGCGCTCCCAGGCGAGGAGATCGGTCAGCACATCGCGATCGTGGACGGTGCCGAGCAGCGTCTGAAGCTCCTTCAACTCCCCCACCCGCTCCTGCGCCTCGGGCGGCAGGAGCGGGGCGAAGAACTCGACGGTATAGCGCAGCTTCTTCGTGGCGATCCGCAGCCGATGGGCGACATCCGGCCCCGCATCCTCGTCCGCGAATTGTCGTCCGCGTTTCTCGAAGCGCGCGAGCGCCGACTCGATCGCCTCGGCGGCGACCTGTCCGGTGAGCGCCCGATCGCCCAACTTGCGCCGCGACTTGATCGCGGTCAGCGCCTCGCGGAACGCCGCCGCCTCCGAGTCGTCGTCCTCATCCGCCCACCGATCGAGGATCGGATCGAGTTCGTCGCGCACGGTGGCCCGCTCGGCGCTCAGCGCATCGAGCAAGGTCTCGATCCCGACACGTTCCGCCTCGGTTTCCTGTAGGGCGCGCGCGCGGAGATAGTCGAGCAGCACATCGGTGTCGCGCACTTTCCCCGCCACCTCGGCGAGCGCGCGCAACTCCCGGACGAGCTGCTTGTATGTCTTCGCCCCGAAAAAGGGTCCGGCGCTCTCGAGGGCGACCCGCAGATGTCGGATCGCGACCCGGAGCGCGTGGACCGCGTCCGGGTCGTCTTCGTCGCGCACCGACGCAAGGTGCTTGAGCATCACCGCCAACCGGCCCTCCAACAATTCCGGGAGGATCGCCGGGAAGGGCACGTCCGCCTGGAGGAGCGCCCCTTCGCGCGCCTTGCGGCCAGGTTTCTTCGATTTCGGGGCGGGCGCATCGTGTGCCGATGTCTCACGGTCGGGCATTGCAACAGCCTCGCTCATCGCACCCGGCTCCTGGTGGAGCGGGTCCGGTGCTGATAGCACCGCAGCTTGCGGCGGCATGGTCTTCAACGTGGCGGATGGCGATGTCACACCCGTCTCGGCGGTCACGAGGGGCGGCTCATCGCTCGCCGCAGGGGTCGGAGGAGCGGGAATCGTTGCCGCCACGGGTGGGGGCGTTTGCCGGACGCGGCGCGCGGGTGCCGACGTCGGCGACGCCGGGGCGTTCGCGGGCGTGGCGGCAGGCGACGACGCTTCCGCCGGGGCCGACGCGGGCTTCGGGCGAGCGGCGGCGATCCGACGACCGCGCGGCGGTGCGGGGGCTTCCTGCGCGGCGAGCGACGGAACGACCGGCGGCGGCGTGGCCGGGTTGGCCTTGGCCGTCACGCGCGGGCCAGACGCACGCCGCGCCGCGCCCTTGCCGCCCCGCGCCTCGACCATATTGGCGTAGCGGGCGCGCAGCAGGGTTCGGATCAGATCATCGGCATCGGGCGGGGCGGCGGCGCGAATCTGATCGATCGTCTCCTCGACCGGATACTCGACCCGCCGTTGCTCGCACGACCAGCCATCGCCCGTCCAGGTCAGCAGACCATAGCCCGCGCGGCGATCGCCATCCTTCGGCAATCCGACGCTGGAGATATCGATCAGACGGAGGCGACCAACATCGCGAACATACGGGAGATGCAAGTGGCCGAACGCGATCGTCGTCACCTCGGGCGGCAGATCGGCCAGCAACGGCGCGATCTGGTTCTCCGGGGCGAGCGGTGGCAGGTGCTGATCCATATCCTTCGGATTCGCATGGACGATCAGCAACACACTCCGCCCATCAGGTGCGGCGATCCGATGCGAGAACGGCAGCGCACCGAGGTACGCGAGCCCTTCGCCACCGATCTGCTCGCGCGTCCAGGTCAGGAGATCGGCATAGCCGAGTTTGGCGGACTGCTCCGGTGTCAGGGCGAGATCGCGATCGGTATTGCCTTGCACCACCGCGCAGTCGAGGCCGCGTACGCGCTCCAACACCTCGCGCGGGCGCGGCCCGTCCAGGCAGAGATCACCGGCGATGGCGAGCGCATCGGCCCCACCCTGCGCCGCGAGATCGGCCAGGACCGCCTCCAACGCCACGAGGTTGCCGTGGATATCGGACAGAACCGCCACGCGCATCGCCGACCCCTTTCCCTCATCCACACGCCACAAATTCGCGCTCATGGTAGCCGCAAACGGGGCCGGAGCGCGCTACGCGGTCGCCGAGGGCAGCCCACCGCCCACATCAGTATGCCGCAGATAATCCAGGAGTATCCCTTCGCGGATACCGCCAGAGCCGATAATGGCCGTATCCGGGCGATACGCCGCAAGAATTGCGCCGATGATCGCCGCGCCAGCCGGGAGGGTCCGCACGCGCTCAGGATCGAGTCCGGTGCGCGCCGCCAGCGCGGCGGACGGCTCCTCGCCGAGGAGCGCCAACGCCCGCGCGATCCGCGCAGCGGTCATCGTCAACGGCGCGTCCGGCTGGGGGGCCAGGACCGCCAGCGCCTTCGCCGTCCCCCCGACGAGGATCGCGCGGTCGATCGCGGGCGCATCGCGCGCTTCCGGCCCGATCGCGGCTGCGGCATCGCTCGCCGCACGGGCGATCATCGCCTCACCGGGCGGATCGTCAGGGATATGTCGTTCCGTCAGCCGCCCGGAGCCGATCTGCAACGACGCGGTCGATCGCAGATCGCCGTCCCGCGAGACGATCAACTCCAGGCTACCGCCGCCCAGGTCGGCCACCAGCAGCGTCCCCGTCAGCGCCAGCCCGACGGTCGCTCCGGCGAAGGTCAGCGCGGCCTCGCGCGTGCCGCCGATGATCGCCGCGCGCAGTCCGGTCGCCGCCGCGATCCGCTCGACCAGTTCGACCCCGTTCGCCGCATCGCGCGTGGCGCTCGTCGCCACGATGAGGATCGGCGCGGCCCCGAGTTCCCGGGCGAGGTGGTGGTACTCCTGCACCGTCTCGACCGCCAGCGCGAGCCGCGCCGGATCGAAGCGCCCGGTCCGTTCGATCCCGTAGCCGAGCCGCACCGTCGCCGTGCGACTTGCCAACTGTTCCAGCCCGAGCCGCCCCCCCGCCAGCGTGGCACGGGCGACGAGGAGGCGGATCGTGTTGGTGCCGATATCGATCGCGGCGAGCGGAGGGCGCGCGTTGGCTGACACCATCGTGGCGGACCCTCCCCACTTAAACGATGACCAGCGCGGTCACGATCGTCGCCCAATCGGGAATAGCGGCCCGACCGGAGCGCGGCGACTACACGCAACCGCCGCCACAACTGTACACCACCGGCTGTCCACGCGCGCGAGGAGGGTCGGCCACAGGAGCAAGCATAATGACCGCCGCGACCCTGCTATCCGGGCGCGCGAGGAGGGTCGGCACATACCGCCCTCCTCGCCGCGAAGCTACGAGCGCAGCGACGCCTTGAGGCGCTTCTGCAACGTCCCAGCGATCCGCTCGCGCAGACGACCGAGATCGTTATCGCCCAGGACACGATTCGGCGCGGAGAAGGTGACCTCGAAGGCGAGGCTCTTCTTGCCAGCCGGAAGTTGCTCGCCCCGGTAGACATCGAAGAGCCGCGCCGACTGCGCCAGCGGCCTGGCGGCGTCGAGGATCTGCGCCTCGACCTCGCCCGCCGGGACCGCCTCGTCCACGACGATCGCGAAGTCCTGCACCGTCGGCTGGAAACGAACGATGCCGCCCACCTGCGGGCGCTTCGTCGCCAGGGCGAAGAGCGCCGCCAGGTCGCATTCCGCCACCATCGTGCGCGCCGCCCCGATCCCGAAGTTCGCCGCAACCGCCGGATGGACCTCGCCGAAGACGCCGACGAACTCGCCACCGATCCGCAATTCGGCGGCACGACCGGGACTCAGCGTCGGATAACCGCTCGGCGTGTACGTGACCTCGCCGAGGCCGAGCCGCGTGACCAACGCCTCGATGATCCCCTTGAGGTCGAAGAAATCGAGCGGCGTGCCCGCCTCCCCCGGCGCGGTGTACAGATCGCGCCCCGCCCGCTCCCCGGCCAGGGCGATCGACAGGGTCGGCCGCTCGGTCGGCACCTGGCCGAGGCCGCGCGGCAGATAGACCGGGCGCACCTCGAAGAGGCGCACCGTCGGGCGAATCTTCAGGTTCTCCGCCAGCGTCGCCAGCGCATCGGCCAGCAGCGTCGGGCGCAGGATCTGCCAATCGCTGCGAAGGGTGTTGACGAGGCGCGTGGAGGCGAAGTCGGGGCGGTCCCCCTCCCACCAGGTCGTCCATCGCCCGGTCGGCGACAGGCGATCGAGGATCGGCTCGGCGGTCAGGGAGTAGGCGATGATCTCGTGCAGCCCGCTCGCCGCCAGGATGTCGCGCACCTCCTCGGCGAAGAGGCGCAGGGGATCGCGCCTCGGCTCGACCGTCCGCCCCTCCGGCAGGCTCGTCGGCAGGGTGTCGTAGCCGATGATGCGGATGATCTCCTCCACCAGATCGGCGGGCTGCGTGATGTCCTGCCGCCAGGTCGGGACGGTGACGTGCAGCGTCGGCCCCACCACCTGATCGGTTGACGCGCCCGCCGCGACCACGGCCCGCAGCCCGAGTCGCCCCAGCACGGCCACCGTCCGCTCGACCGGGTAGGTCACGCCGAGCAGGCGCTCGATCTCGCCATACGGCAGATCGACTGTGCGCTCGACGGTCGGCTCCGGGTAGACATCGGCGGTCGCGACGACGCGCGCGCTGGGGCAAAGGTCCAGGATCAGCGCCGTGGCGCGGGCGGCGGCAGGCCCGGCCAGGTTCGGGTCCAGCCCGCGCCCGAAGCGCACCGCCGCGTCGGAGGGGAGCTTCAAGGTCTGCATCGCGTGGCGCACGGCGTACTGGTTGAAGTTCGCCGCTTCCAGCAGCACATTCGTGGTGCCGTCACCGATCTCGGAGTCGGCGCCGCCCATCACGCCCGCGATCCCGACCGCGCGCTCCGCGTCACCGATCGCCAGCATCCGGTCGTCGAGGGTCCGCACCGTATGGTCGAGCGCTTCGATCCGCTCCCCCGCCTCGGCGTGCCGCACCACGATCCGCCCGCCCGCGAGGTGGTCGCGATCGTAGGCGTGCAGCGGCTGCCCCCATTCGAGCATCACGTAGTTGGTGATATCCGCGACGTTGTTGATCGCGCGGAGCCCGGCGGCGGCGAGCCGACTCTTCAGCCACTCCGGCGACTCGTCGACCATCACCCCCGCGATCGCCACGCCGACGCAGCGCGAGCAGAGCTCCGGGTCCACGATCGTCACCAGCGGCGCACCATCGGTCCCGCGCGGGTCGGCATCCGTCCGCAGTTTCGGGACGTGCGGCGGGTGCAGCGGCTGTTCGGTCAGCGCCGCTACCTCGCGCGCCACGCCGAGGATCGAGAAGTCGTGGACGAGGTTGGGGGTGATCTCCAGTTCGAGGACGGTATCGCCCAGGTAGTCGCGCAGCGGCGCACCGACCGGCGCATCAGCCGGGAGGACCATGATCCCCTCGTGCTCGTCCGACAGCCCTAGCTCCTTCTCGGAGCAGAGCATCCCCTCGCTCGGGACGCCCCGGATGGTGCTCGCCTTGAGGGTCATCCGCTTCGGCTCCTCGGAGTGGCCGTCCCAGACCCGTGCGCCGACGAGCGCTAGCGGAACCTTCTGCCCGGCGGCGATGTTCGGCGCGCCGGTGACGATGGTCAGGTGCTGCTCGCCCGCCTGCACGCGGACCAGATTGAGGCGATCGGCGTTCGGATGTTGCTCCACCGACGCGACGTAGCTGACGAAAATCTTGTCCCACTCCGCGCCGATCTCGTGGACCGCCTCGACCTCGACCCCGGCCATCGTCAGGCGTGCGGCGAGATCGCGCGGGGCCAGCGTCAGATCGACGAATTCGCGGAGCCAACTCAGCGGAACCTTCATCCTACGCTCCATTCTATCCAGAAATTTGGTGACGGTGCCTGCACACGCCCGTCACGACTGTTCCCAGCTAATCGCGTGGACCATGCCCAGGCACGATTCTCGATCACTGTTCAGCCGAATGTAAACGACGCTGCGGCATCACCTAGCGGCGTTCCGGGAGTGCGAGACGGACGCCGAGGATAATGAACGCGCAACCCGTGAGCCGCCCAAGAGTTTGGGAGAGTTGCGGACGACGTCGCAACCAACCACCGAGAAAACCCGAGAAATAGGCGATGATGCTGAAGATGCCCCAGGTGAGCAGGGCAAAGACGCGGCCGAACGTCGGGAGTTGCAAGGACACGCCCCCAGCCGACGGGTCGGTAAACTGCGGGAGATACGCCAGGAAGAAAACCGCGATCTTCGGGTTGAGCAGATTCGAGGTGACGGCCTGCGTGAAGACGCGACGAAACCCGAGCGGCGCTCCATTACCAGCCAGGGCAAAATGCTCCCGGTTGAGGAATGCTCGGACGCCGAGAAAGAGCAGATACGCGGCACCGAGGTACTTAACCGCGCCGTAAGCACCGGCGCTCCGCTGGAGGAGTGCCGAGAGTCCAGCCACCGCCAGGAGCGAGTGCCCGAGCAGTCCGAACGCCGCCCCGCCCGCCGAGACCAGGGCGGCACGCCGCCCAAGCGTGAGGCCGCGTGTGAGCACAAGAATATTGTCAGGTCCCGGAGCGGCGATGATCACCAGCGAGGTGAGCAGGAAAAGCAGAAGATGCGTGTTGTTCATATATGCCCCCTCATGCCGCTACGCCGGGCGAGCTCCTCGCGCCTTTAAATTCGTGTCCCCGCGAACTCTTCCAGGAAGCGCAGATCGTTCCCGTAGAAGTTGCGGATATCGTCGATCCCGTACTTGATCATCACGATTCGCTCGATGCCGAGGCCGAAGGCGAAGCCGCTGTAGCGCGCCGGATCGTAGCCGACATTGCGGAGGACGTTGGGATGGACCATCCCCGCCCCGCCGAGTTCGAGCCAGCCGGTGCCCTTGCAGACCCGGCAGCCCTTGCCGCCGCAGACGGCGCAGGTCGCGGAGAAATCGACCCCCGGCTCGACGAACGGGAAGAAGTCGCAGCGGAAGCGCACCCTGGTGTCCGAGCCGAAGAGCTGGCGCGACATCGCGGTCAGCGTCCCCTTCAGATCGGCCATCGTGATCTTCCGATCGACCGCCAACCCTTCGAGTTGGAAGAAGATCGCCTCGTGCGAGGCGTCGGTCGCCTCGTAGCGATAGCAGCGCCCCGGCACGATCACGCGCACGGGCGGCTCCTGCGCCAGCATCGTCCGCGCCTGCATCGGCGAGGTGTGCGTCCGCAGCACCATCTCGTTCACCGTGTCGTCGGCACCGCGCGAGCCGATGTAGAAAGTGTCCCACTCGTCGCGCGCGGGGTGATTCGTCGGGATATTGAGGAGATCGAAGTTGTAGCGCGTCTCCTCCACCTCCGGCCCCTCGATCGTCTGGAAGCCGAGGAGGGCGAAGATCGCGCTCAATTCGCGGATCATCAGCGTCGTCGGGTGCAGCGTCCCCTGCGGGACCGGGCGACCGGGCAGGGTGATGTCGATCGCGTCCCCGGCAAGTCGCGCGCCGAGCGCCGCCGCGCCGAGCGTCCCTTTGCGCTCCTCGTAGGCCGCCGTGACCCGCTCCTTCGCCGCGTTGACCGCCGCCCCGAAGCGCGGGCGCTCCTCCTGCGGCAGCGCGCCGAGCCCGCGCAGGAGCGCGTTCAGCCGCCCTTCCTTGCGACCGAGATACTCGCGGAACCAGCCCTCCAGCGCGCCTTCATCAGCGACCGTGGTCAGCCGTTCGAGGGCTTCGCGCTCGATCGCCGTGATCGGCTCCGCGGCCGTACTCCCCTGTGTCATCTTCCTCTCCCACCGCCATCCAGGCCGGTTAAACAAAAAATCGCCCACGCGCACAGGGGCGTGGGACTTGCCACGCGATACCACCCTGTTTCATCGCGGGGCGATGAACTCAGTCGCCGCCAGCGGGGCCGAGGCCATCGCAGGGGCGCGCTCCCGATAATGGGGGAGCGATCCAGAAACGACTACCCATCGCGCGCCAGGGGCGACACGACTTCACCGCTCGGCTCGGGAGTGAACTTCGCCGCGATCCAGCTGAGGGCCACTCGCACCCGTGGCGACCCCTCGCTGCCAGCTTCGTCCCGGTTACTCTCTCCGTCTGCGCCGTTACCCTCTCACATTACAGCCAGTGTAGCAGAGGGCATCAGGGGCGCGCAATTTGCGGCGAAAGATGTTGGCCGACGCGCTCCGGGCGGGCCACCGACAGGTGCGACGAGGGGCATCGCCGTGACAGGCAGGGGAATATCGGCGCGTGACAGCGCGTGATACTATCGTCGGATGGGTTGGCACTGCTAGCGCCGAGAGGGGGAGGACAGGCAATGAGCACAGGCAATACCTACGGCATCGCCGCATTCATCGCGGACGCCCGGCGGGTCATGGAGGTCGAGGGGGGCATCCGGGATCGCGCACAGGCGGTCGGCCAGTTGGAGCCGCTGCTGAAGCGGGCGCTCGATGGGCCGGGCTGGACCGACCCGCAGTACGCCACGATCGTCGATGGCGGTCGCCCCGGCTTCGCCTACTATAAGAACGAGGATGGCTCGCTGAATATCTACGGCGTCCTCTTCCGCCCGGAGCATCCCACGCCCACGCACGATCACGTCACCTGGGGGATCATCGGCGTCTACTCCGGGCAACAGCGCACCATGCGCTACAGCCGTGTCGATGACGGTGCCACGCCGGGCCTGTGCAGCGTCGCGCTCGAAGAGGACGCGGTGCTGACCCACGGCGCGACCTACCCCCTCCTGCCGCCGCACGACATCCATCGGATCGAAGTGCTCGGCACGGAGGATGGGCTCTCGATCCACGTCCTCGGCGCGGACCTCAAGCGCCAGCGTCGCCGCATCTTCGACGTGGAGAACGGCACCTGCGAGGAGGTCGAAGGCGTCAGCATGGCGCGGTAGGGGCGAGGAAAGCGGCCCTCACCCCGTCGCGCATGCGCGCCACCCCTCTCCCAGACTGGGAGAGGGGGATCGCTGGGTGACGCTGCGGCGTAGGGAAGGCAATTCCAGTCCCCAACGGGGACTTTGTGGCGACGCAGCCGCCCTTAGCCGGGATTTTAATCCCGGACCCACGCACGCAGCGGCGCTGCTTACACCCTCACCCCCGCCGCTGCGCGGCACCCCCTGTCCCCATCCGAGGAGAGGGGGACATCGCCGCCACGCACGCCTGTAGCAGCGAGGAAAGGCGTGCAGCGTCCCAGCCCGCGTAGGCGGGCTTCGTGGCCGCAGGCCATCCAGCCGGGACTTCAGTCCAACGGCACACAGCGCATCAAAACCATCGTATTTGAAGCAAAACTACCGCTCCCAACCAAGAAAGGAGTCCACCATCGCTACCGAACAGGAGCAGCAGCCACACCCCGATAGCTGGGACGACGGTGCGCCGGACGGCGATTACCCCGATGCGGCGATCCTCGCGGAGATCGAGGCGACGGCGCGCGAGTTGATCGCCGGGGCCGCCAAGATCGTCCTCGAACGCTTCGGCGGGCCGCTGGAGATCGAGTACAAGAACACGGCGCGCACCGATCCGGTAACGGAAGCCGATAAGGCGGTCGAAGCCTATCTGGTCGAGGCGGTGAGTCGGCGCTTCCCGACGCACGCCGTCCTCGGCGAGGAGGGGCACGACCCGGATGGGGAGTTCGAGTTCGAGTGGATCGTCGATCCGATCGACGGCACGATCAACTTCATCAATCGCCTCCCCTTCTTCGCCGTCTCGATCGGCGTGTTGCACCGTCGTCGCCCGGTCGTCGGAGCGCTCCACTTCCCGCCGAGCGGCCAGACGTTGCACGCCCATCGGGGCGGCGGGGCCTTCCAGGATGGCACGCCGATCCGCGTCCACCCGGCCACCGAACCGTCGGGGCGCGTCACCGCCGGGATGCCGCCGGGCTATCTCTTCCAGTTCAAGACCGGGCGTGCCGGGCGGGGTCTCCTCGGCGAGCCGCGCTCGCTCGGCTCGATCGCCTACGAGATCGGGCTGGTGGCGAACGGCGGCTTCGGCTGGGCGATCTTCCGGGGTCCGAAGATCTGGGACGTGGCCGGGGGGATCCCGATCGTCACCGAGGCGGGCGGGGTCGTATTGCACTACGCCGGGGCGGAAGAGGGCTGGCTGCCGCTCGATCGCTTCGTGGTGCCGCCGTCGAAAGACCCGCAGGAGCCTAAGCGGCTGCGCGATTGGAACGCCCCGGTGATCGTCGGGGCCGCGCCGATCGCGGGGGCGCTCGCGCCGCAGATCGCGCCGCGTCGCTTCCCGGTCGCGCTCACGCGCGCGCAACAGACCTATCACGGCTGGCGACGCTGGCTGCCGCAGAAGGAGAAGGAGGCTCCAGCGGCACCGGAGACCACCCCAGAAGCCGCGACCCCGCCCCCGACCTCCCCGACGACAGAAGGTTAGTAGCGGCGTTGCACGCAGACGTGGCGGGGTGGCCGGGGCCGTCCCTCTCCTCCCTTGTGGGGCCGCTCCCCACCCGCCCGCTTCAGGGGCGGGGAGCGGTCAACCCCACGCCGTCACCCGCCACGTATTCGTGAAACCGACCAGTTAGTGAATAAACCGGCGGTACATCACGCAGAACGGAAACGCGGCGGGGGGCGCGCTTGCCCGTCCCGCCGCGTTGTTCTCCGCCGTCCAGACCCATAGCGGGCAGCACCGCCACCGCTTCGCTATTCGCCGCTCGCCGTCCCCTGCTGACCACGCCCACTCAACAGACAGGCCGGGAGGAGCGCGAGCAGGCAGAGCACGCCGGCGATCGCGAAGGTCTGGTGGAGGATGTCGAGCGTCAGCACGAGGACTTGCTGCGCCTGATACTCCGTCTGACGGGTGAGGAACGCGCCAAGCGACTCATCGGCGCGCTGCGTCAGCGAGGGCAGGGCGCGGACCAGCGTGTCGAGTTGCCCGGCCCCCCAGGAGGTCAGCGCCGAGAGACCGAGGGTCATGCCGAGCAAACGCATCACCAACACCAGGGACGAGGCGATCCCGTAGTCGCCCTCGCGCACGCTGTTGATCGCCGCCGCGCCGACCGGCGCGATCACCAGCCCCAGCCCCAGGCCGCAGATCAGCAGATCGAGCGTCATCCGCCCGTAGGCGAGCTCGTCCGGCCAGCCCCAGAGCCGCCAGAAACCGACCGCCGCGATCAGCAAGCCGCCGAGCGCCACCGTGCGGTAGCCCGCGCGCTCGCAGACCCCGCCGCCACCGAGCGAGCCCGCCGCCATCGCCAGGGTGAACGGCAGCAGGAGGAGGGCGCTGATCAGTCCCGCGCGGTTCGCGTCGGTCGCCAGCAGCGAGACGACGAACGGCACATCGACCATCACCACGATCAGCGCCGCGCCGACCAGCAGATTCGCCAGATTCGCCGCGCTGAAGACCGGACGGCGGAAGAGGCCGAGCGGCAGGATCGGCCAGGGCGCGCGGCGGACCACGACGATGAACAGGGCGAACGCGACGACCGCCCCGATTAACAGTGGCAGCCGGTAGGGCGCGAGCGGATTCGGCTCCGCCCCGAGCGCGCGCGGCCCCCCGCCGCCACCTTCCGCGCCGGACGAGACGGTGAGATTGAGGCAGGCCAGCGCCAGCGTGAGGGTCAGCGCGCCGAGCCAATCGAAGCGCCCCGATGCGCGGCGCTCGATCCGCGCCGCGCGCCGCCAGACGATGAAGACCGTCGCCAACACCGCCAGCGCGATCGGCACGTTCAGCGCGAAGACCCAGCGCCAGTCGCGCACCAGCCCGACCCGCGTCGCGCCGAGCAGGCCGACTGTTCCCGCCCCCCAGAGGGGGCCGAGTACCCAACCGAGGGTGTCGATCGCGCCGATCGCGCCGATCACGGCGGCGCGACGTCCGGGGGGCAGGAGATCCGCCGCGAGGGCCAGCGTCACCGGCACCAGCGCGCCGCCGCCGAGTCCCTGCACCGCGCGCGCGAGGATCAGCGGCACCAGCCCCTGCGCCGTCATACACCAGACCGACCCGACGACGAATAAGCCGAGGGCGAAGAGGAAGACGGGACGCCGCCCGATCAGGTCCGAGACGCGCCCGGCGATCGGGATGGTGATCAGGTAGGCGAGGAGGTAGCCGCTGACGATCCAGGAGTAGCGCTCGATCTCGCCGACGTTGATCCCGAGATCGAAGATGATCCGCGCCAGGATCGTGGTGATCACCGTCAGGTCGAGCGCCGCGATGAAGACCGCGATCAGCGCCGCCGCGAGGAGCGCCCGCCCGCCGGGTGGCAACTTTGTCGGGGAAGTATCGCCACGCTGGCGGTCGGGCGGTGCGGCGGTGCCGAGCATCGGGCGTGGCCTCCGAGTAGCGCCGCGCCTTACTGCGGCTTCGTGATCGTCACCGGCTGATCGTATTTGTCGAGGGTGAGGGTCCAGACCGCCGGCTTCGCTTTGGTAGGTATCTGCGGCTCGGTGATGACCAGTTTCAGGAGATCGGACGACGACTTGGCGATCCAGAGCTCGACCGTCACCGTATCCCCCTCGATCGTCCCGCTGGTGATCGGCTCGATCGCCGCGCGGTCGACCTTGCCGCGCAGGTGATACGCATCTTGCCCGGCCACCTGCTCGGCGGGGAGTGCTTCTACCTCGCGCAACTGATTAAGGAGGGGTGCGAGGCCACGATCCTTGTCGAAGAGGACGGTCGGGCTGTAATCGAACCCGGCTTGTGCCTGTCCCCACTGCCCGGTCACCGGATTGGTCTGGTATTTCTCCGTCCCGATCGTCACCAGCGAAACATCGATGTTCGCCGTGCCGAGGCTGATCTTGATCTTCGCCTGCATCTGATCGGGGGTGACGATGTCGCCGCTCGCCGAGCGCAGCGCGATCGTCCGACCCGTGTCGATGAACGCATCGCCAGCGATGGCGACGGTGAAGTGGACCGATTTGACCGCCGCGAGGCGCTTCGCCGCGCCATCGAGCACAGCCTTGGTGTCGGTCGCCCCGCCGGATGAGCCGCCGCCGCACGCCATCAGCGCCGCGACGAGCAGGAGCATCGCCAGGCCGATCATGCGCGGGAAGGGTCGCAGCGGAGTGGCGTTCGGAAACTGCACGCTCGTCCTCCATAGAGCCCGCGTCCGCGCGAGCCGCCTTCCGGGAAGTGTAGCAGACGATAGGAGCGAGCCCGTAGCCCGTAGTCCGTAGTCCGTAGCCCGTACCGTAGCCCGTAGTCCGTAGTCCGTAGTCCGTAGCCCGTAGTCCGTAGCCCGTAGCCCGTAGTCCGTAGCCCGTAGTCCGTAGCCCGTAGCCCGTAGTCCGTAGTCCGTAGTCCGTAAAAAAGTGTCCTTCACTGCGCGTTCACTCCCTCCTCTTTGTCCACTACGCCCACTACGCCCACTCGCCCACTGCGCCTACTCGCCACCTCTCTTGCGCCGAGCCGATCCCTATGCTATTCTTACGCTCGTTCGTCCGGCGGGGCGTAGCGCAGCCCGGTTAGCGCGCAGCGTTCGGGACGCTGAGGTCGGAGGTTCGAATCCTCTCGCCCCGACCAAGAACAATTTGGATGATGGCGAGACGGTGAGGCTTTGGCCTCACCGTTTTGTCATGTGCGGCGGTGTGCTTGACACCCTCGCGACGACTCGGATAGGCTTGATCGAGAAAAGCGTGCCTGTCAGCGCCGCGACAACGCTGTTGCGCGTCCGTACGACTACGGATGCAAGGCTGCCGACAGGCTCAAGTGGAAGGGTTTCGGCAAATGAGTGGCACCACCGGCGAGCAACTATACGATGTCGCGATCCTCGGGGGTGGTCCCGGTGGCTATGCCGCCGCGATCCGCGCCTCGCAGCTCGGGCTCAAGGTCGCGGTCGTGGAGAGCGCCGATCTGGGCGGTATCTGCCTGAACTGGGGGTGCATCCCCAGCAAGGCGATCCTCCGCAGCGCGGAAGTGCTGACGCTCTTCCACCGCGCCAAGGAATTCGGCATCAGCGCGGACAACATCACCGCCGATTACGGTGCGGCGATCGACCGTTGCAACAAGATCGTCGGCACGCAGACGCGCGGCGTCGGCTTCCTGATGCGGAAGAACAAGGTCGATGTGGTACGCGGGTGGGGCAAGCTCGTCGCGAAGGATCGCCTCGCCGTCTCCGGCGGTGCCGATGGCGACCGCGAGGTCCGCGCGAAGAACATCATCGTCGCCACCGGCTCGCGCGTCCGTCCGCTGCCCGGCGTGACCCTCGATGGCGAGCACATCATCTCCGCCAAGGAGATCTGGAGCATCAAGACGCTGCCGCAGAAGATCGTGATCATCGGCGCGGGCGCGATCGGCCTGGAATTCGCCACCGTCTTCAGCGCCTTCGGCGTCGATGTCACGGTGGTCGAGTTCCTGCCGCGCATCCTGCCGCTCGAAGACGAGGAGATGAGCAGCGACCTCGCGAAGCAGTTCACCAAGCGTGGCATCACGCTGATGACCGCCACCAAGGTCGATGGGGCCGAAGTCAAGGGCGACACGATCACCGTACGCGTCTCGCCCGCGCCGGGCGGGCAGACGGTGCAGGTGAACGCCTGGGATCAGCGGGGGCCGCAACAGGCGCAGAGCCAGCAGGGGCAGGGCGGACCGCAGGAGTTGGTGGTCGATCGCGTCCTCCTCGCCGCCGGCTTCCAGCCGAATAGCGACGGCATCGGCCTCGACGACCTCGGCGTGGAGATGAATCGCGGTTTCATCGGCGTGGACGCGCGGATGCAGACGAATGTGCCGGGCGTCTACGCGATCGGCGATGTGGTCGGCAAGCTGCCGCTGGCGCACACCGCCTACGCCCAGGCCGAATACCTGGCCGAGATCCTCGCCGGGCAGCATCCACGCCCGCTCGATTACGATGCCATCCCGCGCTGCACCTACACCAGCCCGCAGATCGCGGCGATCGGCAAGACCGAGGAGCAGGCGCGCGAGGGGGGCCGCGAGATCAAGATCGGCAAGTTCCCCTTCCGCCCGAACGGCAAGGCGCAGGCGCTCGGCGAACTCGAAGGGCAGGTGAAGATCATCGCCGATGCTCGCACCGGCGAGATCCTCGGCGTCCATATGATCGGGGCCGACGTGACCGAGCTGATCGCGGAGTTCGCCCTGACACGCACGCTGGAAGCGACCCCGCACGAGGTCGCCTACGCCGTCCACCCGCACCCGACCCTCTCCGAGGTGATCGCCGAGGCGGCGCGCGCGGTCGAGGGACAGCCGCTCCACATGTAAGCGCTCCGTACGGGGGTGTTGGCGACGGAGTATGCGTCGCCAACACCCCCGTCGCGCGTCACCGACACGACCGTGCGACGTTCTATCCCTATCGGCCACCAGATGACGACATGATGACCGCGCGACCCGTAGCGCGCGCAGAGGAGCACCAACGCCGCTGTGACCGTTACCACCCCGCCCGAACCCGCCTCGTCGCCCACCCCGGCAACCACGGCGGGACTGGGCGGGACCGCAGCCCTGCGGCGGCGAGCGAAGCGTGTGCGGCGACGCCAGCCCGGCCTCGCTGCGACGACGCGGCAACTGTTGCGCCCGCGCTACCAGTTCCCGCTCCTCCTGCTGGTCACCGCGCTCGCCCTGACCTTTGCCTGGCAGGTGCGCGCGCCGCTCGCGCTCACCATCGGTGGCCCCGACGACACGCCATATCTGGCCGGCTTCAACGATGGCGAGGCGGTGCAGGGCAGCGACCAGCGCTTCCGCTGGACACGCGACCGGGCGACGATCACCTTGCCTGGATTTGGCGCGACCGACGCAAACCTGACCCTCACGCTACAAGGAAACCGTCCCGGCGGCACGCCAGTGACCGCGCTCGGCGTCACGCTCGGCGACGGCGCGCGGCAGACGCTGCCGCTGAGCCCGGAACTGCGCGACTACACACTGGCGGTCCCGGCGTCCGCCTTCCGCGACGGCACCCTGATCGTCACCCTCGACACGCCCACCTATCGTCCGTCCGGCGACCGGCGCGATCTCGGCGTGGTCGTCGCCGCCGCGAGCCTGCGGGATACTGGCAGCAACGGCCTGATCGTGCCGCCATTGCGGACGCTCGGGCTCGCCCTGCTGGCGGTGCTCTGCGCCTACGGGGCTTTCGCCCTGGCGTTGCGCGCCCCGCTGGCCGGGGCGCTCGCCGGGTGGCCGACCGCGCTCGCCTTCCTGCTCTGCGCGCTTGGCCCGCGCGACATGCTGACCCTCTATGCCCCGGCCCTGACGCTCCTGATCGGCGTGACCACGCTCGCCGTGCTGGCGCTCGCCGCCGCGCTGATCTGGCTCGGGCACGGATGTGGCTGGGCGAGCGGCGAGCGGGCGCTCGGCGGGCTGACGCTGATCGGCGGGGTGCATGTGCTGGCGCTGTTGATCGGGATGCGCCACCCGCAGTTCCGCTCCAGCGATCTGCTGCTGAACGTCCACCGCCTCGAATTCGTCCAGCACGGCGAGTGGGTCTTCACCCTCGCCCTCCCGGGTGCGCGCGCCCTGGAAGCGCCCTATCCGCCCCTCTTCTACGCGACCATGCTCCCTTTCTCCTGGTTCATCGCCGACAAAGCCCTGCTGGTCGAGGTCTTCGCCGCGCTCGCCTGCGTCGTCGGCACGCTGCTGACCTTCGCGCTGGCGCGGCGGGTCTGTGTCGAGGATGGCCCGGCGCTCTGGGCGGCGGCGGTCTGCGCGGTCGTGCCGATCACTTACGGGCTCGCCTCGGCGGGCAACTTCGCCAACCTCTTCGGCCAGGGGGTCGCCACCGCTTACCTCGTCGCGCTCGTCCTCACCTGGGGCCATTGGCGACGCCCGTTCGTCGCGGCGACGCTCACGGTCGGGCTGACGCTGGCATTCCTCGGCCACTTCGGGGTCTTCCTCTCGCTGCTCGTCGCCATCCCGCTGCTCGTGATCGTCCTGATCGCGCGCGGCGGCACGACGATGCACGGCCAGGCGCTGGCGCTGCTCGGCAGCTTCGCCGTCGCGCTCGTCCTCTCCTGGGCCATCTACTACCACTTCCACAACGATCTGCTTTTCGGACACGTCAGCAGCTTCCTTGGCGGCGATACCAACGCGCGTGGCGGGGCGGCGGATGTGACGCTCGGGCAGCGCCTCCGCAACGAGTGGAACGGCCTGCTCATCTGGTGGGGCTGGCCCGCGTTGCCGCTCGCGCTGGTCGGGATCAATCTCCTGCGGCGCGCGCGCGGTGGGCCGCAGCTAACCCTCGCGCTCACCTGGCTCGGCACCGCACTCCCGTTCCTGGCCCTGGCGGTCATCGCCGGCCTCAGCGTCCGCTTCCACCTCTTCGCCGCGCCCGCCCTCGGCGTCGTGGTCGGCTGGGCGCTCTGGCGCTTCTGGCAACTGCACCGCTTCGTCGGCCCGGCAATTTGCCTCGCCCTTTCCGTCCTCTGGGTATGGCAGAGCATGAACTATTGGGCCGATCGCGTGTTGCATGCGTATCACTGAGTAGGGAGTGGTCAGTAGTTGGTAGTCGGTGACAGTGCCGCTAATAGGCAATGGGCATCAGCGAGCCTTCTGCCGAGTGCCGAGTGGCGACTCCTTTCTGGATACTAGCAACTGGCTACTGACTACTCATCCGAAACTCCTCAGCCGCCGTCGCCAGCGTCGTGAAGCGGACGCCCTCATGCGACTTGAAGTGCGCGATCAGGCGTTCCAGCAGCAGCATCCGATGGCCGCGCCCGATCACCTGCGGATGCATCGTCAGCGTGAAGGTGCCGCCCGCGATCTCGCGGTACATGAAGCCGAACTCATCGTGCCAGATCTCCTCGACCTTGCTCGGCGCGGAGAGGCCGGGACTGACGCGATTCCCGACCCGCAGGTACTCGAAGTGCGGGAAGTCATCGAGGATCCAACTCACCGGCAACTCGACCAGATCGACCGAAGTGCCGAACTCGTAGGGGCCGTCGGGGCGGATCACGTCGCCGACACGGCACCAATAGGGCAAGAAATCGTGGCCCATCAGCGAACTCTCGTAGCGGAAGCCGTACTCCAGCAGCAGCCCGATCGTGTGCGGGCTGTTGTCCCAGGCGGGCGAGCGATAACCGACCGGGCGGGTGCCGGTCACCCGTTCGAGCGCCGCCAGGCCCCGTTCCAGGATCGCCCGCTCCTCCTCGCGCGAGGCGAGCGACACCGGGTTCTCGTGCAGATAGCCATGATGCCCGACCTCGTGCCCCGCCGCCACGATCGCGCGGACACTCTCCGGGTAGGTATCGGCGGTGTGACCCGGCACGAAGAAGGTGGCCGGGATCCCTTCGCGGTCCAGCAATTTCAGGATCCGCTCGACGCCCACCGGGCCGAATTCACCGCGCGAGATCATGCTCGGCGAGGTCGCCCCCAGCGGGCCGATCCAGAGGGAGATCGCGTCGAAGTCGAACGTCAGGCAAACTGTTGCACGCATCTTGCATACTCCATAGACGTATCCGGCCACCACGAGCCCGCTGCGTGGCGTGACCCACGCCACCTGGCGCGGATGGTGCCTCACCCATTCGTACCATACCACCCATCAACTAGTGGTGGTGTAGTGGTGGTGCGGACGGGGGATAGGCGCGGGGGCCACAGCGGGGTAGACTGGGAGAAATGGGTGTCCCAGCGACCGGTACGGTGTAGGTAGGAGTTCCATGATGGAAGAAGCGGAGCAGGAACGGCTGTTATTCGAGGATCGCCTGCGCGCGCTGGGCGGGTTCATCGATCGTCGCGGACTACACGCGATCAGCCTGGTGATGGAGGATGAACTGGTCAGCCTGAAAGCGCGGCGCAGCGATACCAACGAGCAACTTCCCGAGATCAGGATGAACCGCGAGGAGATCGCGTCGCTCTGCCGCGAGGCCTACGGCCGTCGTGGCAGCGGGATGAGTCGGCCTGCGGGCGCACGCCCATCGCGCCTGAGCGCGCTGCGGCAGGGGCGCAATTCGCGCGTCCCGCTCTCGCAGTGGGTCGATCAGACCCAACTCCTCTCCTATCAGGAATTGCTGCGCGCGATCGGCTTCGACCTCGACCGGTGGGAGGCGCAATCGTTCCGCCTCGACGAGTTCGAGAGCGGCCTGATCCTGCGTGTGCGTAAGCAGGGCGCGGGGCCGGAGGTCCAGCAGGTCTACCCCCTGTCGAAGGAAGAGTTGCGGACCCGGATCGCGCAGTCGTTGCGGCGGCGCGGCCATCACCGACCGAGCGCCCTGACACAGAACTCCGCCATCTCGTAGGCGCGACGCCGGGCGCAGCTCGTCGCCGCGCCCGGCGTCCCACGATCGCAGCGCGCGTGCTACACTGCCAAACGGTTCGATTCGGCAACGACCGCTGAAACCGCTATGGCAGAGGGAGCACCATGAAGCCACTCCGCTTCGGGATCAAGACCGCCCCGCAGAGCACGACGTATGAAGATATGCTCGCCGTCTGGGAAGAGGCCGATGGCATCCCGGCGATCGAGCACGCCTGGCTCTTCGATCATTACTCGCCGATCAATGGTCGGCTCGACGATCCCTGCCTCGAAGGCTGGCAGACACTGGCCGCCTTCGCCGCCCGCACGAAGCGCATCCGCCTCGGCCTGATGGTCACGGGCAATACCTATCGGCACCCCGCCGTGCTGACGAAGATCGCCATCACCACCGACATCATCTCCGGCGGGCGCGTCGATTTCGGCATCGGTGCCGGTTGGAACGAGTATGAGCATACCTCGCTGGGGATCCCGCTCTTCCCCCCCGGCGAGCGCATCCGCCGCCTCGATGAGTCCTGCCAGATCTACCGCAGCCTCTGCACCGAGCACCTGACCACCTTCGAGGGGCGCTACTATCAACTCAAAGAAGCGCGCTCGGCCCCGAAGCCGATCCAGAAGCCCTACCCGCCGATCGTCATCGGCGGCAGCGGCGAGCAGCTGACCCTCCGTGTCGTCGCCAAGCACGCCGACATCTGGAATGCTACCAGCAACGATATCGACGTCTTCAAGCACAAGGACAACGTCCTGCGCGAGCATTGCGCGGCCATCGGGCGCGACACGGACGAGATCGAGCGCTCGGTGCAGTTCGTCGTCAACTACGACGATTTCGGCGCGACGACGAAGACGATCCAGACCTTCGTGGACGCCGGAGCGACCCACCTGATCCTCAGCCTGCTCCCGCCCTACCCCGCCGGGATCGCCGCGCGCCTCGCGGCGGAGATCATCCCGCAGATCCACCAGAACTGAGCGCCCAGCGGTATCGGCGGGGGTTGGCAAAAGGCCAGCCCCCGCCGGTGCCATCTTCACCCCCTCCGCTTGGTACAATTCCCCCACGCCGCGACGTGGGGAGTACGCGACGACGACAGCGAGGGGTGGCGGTGTGACGGCGACGGCGGTGCGCGAAGGGGGGGCAGACACAGCCGAGCGACGGCTGGTCTTCATCAGCGATCTGCACCTCGCATCCGACGAGGGCAAGCGCGACTTCTTCGCCCAGGACGAACTCACGGCACTGATCGAGGAGTTGATCGGTGGCCCCGGTCCGATCGATCTGATCATCGCCGGGGATTTCTTCGACCTCCTCCAGCTGACGAGCGCCACACCGGGCAGCGACCGGGTCGCCACCTTCCGCCGCGCCTTCGAGCGCCGCGACTACGAGCGCATGCTCGATGCGCTGCGCCGCTTCAATCGCACCCCCGGACACCGCACCATCTATCTCATCGGCAATCACGACGCCGAGGCGGGGTGGAATGACCCGCTCCGCGCCTATCTGCTCGATAGCGGGCTTGTCACGGCGATCAGCCTTGCCTACGCCTATACCTATACCGATGGCGCGGGACGTGGGTGCCTGATCTACAGCGAGCACGGCAACGAGTACGATGGGGTCAACGCGATCGGCGATTACCGCAACCCGACGATCACGCCGCTCGGCTCCCACATCGTCACCGATGGCGTTAATTACCTGGAGCCGCTGGGACGCCACGCCAGCAGCGAAGCGCCGACCTCGATCGCCGACATCGACAACATCCACCCGCTCGGCATGATCCCCTGGTGGTTCATCTCCACCTACTTCTACCAGCAGGTGCGGCGCGTCACCAAGTACCTGCTCGCGCCCGGGCTGATCGTCTACCTCCTCTTCCACCTCTTACCGCTCTACGTGCTGTTCGAGCAATTCCGTGGCACCCTCCTCGGGCGCGGCTTCGAGAGCTTGCCGAGCGTCGAACTGCTGCTGGCCGCATTGATCATCATGTTCGATAGCTCGCTGCTGATGCTGCTGCTCGTCTACACGCTGATCCGCTTCGACTTCTCGCGCACCCACCGTCGCTACGGGCTGCAAGACCCCGACGACATCTTCCGACGCGGCGCGCGCCACTATCGGCGTACCTGCGAGGCGTTGGTCACCGGCAGCGAGCGCCCCGCCCACTGGCCGGAGGATCGCCCGTGGGATGGCAGCGATCTCTTCGTCTACGGCCACACGCATACCCAGAATCTGACGACGATCCAGCACGCGGGGGGGACGCGCGCGTTCGCCAATACCGGCACCTGGACGCGCAAGGTGATCCGTATCCGCGCCAACCTGAAATTACCGCCCGTTTTCGTCCCGACCTATGAACTGAGTTATGTCACCGTGGAACAGGTCGGCGACGGCGTCCATGTCAGCCTCTGGAAACGCCCGAAGGTGCTGACCTATCGTCTTCCCTGGACCGAGCGATTGGCGATCCTCTTCCGCGCGCGCCCGCCCATGCGCCCCGCCGATCTGACGCCGCGCATCGTCACGACCAGCATCCTCCCATTGCGCGCGGGCGTGGCGTCCGACGACATCGCAGGGCCGCTCGGCGATGTCGCGCACCAGCAACTTCCCATCGAGCGGCTGGGTGATTGAGGAGCCGTGCGATTAAGAAAGGTCAGGCCGATGCCCGTGTACGATCTCGCGATCATCGGGGGTGGCTCGGCGGGGCTCACCGCCGCCCGCGTTGCCGTGGCGCTCGGCGCGCGCGTCGCGTTGGTCGAGCGCAGCCCGGCCAGTCTCGGCGGCGATTGCCTGCATACCGGCTGTGTCCCGAGCAAGGCGCTGATCCACGCGGCGCGCGCCCACTGGGAGGCGGGGCGGACCGCGCGCTGGGGCCTCCCGACGCGCGAGGCCACGGCGGCGGTCGATCTCGGTGCGGTGCTGGCCGGTGTCCGCGAGGTACAAGGGGCGGCGGGCATGGTCGATACGCCGGAGGCGCTCGGCGCGCTCGGCATCGCGCTGGTATATGGCGATGCGCGCTTCCGCTCACCCGCCCTGCTGGAAGTTGCGGAAAGGCCGCTCCACGCCCGTCGCTATCTGATCGCCACCGGCAGTCGACCGGCGATCCCGCCCATCGCGGGCCTCGACACCGTCCCCTACCTCACCAACGAGACACTCTTCGCGCTCACGGCCCTGCCATCGTCGCTCCTGGTTGTCGGCGGCGGGCCGGTTGGCTGCGAGTTGGGGCAGGCATTGGCGCGTCTCGGCGCGCGGGTGACGATCGTCACCCGCGCCACCCGCCTCCTGCCGAAAGACGACGCGGCGGCCTCCGCGACGCTACGCCGCGCATTCGAGACGGAGGGGATCGCGGTCATCACCGGAGCCAGGGTCGAGCAACTCACGCGCGCGGACGGGGCGATCGTCGCGCAGGTGCGACAGGACGAGACGGTGCGGGAGCACCGCGCGACGACGCTCCTGGTGGCGACCGGGCGGCAGATCGACACCGCGAGCCTCGATCTCGCGGCGGCGGGCGTGGTGACGACCGCGCGCGGGATCGCGGTGGACGAGCACGCCCGCACCGCCAATCCGCGCATCTACGCCGCCGGGGATGTCATCGGCCAGCGCTTCTTCACGCACGTCGCCGGGTATCAGGCGTCCGTCGCTGTCGCCAACGCCCTCCTCCCCGCCCGGATGCGCCTCGACTACCATACGATCCCGTGGACCACCTTCACCTCGCCGGAGGTCGCCCGGATCGGCTTCAACGAGGACGAGGCGCGCGCGCATGGGCACAAGGCGACGAGCACCCGCTTCGATTATCGCGAGAACGATCGCGCCCTCACCGCGCGCGCGGCGGCGGGCAACTACCTGACGCTCGTTCACGATGCGCGCGGGACGATCCTCGGCGCGCAGATCGTCGGCCCCTCGGCGGGTGAGACGATCAACGAGGTGGCGATCGCGATGAAGCACCGCCTCAGCCTGGCGCAGTTCAGCGCGGCGAGCCACGCCTATCCGACCCTCGGCATGGGCCTCCAGCAGGCGGCACTCGCCTGGCGTGCGGAGTCGCGCCTCGCCAGAGGTGGCCGGGTATTCCTCCGGCCAATCTTCCACTGGCAGCGCCGCCGCCTCGCGCGAGAACTGGCCGCGCATGGCGACTGACCACCTGGCGCGCGGCGAGCAGATGGCGCCGCGTCGTGCGGTTAGGCGTCGCCGTGCGGGCCAGCGATCAGCGCGAGCAGCCGTTCGCGCGCCCGGCCATAATCCTCGCCCTGCCCATTCTTGGCGTAGAAGCGCAGATCGTCGAGGCCGATATGGCACTGGTAGCAGGCGAGCCGCGTGGCGAAGCCCGGCAACGCGCCGTAACGCGCCACGAGAATGGTGGCCCCATCCTCGTACCACCAGCCCGGCCAATCCGCCGCCCAACTCAGGCGCGCGACATCGTAGAGGGGGTCGCCGTAGAGGGCGTTGCCCCAATCGATCACCCCGGTGATTTGCTCATCATCGGCGAGGATGTTCTGGAACCAGAAATCGTTGTGGATCAGGCCGCGCACTTCCGGGACATGGATGAGGAGTTGGCGCAGCCGACGATAGACCGCGTCGTAGAGATCGCGCTCGAGCATCCCCGCAAAAAGCGTGTGCCAGCCCCGGTAATAGCCCTTCGTCTCGTCCCGATCGGCGGCGGCGAGGAAGGCGGCCCAGGTGGCAAATGGGGCGTCGCCGGTTTCGCCCCACATGCCGAAGCCGCGAGATTCACCGACCCCCACCCGCCCGATCGCGTCGAGCGTGTCGAGCAAGCCGGGGAGCGCGCGTCGCCGCGCCGACGGATCGGCGTCCTCCAACGTCCGTCCCGGCACCAGCGCGCTGATCGCGAACTGTTCCTCCGCCACATCGGTCGTCCCCACCAGGAAGACCTCGGGGATATGTAGTGCTGACGAGGCGAAGTGTCGCCCGGCGTAGGCGTCCTTGGCGAAACTCTCCGCCGCCTGCGGGGCGACACTCAGGCGCAGCACGTAAAGCTGCCCGCCTGCGGTGAAGGCGAACGCACGGGAGAAGAAGCCGCCGTAGAGCGGGCGCGCTACCTCGGCGTCCGGTGCGAAACTCGCGCGCAGCAACGTCCGGGTACTGGTCGTGGCAACAGCGACGCCTTCGTCGGGCGCATCGTGCGCCACCTCAGCGACGCTCGCCGCGTCGTCGCGCGCCTGCTGAGAGTCTGCCGTCATCGCCTTCGCCCCCTCATATCGCCTCAGGCGACCATCGAGTGCCCCATCACCGGCTAATGCACCGCCCGCGCGCCGCGACCTGCATGCCACCAACACCATATCACGGCGCTGCGCCACACCATCCTTCTGGCTCCATCGGTTTCTTTAAGTCTGCCTTTACGCGCTGTTAGCATTCCCTTAAATCTGTCTTAACACGCAGCACCTACCATCGTCGTAGGCCACGGAAAATGCAGAGAATGGAGGGGTTGACGATGCTTCGAGACCGACGGTTCACGCGGCGCGACCTCCTCCACGGGGCGTTCGCGCTCGGTGGCGGGGCCGCGCTCGCGACGTTCCTGGCTGCCTGCGGCGGCGCGACGACCCCGACGACGACCGCGCCCGCTACGGGCGGTGCAACCGCCGCCCCAGTTGGCGCGGCGAGCGGCACGCGCGCGGCGACACCGGCGACGACGCCGAGCGGCGTGGCGAACGGCGGCAAGACGATCCCGGAGTTGCGCATCGCCGTCGCGGCGCTGCCGAAGGGGATGGACCCGCTGGAAGCGAGCAGCAACGTCTTCAATCGGGTCAACTACTCCTGCTTCGATTATCTGGTCCGCCTCGACTATGCCAACGGCGGCAAACTCACCCCGATGCTCGCCACCGCCTGGCAGCGCACCGACGACCGCACCCTGGAACTGACGCTGCGGCAAGGGGTGAAGTTCCAGGATGGCGCACCCTTCACCGCCGACGATGTCGTCTATAGCTTTAATCGGATCATCACCAATAAAGACGCGAATTTGGCGCAGGCGAATCCCAGCTACTTCCCCTTCGCCAGCGTCGAGAAGCTCGATGACTACCGCGTGCGGATCGTCGGCACCGGCGTCGATCCGATCCTGGAACGCCGTCTCGCCACACCGGGCGCGCAGATCATCCACGCCAAGTATCACCAGCAGGTCGGGGCGGCGGATATCGCCTCAAGCCGCTCGCCACCGGGCCGTATCGCCTGACCGAATTCGCCATCGGCGAGCGGATGACCTTCGAGGCGCACCGCGACTACTGGGGCGACGCGCCGGCGGCACAGAAGGTCACGTTCAGGGTCATCCCGGAGGTCGCCACCCGCTCCGCTGCCGCGTCCAATGGCGAGGTCGAACTGATCACCAACGTGCCGCCCAATCAGATCGCGCCCCTCCAGACGCGCAAGAATCTGGTGGTCAAGAGCAAGACGCTGACGAACGTCCACATGCTCTACTACAATCAGAAGACCGCGCCATTCGACAAGGCTGCGATCCGGCAGGCGGTGAACCACGCGATCGACGAATGGGCGCTGACTCTCGCGTCCGCCCTGCGCCACGTCCACCTCCACGACAACGACGGGCGGTTCGATCGGCACTGAGGTGTCGGCGCGGGGATGATGAACTTCCGCGCCTTCCTCGCCACGGTCGCGGCACTCGCGCCCGCGCCGCGCGTGACGATCGAGGCGCTGCCGCGCGCCGATGCCTGGCAGACGCTCGAAGGGCTGATCGCGGAGGGGTGGTACACGCCGTCCGGGCTCGGCGGCACCCACTGACGACGGGCCGACACGACGACCAGCGCGAACAAAGGGCGGGCCGTGCGCTTGCTGCACGGCCCGCCCTTCGTTCGCGCTGCATCCGCTGGCGTGCGACGACGTATCGCCGCGTCGTGCGATCAGTCCGCGCTCAGCGCCTCGTAGATGTCCTCGACCGGCTTCGGGAACTCCTGGCGGAACGCGCTCGAGCCGAGCAGCGCGATCAGACCCTGCTCAAGATCGGCGCAATAGTTGACGCGGAGGCCATCGGGGCGGAAGAGGCGCTCGCCGGTGGCCGAGGCGACGTGCAGGACCACCGGCTCGTCGCCATCGAAGGTCCGCAGCGTCTCGCGCAGCGCGTTCAGGAACTCGATGTCACGCCACTGCTCGCCGACCGGCGTGAGGTTGACATGCAGCGTGGGATGGCGCTCGGCACCGGGGCGTTCGAGTTGCACGAAGGTCTCCGCGCTCTCGCAGACAAGTTGCACCGCGTCGTGCCGCTGCTCCACCTTGGCGACGATCTTGACGATCTCGTCCTCGACGAAATAGCTGCTGTGCTTCTCGAAGCAGTCCGGGAAGGCGACTAACTCGACCGCACCGCTCATGTCCTCCAGCGCCACGATCCCCATCGTCGTGTTCTTCTTGGTGATCACGCGGCGCACGGCGTTGACCATCGCCACCACCGTGACTTTCCGGCCCTCCATCTCGGGCGTCAGGTCACCGAGCGCGGTCACGCCCTCGCCGATCTCCACCAGTGACAGCGGGTGCTCGGAGAAGTAGAGGCCGGTGACCTCCTTCTCCCAGGCCAGGATCGTCTTGCGCGGGATCTCCTCGACCGGCTGGCCGGTGCGCTGCACCGTTACGACCGGCGCGGCGACCGGCGCATCGAGCATCCCGAAGAGGCTGATCTGCCCGGCATCGCGCGCGCGTTGCGCCCGCTGCCCCACGGTCAGCGCGGCGTCGACCTGATCGAGGAGTTGACCGCGCCCGCCGAGATCGTCGAGCGCCCCGGCCTTGATCAGGCTCTCGATCACGCGCTTGTTGATCAGCTTGCTGTCCACGGCGGTGCAGAGCGTTTCGAGCGAGGCGTAGCGCCCGTCCGGCTGGTCGGCGCGCGCGGCGATGATCGCGTTAATCGCGCCGACGCCGACGTTCTTCACCGCCGCCAGCCCGAAGCGGACCCCTTGCCGCTCCTCGGGATGCCCCTCATCGGTGGGCACCGCCTCGATCGAGAAGTCGCGCTGGCTCCGGTTCAGGCTCGGCGGCAGGATGATGATCGGCACGCTGTGCTCGCCCATCCGCCGCACCTCGACCACCCCCTTGACCACCTTGTCGCCGTCGCCCATCGCGGTGGAGAGGAAGGCGGCCATGTATTCGGCGGGGTAGTTCGCCTTGAGATAGGCGGTCTGATAGGTGATCTGCGCGTAGGCGGCGGCATGCGCCTTATTGAAGCCATATCTTGCAAATGGGAGCATCCACTCCCAGATTTCCTGCGCGTCCGCCTTCGTCAGGCCGCCGTGACTCTGGCAGCCCTTGACGAACTTCTCCTCCTCGGCCTTGAGGACTTCGAGATCCTTCTTGCCGACCGCCTTGCGGAGCTTGTCGGCCTTCTCCCAGTCGTACCCGGCGATCTGGATCGAAATGAAGAGGATGTCGTCCTGGTAGACGAGGACGCCGAAGGAGTCCCTGAGGATCGGTTCGAGCGACGGGTGCAGATATTTGACCTTCGAGCGGTCGTGCTTCCGCTCGATGTAGAGCGGGATGAAGGGCATCGGACCCGGACGGTAGAGGGCGATCATCGCGGCGATATCGAGGATCGTGCTCGGCTTCAGGTCCTTGAGATACTTCCGCATCCCGCCCGACTCGACCTGGAAGAGCCCGGTCGTCTCGCCGCTGGCGAGGAGCGCATACGCCTTCGGATCGGTCAGCGGCAACCGCTCCGGGTCGATGTCGAGCCCGCGATACTCCTTGAGGATCTTGACCGCGCGACCGAGGACCGAGAGGTTCGCCAGCCCGAGGAAGTCCATCTTCATCAGGCCGATCGTCTCGGCGTTCCGCATGTCGTACTGGATCAGCAGCTTGTCGCCGCCGCCCGTGTCCTTCTGCACCGGCGCGTAGGTCATCACCGGCTGCTCGGTGATGATGACCCCGGCGGCGTGCGTCCCGGCGTTGCGCGTCACCCCTTCGAGGCGGCGCGCGGTGCTCATCAGCCGCGAGACCGCCGGATCGTTCTCCTCCATCTTGCGGAGTTCGGGGACCGTGTCCAGCGCGCGGTCGAGGCCGGTCCCCAGCGGAATCAGCTTGGAGATCTTGTCCACGTCGCCGTAGGACATCCCCATCACACGCCCCACGTCGCGGATCGCGGCCTTCGCTTCCATCGTCCCGAAGGTGATGATCTGCGCGACCTTGTCCTCGCCGTACTTGCGCGTGACGTACTCGATCACCTCCTCGCGCCGGGAGTCCTCGAAGTCCATGTCGATATCGGGCGGTGAGGGGCGGAAAGGGTTCAGGAAACGCTCGAACGGCAGGACGTAGACGAGCGGATCGACCGCGACGATCCCGAGGCCGTAGGAGACGAGCGAGCCCGCCGCCGAACCACGGGTGGTGATCACGATCCCCTGCGCGCGCGCCCAGTTGGCGAAATCCTGCACGATCAGGAAGTAGGCCGGATACCCTTTCTGGACGATGATCCCCAGCTCGTATTCGACCCGATCGAGGTACTCCTGCGGCAGATCTTCCGTGCCGGGCGCGTGCCATTCGGGCGGGACATCATCGATCCCGATGCCAAGCAACCCCTCGCGCTTGCGTTTCTTGAGCCCCGCCAATACCTGATCGCGCAGGTGCTCCTCGGTCGTCTTTTCCTGCGGCACCGGGAAGTGCGGCAGGATCCAACTACCGGTCTTGATCTCCAGTTCGCATATATCGGCGACCAGGCCGGTGTTGCTGACCGCCTCCGGGACGTGCGCGAAGAGCTCCGCCATCTCGCTCGGGGGGCGGAAGAAGTTGGTGTTGCTCGTCATCTTCAGCCGCTTCGGATCGTCGAGCGTCTTGCCGGTCTGCACGCAGATCAGGACATCCTGGATCGCCATGTCGTCCTGATTGAGATAGTGGACGTCGGCGGTGCAGACGAGCGGCAGGCTCAGATCCTTGCTCAGTTCGATGACGCCACGATTGACGACCTCCTGCTCGGGGATCGTCGGGTGGTTCTGCAATTCGAGGAAATAGTTGCCCTCGCCGAAGATGCCGCGATACAACTCGGCGATCCGCTTCGCCTCGTCGTAATTCTCCGCGACCAGCGCGCGCGGCACCTCGGCACCGAGGCAGGCCGAGAGGCCGATCAGCCCTTCGGAATACTCGCGCAGGATATCGTGATCGATGCGCGGCTTGTAATAGAAGCCCTCGGTATGCGCCAGACTCGTCAGCTTGATCAGGTTCTGGTAGCCCCTGGCATTCTTCGCCAGCAGCACCAGGTGATAGTTCTCGGCGTCGGCCTTGCCACTCTTCGCGCGCATCCCGCGCGGCGCGACGTATGCCTCGACCCCGATAATCGGCTTGACCCCCGCCTTGTGCGCCGCCTCGTAGAAATTGATCGCGCCATAAAGGGCACCGTGATCGGTGAGGGCGACGGAACCCATGCCGAATTCGCGCGCGCGCTTCATGTAGTTGTCGATCTTGCCCAAGCCATCGAGGAGGGAGAAGTCGGTATGCAGATGTAAATGCACGAACTTATCGACCATCGATCGCTTCCTCCGCCTTACGACGCTGGCTTGCTGCACGCCTTCCGGTACCGATACGTTCCCGCCGCTCGACTGTCTTGCGCTCGTATGGGTGCCGGGCGATCAGATATTGTGTTTCTCGCTCGGTGTGGAGTGCTCCGAAACCAATACGCTCGACGGCAGCGAGGCACCGCGCGCCTTTCTCGGTGTCGGCCATGTACGGATAGAGCAATTGCAGGATCGCTAGCGCACGCTTGCCGCTTGCAGTAGTACGGAACGCTGGTCGCCTCTCCGCACGATACGGCCCGCAGACACGCACCTGGAGGGCAAAGATCGCGGCAAACTTCCCAACCGCTACCTCGTCGCACATATTCACGGCGAGCATGAGTTGCAGCGAAGCATGTCCCCACCGTCGATTACCTTGATAGTGCGGTGTCCCGCGCCAACGAAGAGCCCGGCGCACCAAGCGATATCGAGCGGATCGCGGTGGACGGAGTTGCTACTCATAAAGCGCCCTCCTTCTCGATCCGACGAAATCGCCGCAAGCAGCGAGGACAAGGGCACGCCGAAGGGACAATCACCACGCCCACACAGGGAGTGGCCCGCTCCGCGCTCCTTTCGACATTGTCCGCAGAACGGAATCGCCGGGAGAAAGGGCGGAACGGGCATTCTGTACGTTCGGGATTGTACCCCCTTCAGGAGGCGAGCGCAATCTCCGTCAGGTTATTCAGCAACTGGCGCAGGTTATCGCGCTTCTCCGGGGCCATCGTCTCGTCGTGCAGCAGGCGGTAGATCCGCGTCACCGCCGGTTCGTCGGAGACGGCGTTCTCCGGTTGGTCGGGGAAGAAACCCGCCGCGATCAGCAGACGGTCCTTCGCCTCGGGCGCGAGGACGAGCCCGCGCGCGAGCTTGCCGATCGCCTCGCGCGTCGGGGAGCGCTGCCCGCTCTCCAATCGACTGACCAGGCTGTGATCCATCTCCGCCTCGGCGGCCAACTTCTCCTGCGACCAGCGCTGCGTCTCGCGATGGCGCTTCAGCAGACCCCGGAACTCCTCGTTGCCCCGCAGGAGGCGCTGCGCCTCGCGCTCGTCCCGCTCGCCCGCCCCAAGACCTGCCATTTCGTCACCCGCCTTCCGCAAAGAGGTCACGCGCCATCCCGACATTGACAGAATAGCACCTTTTTGCCATATCGTCAAGAGACCTGAGGATTATCCACGAGTCCTTGACGGACAGGCATACCTGCCATGCCATTCCGTCCACAAAGCTGTGCAAGGATGGTTAGTATCGGTGTCGCGTCGCTGTCGTATCGAACGTGTGGGCGTCCGCTATCGCGGAACATCGGTTGCCTTCGCGATAGCGGACGCCCGTTTTCTCTTTTCTGGATCGGGGATCGCGGCGCTCAGCGGATGGCGCTCAGCGGTGGGCATTCGGCGGCGGTAGCTCATGGCGGGTGCGGTGCTATACTCTCGGCGAACGTCACGCGGCACCACGTCGCGGGCGACACCAGGATTTCGCAACATCAGGGCTTTCATCGGCGACGATGGCACCGCACTCATGGAAGGATCGCGTGCAACACCTCACCGCCGCCGCGCAACCGCTCCTCGCCGGTTCCCTGCACGATTACCTCACCACCCTCGCCTCAGCCGCCCCGGCCCCCGGTGGCGGCAGCGTCGCCGCCCTGGCGGCGGCACAGGGAGCGGCACTGCTGAGCATGGTCCTCAATCTCACCCTCGGTCGGCCCCGCTTCGCCGCGAGCGAGGAGACCGGGCGCGCGCTCCTCGCGGAGACGGAGCATTTGCGCGCGGCGTGCGCGGCGCTGATCGACCGCGACGCCGCCGTGCTCGGCGCGCTGATCGCCAGCTACAAGCTGCCGAAGGGCACACCGGAGGAACGCGCCGCGCGCACGGCGACCCTCGCCGCACGGACCCGCGAGGCGACCGCAGTGCCGCTCGCGGTGGCCCGTGCGGCGGCGGCGCTCCTGCCCCTCTGCCGACAACTCCTGCCGATCGGCAACCCGACCGCCGTCAGCGACATCGGCGTGGCGGCGACCTGCGCGGTGGCCGGGTTCCGCGCCGCCGAGTTGAACGTGCTGATCAATCTGGGGCAACTGCAAGACGAGGCGTTCGTGGCGACGACCAGGGCCACCCTGCACGAGCTGGGGAACGGGCTCGACGGCGAGGCGGCGGCGATCCTGGCGGCGGTGCGCGAGCGGCTATAACACCGGACAGCAGACGACACGGCAAAGCGGGAGGGTGGCCCCCTCCCCTATCGATTATTGCGCGGCATCGAGCGCGCGGGAGGTGGGCGGGTTGGAGCGGAACGGCGAGCTGACGGCGACGATCCTCGATGGCCGCGCGGTGGCCGAAGCGCTGCGCGCAGAGTTACGCACCGAGGCGGCGGACCTCGCCATCCGACTTGGCTTCACCCCCACACTCGCCATCGTCACCGTCGGCGAGGATCCGGCGGCGCGCTCCTACATCGCGGGAATCAAGCGCGCGTGCGACCGGGTCGGGATCGGCTGCCGCCCGCTCGAACTGCCCGACACGATCGGTGCCGACGCCCTCCGCGCCACCGTGTGCCAGCTCAACGCGGATCGGGCGGTCTGCGGCGTCCTCGCCACCCTGCCCTTACCGCCGGGCCTGCCGCTCGGCGCGATCGCCGACACCCTCGATCCGGCCAAGGATATCGACGGCATCACCCCGACGAATGCCGGACGCCTCGCCCTCGGACAACCGACCTTCGCGCCCAATACCCCGTCCGGTGGCATGGAGATCCTGCGCCGCCACGCGATCCCGATCGCTGGGCAGCACGCGGTGGTCGTTGGGCGCAGCGGGATCGTCGGCAAGCCGATGGCGCTCCTCCTCCTCGCCGCCGACGCGACCGTCACGATCTGCCACAGCCACACGCGGGATCTCGCCGCCCTCGTCCGCCAGGCCGACATCGTCGTCACCGCCACCGGGCGGGCGGGGATCGTCACCGGGGCGATGCTGAAGCCGGGCGCGACGGTCATCGACTTCGGGATCAACTTCCCCGATTCGGCGGGCGGCAAGATGGTGGGGGACGTGGACTTCGCCTCGGCGGCGCGGGTGGCCGGGGCGATCACCCCGGTCCCCGGCGGCACCGGCCCGGTCACCAACATGATGCTGATGCGCAACACCCTGACCGCAGCGCGCGCCCTCCTCGCGCGCTGAGCCGACTCGCCCCGACGCGCCACCCCGACCATGCCACAGCGAGGGCCATCCGCAAGCCTGATTCAGATCGGTGGCGGCATGAGGGTGAAGGGGAAGGGCTCGAACCACCGCGCATCCACAATCCTTTCTCGCGCCGGAGACACCTGGACAGCCAGCTACTACCCGCTATCGGAACACCACCGAGCGGCAGAGCGGGACAACCGCGCATCGTGCGGGCAGGATGCGCCGACAGCGCCAGGCGGATAACCCGCCTCTCGGGTAATTCTCGAACAGTATGCCGGTGTCACAACGCGCGTCTATAGCGTAGTAGATGGTGATCGGTATGGTGGGCTTTCGTCTCGTCACGGGGTGCGGCGACGCCACAACCACGAACGACAGTGAGCGACCGAGGCGGACTCTATTGGCGCGGCCCGAGTGGGCAAGACGGAACAGGAGGCACAGAGACACAGAGCCCGCAAGCGTACCGGGCGCGCAGAACACGGGGGGAGAGGGGGGACGAAGGAACGTGGGCCTCAGAGACACAGAAACACAGAGACACAGAGAACGGGAGAATAGATATTTTGGGGTACTGACAAGCGACAGCTTACCCCTGGGCGTACCGTCGGTATCAGCACTGCCTCCTATCGAATCGTCTTTCTCTCCCCCGTACTCTACGCGCCCGCTCCTCCTGTTTCGTCCCCTACCCCGGTCAGTACCCCGCCGGGTGCCGCCCCCGCCACGGCCCGTCCCGCTCGACCACCCGCCCCGCGTGCAGGACACGCAATTCGTCCCACGGACGCCCGATGATCTGTGTCGCCAGCGGCAACCCGTCCGCCGTCAGGCCGGAGGGGACGACGATCGCGGGCCAGCCGAGGCAGTTGAAGGGGTGTGAGTAGCGGGTGTTGCTGCTCGGGTCGCCGAGCGCGGGTGCCCCATAGGCGAGCGCCGGGGACGAGAGGAGATCGAACCGCTCCCACAGCTGATCGCAGCGCGCCCGCAGCACCGCGCGCGTCTGCTGCGCCCGCACGTAGTCGTTCGGGCCATAGGCGTAGGAGACGAGCAGGCGATAGCGCGGGAACGCCCCGAGATCGAGCGGACGCTCGCGCAACGATCGTTCGTGATACGCCGTCGCCTCCATGCCGATCATCGGCGAGCCGACGACGCGCAACGCCTCCAACTCCGGCAGCGCAATGTCGACGATTTCCGCCCCCGCAACGGCCAGGGCGCGCAGCCCCGCCTCCCACGCCGCGACCGCCTCCGCACCGGGCGCACCGAGCGGCGAGCCGTCGTCGCGGATCGCGCCGATCCGCAGGCCGTGCATGGTCGCGGGGGCATCGAGGTCGCGCGTGAAGTCGGGCACCGGGCCGCGTCGCGTGCGCCGGTCGGCGGGATCATGCCCGGCCAGGAGATTGAGGACGAGCGCGGCGTCGCGCACGGAGCGCGTCATCGGGCCGAGGTGATCGAGCGACCAAGAAAGGGTGACCGCCCCGGCCAGACTGACGCGCCCGAAGGTCGGCTTGAGGCCGACGATCCCGCAGAGGGCGCTGGGGGTGCGGATCGAGCAGCCGGTATCCGAGCCGAGCGCGCCGTACGCCAACCCCGCCGCGACCGCCGCCGCCGAGCCGCTGCTCGACCCGCCGGTGTCGCGCTCCAGGTTCCAGGGGTTGTGCGTGGCACCGTAATGGACGTTCAGCGAGGAGGGGCTGTAGGCGAACTCGCTCATCCGCGTCTTGCCGATCAGGATCGCGCCCGCTTCTTTTAAACGTCGCACCGCCGTCGCGTCCTCGGTGGGGATCCAGTCGGCCAGGATCTTCGACCCCGCCGTCGTGGGGATCCCGGCGGTCGCCAGCAGATCCTTGATCGCGAAGGGCACGCCGTGGAAGGGGCCGCGATAGCGCCCCGCCGCGATCGCCGCGTCCGCCTCCCGTGCCGCCGCGCGCGCCTCGTCGGCCAGGACGAGTTGGTAGGCGTTCAGCGCCGGATCGTACTCGGCGATCCGCGCCAGCATCAGTTCGGTCAGTTCGGTCGGCACGATCGTCCCCGCCGCGACCGCCGCCGCCACGACGTGCAGCGGCGCGAACGGGTCGCGCGGATCGCCGCCATCACCTTCCGGCGCGGCGGGCACGCCGAGCGCGGCGATCGTATCGGGCGCGCTGAGGTCGGCCCAGTCCTTCAGATCGTCCGGGAGGGTATCGGGCGGCGTCTGGGCGACCAGGGCGGCGAAAGCATCGACATTGCCCAGGAACGGCCCGGCGACGATCAGCGCCACATCGTCATCGTTCAGGGTGATCCCGGCGCGCGCGGCGTTGGCGCGCAGCCGTGTCAGTGTCCCATCGTTCATAACAGCGTCGGCCATAGTGCCTCCCCGCAGCATACACCCGCGCCACAAACCCGGCGGGCGACGCCATGCGCCGTTCCCCCGCAGCGCGGCGCGGCCGTCTCTCCAATGAAGGGCGTCGGGTCGTACCCGACGCCCACCGCGCATTATGCCAAATTTTACGCGCACCGCACGCCCGGCCCCGCGCCGCCAGGGCCGTGGCGCGTATGCTACACTACGATCGAGAGCTGTACGTACTTCACGATACCTCACGATGGAAGAGACAGGCCACGCGATGCCGATCACCCTCCTCCCCCCCGATCTCGTCGGGCAGATCGCCGCCGGCGAGGTGGTGGAGCGTCCCGCCTCCGCCGTCAAGGAATTGCTGGAGAATGCGCTCGACGCGGGCGCGCGCCGGATCGCGATCGAGGTACGCGCCGGTGGCCGCGATCTCCTCAGGGTTAGCGACGATGGCGGGGGCATCCCGCGCGATGAATTGCTCCTCGCCCTGCAACAGCACGCCACCAGCAAGCTCCGCTCGGCGGACGAGTTGGCGAGCATCACCACCCTCGGCTTTCGCGGCGAGGCGCTCGGCTCGCTCGCGGCGGTGGCGCAGGTCACGGTCGTCAGCCGCCCCCCGGACGCGCCGAGCGGCTACGAGATCGTCGGGCATGGTGCCGGGCGGAGCACACCCCGCGCCCTCGCGGCCCCGCCCGGCACCACCATCAGCGTGCGCGAATTGTTCGTCAACGTCCCGGCTCGCCTCAAGTTCCTGCGCGCGGCGGCGACGGAGCACGGGGTGATCAACCGGATCGTCACCGCCTACGCCCTCGCGCGCCCCGACGTCCGCTTCGAGTTGAGCATCGATGGGCGCAGGACGCTGGCGACCGACGGGGCCGGGGACCGCCTGAACACGATCGTCGGCGTCCACGGCGCGGAGGTGGCGGCGCAGATGCTGCCGCTCGATCCCGAGGTCGCGGAGGTGCCGGATGTGCGCGTCAGCGGCTACGTCAGCGCGCCCGCCCTCAACCGCGCCCACCGCCAGGGGATTCTGCTCTTCATCAACGGGCGCTGGATCCAGAACCGGGCGCTCGGCTTCGCGCTGGAAGAGGCGTACCACAGCCTGCTGATGATCGGGCGACACCCGCTGGCGATCGTGGACATCGCCCTGCCGCCGGAACTGGTCGATGTCAACGTCCACCCGACCAAAAGCGAGGTGCGCTTCTTCGACGAGCGCGCCATCTGCCGCGCGCTCAGCCGCGCCACGCGCACCGCCATCCTGGAACATGGCCGCACGGCGATCCCCGACTTCACCCTGACCAGGCCCGTCTACGATGAGCCCGCGATCCAGGGGCGCTTCGCCGCCGGGCAGAACCTCCGCTGGCCGGACCCCGCGACCGGCACCACCACCCCCTTCCCGACCTCGCACGCCGAGGGGGCCGAACGCATCGCGATCGCGCCGATGCCGGAGCGCGATGGGCTGCCTGCGACGGCCCTGGCCCGCCTGCCCCAACCACCGCCCGCGCCCGCCATGCCGCGCCCCACGCCGGAGCGCCCGATCGGCAAGCTCCCGCCGCTGCGGGTGCTCGGTCAGGTCGGAGCCTCCTACATCATCGCCGAGGGGCCGGAAGGGATCTTCCTGATCGATCAGCACGCCGCGCACGAGCGGATCCTGCTCGATCAGCTCCTGGCCGGGGCCGAGCACACCACGCCCGATAGCCAACTCCTGCTGGAGCCGCTGCTCCTCGATCTCACCCCGCCACAGATCGAGGCGATCGAGGCCGCCGCCGCCGATCTGGCGGCGCTCGGCTTCGCGCTCGAACCGTTCGGCGCGCGCGCCTGGGCGGTGCGCGCGGTCCCGGCCCCGCTCGCCGCGCCGCGCACGCGCAATCTCGGCGAGACGATCGTCGCGATCCTCGAAGAGGCCGCGCAAGGGGGACAGGGCCTGAGCTGGCTCGAACGCCTCGCCGGGACGACCGCCTGCCACAGCGCGATCCGCGCCAATCAGCCGCTGACGATGGAGGAGATGCGCGCGCTGATCGGCCAGCTCGAACGGACCACCCTGCCGCGCACCTGCGCCCACGGTCGCCCCACGATGCTCCAGGTCGAACTCGGCACCCTCGAACGGCAATTCGGTCGCCACGGCTGAGCGCGACGGTCGCCGCCAGGGGTTCGGCGGCGCATCTCCCGGCGCTTTCACCCGTGCCATACGCTGTTCCGGCGCGTCCTCCCGAACTGTGCTCACGTCCGTCGCGGCCCGCTTCTTGCAAGCGCGAGCGCGGGTGGGGCAATCGTGCGCTGGCGCGATCGCCGCCGCGCCAGAGGTCCGGGAGCACCAGCGACAGGATCGTTCTCAGCGACACCCGGATAGCGAAGGAAGTCATACTATGCCACGCGCGGTCAGGTTCAGCGAGTACGGCGATATCGACGTGCTGGAGGTTGTGGAGGTGTCGCAGCCGGTCCCCGGGCCAGGGCAGGTGCTCGTGGCGGTGAAGGCCGCCGGGATCAACCCGGGCGAGGCGGCGATTCGTTCGGGCGCGCTGAAGGAGCAGTATCCGGCTAGCTTCCCCTCCGGGCAGGGCAGCGATCTCGCCGGGGTCGTGGCGGAGGTCGGTGCCGGGGTGAGCGGAATCGCGGTCGGCGATGAGGTGCTCGGTTTCACCAATGATCGCGCGAGCCAGGCCGAGTTTGTGGCCGTACCAGCAGAGCAACTGACGCCCCGCCCGGCGAACGTCCCCTGGGAGATGGCCGGCGCACTCTTCGTCGCGGGTACGACGGCCTACGCGGCGGTCCGCGCCGTCGCCGTCGGCAAGGGCGACACCGTCGTGGTCGCCGGTGCGGCGGGCGGGGTCGGCACGCTCGCGGTGCAGCTGGCGCGCGACGCCGGGGCCACGGTGATCGGGCTAGCGAGCGAGGCGAATCACGAATGGCTCGCCGCCCACGGCGCGATCCCCGTCGTCTACGGCGAGGGTGCCGCCGAGCGCATCCGCGCCGCAGCGAACGGGCCGATCGACGCCTTCATCGATACCTTCGGCGACGACTATGTCCAGCTCGCGCTCGACCTCGGCGTGTCGCCGGAGCGGATCGACACGATCATCAACTTCGCCGCCGTCGAGCGATACGGTGTCAAGGCCGAGGGGGGCAGCACGGCGGCGAGCGCGACGGTGCTGGCCGAACTTGCCGACCTGATCGCGCGAGGTCGTCTTGTCGTCCCGATCGCGAAGGTCTATCCGTTGGACGACGTGCGCGACGCCTATCAGGAGCTGGAGGGACACCACACGCACGGCAAGATCGTCCTCCGCCCCTGAGACGATGCGGGGGGATCGCGAGCGTCGGCGGATGATGGGGAATTCGCTCGAACCGTTGCTCTATGGCTTCTTTCGCCGTTCCCGCACATGGCGACGCGATAGCACAAACGCTCGGAAGGATCCCGATCAGCGCGGCTTCGCCTCGTAAGTGAACCACACGTCGCGGAACTTCAGATCGTAGTTCTCATGGATCGCCGCCAGGACTTCCGGCGTCCAGATGGCATCGCGCGGGTTCACCGGGAGGATCACCAGGGCGAAGCGTCGCGCCCGTAGATCGTCGAGCAACTGCCGCTGATCCCAGCGCCCCGCCCGCGCGAGCGCCGCCATCGCCTGCGGATCGTCGTACGGCACCCCTTTCCCGGCCAGGATGTTCAACCCGATCTCCTCGGAGAGGATCGCGCCGGGGGTGTTGCGGATGTTGGTCACGATCAGGTCGAGTTGACGGCGGGTCTGCGGCGTGGGGTCGGCTAACTCCTGCGCGTACCACTTATCCGGGGTCCAGCCGGTGACGAGCTGCGCCGCCAGCAGCGCCGCGAGCGGCCACGCCGCGAGCGACGTCCGTCGCGAGCCGTCCAGGGCCACGGCGAGCGCGCTGCCGACGGCCAGGGCGCTCGCCGCCGCCAGTTCGATCAGGTGATCGTGGTCGGCCCCCTCGACGCCGATCGTCGCGACAAAGGCGAGCGCGCAGGCGAGGTAGAACGGGGCGATGCTGGCGCGGCGCAGCCAGACGAGCGCCAGCGCGCCGACGATCGCCGCCGCCAGGGTCGGCCAGAAGTCGCGCAGGAAGAGCGCGCCGAAGTTGAGGACGAGTTGCGCCTCCCAACGCAGCCGTCGGTCGGCCACGATGTGCCGGAAGAACTCCCCGCCCGTGAGCACGGTCAGCGCGGCGAAGGGCAGCAGCCCGCCGAGCGCCCCGACGAGTACGAAGCGGAGGGCGGGACGCCAGCCCGCCCAGCGGAGGAGGAAGAGGGTCGCGGCGAGGGGCGCGGCGAGGCTTGTCTGCTTGGTGAAGTACGCGGCAATGAACGGGACGAGCGCCCAGAGATAGGCTCTGCGCGGCGAGCGCCACGATCGCTGCACGATCAGCAGCCCGATTACCGCCAGCGCCAGCGCCGGGATCGTCGGCTTCACGCGCACCGCCCAGATGATCCCCGGCGTGAAGGTCGCCAGCCCGGCCATGCCCACGAGCGCGCCCAACACCCCGGCGCGGCGCGGCGCGGCCTGCCAGATCAGCGCCCCGATCGTCGCCAGCAGGGTCAGCCACGCGCCGAGGGCGATCAGGCGCCCGCCGGTGTAGGCCGTATCGGAGAGCCGCAACGTCGCCGCGACCGCCGCGAAGTAGAGCGGCGTGTATGGCCCGGAGACGAAGCCGTGACGCTCCGGTCCGTTGGCGACGTAGATGCTCTCGCCATGTGCCAGCTTGCTCGCCTCCCAGACCAGCAGGCTCTCCGAGCCTTGCATCGGGTAGGGCCAGCGGAGCATCGCCGCCCAGAAGGACACGATGGTCGGCGCGGCGTGGATCAGCACGACGAGGGTGATCGCCGCGACCAGCAGGGCGGGCAGCGTGCGGACGAACCGACCACCCCACCCACCCTCGCCTCCCGTGCCGTGCGCCTCCCGCGCCGCCTCGTCTCCCATACCGTGCGCTTCCTGCACCACCCCCGCGCGCCTCATCGGCGGACCGTCGCGGACGCCTGCGCGCCCGCCGCCAGCGTCGGGAACGAGACCTGACCCGGCCCGAGCACCTGTACGCCCCCCGCCCCGATCGTCGCGCCCGGCCCCGCCAGGCCGACGGTGAGGCCATCGAGGGCACGCCCGGTCCCGTTCGTCACGCCGAGTTGTGTCCCCCCGGCCAGCGGCAGCGCGACCAGATCGACGGTGCGCGTCGCGGTGCTGTAGGTGGCGATCTCCGTGACCGGCGCGATCCAGAGCCCCCGATCGCGCTGCGCGGCGGCGTAGGTGATCACCCGCGTCCAGACCTCCTGACCGCGCTGCTCCAGGCTCTCGTTCGGGTGATCCCAAAGGCTGTGATACCCGCGCACCGCCACGGTGACGTCGATCCGCGCCAACGCCTCGTTCTCGGCCTCCGCGTTCGAGGCGAGATAGAAATCGGGGAAGGCGAGCAGATTCGGGTCACCGGCGATCCGGTCGAGCTCGTAGGGATGGCGCAACGGCTGCTCCTTCGTCTGGTAGAGCCGCGTGAGGATCGTCATGCCGACCCGCTCGAAGACCGCCCAGAAGGGGGCGTCGAGGCTGTTGCTGCTCGTCCAGGGGAAGGCGAACGAGCGGGCGGCGGGGAGGCCCAGCGCCGTCGCCGTGCGCTGCCAGAGAGCGAGATCGGCGGCGAGCTGGTCGGGGGTGACGCCGCGCACGTAGAGGTGGCCGAACGTGTGCGACGAGATCTCGTGCCCCGCCGCCGCCAGCGCGCGCGTCTCCGAGGCGAAATACCACGCCGGGGACTGCGCCTCGGTCGTGCAGGGGTCGTTCTCGTACCAGGGGTGCGTGCGCCACCAATCGCTCCCCCAGCCGCGGGCGGTGTCGGCGTTGCGGTAGATCGGATCGCCATTGAACTTCTGGCAGGCGGGGTTCCCATCGAGCAGATCGTAGCCGGTCGCGTAAAAAGTCGCCTTGATCCCATATTGCGCGAAGAGATCGGCCAGGAATTGCGCGCCATCACGCATCCGCTGTCCTTTGTCTTCCGCGTCGGACACCGACGGCCCGCCATCGCTCCCAAGGCTGACGCCACCGGCCTCACCGGTATTATCGCTGCGCGTGTGGATCAGGCCACCCATCGCCGATTCCCAATCAAAGCTGAACGCCAGCGCGGCTCGTCGCCCATCCGGGAACGGCTCGACCCGCACCCCCGCCGCCAGCGTCAGTTGCGGATCGCGCGCCGTCGCCACACCGCCCACCGGTTCGAGCCGCAGCCGTAAGCCCGCCGCGCCGGGCGGCGCGGCGAAAGTAGCCCGCGTGCCACTCGCCGGGTCGAACAGGGCGCTCTGCGTGGTGAGGCTCGCACGAGTCACATCCTCCCAATCGAAGGTCGTGCGTAACCGCCCTTCACCAGTGAGACGGAGGGCATACGCCTCGCCCGGTCGCACATCGAGCCACGGCCCGACCGCCACCGCGCCCGGTTCCAGGCGCAGCGCGGTCGTCGTCGCCTCGCCCTTGCCGCGCTCGAAGGTCCAGAGCGGGCGCGCGCCGCCGGTCGTGGCGAGCGCGAACGGCGCGGCGTAGTTCGTCGCCGAGGTCGGCTCGGCGACGACCGCAACGACACGCGCCATCACCGCCCGATTCGGTAGCAGCGACAGGGGCAAGGCGAGCGCGCACGCCAGGAGGAGCGGCAAGACCACGCGCGGCTGCGGGCGCAGGCCGCGCCCGCCGATGACCAGCGCCACGAGCAACAGGACCAGGACGATCGCGAGCGTCAGCGCCGCCGCAGGGGTCCACCACCGAATCGGCAGCGCCACCGCGCCACTACCCGCGAACCAGTTCAACGCGACACCGACAAGCACCATGAGCACCCCGCCGCCGAGCAGGGCCACGCGCGCGCGCCGCAACACCACGCCGCAGCCCCAGGCGAACGCGAACGCGCCAAGGCCGAGCAGCAGCACGCCGAGACTCGACACCGTCACCAAATCATGAAGACCACGCGCCGCCGGGTCAGCCGCCGACCGGAAGGCCAGCCGCCAGGGGTAGCCGAAGGCGAGGGTCTGCCACGCCGCCAGGATCGCGAAGCCGAGCGCGCCACCAGCGGCGAGCGACAAGGCCCGCCACGGTCGGTGCCAGCGCACCAGCGCCAGGGCGAGCAATACAACGAGGGCGAGCAGCGCGACGGCCCCGACGAGGTAATCGAGCAGGGCGCACACGCCGAGCAACAGTCCCGCGCCGAACGCCGCCCCCAAGCGCCCCGCCATCATCGCATGCCGCAACGCCAGGACGCTGCCGAGCGCGAGAGCCGCGACCGCGAGACCGGGAGTCGGCCCCGCGCGGAGCGGGAAGAGCAGTGCCATGCCGCCGAGCACCGCGAGCGGGGCGAAGCGGCGGACGTGCCCCTCCGCGAGGCCACCAGCGACGGCACGCCAGAGCAAGGCCGCTGCCAGCGCGCCGAGCAGCGGGCCGAGTAACACCACGAAGAAGGCCGGTGCCTCCGGGCCGAGCAGCGGCGCGAGCGCGGCCCCGAGCGCATAGAAGGGCGCGGCCACCAGCGCGAGGCCGGGCGGGGTGCTCTGGTAGTAGTGTCCGGCGGCGTAGGCGACACCGGGCAACGGCACGCCCGTAGCGTGCGCCGCAGGCAGGAGCGCGTCGAGATACCCATCGACCGTGAAGCGCCCGTGCTCGATCAGGTTGGCGGCGGTGATATACACTCCCGCGCTCGCGCCACGCGGCAAACCCGGCGTGCTGACAGCGTAGACGAGGAAGACGAGCAAGGGGAGGGCGCACGCGGCGACCGTGGTCGTGCCGAGCCGACGCCGCCACCCCACCCCCGCGCGCGTCTCAGCGGCGGATTCGGTAGATGACATAGCGCTCCTGACGCTCCACCAGTCTGGCATTCGCGGCCAGCCATCCGCGCGTTTCATCGGTCAGCCGACCGTCGGATTTGTTGTCGATGACGATCAGATCGCTGCGCGCCATGCTCGCGCGCAACGTCGCCTGCACCGCCGGTCGCCAGATGATCTGGTACGGATCGGTGGCCGGGGCGACGCGCAGCCGCGCGAAGCGCTCACCCAGCGAGAGCGACCTGATGCCAAGCCCTTCATAGATCAGGGTGCCATAGCCGTCCACGATGAAGCGATTCCCATCCTCGCGCGCCGGTCGTCGCGCCGCCCGATAGGGGATCTGCGCGTCGAGCGCGAAGACCGATCCGGTCGGGCCGACCGCGTCCCCCGCATAACGCCCCAGGATCGTATAGAGGCGATCCGGCTCGGCGACGCGATCGCTGCGCCACGCTGCCGGGGCAAGCCAGAGGCAGAGCGCCACCCCCGCCACCGTGAGGGCGACGCCGTAGCCACGCGCAAACCAGCCCGCGCGCAGGGCACGCACGATCGCCAGCGGCAAGACCCCGGCGAGCAAGGCCAGGGGCAGCGCCAGGGCCACGCCGTAATGGGCGTAATAGGAGCGCGCGCCGAGCAGGCCGAGCGCGACGAGCAGCGTCCAGGGGAGCAACACCGTCCAGCCCGCCGTGGGCGTCGCGGGCGCGGACAACGAGGTCGCCCCCACCGCCGCCAGAGTCGGCTGGGCGCGTCCAGGGCCGCCCGGTTCGCTCTCGCGCAGATCCCCTTCGAAGGCATCGAGAGGGAGTCGGCGCAGGGCGGGGGTGGCGGCGTCACGCTGCACGCGGCGGCGCTGCATCCGCGCCGGTGCGCCGAGCAGCGGGAGGGCCAGCGCGGCGAGGAGACCGGCCAGGAGGAGGAGCGGCGCGGCATCGCGCAGCTGTGCCAGGCGCGCGCCGCGATCGCGCAGGCCATCGGCGGGGCGCAGGAGTTGCATCCAGACGAATTGGCCGAGCGGATCCGCCCCGCGCAGCCAGAAGAGATAGCCGACGAGCGGCAGCACCAGGACGATGACGCCGCTGATGAGCGGCAGCAACAGGCCCGGGCGGCGGCGGATCAGCAGATCGAGCGCGAAGGCCACCAGCACCAGCGCGCCCTGCAACTTCACCCCACCGGCGGCGGCACCGAAGAACCCGGCGAAGAAGAGCAACGTCGGCGGCGGGCGTTGCCACTCGCGCGCCAGCACGTAGGCCAGCACGGCGAGCGCGGTGAGGAAGAGGTATGGCCCCTCCAACAGGATGTGCCGCCCGACCCAGAAGACCGAGCCGGGATCGAGCGCCAGTAGCACACCGCCGACGCCACCGCCGACGACGCCCCACAGACGCCAGCCGATCAGGAAGACGATGCCGACGGTGAGGGTGGCATAGAGGAGCGCCGCGTAGCGCAGCATCATGAAACTGGTCGGACTGCCCCAGTTCGTGAAGTGGTAGGCGGTGGCGGGCGCGAGGAGCATCGGGCCGAGGGGCGGGTGCGCGAAGTAGAAATCGCGATAGGGCTGCCTGCCCTCCACGATTAACTGCGCCGCCGCCGCATAAACCCCTTCGTCGTCATACGGCGACTCGTCGAGGCCGACCGACTGCGGCCAGATCGTCGCGGCGCGGAGCAGCCCGGCAAGGAGGATCACGGCGACGACCAGCGCCGCCGCCGCCCAATCGGTGAGGGCGCTGGCACGCAGCCGCGCCCAGCGTCCGGCCTCCGCCCCGCTCACGGCAGCGCGCATCACTCGCTCGCCGCGCGCGCGATAATCCCCGGACGGCCCGCCCCTTCGAGCGCATCCGGCTCGGCGCGCGGGACCGGATCGCGGAGCCAGAGGAGGAAGCCGGGGATGATGTTGGCGAAGTTGAGCCCCAGGATGAGGAAGGAGATCGCCACCGCCTGCCCACCGTCGTAGCCATAAGGCGCGAGGAAGGCGACCAGGACCGCGTCGCGCGTGCCAACCCCGCCGACCGAGATCAACCCGGCCAACGTCTGGAGCAGCACCACGATCATGAAATCGGCGAGCGGCAGATGGACGCCGAGCGCGATGAAGCAAAGCCAGACGCGCCCTATGCTGACGATCCAGGAGGCGGCGGTCCAGGCGAGCGCGGGCAGGAGCTGGCGCGCGTCGAGTTGCAACTCCGTCAGCGACCGCAACAGCTCGATCCCCGCGAGGCGTTCGCGGATCGGGCGCGGCGTCAGGCGTGCCAGGAACGCGAGGAGCGGCGTCCGCCAACGCTCGGTCACCACCGCCGCGAGCATGAAGCAGACGAGGGCGAAGAGGATGACGACCAGGATCACGCTTTGCCCGCCACCGGCATAGGCGAAGAGGGCCAGACCGCCGAGCGCGAAGAGCGCGACGAAATCGAAGAGTCGGTCGAGGATGCAGCTGGTCAGCGCCGGGGCTAGCGCGGCCCCCTGACGGCGCAGATACCACGCCTTGACGAAGTCGCCGGCCTGACCAGGGGTCGCCTGCCCCCACCAGATACCGATCGCGTAGAGGCGCAACGCTTCGCCCGGCCCGATCCGGGGTGTCCCCAGGCCCATCGCCAGCCCGGACCAGCGCCACGCCTTCACCGCGATGAACGGGATCGTCGCCAGGAACGCCGGGAGCAGCGGCCAGGGATCGGCCTCGCGCAGCGCCGCCCAGACCTGCCCCACGCCGACCTTCCACAGGACGAACGCGAAGAGCGAGATGCCCAGGATGCGCGGACCCCAGCGCTTCAGCCAGGAGACGAAGCCTCCTGGCGGCGCGTCTTTGTGCACCGGCAACACGTCCGGCTCGTTCGCGCGCATCAGGCCACCCTTCCCTGTCCGGTCTTCACTCTCGACGCTCGAAACGATACGCGGCGATCTGCTCGGAGATCAAGCCTTGCAGGAAGATCAGGAGGGCGGTCACGATCAGCAAGACGGTCGTGTTGGTGATATGTACCTGCCTGACGATAGTGTAGAGGCCATAGGCCGCGCCGACCACGAAGAGGAATGCGCTGATCGGGCTGAAGACCTTCAACGGGCTGAAGAGGGTCATCATCCGCAGGATAATCGTGACGAAGACGATGCCATTCCGCAGCAACCTCTGCCCGCTCGCCCCGCCGATCCGCTGTTGCGCGGCGATCGGCACGAACTTCACGCTGTAGCCGGCCTTGATGAAGGCCATCGTGCTCGTCGTCGGGTACGAATAACGGTTCGGCAGGAGGTGGACGAACTCCATGATCCGGTCGCGCTTCATCGCGCGGAAGCCCGAGGTCAGGTCCAGCACCTCCATCCCCGTGAGGTATGACGCGAAAGAGTTGAGCGCCGCGTTCCCCCAACCGCGCGTCCAGGTCGCGTTCGAGGCGCGCGTCCGGGCGGCGACGACCAGATCGTAGGCTCCGATCGGTTCGAGAATGTGCGGGAGATCGGCGGGATCGTGCTGCCCGTCCGCATCCAGCAGCAGGACGACATCGCCGCGCGCGGCACGGATCCCGGCCTTCACCGCCGCGCCATTGCCCTTGTTGTACGGCTGGCGGATCACCGTCGCGCCCGCACCCTCGGCGAGATCGGCGGTGTTATCGGCGGAACCATCGTCCACCACGATCAACTCGGCGTCGGGCAGCTGTGCCCCAACCTTCGCCAGCACCCCCGCGATCGAAGCCCCCTCGTTGTAGGCGGGCATGATCACGCTCAGGCGATAGGGCGTGCGGATCGCCACCGTGTCCACTTCGCTCTCGGGCGCGGTCGATGCGGCGGTTATGGGCATCCTGTCGAGGGTTTCGCTCATCTTCCCCACCTTCTCCATCGTGACCAACCGCGTCGCGACGCCGGGCGCGGCGGCGCTACCGCCCCCAGGCCGAGCGCCGCCACATCGCGCGCGACCCCGCGCACCGTCGGCTCATGCCCCGCCAGGCGCAACTCGGCCAGCGCGTCGGCGACGCCATCGAGCAGCGGATCGGGCGGTGGCGGGCCATCCTCTGCAACGTCCGCCGCCGGGCGCTGGTTGCGCGGCGCACGTTCAGCATCCGCCGGGGCAACAGGCGTGGCAACGGGTGGCGCGACCGCCGCCGCAGCGTCCGGCAACGCGAGCGGACGCCCGACGAGCGGTGCCAGCACGTCCAGATAACCGGTCGCGGCGCGTTCCACGCTGTGCTCCCCGGCGACGAATGCCCGCGCCGCCGCGCCGAGTCCCGCGCGCAACGCGCCGTCACGCGCCAGGGCGATCAGGTACTCGGCCAGCAACGGCTCCTCGATCCGCCCGACCGGAACCTTGATCACGCAGCCGGACGGCACCTCGCTGAACGAACCGGCGTCGCTGACGATCACCGGTAGCCCCGCCCCCATGATCCGCAACAGACTCGCCGAGGTCTCCCCGGCGGAAGGGTGGCGCAGATTGATGCAACAGTCTGCTGCGGCCAGCAGATCGTTGACCGTTTCCGGCGTCACGAAGCCGAGCCGCCGCACGCGACCACCGAGGCCGAGGAAGCCGATCTGCCGCTCCAGGGTCGCGCCGAGGCCCGGTGCCTCGCTCCCGGCGATCACGAACCGCGCGTCGGGGCGCTCCGTCGCCAGCCGCCGGAACGCGCGCAGGGCGACATCAAGGCGCTTGTAGGGGTTCACATGGCCGTGCGAGACAACCAAAAAGGCATCCGGGGCGCTGCCGAGCCGCGCGCGCGCCGCCGCGCGATCCGGCAACTCCGGCAACGGCACGCCCATCGGCACGATCCGTACATTGCTGCCGGGCCGCAACCTCGCCAGCCGCGCGGCGCTCGCCGCGTTATGGACGATGATCGCGGGCGCGGCGGCGAGGATCGGCTCGACGAGCGGGTAATCGAAGAGGGTCGCCGGGGTCTTGCCGCGCAGCACCTCGCGCGCCAGATCTTCGCCCGCCGCACCGTAGAGCGCGCGCAGCTCCTCGATGTACGCCTGCCGCTGCGCCCGCCCGCCATTGAAAGCCATCCAGAGCCGCAGGTGGTGCAGCACCACATCGTGGAGGACGACCACGCCCGGCTCGCGGAGCGCCCGCGCGTACATATAGGCATGGGCCGGGCTATTGCCGAACTGATAGATCGCCGCCGCAAAGGGTCGGGCGCGCGCCGTGCGGTCGTAGTCGCGCGCGGGGAGGAGCGCCACGCCCGCCGCCGTGAGCGCTGCCGCGTGCGTGGGCGTATAGCCATCGACCACCACGGTCAGCTCGAGCGCGCGCGCCAGGGTCGGCAGCAAATCCTCGCTATAGTAGGAGATCCCCGACGCCACCGGACTTAGCGGCGTGAAACAGGCGACGCGCGGCGGCGGGGCGACGGATACCTGACGCACAGCAGCACGCAGCGACGCGGCGGTCGCTTCGACCGGCACCGCCCCTCCTACACCCTTATCCACGTCGCGCTGTTCGCCCACACCCGCCCAATCAGCTAGCCTCGCCGATCAACTACCAGAAGGCTTCGTACCTCGTCGTTCGTACTTTCTCGCCCACTCGCCCACTACCTACTGCCCCGTCAGCGTCGCCACGACCCGCGCCCAGGTGATGCCCGCCACCGCCGCGCGCCCCGCGAGGCCGAGGCGCTGTGCCGAGGCCACGTCACCATGCCAGTGATCGAGCACCGCCGCGATCGCCGACGGTTCCGGGGCCACCACCGCGCCATTCTCGCCGTCGCGCACGAACTCGCGCGTCGCGCCGGAATCGGTCGCGGTCAGCACCGGCTTGCCGGCGGTGAACGCCTCAACCGTGGCGAGGCCGTAATCCTCATCGACCGGGGCGTAGAAGACGGCGCGACAGGCATTGTACCGCGCCACCACCCCTTCGTCCGACACCGCGCCCAGGAAGGTCACCCGCCCGGCGACCCCGCGCTCCTCGGCTAGACGCCGCAACGCCCCTTCGTCCGGGCCACTCCCGACGATGGTCGCGCGGATCGGCGTGCGTGTGCGGGCCAGCGCCTCGATCAGCAACCCGACCCGCTTCGCCGCATCGAGGCGCGACACCGAGAGGATCGTCCCGTCGTCGGTGATCGGTGTCGCGGTCGGGCCGAGGCCGCGCAGGCGGATCGGCGGGTAGAGCGGCTCCGCGCGCAGCCGATTGAAGCGCTCCAAACGCGCGGTGATGTTGCGCGAGATGCCATACAGCCGCTCGCACTCACCGAGTCCGGCCTCGTCGATCGCCCGAATCCGCCGCCTGATCTCCCGATCCTCGGGCGTGTTGGCGAAGTCGCTCAGCGGCGTGCCGTACCAATCGTACGCCTGGCGGTGCTGATGCACCACCCAGGCAACCTTACGCGGATGGCGCATCGCCCAGGTCGGGTACTTGGTGCAGATCACCAGATCGATCGGCACGCCATTCGCCTCGGTCAGGTCGAGCAGCCGCCAGGCGAGCGCGCCGCGCAGCAATTGCTCTTTCGGATACCATTTAAAGGGGAGCGAGACGACCGCGACCTGATGCCCGTGCGCCGTCAGCGCCTCCGCCAGACCATCGACCAGCACCTCGGCCCCGCCACGGACGAATGGCACTTGTGAGGCGCAGATGGCGATGTTCATGCGAGTAGCGTCCAGTAGGCGAGTAGGCGAGTAGGCGAGTAGATTGCGAGAAGAAGGGTGAGCCCACACATCGCCAGATCAACACTTGGCATCGGTGGCCTCGGTGGTCGGGGGGGTGGTCGTCGCGCGCAATTCTTCGAGGGCGAGGCGCAGGCGCTCGTTCTCGGCGGCGAGTTCGGCCAGCGCGCGGACGGTCGCGGCGTTGAAGTCGTTCTGCTGATCGACGATCGGGTTGATGTACCAGCGCAGCAGGAGGCGCACGGTCCGCTTCGTCAGCGCGATCCCGCGTCCCACCACCGGCAGATCCCAGAGGATCGGCGTATGCGCCGAGATGTGCGCGGCGTCCATCGCCTCGTTCAGCGCGCCGCGCGCCTCGGCGGGGGGCTCGTCGGGACCATCCGGCACCAGCCCTTGCCGCGCGCGCACCCGCCGCTTGATCGCCGCCAGCGTGGCCTCGATCTCCGCCGGTGCGGGTCGCCGCTCCCGGCCCAATACACTCATCGCGCCCGCTCTCCCGTCCCCATCGCCGCAGTCCCTGTGGGCGCAGACTGTACCACAGCCCCCGCGCCGCTCGCCGTATCACCCCCGAGCAGGTCGTCGTAGATCCGCGCGAAGGCCGCGAAGACATGGTCCCAGGTCAGCCCCGCCAGCACCTTCGCCCGCCCGCGCGCGCCGAGCGTCCGAGCCAGGGTGCGGTCGGTGAGGAGGGTCCGCAGCGCCGTGGCGAGCGCGGACACATCCCCGAACGGCACCAGCAGGCCATCCTCACCGTCGGCGATCACATCCGGCACGCCGCCCGCGCGCGCACCGATCACCGGGATGCCGCAGCACCATGCCTCCAGGTAGACGATGCCGAATGAATCGGTGCGCGATGGCAGGGCGAAGACAGCGGCGGCGGCGAGGAGATCGCGCTTCTCCTCGTCGTTGATGAAGCCGAGCAGGCGGCAGCGCGCGCGGTCGGCCTCCGGCAACGCCGCGTGGAAACGTGTGAAGTGTTCCAGCGCCGGACCGGCCAGCACGAGCGTCGCATCGCTCCCCTCGCGCCAGAGACGTTGCAGCGCCGCCACGACGTGCGGCGTCCCCTTATCGTGCGCCATCGCCCCGATACAGGCGACGATCGGCCCGTCGATCCCGTGGCGCGCACGGAAGGCCGCGCCGTCGCCGCCGGTCACCGTCGCCGGATCCACCCCCGCCCCGACCAGATGGAGCCGCGCCTCGTCCACGCCGCACGAGCGCAGGAAGCGATACTCGCGCGGCGTCTGCGCGATAGTCGCCGCCGCGCGCCGCAACGCCCCGAGCTGATGGCGCATCGAGTAATACTTCAGTACCCGCCGATCGCCCCCCTCCCCGAGGTGGACGAAGGGCGTCACCACCAGCGGCACATCGCGCCGCCGCGCATACGCCTCCGCATCGAGGATCAGCGATTCGAGGGCGATATTGGCGCTATGGACCAGATCGAAGCGCACCGCGTCGTCGCGCAACGCCCGCCCCAATCCCGGCACCCACGGCGAGAAGTGCCCCGCCGCGCGCAGGATCGCCTCGTTGCCGGGCAGCGGCAATGGCGAGAGGTGGGTCATCGCCCGGCGCGTGACCGGATAGCCGAGCCACCAGAGGGGCGGGCGGCGCACCGCGAAGCGCCGGATCGCAACTCCGTTATGTCGCCTCGCCTCGTCGCCCCAGTCGATCGTCCGCTTCCCCGCCGCCCAGAAGTGTTCGAGATCCCAGGCGTCGGTGGTATACACCGTCACCTCGTCGCCGCGCGCCGCGAAGCGCTCCGACAGGGCCGCGAAGTAGAGTTCCGAACCACCGACGAACGGATAGTAGCGCTGGATCAGGTGCAGCAACCGCCGCGACGATCGTAGCGGGGTCGCCGACGCGGGCATCGCCGCCCCATCAGCCGCCGCCTCTCCGTCCTTCGCCCTTCGCCCTTCGTCCTTATCCGTCATTTGTCATCCGTCATTCGTCCCCTTCTCTCCCTTTCGTCTCTGTGTCTCTGTGTCTCCTGTTCCGCCCCTTCTCGCTCATCATGGCGTCGTCGGCGTCGCCGCCATCGGCGTCGCGTCGAGGCGGTCGAGCGCGGCGCGCGCGGCACGACCGGTGCTGCCCTCCGGTTGGAGTTCGCTGGCACGGGCGAGGTGGATGCGCGCCTCCTCCAGACGGGGCGGATTCCAGCGTACGTAGAGATTACCGAGCGCGTACTCCGCATCGGCGCTCTGCGGGTCGATCGCGATCGCACGCTGATACTGGACTTCGGCGTCGAAGAGCTGACCATACGAGTAGAGCGCCTGCCCGAAGGCGAGCCGCCAGTCGACTCGATCGGGCTGCAACGCCACCGCGCGCTCGTACCAGCCGATCGCGCCGGGATAGTCCCCCTGATTCTGCAAGGTGTTCGCCAGGACCAGCATCGCATCGGCATCCTGCGGATTGTCGCGGACGCGCGCCTCGTAGGTCGGCACGATGTTCGAACTCGCGGGCACGCCGCCGAACGGCGTCGGGGTCGCGGTGTCACCGAAGCCGAGCGGGAAAACCGTCAGCAAAGAGCCGAAAATCAGCGTCACGACGATGACCAACGCCACGACCGCGAAGATGACGTGCAAGCGGTGGCCTGGCTGACGCTTCGGCGCGCTCGCCCTGGTGCGGCGGGCCTGCGCGGGGCGCGGCGGGGTGGCGGGACGAGCGCGCTCTTTGGCGTCCGGGCGGCGCGGGTGGCGCGGCCCTTCCCGCTCATTTTGGTTCGTCGGCTCAGCCATACCCGCCCCTCTCCGCGCCCGGCAGCGCATCGAGCGCCCGCCGCAGGCGCAGTTCGCTCACCTTCCCCTCGGCGAGGATCGTCTCATCGGCACAGATCACCGGGATCCGCTCGCCCCAGCGCGCTTCCAGCTGCGGCTCGTCGAGGATGTTGACCCACCCCGCGACGAGTCGCCCGCCCGACGACGCCACGATCCGCCCGACCGGCACCTTCGCCTTGTCGCAGAGGGAGCAGTCGGGCTTGCCGTAACAGGTGAGGACGAGCGGCGCGGCGGCACCGCCACGCCAGTGCGCGACCAGCGACCGCAGGGCCGCACCGGCGAAACGCGGCGCAATCATCACGAGCCTCCGCTGATGGTGTTGAGGAAGAACCCGATCGCATCGTAGAGCACATGCGTGATGATCGCGGTCGTCGTGTTCATGTATTTCCGCTCCAGGGCGAAGATCGTGCCGAGGAAGAGGACGCCGAGCAGGGCGAACGAGGGGCCGTACTGCGTGTGCGCGACCCCGAAGAAGAGCGTCGTCAGCACGATCCCGAACCGTGGCTGGATCGCCCCCCGGAAGAGGAGTTCCTCGCCGATCCCGGCGCAGACGCCGAGAAGCAGCGCGATCGCCGGATTGGTGACATTGCTGCCCATCGCGTTCAGCACCCGCTCCAACTGCGCGTAGCGATCGGGCTGCACGAGGCGACCGAGCGCATCGATGCCGGTCGAAAGAAGGAGCATCGGCGCGACCAGTGCCACCGCGATCGCCGCCTGCCGCCAGGTCGGGCGCACCAGGCCGAGCCGCCGCGCCGCCTCGCGCGGGCCGCGCACGATCCACAGCCCCACCAGTCCGAACGCGATCCCGACGTACATCACGACGTTCACCAGTGAATTGGTCACGGTGATCTGGATCTGGTCCTGAAGCGCGTCGAGATCGACCGTGAAGAGGGCGAGCAGGCCGATAGTGAGCCCCCAGATCAGGGCGACCAGGCCGAAGAGATCGACGATCGAATCGGGGTCGAGCGGCGTGAAGCGGGCCAGGAAGAGGCGCACCGGATGCACGAGCGCAAGCGCCGTCAGCGCGGCGAGGACCAGCAGCAGCGCCGCCGCCTGCCGTTGCAGCGCGTCGGCCCGCACCAGCGTGGAGAGGCCGGAGACGGCGAGGAAGCCGCTGAGGAGCGCGAGCGCCCCGACGACGTAAGGCCGCAGATTCGCGCGCCGGGCGACGAGGTGGACGACGACGGAACCGGCATAGAAGACGAGGAGTACCAGGGCGAGGTTCGCTATTTGTCCCGAGAGATCGCGCATCGAGCCCCGCTATCGCGTGCCAACCTACTGTCCTTTATCAAAGATGAAGCCCGGGCCGCAGGGCGACCCGGGCGATCAGTATAGCGGAAAGGCTCCGGCGGTCGCAGGGCCGGGTGACTCAACCGCGCGCCGCGAAGTCGCGCACCGCCGCGATGGTGGCGTCCACCTGCTCATCGGTCATGTGCGGGCCGATCGGCAGGCTGATGATCTCGCGGTGGATCGCCTCGGAAAGGGGGAATGTCCCCTCCGGCAGCCCGAGCGCCGCGTAGGCCGCCTGCCGATGCGGCGGGGTCGGATAGTGGATCACCGTGCCGATCCCCGCCGCCGTGAGGTGCGCCTGGAAGGCGGCGCGGTCGGGCGTGAGGACGGGGAAGACGTGCCACGCCGAGTCGATCCCGTCCGGGACGTGCGGCAGGGTCAGTCCCTGATCGTCCAATTCGGCGCGGTAGCGCGCGGCGATGCGCGCGCGGCGCGCGTTCCAATCCGCGAGGTGGCCGAGCTTCACGCGCAAGGCGGCGGCCTGGAGCTCGTCCAGGCGGCTGTTGTAGCCCTGGACCTCGTTGACGTACTTCACGCGCGAGCCGTAATTCCGCAGCACGCGCACCCGGTCGGCGATCTCGGCGTCGTCCGTGGTGATCGCCCCGGCATCGCCGAGCGCCCCCAGGTTCTTGCCCGGATAGAAGCTCCACGCCGTCACGTCGCCGAGCGCGCCGATCTGCCGCCCGCGATAGCGCGCGCCGTGCGCCTGCGCCGCGTCTTCGAGGACGCGCAGGCCATGCTCCCGCGCCAGCGCGAGGATCGGGTCCATGTCGGCGGGCTGACCGTAGAGGTGGACCGGCAAGAGCACCTTCGTGCGCGGCGTGAGCGCCGCCGCGATCCGCGCCGGGTCGAGATTGTAGGTGCGCGGGTCCGGCTCGACCGGCACAGGGGTCGCCCCGGCGTAGCTGACCGCTAGCCAGGTGGCGATGTAGGTGTTGCTGGGGACGATCACCTCGTCCCCCGCCCCCACGCCCAGGGCGCGCAGGGCGAGGTGGAGCGCGTCGAGCCCGTTGCCGAGGCCCACGCAATGGCGCGCGCCGACGTAGCCCGCGAACGCGCGCTCGAACGCCGCGAGTTCGTCGCCGAGCAGATACCAGCCGCTCTTGAGGACGCGACTCGTCGCCGCGTCGAGTTCCGGCGCGATCTCCTCGTAGGACGCGCGCACATCCAGGAATGGCACCTTCATCGCTCGCCCACCCCCCTCGCACATCGTCGACCGTGTACGGCGGAGGATACCACAGCACCACCGTTCTCCCTGCGCCAGTGACCCCGCCACATCGCACCTCTGTTACACTTGCGAGGATAGCGCGAAATCGGAACGGCGGGATGGGGAGAGCATGACGAAGCGCAGGGGCGGCCTGGGGCGAGGGCTCGGCACCTTCATTCCGACCGAGGTCGCCAGCTCGGCGGGCGCGCAGGACGTGGATATCGACGCGGTGGGGCCGAATCCCCACCAGCCGCGTCAGATCATGGACGACGCGCGCCTCGCCGATCTGGCCGACTCGATCCGGCGGTACGGCATCATCCAGCCCCTGCTGGTCACGCGCAGCGAAGGGGAGGATGTCGCCTATCGCCTGATCGCGGGCGAGCGGCGCTGGCGCGCGGCGCGGCTGGCCGGGCTGACGCGGGTGCCGATCACCGTTAAGGAGGCGACCCCCGCCGAGTTGCTCGAACTGGCGCTGGTGGAAAATGTCCAGCGCGCCGATCTCAATCCGCTCGAAGAGGCCGCCGCCTACCGCCAACTCGCGGAGGAATTCGGGCTGACGCAGGAGCAGATCGCCAACCGCGTCGGGCGCAGCCGCGTCTCGGTGACGAACGCGATCCGCCTCCTCAACTCCCCGCCCGAGGTGAAGCTCGCGATCAACGAGGGGCGGATCACCGAGGGGCACGCGCGCGCCCTGCTCGGCCTCCTCTCCGATGCGGAGCAGGTCGCGGCGCTCGAACTGGTGGAACGCGACGGCCTGACCGTGCGCCAGACCGAGGAGTTGGTGCGTCGCTGGCAGGCGGCGGGGACACGCCGCAGCCCCCTCCCCGCCGAGCGCCCGCCCGACTTCGACCGCCTGGAGGATCGCTTCCGCCGCGCGCTCGGCACGCGCGTCAGCCTCCAGAAGAGCCGCAAGGGCGGGAAGATCGTGATCCATTTCTTCACCGACGACGAACTCGACGGCCTCTACAAGCAGATCGTCGGGCAAGAGGAAGATTGAGCGCATAGCAATCTATAGTACCGCCGCATAAACACTGGGGATACGTAGCACTATGACCACCGAAGGCACGACGCCGATTCATCAACTCAAGGTCACCATCGAGGGGACCAGGCCACCGATCTGGCGACGCCTGCTCGTCCCTTCGGCGAGCACGCTCGGGCAATTGCACCAGATCATCCAGATCGCGTTCGGCTGGGAGGGCTATCACCTCCACCAGTTCACCATCGGCGATGTCAGCTACACCGACCCGACCACGATGGGCGACCTGGGCAATCTCGATGAGGAGGAGGTCACGCTCGCCGAGGTCGCGCCGCCGGTCGGGCTGCGCTTCGTCTACGAGTACGATTTCGGCGATAGCTGGCGGCATGTGATCCTGGTCGAGCAGCCAAACCCCGACAAGTCGCCCGGCCCTTACCCCGCCTGCACCGCTGGCAAACTCGCCGGGCCACCGGAAGACTGCGGCGGCGTCTGGGGCTACGAGGTATTGTGCGACGCCATCGCCGACCCCGCGCACCCGGAACACGAGCATTGGCGCGAATGGCTCGGCGAGGACTTCGACCCCGCTGCCTTCGACCGCGAGGCGATCAATGCGGAGTTGCGGCGGCTCGGGGGATAGCAATAGAGGAAGCGCGTCGGCGACACGGGTTGCGCGCGGCATACGCCGGTGCGGCCCGCACCCCTCTCCCAGAGTGGGAGAGGGGCTTCGTTGTGGGGGTGGGCGGGGCATGGCAGGGATACTCACCCCTGCCCCCCCTCCCCATCCGAGGAGCGGGGGACATGCCGCTACCGCTGCTTCTGAGCACCACCTTGGTGAAGGACGCTGAGAGCGAGAGCACATTGCCAGCCCACGGCGGGGATAGTATGCCCTTCATGGGTAGCGGCTACCCTCCGGGGCATTTCTAATCCCGGAAACACCCCAGTCCGCGCCGGCGAACTTCGTGGCCGCAGCCTTCAGCCGGAGCTTCAGTCCACCGGCACACCCGCTCACAATGTTCTCCGCTTACCCCCTGATCGCCGCCACGATCGCCGCGCCAAGCTCCTTCGTGGTAGCAGTGCCGCCGAGATCGGGCGTCAGCGTCTGCCCCGCCGCCGTGACCGTGGTGATCGCCGCCTCGATCGCGCGCGCCGCCTCACCCTCGCCGAGATGATCCAGGAGCATCGCGCCCGACCAGATCGCGGCGATCGGGTTGGCGCTCCCCCTCCCAAAAATGTCCGGCGCGGAGCCGTGGACCGGCTCGAACATCGAGGGGGAGCGCCGCGAGGGATCGAGGTTGGCGCTCGGGGCGAGGCCGAGGCTGCCGGAAAGCGCCCCGGCCAGATCGGTCAGGATGTCGGCGAAGAGGTTGGAGGCGACGACCACGTCGAGCGATTCCGGGTGCAGCACGAAGCGGATCGTGGCGGCATCGACCAACCAGCTCTCCGTCTCCACGTTCGGGTGCCGCTTCGCACATTCCGCGAAGATGTCGTCCCAGAGGGTCATGCTGTACGCCTGCGCATTCGACTTCGTGATCGACGTCAGCTTGCGGCGCGGGCGACGCTCGGCCAGATCGAAGGCGTACTCGATCACCCGCTCGACCGCCGTGCGACTGAAGACCGCCGTCTGGATCGCCAACTCCTCCGCCCGCCCGCGCCGGATGCGCCCGCCCGCGCCCGCGTACTCCCCCTCGCTGTTCTCGCGCACCACCACGATATCGAAGTCCTCCGGGCCTTTGTCGCGCAGGGGGCCGCGCACGCCGGGGAGGATCCGCGAGGGGCGCACATTGGCCCACTGATCGAAGCCCTGGCAGATCGCGAGGCGCAGACCCCAGAGGGTGACGTGGTCGGGGAGATCGGGCCAGCCGACCGCGCCGAAGTAGATCGCGTCGAACGGACGGAGTTGGTCGAGGCCGGCGGCGGGCATCATCAGCCCGTGCTGGCGGTAATAGTCGCTCCCCCACGGGAAATGCTCGCACGTCAACCGGAAGCCGAAGCGCTCCGCCGCCGCCTTCAGCACAGCCACGCCGGGCGGGATGACCTCCTGCCCGATCCCGTCGCCGGGGATCACCGCGATGCGGTAGTGGTTGGGGTTCGCGGCGGCCTTCGGGGCATCCTGTCCCGCGCTGATCGCACCCGTGCTGCTCATGCCCCTCCTACCAGTAGCGCCACCATGCCCAACCTCAGCGACCTGCGAGGTGACCGAGCAGCGACAAATCAACCAGGTATGGTGTCGATGCTAGCAAGGGGGGCCTCCCGCGTCAAACACACCGCTGCGGCGATAGCGTAGCCAAACACATCCCGGCGACCGCTCCTGGCGCGCATCCTGTTCCGCAAGTGGTTGCTGTGATGACGTATACTTGAACAATAAGCGGTAATAGTGCAGGCAATGGGGGATACGGACAAACCTCTCGGCATCCTCTTCACACCCGATCTCGGTTCCCGATCCCCTACTCCGGCGAAAGGAGTCCGCCGATGATGGACCTCCTCCTCAGAGATGACGGGCGAGAGTATGGGGGATTCGCCGCGCGGTATGCCGGTGCGGCAAAAGCAAGTCGCGCGGCGTCCGCTGGTCCTACCGCCGGAGGAGCGGCATGAGCGAGCTGCCACCGCTCACCGGACAGGCACTCGATAGTCGGCTGGCCCGGCTGGACGAGCCCGTACGACAGTTACTGACACTGGCCTCGGTCATCGGGCAGGAGGTGCCACTGACCCTCTGGCGCACGGCAGGCGGGGTCGATGAAGAGGCGCTGCTGGTGGCTATCGAGCGCGGGGTGATGGCGCGGCTACTGGCGGAGACGCCGGATGGCGCGAGGGTGCGCTTCGCCCACACCCTCATCTGCGAGGCGCTGTACGCGGGGCTGTCGCCGTGTCGGCGGCGCGTCTGGCATCGACGGGTGGCGGAGGCGTTGGAGCGCCTGCCCGCGCCCGACCCGGGCGTCGTGGCCGAACACTTCCGGCGCACGGGAGACACCCGTGCGCTCGACTGGCTGATCCGGGCGGGCGGGCGCGAGCAGCGCTCCTACGCCTGGATGACCGCCGCCGCGCACCTCACGGAGGCGCTGGGGCTGATGGAAGCGCCCGGCACCGCCGCGCGGGAACGCGGCTGGCTCCTCATTCGCCTGGCCCTGCTACGCCGCTACGACGACTCGCCCGGTGCCACCGACCAGCTCGAGGAGGCCGCGCGCCTGGCCGCAACGACGGACGATACGACGCTCAACGCCTGCGCCCGGTACTTCCTGGGGCTGCTCCGCTGCTTCGTGGGCGACTATCGGCGAGGCGTGGCCGATCTGGAGACAGGGGTCGCCGCCCTGGACGCCCTCGGTCCGGCGGAGCGCGCGCGGCTGGCAGCGCGCGATATCGGGATGGACACCGCGCCCGCGAGCTATCGCGGAGCCCTGGTGGCCTATCTGGCGGCGGTCGGGCGGCACGCCGACGCGCTGGCGCTCGGGACGCGCGCGCTGGACGAAGCCGCCGCGAACAACGGCGGGACGGTCGATATCGCCGCCTGTGCCGATCTGTACTACGGCCTGGGCCTTGTCCGCGCGATCATGGGCCACCCGGACGCGGCGCACGACGCCTATGCGCGCGCGCGGGCGGGCTACCGTGCCGCCGGGAACACCTACCTCGTGGCCGTCGCGGCCACGGAGGAGCTGTTCTGGGTCATGGCACCGTACGGGGCCGATCGACCGCTGGAGCGGGGGATACTGGCGGCGGAAGCTGAGCAGGCCATCGCCGAGGCGAGCGGTGTCCGGGCCGACCTGCCCCCGCAGGTCGCGCACTTCTCGAGCCTGCTCCTCGAAGGCGGCTGGCCCGAGGCTCGCGCGCTCGCCCTGACCGTGCGCGCCGATCCGAGCGATGCGGAGTCCTTCGTCGCCCCGGGCGCGCTGGGCCTGCTCGCGTACCACCAGGGCGATCGCGACCTGGTCCGGGCGCTGGTGCGGGAAACGCTACCAGGAGGACCGGAGACCGCCCCGGGCGATGCCATCTTCACCACGGCGCTGACGATGCAGCGCCTCGCCGCCGCGCTGGCCCGCGATGAGGGCGACCTGACGACGGCGCGGCGCTGGTTAGTTGCCCGCGACCGCTGGCTGGCCTGGGGCGGCGGCGTGCTGGGCCAGGCCGAGGGGCAACTCGCCTGGGCGCGCTACCACCGCGCGGCGGGCGACCACGCGCAAGCCCGAACACACGCCGCCGCCGCCCTCGCGCGAGCGACGACGCCCCGCTAGCCGCTGGCCCTGCTGGCCGCGCGCATCGTGCTCGGGCAACTCGCTGGCGAGGCGGGGCAGATGGATGACGCGGCGGCGCAACTGGACGCGGCGCTGGCGCTGGCCGAGGACTGCGGCACCCCACACGGGCGCGCGCTGGCGCTGCTGGCGCTGGCCGACCTCCGCCAAGGGACCGATGACCCCGCCACGACACAGGCGCTGATCGACGAGGCGCGCGCGCTGTGTGTCCCCCTGGGTGCGGCACTGGCGCTCGCCGCCGCCGACGCCATGACCGCGCAATTGGCCGCGCTGGCGGCATCGGAGCGTGGTGCCGGGGGCAGACGCAGGCGCTCCCCCGCCTATCCCGTCGGCCTCTCCGCGCGCGAGGTCGAGGTGCTGTGCCTCATCGTCGCCGGCCACACCAACCAGCGCATCGCCAATGCGCTGAGCCTGAGCCTGAAGACGGTGACGAACCACGTCACGCACATCCTCACCAAGACGGACACCGCCAATCGCGCCGCCGCGACCGCCTTCGCCCTGCGACACGGCCTCGCCTGACCCGCCACGCCGCCTCTTTATGGGTATTTCCTCCCACCCGCCCCCGCCGCCCTCTGGCGGCGGGGGGCGCTGTGTCTGGAAAGGTGCCAGGACAAATGGGAGTTTCACCCCATGTATCGCGGCGAGCGAGCCCCTATGCTGCTGGTGTCGGCACCCAAAGGCAGAGAGAACAAGGAGGTATAGGCCCGGCAGAGACGGTGAGACCAGGACGCGGAAGAGTTGCGACAGGGCCGACACGGCACGATTGGCACGCACTCGAGGAGGAATCCCATGAGCGATGATGGCTTGAACCAGCGACACATCTCCCGCCGCGAACTGATCCGCATCGCCGGGCTGAGTGGCCTGGCGGTTGCTGGGGCCGGATTGGCTGGCCCGCGCATCCTAACTGTTCCTCTTGCAGAGGCTGCCGAGGGGACTCCCGAAGCGTTCCTGACGACCCTGTTCGCGCAACGCGCGCAGGCGATGACGACCGGGGACTCTAACTCGCTTGCCGCCCTCTACGATCCGACCAATGCAAAGCTCCACTCGTTCGAACGAGAGCGCGCGCAATTCTTCAAGAGTGGCCTCGCCGCACGCTGGGGCAACAGCACTATGCTTAGCTATCGGAGCGCTCCGAAGCTGATCGCACTAGAGGTGACGGGCTCCACTGCTGTAGCTCGTCTCGAGGAAGCGATTTCTATGGATTGGCTTCAACGTCCTGAGCCGCTCTCGGCTGCGGCGGAAGCGCTTCGTCGACAGAAACCGGAGCAGTACGCACTTGGACCTCGCGGACCCCGTGGCGAGATCACGAGTGGATTCATGACCAAGCACGAGATCACACTGGTGAAGGGACCAAGCGGCTGGAACTTGGCCAAGGATGCGTAGACGAGTTTTACCTATTCGACTCCTCGCCGGACCTACAGCCCGGCTCGTGGGCCGCTCTGCCACGCCGTGGTGGCCCAGATGTACCGGCGGGGACACCGACACCGACGGAAATTACGCCCGAGCCGATGGTGAGCGCGATGGCCGTCTACGACCGTGACCTTGCCGTCCAGTGTGCAGCCAACAACTGGGGACCATACTCCAGTAATTACAACCCAAGTTACTGCGATTTCAGTCCCGATCCTTGTGGAGGTGACTGCACCAATTACGTCTCTCAATGTCTGCGCGGTGGAGGGATGCAGAGCGATGGCACTTGGGGCACTACGAACGGTGGCCAGTGCTACGGCTGTAGCTGCTGCAAATCCAGCGCCCAGTACGCCGGGACGGTGGCCTGGATTCGCAATAACTCGCTGAATCAGTGGCTTAACGGAACCAGTAGTCCCCGTAGAGGATCGCCCTTGCCCACCGACCCGGGGCAGTGTTGGAAGGGAGACGTCATTAACTACGACTGGGTGGGTTCTTCAGATCCTTCTATCACCGATCATGTTACGATCGTCGTAGAAGCGGGTTCCGCGCCGCTGGTGGCGTCGCATGTCCCCAACTTTTGGCGGGCTGACTACCGACTCGGCAGAGCAGTCAACTACTGCCAGTACACGCGGATCGTCTCGGCTGGATAGTAGCAAGGACACTAATATGCCACGGTTACCAATCCGACATGGATGAGGAGACACGATGCGGCCCGGTGGGTCGCCAAACGTGACAATCGACACGGCGCTACTAGTGCGCCATTCCTCAAATGCGGTAGACTTCTGGCCTGAGCGGGAGTCGCTGGAGGAGGCCGCCATGCCGAAGCTGATCAAGGCGCGTGACCCGCAGGATGGGCGCGAGGAGCGGCGCGTGCG
>JAABUM010000496.1_pt1 | contig 68510 bp, 60 predicted proteins | sample 5559161 | NCBI WGS metagenome assembly JAABUM01 (sample SAMN10711868, study PRJNA513369) | rock metagenome | isolation source: Antarctica rocks | place: Antarctica: Victoria Land, Siegfried Peak nord
ATCGCGCTGAACCTGCTGCGTCAGGAGAAGACGCACAAGCGGGGCATCCAGGCCAAACAGAAGCGCGCCGGGTGGGACAACCACTATTTGACAAAGTTACTCACCAATTAAGATGCGCTGGCCCTGAGATGACCCCCCGTTTGCCTTGACAAACCGCCCCGCCCTGTGCTATCATAACCCCGACAACCGCATAGCGTAGCACGACGTTCTTATCAAGAGTGGTGGAGGGACCGGCCCGACGAAACCACAACAACCACCTCAGCATCCCGAAGCCATCCCACGGTTTTCGAGTCTGAGGCAGGTGCTAAATCCGGCGCGCATTTGTTCTCCTTCCCTTCTGGCTCCCCCAGAACTGGGGGCTGGGGGCGAATGGTCGCGCAAGATAAGAAGCCAGCGACACGATGTACCTCTCGGTACAGTCCCCGCTTTCTTCTCTGACCTCTTGATAACCCCGCCGCTGCTCCTATCTTGATGCCAATGAGAGAGGAAGCCCATCACACCATGCCCGACGTTAAACTGTTCACCTCCGAGTCCGTCTCCGAGGGACACCCCGACAAGCTCGCCGACCAGATCAGCGACGCCATCCTGGACAAACTGCTGGAGCAGGATGTCAAAAGCCGAGTCGCCGTCGAGACCCTGCTGACGCGCGGCTTGGCCGTGATCGCCGGCGAGGTCACCACCCAGGGCTACGTCGAGATCCCCGACGTCGTCCGGCAGGCCATCAACGATGCCGGCTACACCAAAGTCGAGTACGGCTTCGACGGCGACACGACCGGCGTCCTGGTCGCGCTCCAGAAGCAGTCTCCCGACATCGCCGTGGGCGTGGACGCCGGTGCAAAGGGCGACAAGGCGCAGGGCGCGGGCGACCAGGGCATGATGTTCGGCCTGGCCGTCAACGAGACCCCTGAACTGATGCCCCTGCCCATCACCATCGCCCACCAGCTTACGGCCCGCTACGCCGCCATCCGCAAGGGCGGCAGCCTGGGCCTGCGCCCCGATGCCAAAAGCCAGGTCACGGTCGCCTACGACCCCGCGACGGACAAGCCCCAGTCCATTGACACCATCGTCTTTTCCGCCCAGCACGACCCCGAACTCAAGCAGCGCGACGTCCAGGCGCTGGTCCAGACGCACGTCATCGAGCCGGTCCTGGGCCTCTATGAGAAGTACATCACCCACGACATCAAGTACCACGTCAACCCGACCGGCATCTTCGTGATCGGCGGCCCGCAGGCCGACACGGGCGTCACGGGCCGCAAGATCATCGTGGATACCTACGGCGGCTACGCCCGCCACGGCGGCGGCGCCTTTTCGGGCAAGGACCCCTCCAAGGTGGACCGCTCGGCGGCCTACGCCGCCCGCTTCATCGCCAAAAACATCGTCGCGGCGGGTCTGGCCGAAAAAGTGGAAATCCAGCTCGCCTACGCCATCGGCGTCGCCGAGCCGGTGTCCGTCCTGGTCGAGACCTTCGGCACGAACAAAATCTCCGAGGACGAGATCAGCCGCCGCGTCCGCGCCAACTTCGATCTGACCCCACGCGGCATCATCCAGCTTCTGGACCTGACCCGCCCGGTCTACTCGCAGACCGCCAAGAACGGCCACTTCGGGCACCCCGAGTTCGGCTGGGAGAAGACCGACCAGGCCGCCAAACTGGCCTCCTGAAAATGTAGAAAAGGCCGCCGGATACTGTCCGGCGGCCTTTCTTCGCTTGCTGAGGTCACGCGCCGTCGGCCTCCCCGCCGGGCTGCCGCGCGATCCACTGTTCCAAGTCGGCGAGTGTGCCGAAGTCCAGCAGCGCCTCCCCCAGATCGTCAAGCTGCTCCGCCGAGAGCGAAGACAGCCGCGCCGTGACTTCCGCCGGGACGGAGCCGAGACGCCGCCGGAGCAGACGGACCACCAGCGTCTCCTTCCCCTGAATCCTGCCCTCGTTCCTGCCCTCGTTCCTGCCCTCGTTCCTGCCCTCAGTCCTGCCCTGCATCATGCCCTCTCGCTGCCAGCTTGTCATCAGTTCCATCGTTTCGTTCCTTTCCGCCGGGGGGAACCCGGCAATTTCCCGCTCGTACTGCCTCATCTCCTGGGCTGTCAGGCTCAGGTAGCTCTCGATAAACACGCCAATCAGGGTCGCGCGGGCCGGATCGAGCTTCAGACTCGCCAGCAGCCGCAGGCACTGCGCCTTCACCTTCGGCCTGTCCGAGACCCACATCCTCATCTTCGCCATCAGCGCGCTCGCCACCGGGTTTTCCTGCCGGACGAATCGCCGCCAGGGGAGCCGGTTGAGCTGAATGACGGCGTACTCGAATTTGAGTACCGTTTTCCCCGGAAACGTCACCTGAAACAGATGCGGTTCCGGGCGCCGGGGCGCGTCATAAGAAAAGAGGACCACCGGGTAGACGGGCAGGTCGTACTTCTCGGTCAGTCGGGCAAAGTAGCGAAACATCCGCTTGGGGAAGTCGGCTTGGGCCGTCGCCTGGTTCTCCACATGGATGAGAAAAAACGCTTCCTCGCCACGAAGCCTAGCCCTCATCAGCACGTCTACCTCGTGCTTCTCGCCCAGGGTGACATCGGTAAACACTTCCTTGTCCATGGGGACAATGGCGGCTTCCCGGTCCAGCGCGGCGGCGACATCCGGCAGGAACAGGTCCAGAAACTCCGCGAAAAAAGTGCTGAGGAGTTCTTTGAACAGGCGGTCATGGTCCATAAACAGAATTGTACCTGAAAGAAGGCCGGCAGAAGCATTTTCGCTGCCACTTGACATACTCCGCAAATCTATGTATAATCAGGAGCATAGAAACGGGAGGCAACTACATGAGGCGCGAATTAGCCAAAGGCGACCTGCCCGCGCTTATCCTGGCCGTGCTGGGGACGGAGCCGCGTCACGGCTACGCCCTCGCCCGCGAGGTCGAGCGCCTAAGCGACGGTGCCCTGCACCTGCGGGAAGGGACGCTCTACCCCGCCCTGCGCGTGCTGGAACAGGACGGCCTGATCGTCGGGGCCTGGGAAACGCAGGAGAAAGGCGCGGACCGCAAGGTCTACGCGCTCACTGAGGCGGGCAAGAGAGAGATGGAGAAACGGACGCAGGCGCTGCGCGACTACGCGACCCTCCTGCACACCCTCCTGGGCAAAATTGAACAGGGAACGACGGGACAGGGGAGGACCGGCCATGCACAGCCTGCTTGAGAACTACCTGTCGGAAGTCGCCGCGCACCTGGGTGCGCTGCCCGTAGCGCGGCGCAACGAGGAATTGCGGGAGATGCGGGCGCATTTGCTCAGTGCAGTCGCGGCCTATCAGGAACTGGGTGAAACGGAACAGGAGGCCTTAGAATCGGCCTTGCGCCAGTTCGGCCCGTCCTCCCAGGTCGCCGGCGGCCTGACCCACGCCTGGCGTCGGGGCCACGGGTCACGGCGGGATACAGCTAAAGCCGGGCTGTTCGGCGTCGCCGTCCTTTGGGGCGTCTACGGCCTTTGTGGCTTCCTGGGCCATTATTTGGAGAGCCACCCCGACGTTTTCACCACGCTCCGCCTGCACTTCGAGCCGGTCTTCTACGCCCTGATCTTCGGCCTCCCCGCTTTGTTGGGCGGCTTGTTCGGTGGGCGCTCCCCGCAAAGCGCAGTCAAAGGCGCGGCCTGGGGGGCTGGCTCAGGGTATGTGGCACCGCTGGTGGTCTGGGAGGTCATTCATGCGTGGAAGGACTCCGACATTGTCGGCGTGTTGCTGATTGTGCTGATGCAGGCGGCGTGTCTGACCGGCGCAGTCGGGGCAAGCCGCCGGTGGCGAGAGAAGCAAACGGGTCGGGCACGCCCAGTGCGCCGTTGAGGAGATACCCATGCACAATCTGCTTGAGAACTACCTGTCGGAAGTCGCGGCGCACCTAAACGCCCTGCCTGTGGCGCGGCGCAACGAAGAACTGCGCGAGATGCGAACGCACCTGGAAAACGCGGTCATCGTCAACCGGGAACTGGGCCAGTCCGAGGACGAGGCGGCGCAGAACGCCGTCGCACAGTTCGGGACGCCGCAGGAGTTGGGCGAGAACCTGGTCTGGGCCTGGCGGCGCGGGGAGTTATCCCACAAAAAGAGCTTTTTGGGGGCTGCCGTTAGCACAGTCGTATTGTTGAACTTGTTGCCTTTTCTGGCAGTCCTGCTGTACTGTCTTGTAATCCCTGTCGTAACGTGGATGAGGAATACAGGCCACTGGCCCGAGGCGGCCGTGATGACATTCCTTTTCTCAATCGTGGATGCCCCAACCTGGTGGCTAATAGGCGCGATAAGCGGCCGAGTTTTCCCGAAAACGGCTGTTGCGGGAACAGGCTGCGTCATGGCGGCTTGGGTCGCTCTGAGAATAGCTCAAAGTCTTTGGTTTGAGTTCGTCGAAGTGCCCTATCTAATGGTACATGGGTATTTCCACCATAGGAGTGACTATCGTTCCGCCGAGGGTATTGTTCTCAATCTATTTTTTGACATTCTTCTGGCGCTGGTCGCGACGCTGGGCGTATGGGTGGGGAGCCGGCGACGGCAGGCACGGACGGGGCGGCTGGCGCGGGGGTAATGGAGACGGTATGGGGCGTCTGCAATGGCTTGCCCACCTAATCGTCTTCCGCCTCCACCAGCCAGCCTTCTCGCGCCGCGGCCATGCGCGCCCGCCAGGTCTCACCCTCGGTTGCGCCGAATTTCTGTACGAAGCCAAGCGAAATCCAGGCGGCATACAGGGCGACCAGCGACTTCTGCTCCGCCGTCAAGGCCATCAGACGGCAGAGTTCGCCCCCGTAGAACCGCTCGCGCGGCCCCAGGTCGGAGGCCAGAACAGTCGCGGTCAGGCCCAGCCAGAACAGCGGGTCGCCGTAGCAGACGAAGTCGAAGTCTATCAAGCCTTGCAGTTCGCCGCCCTGCACGATGACGTTTTTGGTCGTGATGTCGTCCAGAAAGCACGTCGGCGATGTCTGCCGGAAGTAGTCTGCCCGCGCCCCCACCAGAGCGGCCAGGCGCGGCTCCGTCACCCCCGCCGTGGCCGCTTCGCTCTCGTGGAGCAGGTCCCACAAGGACGCGAACGGCCCTGTCTCGCCCAGCGGGGCGTAGCCGAAGCCGGTCCCCGCCGGCAGCGCCATGACGCGCTTCTGGTAGCCGACGATCTGCTCCGCCAGCCGCGTCATCTGCGCCTCGCTCATGGCGGGCAGCTCGTCCCGCAGGTCGCGGCCCGGTATCTTCTCTAATATCATCCAGCCGAAGGCAAAGCGTTCCCCCGTCATCTCGGCGGCGAGGACGCGCGGGACCGGCAGGCCCAGCCCGGTCAGCGTCGTCAGATTGCGCTCGGTCGCGGCGAAGGCTCCCGCGTTGTCGTTGGTGCGGACGATGACGCTGCGCCCGACCAGCGCCACGTCAAAGGTGACGCTCTGATGCCCGAAATCCTGGTGCGTGACCGCCTTCGGCACCTCGCCCAGCGCCCCGCGCACCACGGCCCGCACCTGCTCCGCCCTTGCCTCAATATCTTGCGCCATGAACCCCTCCCGTCTCGCTGAGGCTCGCCACCCTCCCCTGTTAGGGGAGGGCAGTCAGACAAAGAGAGCGGTGCCTTTCGCCAAGTGTCAGGGCCTCCCGCGCCCCCGCCTTTTCCGAAAGCCCTTCCCTAACAGGGGAGGGTGGCGAGCCTCAGCGAGACGGGAGGGGTTCCTACGAGGCATCCGCCAAAGCCGCGTCAAACCAGTCGGTGAAGCCTTTGTAATGCCGCTCCGTCGCCCCGTCCGCCGCGTCCAGATCGGCGACTACCAGGACAGCCTTGCCCGTACCGTCCGGTCCCTTGTCGAAGCAGGCCACGGCGTCCGTGTCCAGCCGCTTGGCGATGGCGACCAGGCTGCGGCCCGGCCACCGCTCCCGCAGCCGGGCCGTCTGCGTCTCAATCTCGGCCTCGTCCAGCATCTCCCACGGGGCGATGCTGTCCGGGGCGTCCTCCGCCGTGCGTTCTTTCCGTTTGCGTTTGAACATGCTAGGCGCTCTTTTTCGCCTGGGTGAAGCGGTCGTTGACGAAGTCCCAGTTGACCGTGTTGTACCAGGCGGCGACATATTCGGGGCGGCGGTTCTGGTACTTGAGGTAATAAGCGTGCTCCCAGACATCAATGCCCAGCAGGGGCGTCCGGCCCAGCATCCAGGGGCTGTCCTGGTTGGGCGTGGACTCGACCTTGAGCGTGCCGTCCTGGCCGAGCGAGAGCCAGGCCCAGCCGCTGCCGAATTGGCCCAGGGCGGCGGCTGTGAACAAGCCCTGGAAGTGGCTGTAGGAGCCGAACTGCTTGTCTATGGCCGAGGCCATGTCGCGGGTGGGTCGGGTTCCCGTCAGGGGCGCGGCGATCACCTGCGCCAGCTTCGGCGTCGGGCGCATCATGGGCCAGAACAGCGAGTGGTTGTAGTGCCCGCCGCCGTTGTTGCGGATGGCCTTGAACGTCGGGTCGGACGGGTCAGCGATGCCAATCCTGGAGTCGGCCAGAAGATTATGGACGATGGCGGCGGGGTCGCTGCCGACCGTCACGCCTTTGGGCAGCTTGGCGACGGCGGCGTTCAGGTTCTTCACATAGGCCGCGTGGTGCTTGTCGTGGTGGAGCATCATCGTCTGGGCGTCAATGTACGGCTCCAGGGAGTCGAAGGCATAGGGCAGGGGCGGCAGCGTGAACGGCCCCGTCGGGCCGGGCACGGGCGACAGGGCGGGGGTGGGCATCGCCGCCGTGGGCGGCGTGTCGGCATGGGCGGCGCCCAGAGCGACGGCAAAGGCGGCTGTCGAAAACAGCGTGGCTCGGATCGCTTCTCGTCGTGTCATTGGATTTTCCTCTCACTCTTCAGACGTGGGGTAGAACACTTGCACTCGCATCCCCTGCACAATCCATGCCAATCCCCGCACTCCTACGAGGAACACTCTAAAAATTTGGCAGCAAGTCGGCGAAGACGAAGCCGTCGCGGGTAATGACCTCGCCCGCCGTGATCGGGATGGAATGCGAAAACATCGGGCCGGCATGGGCGAATGTGTGAAACTCGCCCGCCTCGCCGCACGGGTCCACACCCGGCGGCAGGTCTTGGAGCAGGGCGGCGTCAAAGGCACGGCCCGCGAACGATGGGGGCAGCCGCTCCGGGTCCACGCAGGTCAGCCGCGCTTCCAAGCCGCCCGCGATCATCTCCTGCGCCAGCGCGCGCGTCGGCCTCTCCCACAGCGGAAACAGCGGCGTCAGCCCCGTGCCCATCAACTGCCGTTCCCGGTAGGCGCGGACTTCCTCCAAAAACAGATCCCCGAAGGCGATGTGCGTGACGCCCCATGCCTCCCGCGCTTCGGTCAGCGCCCGCCCCAGCGCCGCCTCATACTCGGCATTGGAACAGGGCCACGGCAGCGGGACTTGCCGCAGCGGCAGGCCGGCAGAGGCCGCCTGCGCCTCCACCAGCGCCCGCCGGACGGCGTGCATGGCGACCCGGTCGAACTCGGCGTTCAGCGTCGTCAGCAGCCCGACGACCTCGACCTCACCGGACAGCCGCAGCGTGTGCAGCGCCCAGGCGGCGTCCTTGCCGCTGCTCCAGGACAGCAGGGCGCGCGGCTTGTCGAAAGTGGGTGACGGCATGGCGGGTTGTTCCCCTTCGCCCGCCCCGTTTCCTGCCTTTGTATGCTATAATCTTGCATGGGAAACTCCACGACGCTCTCCTCGGCACGACCCGCCTCGACGCCGACGCTGGAGGGGCAGATTCAGCGCAAGCTGGAGACGCTCTTCCCTCCGGCGGAAGCGCGGCGCTGGCTGGAAACGCCCCAGCCGCAGTTTGACGGCAGCCCGCGCGATCTGATGGCGCGCGGCGAGGCCGAGCGCGTCCTGCGCGTGCTGACCCGGTTGGAGCAGGGCATCCCGACCTGATGCGCCGCACCCTGCCTGACAAGATGCAGGAAGCGGCCCGTCTCGCCGTGCCGTTTTCCGGCGTCTGCTTCCGCAATGTCGCCCAGCGTTTCGCCACGCGCCGCGATGTCCTCTCCACGCAAGGCAGCGTACTCTCCGGCGGGCGCTATAACTTCCACGGGACCTACCCCGTGCTCTATCTCTCCGGCGACATCCATACCTGCGTCGAAGAAACCACGAAGTCGTTCACGCAGGCCGGGGCCTCTGTAGCGCAGGCTCTGCCGCGTACTATCATCGGCGTGGAGGCCCACTTGACGCGCGTCCTCGATCTCACTGATCCCTTTGTTCTCCGACTTTTAGGCATCACGCGCCTCCGCCTGATTCGCACCGGTTAGCGGCTTTACTCTACCTTCGTCGGTGAACCAACTTCCTTCAAGGTGCAGTTGTCGAGCCAGACCGTTCCATCATTCTTGCGTCCCCTGCAAACCCCTTCGACGGTCACTGGATACGCAACGAAATACGGGGCGATTACGACACCGGAGCTCATCTTTGGCGCTATTCCCGTTAGATCGGTACCACTGGAGAAATCACACTCCATCGAATATGTTGAGACTCCGTCCGTTCTTTGTGGAACGGGGAGGGCAGTATCCAGGAAGGCTACAGAATTCTGCGGCTCACCTTTCACCTTGCCGGAAACGGCTACTTTCTGGTCCTTATATTTCGCGTCTGCTGCCGCTGGGTCGTCTAGGTATGCTTGGACAAGTGTATCTGAGCTCACTGGGTTACTGCCCGCTGTTATTATGGGCACCGAGGTGTTGCCAGCAGTCGTTGCCTCTGCGGCTTGACGTGTACGAACAACGTCCATGCCGACTTGGCTTGCATCGCTGTTTTTCGTGATTTTATAGTGCATTTGGCCAGCGCCATCCCAAGTGACGGTGGCTTTCTCTTGCTGCCCATCACTGAGATTGATTGTCACTTGATCGCCACTGTATGAGTAAGTTCCTCCTACTGTACCGCTTTTGCCTGCCTGATTCGTTTGGGTCTCCGAGAATGTGTTGTCGCTGTTGAACGTGTAGACATCCTGTATGGGTGAGCCGCCAAGAACAATGTTGCTCGTCCAGGAGCCGACCAGATTTCCTGTCGTGGACACTGGAGGGAGCGGAGGAGGCGGAGGGGGTGGCGGGGACTGCGTACCGCACCCTGCACTCATCAAGCCCATCATCCCGATGCACATGATGAGCAGGAGGGCGAACCAGAATCGGCGGGCATTCTTGGCATAGGAAGGCGAGGCCGATGAGGACGGCGTGACGCGAGGCGGTTGCACGGTGGGAACAGGCTGGTCGAACAGCAGCCCACACTGAGGGCAGAGACGGTTTCCGGTGGTAAGCGACGTGCCGCAGTTTTTGCAGGTGAAAGACATCGGGTTTCTCCTAAAGAAGTAGTCTTTCTTGCTGTTGATCGGGCCGGGCTGTCTGGGTTCGTGCTGACTTCATCATACTACAGAATTCGCGTTTTTCAGCAGTTCCGACACGCGCCCTGCGAAAGTCACTGCCGGGAAAAGTCAATCGGCATCATTGCGTCGCACTGGTAAAATCTGATATACTCTGGTGGAAAGTGCGACATTCTGAAAAGACCTTGGTGCTTTTCTTTTCATGGCTCAAGCTTACCCGGCAAATGTGCCTGCTTCGAGTTCAAAAAAGTGCAAATAACACCAACGGTGCAAACTCCCGTGCCTGAGTAAGCGGCGTCTCAGCGTGCGATTCTTCTGGATGGTAACCCAATGACGATTGAGGCGGAACCGAGTAAGACCCTCCATCAAGTCCGGCTCACTGTCTCCGCGCTTGCGCTGCTGGAGGAAGCGCTCGGCGTGTGGTGGCAGACGGTGCCGGAAGAGCAGAAAAGCAAAAGCGGGAACATCACGCGCGAGGACAAGGCATTCAAGCTGAAAGTCAGCGTCAACACCTGGGACAAGATCGCCGCCGGGAAAGGGGTGGCGAAACGGACCCTGAAAAACGCCTTCGCCCAGGTGAAGAGTGAGTCGAAGACCGGATGGCAGGACAGGTTTTGCGCGCCGGTCTCTGACTCCGAACCCTCCGAAAGCCAGAGGCAGCAGGTGGGAAGCAGCCCCCTGCTGCCTTCGCTGCTCCGGGGGCGCGAGGAGGCGCTTTGCGACCTCAAGGGGCGGCTGATTCGGGAGGAGAAAACGCCGGGCCAGGTGCTGACCGTCATGCGCGGCTGGCCGGGAGTCGGCAAGACGACTCTGGCCACAGCCCTGGCCCATGACAGCGATATGGGGGCGGCGTTCCCGGACGGCGTCCTCTGGGTCTCCCTCGGCACGGCCCCGGATGTGCTGTCCCTGCTGGTGGCCTGGGGGCGGCAGATGGACTTCGACATGGCGGACGCGCGCTCGGTGGAAGAAGCGTCCCACCGCCTGGCCGCCGTGCTGCGTTCGAAAAAGATGCTCTTGATCGTGGACGATGTCTGGCAGCCGGAGCAGGGGAGGTCCTTTCTTGTGGGCGGGCCGGGCTGCGCCACGCTCCTCACCACGCGCGACGGGGGCGTCGCCCAGGCGCTTGCGCCGACGGCCTCCGACATCTACCTGCTGCCGGTGCTGGAAGAAAAAGCCGCGCTGGAAGTGCTGTGCGCCCTGGCCCCCGTCGTCTTCGCGCGGCACACGGAGGAGTGCCGGGAACTCTGCCGGGAACTGGAAGCCCTGCCTTTGGCCCTGCAAGTGGCGGGCCGCCTGCTCAACGCGGGGGCAACATTCGGGTTGGGCGTGACGCTTCTTTTGGCCGAACTGCGGACTGGGGCGGCCATCCTCAAAGCCAAGGCCCCGGCGGATCGCGGCGATCTCGCCAACCAGACCACGCCCACCGTGGCCGTGCTGTTCGCGAGAAGCACGGACCGTCTCAGCGACGATGACCGGCGGTACTTCGCCCTGTTAGCCCCGTTTGTCCCGAAGCCGGCCACGTTCAGCCTGAAAGCCTTGAAACTCGTCTGGGACATGCCCGACCCGGAACCCGTGCTGAGGACCCTGGTCCAGCGCGGGCTGGTGGAACCGGTTGGGGAAGGCAGGTTTTGGATGCACGCGCTCTTGGTGATACACGCCCTTTCACTGCTCCAGGACTAACCCCCCATGCCGACACCCATACCAAGTCCTATGCCGACGCCGTCGAAGATGCCCCGGCTCTACGAGGCGTTCCTGGGCCATGCACACGGCTGTGTCGCGCTGGCCGAAGAAGCCGACGCCGCCCTCGCGGGTCCCGATCAGGCCGCCGTACTCCATGAGATGGACCAAGACCGTGAATGCCTCCTTGCCGCCCTGCGCTGGCTGCGGGCGCAGCGCGGCGGCGGCCTCCTGGGCAGTCGGCTCACGCTCGCCCTCTGCCGGTTCTGGGAGATCCGGGGCTACTGGACCGAGGCCAGGCAGTGGCTGGCGGCGATGGTGACGATGGCCGATGGGGAGGAGGGTTTCGACGAGGCTCTTCTTGCCAGGATGCTGAACGAGGCCGGAATCTTCGCCTGTAGACGTAGACAGAGCGACTGGGAAAGCGCCTCCCTGCTCTTCCAGCGCGCCCTGGCGATCCATAACGAGCTGGACGACCTGAAGGGCCAGGGGATTTCGCTGAACGGCCTGGGAGCGGTGGCCTTATTGCAGGGGGAACAAGCCGCCGCCAAGAAGTTTTTCGAAGAATCCATCGCTATAGGTCATAGGCGCGGCGACCCAGGCGATGTCGCCAACGGGATGGGCAATCTCGCGCTGGTCTACTCCAACGACCGCGACTATGCGGCGGCAGAAAAACTACAAAACCAGAGCCTGGACAGTCAGCGGGAGATCGGCAATCAGCGGCGGATCGCCGATGCGCTCTCGAACCTGGGGAGCATCCATATGCTTCAGGGCAACTATCAGGAAGCGAAACGACATCATCAGGAGAGCCTCGATCTCAAACTGGCTTTAGGGTATCAGCCTGGCTTGGTTGGCAGTCATGTCAACATCGCCAAGATTCTTGAAAATGGTGGCGAGTACGGTGAAGCCCGCCGTCATCTCAGGGAAGCGCTGACGATCAACAAAAACATCGGGGACATGGCAGAATTCGCTTGCGTCTTTGGGGGCCTCGCCGATGTGGCGTCAAGCCAGGGACTCAATGAGTGGTTTATCCTCTGGTATGCCGTTTCCACCGCCCTCCGCAAGAAACACCGTATCCCTCTTCCTGCTGCCGACGCCGAAGAGATCAAGAGCTACATCGCCGGAATACGCGCGTCCCTGGGAGAGCAGGCGTTCCAAAGGGCCTGGCGGCGCGGGCGGACGATGTCTCTTGAGAGTGCCATCGCTCAGGTCCTAGAGAGTACCGATTTAGGACTACCATGAAAGTCGCAGTGGTCGGCGTGGGCGGGACGGGCGGCGCGGCGGCGCGGTTCCTGGCGCGGGCGGGGCACAGCGTCGTCGCCTTCGAGCAGTTCGAGGTCGGGCACATCTGGGGCAGCTCACACGGCGAGTCGCGCATCATCCGGTATACCTATCCCGATGAAGTTTACACCCGCATGATGGGCGAAGCGTACCCGCTGTGGCGGGCGCTGGAGGAGGACGCAGGCGAACACCTGCTGGCGCGCACGGGCGGCGTCTTCTTCGGGGACAGTGGGAGTCCAACCCTCGCGGCGGCGCGGGCCGCGCTGGACGGGCATCGGGTCCCTTACGAGATGCTGTCGGCGGGCGAGGCCCGGCGCCGCTTCCCCGCGCTGCGCCTGGCAGACGCCGAGGCCGCGCTGTATCAGCCGGACATGGGCTACCTCCGCGCGACGGCCTGCGTCCGCGCGAACGTCCGGCTGGCCCGCGCGCTGGGCGCGGACGTGCGGGAGCGGACCGCCGTCCGGGAGGTGACGCAGCGGGGCGAGGAAGCCGTCGTCACGACCCAGACCGGGGAGGAATACGCCTGTGACCGCGTGCTGGTCACGGCAGGCCCCTGGATGGGCCGGTTGTTCGCCTCGCTGCGCCTCCCCCTGCGCGTCACCCGCCAGCAGGTCGTCTACTTAAAGCCCGTGCGCGGGGCGGCGAGGGACTTTGAAGCGGACCGCCTGCCCGTCTGGATAGACGCCGATGCCAACGTCTACGGCTTCCCGTCCGATAATCACATCGAAGGCGTCAAGCTGGCCTCGCACGATTGGGGGGAATCCGCAGACCCGGACGCTGCGCGTCGCCCGCCGGACGACTCGTATGCTTCTCAAATGGCGGACTACGCCGCCGCCCGGTTCGACGGCCTGACCCGGCAGGTGACACACGCCGAGACCTGCCTGTATACGAACACGCCGGACGAAGATTTTCTCGTGGACGCCGTCCCGGACATGCCCCACGTCTGGCTCGTCAGCGGCTGCTCCGGGCACGGGTTCAAGTTCACTGTCCTGCTCGGCCGGGTCGCCGCCGAGGCCGCGACGCTGGGCATCACGCCGCCCTACCTCCCCCGTTTCGCGCTGGCCCGCTTCGCCCCTTGACTTACCTTGCCGCCGGGGGCTATACTTTACCGGCACTCCACGCCTAGGTGGTGGAATGGCAGACACAGGGGACTTAGATAATGGGTCGCAGTCGGGGAAACCCGATTGTAGCAGCTCCCTAATTCGGGGAACTCTAAACCCTGCGGTGCAAAAGCCTTCGCAGGGCAGGACAATCCCGAGCTAGACGCAACGGTTCCCTCGGCGCGTCGAGTGTAGAGACTGTACAGGAGCTGCCTAAACCGTTGAGTATCTCACTGATGTTACGCGGCGTGTCACCCGGAATTCGTTCCGGGGGCAACCTGCGTCACCTTAGTAATCAATCCAGCGGCATGGCAAAGAGACAGTCCAGACCACGAACGGCCTCTCTTGACGGAGCGGCAGGCCGCGAAAGCGGTAGCGGTAAGTAAAATCCCCCGAGGGCAACCTCATAAGGGTTCGAGTCCCTTCCTAGGTATTGATTCTCAAACGCGGTGCGGGTCCGGCGGTCGCGCGATGTGCGTTTTTGTCAAAACGAACTCCGCACGGGCCGGGCTGGTCGCTGGCAAAGCGTGTCAGAAAGCCTTGAAGAAGCCCCCTAGCCCCCAATTCTGGGGGAACCGGATAAAGAACGTGAAGCCGGGGCCGGCTCCCCTCCTACTCCCCCAGAATTAAGGCTTTATTGGGGTGGGGGCCGGGGGGCGATCTTCTCAGGCACAATCCGCGCCGGCCTGGTGTTATACGAACATGAGTGGTACGTTCCAGTGTCCCCTTTGTGCGCGCACGGGGGATTTTCTCACGTCCTCCAAGCATCACCTCGTCCCCAAGTCGCGGGACGGGCGCGTGACCGTGGACATCTGCGCGGATTGTCACCGGCAGGTCCACGCGCTGTTCACCCTCCGCGAGCTGGAGCGCGAGTTCAACACCCTCGAAGCGCTGCGGGCGACGGAGCCGATGCGGCGGTGGATCAAATGGGCGGGCAAGCAGGGCGGGGGCCGCGTCGCAGTCCGCGCCAGCCATGCGAAGAAGAACTGGCATCAAAAGGATAAGATTTATGGCGCAGCCTAATACAAACGGATATGACTTAGATTTGATCGTAATCGGCGGCGGGCCGGGCGGATATCCAGCGGCCATTCACGCAGCCAAGATGGGCGCGAAGGTGGCCTGCATTGATTTCGATGCGGCGGGCGGGACGTGCCTGAACTGGGGCTGCATCCCGACCAAGACGATGATCGGCTCGGTCGCCGCCCTGGAAACGGCCAGGCACGGGGCGGACTTCGGCCTGACCATCTCGGGCGAGGTCGGCTACGACTTCGGCGCGCTGATGGCCCGCAAGGACAAGGTCGTTAAGACCCTGGTGAGCGGCGTCGAGTTCCTGTTCAAGAAGGCCGGCGTCCGGTTCATCAAGGGCAAGGGGCGGCTCGTAGACCCGCACACGGTCGAGGCGACTCTGGAAGACGGCAAGACTGAGACGGTCACGGCGGCCAACATTATTATTGCCACCGGCAGCGTCCCCTCCCGCGTTCCCATCCCCGGTCTGGACGGCGGCGGGGCCGACTCGGACGTCTTCATTGACAACCGCGAGGCGCGCAAGCGGCGGGCTGAGGGCAAACTGGGCACGACCGCCCTGTGGACCAGCAACGAGGCCGTGTCCGCCCCCGAAGTCCCCAAGCGGCTGGCGATCATCGGCGGCGGCGTCATCGGCTGCGAGTTCGCCTACACCTACCGGGGCCTGGGCGCGGAGGTGACGGTGGTCGAGTTCCGGCCCAACATCCTGCATGGTCCCAAAGACGCCCCCGCGTTCGACACCGAAATTTCGGGTGAACTCCAAAAGCTGCTGGTCAAGAGCGGCATCAAGTTCCTCCTCAGCGCCAAAGTGGTCGCCGTGGACGTGCCGGGCCGGAAGCTGAAGTATGTGGGCGAGAAGGGCGACGGCGAGCTGGAGTTCGACAAGCTGCTGGTCGCCGTGGGCCGCAAGGCGTTCGTGGACGGCGTCGGCCTCGAAGCCGCCGGCGTCGAGTTCGACGGGCGCGCGATTGCCACCGACGACTACCTGCGGACCAATGTCCCCCACATCTACGCCATCGGCGACGTCGCCGCGCACGAGCAGCCCTTCCACGGCACTTACGGCGGCGGCCTGGCCCATGTCGCCACGCGCGAGGGAGAGGTGGCGGCGGAGAACGCCCTAGGCCACGAGACCAAGATGGACTGGCGCGCGATCCCGAACTGCGTCTACACCGAGCCGGAAGTGGCCTGCACGGGCCTGACCGAGCAGCAGGCGCGCGACGGCGGCTACGACGTCAAGGTCGGCAAGTTCACCTTTAAGTCGCTCGGCAAGGCCATGGCGATCAACGAGAACGTCGGCCTGGTCAAGATCGTCACCGACGCCAAGTACGGCGAGATTCTGGGCGTCCACATCGTCGGCCCCCACGCCACCGATCTCATCCACGAGGCGTGCGTCTCCATCAAGCTGGAAAGCACCATTGACGAGCTGATGCACACCATCCACGCCCACCCAACACTGTCTGAGGCGATCATGGAAGCCGCCCAGGACGTCAAGGGCGAGAGCGTCCACAAGTAGGGGTAAAATGAGGAAGCCCCGGCCACTGGCCGGGGCTTTTTGTTTTCATAACCTCGCTTCATCCAGCGTCCCGAACCGCTGTAGGCCGTCATCCAAAGCAGCCTGCCCGCTTTTTAGTGCCTCGGCGTAGAGCAGCAGATTCGCCGCCGTAATACCCGCGCCCAGGCTTGACCGAGTGGCCGCGCTCAATCGCTGGAACTGCTGGCGAAAGTCCCCGATGAAGCGACTGGTGACGAACAAGAAGCGGAAGTCGTCCGGCGGCGTGAGAATTGTTGGGTAGTCCCGCCACCAGGGGTAGTTCAGAGGGCGGTCGATGTTCTCCAGAATATAGCCTTGCATCTCACGGCGTTGATTAGCAGCGCAGGAGAATCCACCACTGTACGCCTTCGAGTCCACAATCAGACCATAATTTTGGGCAAGGCCCTCCGTGTAAGCCACGCCATCGGGCCGATTAGCCCCGCCGATGTTCGCGGCGGCTCTATATCCGCATTCCAGCAGGAGCGAGACAGTTTCCTGCTCGAACAAGCGGTTCTGATTGTTATCGTAGCTCAGATCAATGAGAACCAGCCGGGCATGGGATATATGGCTCAGTTTGCCTCGAACCTCATCCTTGATTTGTTGCACATCGCCGCGCTGCGTGTCTGCGACTGTGAATGGCGGCACGATAAGGCTTTGTACCGCGTCCACAAGGCGGTAGGCCCCGGCGGGGTTCCGCTCCAACTGAAGCCCAATGTTCTCTAGGCCAGCCAGATCATCCACGACCGCCGCCGTGCTGACTGCCAGACCCTTACCTGTCAGTCGTGCCTCAATCTGTGCGACCGTTTGATAGCCCCGGCCGTTCAGTGCCTCCAGAATCAGTGCGCGGCGCACCCGTAGGTAGCTTCGGGAAGGGGCGTTGGTCGCCAGCATCTCGAAGTAGACGTTTTTCGGTGTCCGGGCATGACGGGAGCGGCCCTCGGCGCGGCGCATGGCGTCCTGCCCGCGACTGGTGAGCATGTAAGCTTGAGGAATGTCATAGGTGTAGGGGCGACCTGCTACCATGACGTTGACCGTCTTTGCCGCATTCTCAACCCACCCCACTTTTCTTAGCCAGCCCGCAATCATGCGGGCATATTTATCCGAAGTGCCCTCCAGGTTGCTCAACATTCTGTTGCGTACTGCTGAATTCGGTTCTCGCTGTAAATCCCGCACCAACAGTTCCTGTGGTAATGAGGTAAAGCCATTTTCTCCCACAAAGCCAAGTTGGCGCCCTATCTCAAACTTAGTAAGGTGAGTGTGAACCGACAACAAACGTAGGACGCGCACGGCGGGAGGATAGGAAAGTAAAGCATCTTCCAAAACAGAATTGATGCCACTCACGGGCGCTGGGGTGGAGACATACCGTTGCCCAAGAGCTGATAAACTGAACGTATCGGTGCTGCTCTCATAGCTTATAAAGCCCAAGCTATGTGCCCACCGTACAAAGTTTTCGGCTGCCCAATCGGAGAGATAGGCACGTCTTTGTCCTGTGAGGGCTGCTTGGACAATACCATTACATGGGTCCTGGGCGCGCGGTCCTCCAAGAGCATTCCCTTTTAGATCGGCGTAGCTAATTCGGATTGGATTTGCCCTTAACAACGCCAGAAAGCGTCTGCGATCTGCTGAGTCGGTGACAACGCTGTTGATGCGAGTAGCAACCAACTCTTGATGAGTGGGGCTGTTTGCCTCAAATATCTCCACGACGCTCCTGAGTTTCCCTATCTCGCCAGGGTCTTGTATCCAGCCAAAAGTGCGCTCAGGCATTATAAATGGTCTCCTTTTGAGTTTTCGTCTTGGATTTGCGCGCCTCATGTGTTGACTTGATCGGGTCTTTGCGGAAGATCAAAATGAATTGATGCAGTTGGTTGGACACAAAAGCAAACGGATACCCAAACGGATACAGTTTCGGCGTCTTATCGTGCCAGATTTTGTACCCCTTGAAGCGTAACCCCTCGATCTTCAGCATTTCATTTACGACGTCTACATGAAGCATATTATGATGCTCCACTGTTGGCTGAAGGTCTTTGCAAAAGATCACACAGTAGCCTTTAGGCTTTAACAAGCTAACTGACATGTCCATGATTTGACGGAGTTGATCTAAGAACTCATCACGGGGAAGGTTGCCTAAATCGTGCGCTAGGTTAGTGAATGGCGTGGCCTCTGCACTTCCTGTACTCTTTTTTTGTTGACCTGTGCGGGCACGCGCCAGCATATCAGAATATGGTGGGTCTGTCAGAATTAGGTCGAAAAGTTCTGGGACTTGTGGCACCTGTCGAATTAGATCATGGACACAGCGCGAGTCACCGCAGATAATGTGCTGTGTGTCTAGCCGTATCTCCTTACAAACCTGTTTGTAGGCGTCTAAATAAGGCTGATTAAGATCAATACCAACACCATTACGGCTGCACAAAGAGCAACCTAATAGAGTTCCTCCGACGCCGACGAATGGGTCTAGCACCCAACCACTTTTCTTAGTGAAGAATTGGATGATTTTGCTCATCAACTGTGGGGGCTTTGGGGATGGGTGAATACGGCGTATTTTGTGGGCAAATCCTTCCGGTCCCTTTGTTGAATAAGCAGTTGATTCAACGCTGTTAAGGAAAAAGACCCATTCGGCACCTGTTAAGTCATTTAGTGGATTACGAGGATCATGTTTGCTCGTACCATTGCTGCTGGTTTTCGGTGTAGCAGGTAACTCTTCAAATATTTCTAGCTCTTTTTCAACTAGCTGAACATCCTCGGCGTCAGCATCCGCTAGATAAAAATCAAGCTGGTCGCGCAAGCGATCTAACATATCGTTTCTCTCTCCATCCGTAGAACATATACACGTTCTATGACATGTTTGTCAGTTTTGTACTGCCGCTTGGCGTGATCGCTGTCACTGCGAAACCGCCGGTAATCTTGTTCAGCGACAGTTAAAGAGCCGCGTTCACTCAGCACTGAGCAAATCTCTTCGTGGGGCATAATGCCTTCGCTGTTATAGCTGAGGAGAAGAAGATCGCATTGGGCTTGACAGACTACGGCGCGCAAAGCTTGGATGGCTGTATCTTTCTGGCAATACTCCGACTTTTCCTCCTTGTAAGGCCGTAAGCCGGATTTTCCATAGATACTCGGAGCATCCCACTTCGCCACGGTTTCAAGGATATGATAGTTAGGTGCGTATTGACGGCTGTTATAGGGAGGGTCCAAGTACAAAACATCGCACTCAATACGGCCTATTAGGTCATTGGCATTGCCTCTATAAACTTCGTGGTCCAAATGACTAGTTATTACATGGGGTACTGCTAGTGTCAGCGGTTTTTGTGATCTGGACTCCCAGAACTTGAGGAACGCGGCGTAAGTGCCGGTGGTGTTGGAGACGCTGGGGACGGCTTCCAACAGACTCGCCAGCAGGACATAAAACTCACCCTCTGTGATTACCTGGCGGTCGTGCCACTGCTCAATCTGGTTCCTGACCGCATCAATTTTGCCCGCGTTCGCCGCCGAGAAATACATTCGCTGGTGCTCTTGATTCACCGTTCCGACGTCGCAGTAGTTTTGGAACATGAACCCCGACTCAGGCGGCAGACGGTTCAGGTGGTCCAGTGCCTGCATCAGCGGGTCCGTGTCCAGGTCGAATAGCGTCGCCCGGCGAGGCAGCTCCAGCCCGGCGAACGTGGGCGGGGCGTTGTTCTCCAGGTATGCCTTGCCGAAGACGAACGAGTAGTGCATCAGGTCGTTGGAAAGCACGCGGAAGCCGCGCCGCTTGAAGTGCCGGCCCACCGTCGTGGTTCCGGCGAATAGGTCGCAGAAGGTGCCCTCGGTGAACCCCTGGGCGGCGACGATAGAGTCGAGGAAGCCGAGCAAGTTTTCCTTGCTGCCAATGTATCGCATGGTCCTTAGTTTACCCGATGGGCTATGTTTCAGCGCCATCGGCGCGGGGGCTGTTTTGACACCGGCGGGTATAATCACCCCATGAAGATCCTCCACAGCGCGCTGCTGCGCCTCTTTGTCTGCCTCCTCGCCCTCGCTTCCGCCCTCGGCGTCGCCCGTGCCGCCGATGCGCCGCCTGCCCCCACGCCGCCGCCTGCCGATGCGGCCTCGTACCGGAAACTAGCAGGCGAGGTCGACAACAACTTCCAGACGCAGGTGCTGGCGCAGTGGTTCCCGCGCGCTCTGGACCCGTCCGGCGGCTTTTACCAGAACTATTCCGAAGATTGGACGCGCGGGGCTACGAATGACAAGGCCATCGTTTACCAGGCGCGCTTGACCTGGGTGGCCGCCCAGGCTGCCCTGCGCTACCCGGCCCAGGCGGGGACCTACAAAGCCGACGCGCGGCATGGGCTGGATTTTCTGGCGAACCAGATGTCGGACAAGCGAGACGGCGGGCTGTATTGGGGGCTGGATGACAGGGGCAAGCCCGTGCGGGACGGCGAAAAGCACGCTTACGGCATTTCGTTCGCCATTTATGCCGCTTGCGGCGAGTATCAAGCCACGCACGACGCGAAGGCGCTCGACTTCGCCAAGCGGGCCTACCTTTGGCTGGACGCGCACGCGCACGACGGCAAAAACGGCGGCTATTATGAAGCGCTCACCCGGCAGGGGAGGCCGATCCTGACGGGGACGGAGACCCAGCCCAATGACGAGATCGGGACGCGCTACGGCGTCAAGACGATGAACACGCACATCCACCTGCTGGAGTCGCTTTCGGCGCTGTACCAGGTCTGGCCCGACCCCAAGCTGCGGGCGCGGCTGGAGGAGATGTTCGCCCTGGTGCGCGACAAGATCGCGGTGGAGGCCGTCGGCTGCCTGAATTATCAGTTCACGCCCGACTGGAAGCCGCTGCCGGACCACGACTCGTTCGGGCACGATGTCGAAACGGCCTATTTGCTGACCGAAGCCTCCGCTGTCCTGGGGCGGCCCGACGACGCCCGCACCTGGCGGCTGGCCCGGCGCATCGTGGACCACGCGCTGGACTTCGGCTTCGACACGGACAACGGCGGCTTCTACGATTCCGGCTCGGTCTTCAGCGCGACCCCATACACGACGGACAAGATCTGGTGGGTGCAGGCCGAGGGGCTGAACGCGCTGCTGCTGATGCACGCCCGCTACGGCAAGGAGACGCCGCGCTATTGGGCGGCCTTCAACCGTCAGTGGGCGTTCATCCAGACGCATCAGGTAGACGCCGTTCACGGCGGCTGGTACGCGACCGTCACGCGCGAGGGAGCGGCCATTCCGGGCCGCGCTAAGAGCGACGGCTGGACGGAAGCCTACCACCAGGGCCGTGCCCTGCTGAACGTGTCCGCCGACCTCCGCCGCCTGGCGGGGGGGCGCTGAGGAAGAGAAGCGAACAGGGCGGCAGGACGAACGTAGACAATTTCGAGGCTGCCAGTGTCCGCGTCGCGCTCATCCCGTCCGCCGTCAGCGTGCAGTAGCTGACGGTCGGGCTTGCCATGTTCGCGGCCAGGTGGATCGTCGCGGTTCCCGAAGCCTTGTTGATCACCATGATCGCCCGTGCGCCGTTCTGATGCACCGCCAGGGCTTCCACCATTGGGCTGCTGGACGCGGTTTTGACAAGCGCGCCGATCAGGTGGTGGTTGGCCCACTGGAACAGGTAGGCCGGAAGCCGCAGGTGGTCGCTCATATCGGTGAGGCCGTAAGTGCCCTCCTTGGCGCTCCAGATCGCGCAGGCAGACGCGCCGGCATAGGCATCGTGGGTGATGGTGGTCGCAAAGTAGACCGCCCCGATGTTCGTGTACTGACGGGTCTCCGCGTCATTCCAGTTCCCGTCCAGGTTGTATTCGTCGAGCAGGATCGGAATGGCGCGGCCCTGCCCATACTGTTTGATCGAGTCCCGCGTGCCGGTGACATCGTGCTCCATGATGCTTGCTTTGCCCATCAGGGGGTCGTTGGAGTCGGTCGGGCCGCTGCTGTAATAGGAATGGTACGCGATGAAGTCCACGTTCCCGGCGCACTGCCGCAGGAGCGGCTGGATGATGCCCCCTTGATTGGGCCATTCCAGCGCCGGCCCGACTTTGATGCGGGGGTCCTCCCGTTTCATTGCCGAGGCGCATTGATTGTAGATGTCGCAGGCCTGTGTCCAACGGCCTTTGTACCTGCCTTCCCACTCATTCATCGGCTCCCAATAGACGACGTGCTTTTTTAACTGGTGGTTGACGATGTGGACAAGCTCGGCGCAGTAGGCGGCGTAGCCCGCCGCGTCCGACACGGTGCCGTCGCCGTTTCGGAGCCAGCTTGGGGGAGACGGGATGTTCTGGAGGATGGTCGCGCCCCGCAGGTAGGGCGCGTCATACTCAGCTTTGATCGCCGGGACGTTCCACTGATGCGTCGCAGGGTTGGACCAGTCATCCGTGAGGCTGCCGCAGTGGAGCCGGTAGAACTTGATCCCGATGCGGGACAGGTTTTTGGCATAAGCTTTGTTGGCCGATCCCTGCGCCGGATTGGTACACATCTCATCGTTGGCGCCGAACGTCGCCGCTGTGGTCGCGCCCACGGCCGTTTTCCAGTCAACAGACAGGCTGGCGGTGATCGGGGACGTATTCGACGGAGCGGGCGCGGCTATCACCGCAACGCAGCACCCAGAGAACAGCAGGGACGCGGCCAGCGCGCAGCCCTGGCGAGAGAATTGGCTCCACTTCTTTTGCATTTGGGTATCCTTCTAAGTCGCTGATGTTAAGCAGGCGGGGCGTACCACGGGGCGGTAAGGCTGTGGGGAGCGCCGTGGGATTGAAATCCTCGTCTGTGGGGCGAAGCGCCCAGTCTCACCCCAATAAAACCTCCCCCTGCGGGGAGACAGAAGGGCAGCGAGACAGAAGGGCCGGCGTCTCTTCTCCTTCCCTCTCCTTGTCCACGCAGGGGGACATTGGGCGTCCGCGCCCCACAGACGAGGATTTCAATCCCACGGCCTTGCCCGTCCTTTTCCTGCCCCCCGCGCTACTTTCGCCGCCGGAACTCGCGCGGGGTGGTGCCCGTGGCGGCGCGGAAGACGCGGGTGAAGTAGGCGGCCTCGCCGAAGCCCGCCGCCTGCCCCACCTCGGAGACGGACAGGCCCGTCGTCGCCAGCAGCCGCCGGGCGTGCTCGACGCGCAGGTGCCGGATGTAGTCGCGCGGAGTCCGCCCCATCGTCCGGGCGAAGACCTCCGTGAAGCGGTCGGGGGACAGGAAGACGGATGCGGCCACCTGTTCCACGCGCAAAGGCTCGGCGAAGTGGGCGTCTAAATAACGCACGGCGGCGGCCACGGTCGCCTCCTGCGCCGGGCTGGCCTCGCGCGCGGCGGGCGGCGTCCTGTCCCCGCCTGACGCATGAGCCTCGGCGTAGCGGCGGGCGAGGTGAACCAGCAGGCGCGGGAACAGGCCGCGCGCCAGCAGCGTCCCGTCGGGCGTCCCCGCCGCCCACTCCCGCCGCAGCTCCCCCAGCATCTCGACCACGGGCGCGTAGGCGTCCGGCGTCAGGTGCAGCCAGCGGCCTCCTTCGCTGTGTTCTATCTCCCCACGCGCCGCCGCCCGGCGCAAAGGCTCTTCCACGAACAGCGACTGGAAGCCCGGCGTCTCGGCCAGCGCGTCCCGCGTCGCGGCGTCAAAAACATGGGGCGCGAAGTGCAGCGTGTCCGTTGCCAGGTTCTCGCAGTCGGCGAACCAGTGCGTCATCCCCAGCCCCATCGCGTACACGTCGCCCCGCGCCACGCCGTAAGGGACGCCGTTGATCCAGTGCGTCCCGCGCCCCCGCCGGACGAAGTACAGTGAAAAGAAGTCCGCGTGCCGGTTCGAGACGGCCTCCTGCCCGGCATCAATCTCGTCGTGGTAGATGACGAGAGGCAGGGACGCGGCGGCCGTGTGGGGCCAGCCGGCGAGGAGTTCGGCGAACTGATGGAGACGGACGGGCGGACGAGCGTACTGGAGTTCCATTCCAAAGCAAGTTTCGCCCTGGCGATGCCGAATTCATGCCGAACGCCGGAAAAGTGCAAGAAGTCGCCGTAAATTCCCTAGACAGCCCCCGACGATTATGATACACTGGGGCTATGCAATTGCAGCAATCGGCGCAGGCGATGGGCGCAAGGAGTGTGATGTCATGCTGACGGACAAACAGGTGCAGTCGTTCCGCGCGAACGGCTTTCTCAATTACGGGCGTGTTTTGACGGACGAGCAGCTCCAAGCCCTGCGCGAGTCGCTGGGGCGTGTGCTGTCCGGCCAGAGCGCCGCGTCGCCCGAGGCGATGCGGAACATCGGCGGCGGGGACGACTCGGTGATTACCCAGGTCGTCAACATGTGGGAGGCCGAGCCGGCCTTCCGCCAACACCTCTACAACGGCGAGATCGTGCCGATGGCCGCGCAGCTCATGGGGACGGACACGGTGCGCGTCTGGCACGACCAGATGCAGCTCAAGCCCGCCCAGGTCGGCGGGCCGACGGTGTGGCACCAGGACCATCCCTACTGGCCCGTCATCCAGCCCGCCGACCTGGTCAGCGCCTGGGTTGCTTTGGAGGACGCCACGGTCGCCAACGGCGCGATGAGCATGGTCCGCCGCAGCCACCTGTGGGGGCAGTACGACGGCGGCACGGTCGGCATCAACGCCGACTATTCGCCTGCTTACGACCCGGTGTTCCTCCCGGAAGGCGAGACGGTCGAGGTGGTCCCCTGTGAGGTTCCCGCCGGCGGCGTCGTTTTCCACCACTGCCGGACCTGGCACGGCGCTCCCGCCAACCACTCCGACAAGCCCCGCCCGGCCATCGCCGTCCACTACATGCCCGGCTGGACCCGCTATGAGCCGTCCGGCCAGTCGCACCTGGTGGAGCGACATATCCATGTGGAGCCTGGCGAGACCCTGACCGGCGACCACTTCCCGACGGTGATGGAGAACGGGAAAATGGCGGCTGACGAAGAGGCGCCCGCGCCCCAAACCCGATAGAACCTTAACTGACGTGACGCAGCCGGGATCTGCCGTGGGATTGAAATCCTCGGCTGTGGGGCGAAGCGCCGAGTCTCCGCCTTCGTGGAGACAGAAACGCGGGGTTCTCTTCTTCTGGATTGTCCTTGTCCGCGAAGGCGGACATCGGGCGTCCTCGCCCCACAGCCGAGGGCTTCATCCCCACGGCTTTTGCGACCCTGCGTAACATCAGACCTTAATTCAGGGGGACCGGAAAGCACCCGGAGAAGAAATCCTGCCCCTCCTACTCCCCCAGAATTGGGGGCCGGGGGGCGATAAAATACCCTGTCAGGCAACACGAACATAGGAAACATGAACAACACGTTACATCCCGTCTTGCTCCGCTGTGAGTACCACGTCAACCCGCTCGGCATCGAGGCCGCCGCCCCGCGCTTGTTCTGGACCGTGCAGTCCGACCGGCGCGGGGCGCGGCAGACGGCGTATCACCTCCTAGCTGCCAGCAGCCCCGACGCCTTGGTGGGGGACGGGGCCGACCTGTGGGACAGCGGCAAAGTCGCGTCTTCAGAGTCCGTCCACATCCCCTATGCGGGCGCGGCCCTGGCTTCGGGGCAGCGCGTGTTCTGGAAAGTGCGCGTCTGGGACGGGGACGATCAGCCTTCGGAGTGGAGCGAGACCGCGTTCTGGCAGATGGGGCGGCTGTCGCCCGAAGACTGGAAAGCGCACTGGATCAGCCTGCCCCCCGCCCAGCATTTTCTGGACCTGGCGCCCTGCCCGTTTCTGCGCCGCGAGTTCACGGTGGGCAAGCCGGTGGCGCGGGCGACGCTCACGGCGACGGCGCGCGGCGTTTATGCCCTCCATCTGAACGGGCGCCGGGTGGGGGACACGCACCTGGCCCCCGGCTGGACCGACTACCGCCGCCGCATCGCCTACCAGACCTATGACGTGACGGAGTGGGTCGGGGAAGGAGCGAACGCGCTGGGCGCGGCCCTGGGCGATGGCTGGTACGCGGGCTACATCGGCTTCGAGAACAAGCGCGCCAACTACGGCGGGCGGCTGGGGCTGCTGGCCCAACTGGAGATCGAGTACGCCGACGGCACGGCGCAGACGGTCGCCACGGATGAGCAGTGGCGCGGCGCGACCGGACCGCTCCTGTTCTCGGACATGCTGATGGGCGAGTCTTATGACGCGCGGCTGGAACGAAGCGGCTGGGACAGCCCCGGCTTCGACGCGGCGGGCTGGTCCCCGGTCCATGTCGAGGCGACATTGCCCGACGTGGCGCTTGTCGCCCAGAAGGACCCGCCGGTACGGGTGACGGAGGAATTGCCGGCCCGCTTCCTCACGCAGCCGCTGCCCGGCTCCTGGCTGTTCGACCTGGGCCAGAACATGGTCGGCTGGGCGCGGCTCCGGGTCGAGGGGCCGGCGGGGACAGTCATCCGCCTGCGCTTCGGCGAGATTCTGAACCCCGATGGGACGCTCTACGCAATCAACCTGCGCGGGGCGAAGGCGACCGACACGTACATCCTCAAAGGCCAGGGCGTCGAGACGTGGGAGCCGCGTTTCACGTTCCACGGCTTTCGCTATGTCGAGGTGACGGGCTGCCCCGGCACGCCGGCGCTGGACGCCGTGACCGGCTGCGTCCTGCATTCGGACATTCCCAAGACCGGGACATTCGAGTGCGACCACGGCCTGGTCAACCAGCTTGTCCAGAACATTGACTGGGGCCAGCGCGGCAATTTCCTTTCGATCCCGACCGACTGCCCGCAGCGCGACGAGCGCCTGGGGTGGCTGGGAGACGCCCAGATATTCGCCCGCACGGCGGCGGGCAGCCGGGATGTGGCCGCGTTCTTTGCCAAATGGATGGACGACGTTTCCGATGCTCAGTCGCCCGAAGGCGGCTTTCCCGATGTCGCCCCGCGCCTGGTGGACCTGGCCGACGGCGCCCCCGCCTGGGGCGACGCGGGCATCATCGTCCCGTGGACGATGTATCAAGTTTACGGCGACATTGGCCTCCTCCAGACCCACTATGACGCGATGGCGCGCTGGATCGAGTACCTCCGCAGCGTCAACCCGGACGGCCTGTGGAGCCATCGCCGCAACAACGACTTCGGCGACTGGCTTTCCATCGCCGCCGACACGGACAAAGACCTGCTGGCGACCGCCTACTTCGCCTATGACACGTCGCTGATGGCCCGCATCGCCTCCGTCCTGGGGCGGCCCGAAGACGCCGCCCGGTACGACGCCCTGCTGGGCGAAATCAAAAGCGCTTTCCAGCGCGCCTTTGTCGCGGACGATGGCCGCCTCAAAGGGGACACGCAGACGGCCTATGTCCTGGCCCTGCGCTTTGGCCTGCTGCCGGACGCCCTGCGCCCTCTGGCCGCCCGGCATCTGGTCGAGGACATCGAGGCCAAAGGCGGACACCTTTCCACAGGGTTCGTCGGCGTCGGCTACCTGTGCCCCGTCCTCACCGACGCCGGGTATGCCGATGTCGCCTATCGCCTGCTCCTGAACGAGACGTTCCCCTCCTGGGGCTACTCGATCAAGCACGGCGCGACGACCATCTGGGAGCGGTGGGACGGCTGGACGCAGGACCAGGGCTTCCAGGATGCGGGCATGAACTCGTTCAACCACTACTCGCTCGGCTCTGTCGGCGAATGGCTGCAACGGTATGTCGCGGGCATGGACACCGACCCGGACCAGCCTGGCTTTGCCCAAGTCCGCCTGCGCCCGCACCCCAGCCGCCGCCTGGGCTGGGTGCGCGCCTCGTTCGACTCGCTGCATGGCCGCCTCGCCAGCGCCTGGGAGTGGCAGGGCGACACGCTGTGCTGGAACGTGGTCGTCCCCGCCAACACCGTCGCGGTCCTTTCCGTCCCGACCGACGACCCCGCCTCCGTTCAGGAAGGCGGCCGGCCCGCCGACCAGTCCGAGGGCTTGCAGCCGCTCCGCGCCGAGGACGGCTATGCCGTCTACCACGCCGGGGCGGGCGCGTATGAGTTCACGGCGTCACTCAAAGAAGCAATCCCTTTTGGCCCCCAATAGTGGGGGAGAAGAAGCCCCCTAGCCCCTACCACTGTTGACTGGGGGGGAACCGGACGAATGCACAGGTCCCCCCGACTCCCCCAAACTTGGGGGGCGGGGGGCGGAGAACTGACCCATGCCCACGCTCGAAAAACCATTCACCTATCTCCAGAAAACGTTCACGCTCGACCAGGTGGACGAGATGACCGAGGCCATGCACGAGGACGGCTTCGTGCTGGTCCCCGGCGTCCTGTCCCCGGACGAGGTGGCCGCGCTGCGCGACGCCACTGACCGGCTCCGGCCCTTTGGGCTGGACCACAGCACGCCGACCGGCGACCATTACAAGTGCGTCTTCAACCGCGAGCGCGTTTTTCTGGACCAGATTGACCGCCCCGGCATCGTGGACCTGGCCGAAAAGACGATGGGCGAGCAGTGCCATATTATCGGCGAGACCGCCTGGCGGTGCCACCCCGGCCACGACGGCTGGGCGCCCCACGCCGACCAGATTTGGATCACGGTCCCTGAATCGAACTTCGATGATCCCAAGTTTCAACTGCCGATCTATGTCTGCACCGCCCACCTCTACCTCAGCGACATCCCCGATGAGACGTACAGCCCCACCTACGTCATCCCCGGCAGCCACAAGTCGGGGCGCGGCATCGGCTGGGGCGCGGACCTGAACCCGACCTGGCACGGCAAGTCTTTGGAGCCGGTCTTGGTGCGCGCAGGTGACGTGGTGTTCTTCCGCAGCGAAATCTGGCATTCGGGCAGCCGGAACACCTCGGACACGACGCGCTACCTGCTGCAAGTGCATTACTCGCACCGCTTCATCAGCCAGAAGTTTTCGCCGTGGCCGTTCCAATACAACCCGGAAATCCTCGCCGCCGCCAACGAGCGTCAGCTACGCCTGCTGGGCAAGCACCCCGAATCGAGCTACGGCTGACACCCGATGGGAGCCAAAGCCCCGGCCTTAAAGCCCCGGCCTTGAAAGGCCGGGCTGCTTCCGGCTTCGCCGGACAAAGCCCCTCCGGGGCTACAGACGGGCCTGCGTTGACTTTCCCTTGACTTTCCCTCAGCCCCGGAGGGGCTTTGCGACCTCCCGTAGCCCGGCCTTTCAAGGCCGGGGCTTTAAGGCCGCAACATCGTCAATGGAGACCAAAATGACCTCTCGCAACAAAATGGCGGGCATCGCGGCGGCCTTGCTGGCCGCCTTCTGCCTCTGCGTCTGCCTCCAGCCGGCGCGGGCGGCGGACCCGTTCCTCCCCGGCGCTTACCTGTGGACCCAGGCTTACGATGGAGACCTCAAGGGGTCCGCTGGTGGTGGGAACGGGGATTGGAAGGCCTACAAGTCGTGGCTCGGCGTCCCGGCGCTGGTCGTCGAGTCCGATGCCGGCTGGGGGCCGGGCGACTGGTATGACTGCTGCCAGCACGTCAACTGGAACGCCCCGTGGGGCACTATGCAGCAGCGGCAGGGGCGGGCGCTCCCCATCGTCCTGCTGGGGATCGGCCAGATGCCCTCCGACCCCAACGGCAACGACACCTGGGAGCAGAAGCTGGCCTGGGAAAACAAGACCTGGCAGCGGGAGGCCGACAACGACCCCGAACTCATGGCCTACTTCGCCACCTATGCCCAGGAACTCGACAAGGGTTCGGGCGGCTTCGGCGCCTTCCAGGGGGTCATCATCCGCCTGGGCTATGAGTTCGACGGTGGCTGGAATCCGTTCGGCAACCTCAACGTGATGTCCAAGATGCCGGGGAACTACATCGCCGCGTGGCGCAACATCGTCAAGACCATGCGGGCCAACGATCCCAAACACGTCATCAAGGGCTTCTGCTGGAACCCGACTGACGGCAACGTCCAGATAGACCAGTTCGCCTACTATCCCGGCGACGATTTTGTAGACTACATTGGCTTCGACGAGTACGATTTCGGATACAACGGCGACTACAAGGTGAGCGCGGCGCAGCCCACCCACGCCCAGCAGGACGCCGCTTGGCGCGACATGGAGTTGCCCCGGATTAACCGCTTCGCCGACCTGTCGCGGGCGCACGGCAACAAACCGATCATTGTCGGCGAGTGGGGCCTGTGGCAATTGAACGACAAGAGCCACCCCAGTGGGGGTGACAACCCCTCGTACATCCGGCGGATGCACGACTGGATGGCGGACCCCAAGAACCATGTCTACCTGGAGGTCTACTTCGAGACCCCCTCGGACGGCGTTTCCCAGCTCTGGCCCGGCGGAAAGAACTCGGCCTGGCGGCACGGGACAACGTTCCCGAAGTCCGCCGCGCTGTACCGGAAATTGTTCGGCGGCACGGCCCCACGCTCCAAGCCGGCCTCAGCCAAAAAGCCGGCCCCGGCCCGGAAAGGCCGTGTTTCCGGCAAGAGGCGCAGCCCATGATTGATCTCAGCAGCAAGCACATCTTCGTCGCCGGCGGCAGCCGGGGCATCGGCGCGGCGGCGGCGCGCATGGCGGCGTCGGCGGGCGCGTCCGTTTCGGTCAATTACCAAAGCAGCCACGCGGCGGCGGACCAGGTGGTTGCGGACATCGAAGCGGCGGGCGGCAGGAGCTTTGCCGTGCAGGCCGATGTGGCCGAGGACGGCGCGCTGGACCGGGCGGTGGATGCCGCCGCCCAGCGGCTCGGCCCACTGCATGGCCTGGTCGTTTCGGCGGGCATTTTCGAGGGAGCGCCGCTGGAAGACATGACAGCGGAGTTCTGGGACCGGACGATGGCGATCAACCTGCGCGGGACGTTTCTGGCCGTTCGCGCCGCCGCCCGGCACCTACGCCGCGCGGGAAACGGGGGCAGCATCGTCATCTACACCAGCACGGCGGGCCAGCGCGGCAGCGCCGATTACTCGGCCTATGCGACCTCCAAAGGCGCGCAGATCATTTTCATGCGCTCGATGGCGAAAGAGCTGGCGGGGGACAAAATCCGGGTCAACTGCATCGCCCCGGCTTGGACCGAGACGGACATGGCCGCGCCCAGCCTGGACGCCCTGGGACGCGACGCGGTGGCGGCGAGCTTCCCCCTGGGCCGCATCGGACTGCCCGATGACGTGGCCGGCGCGGCCTGCTTTCTTTTGAGCGATCTGGCCGCGTTCATCACCGGGACGACGGTGACGGTGGACGGGGGGATGGATATGCGGGGGTGAGCGTGGACGCAGAGTGAGCGTAGGCGAGGCCGGGTTCATGTCGCCCCCAGCGCCTGCGCCTGCAACTGTCGGCTGATGGCGCTCAGGGCCTGAAGCTGCGCGGAGGTCAGCGGCCGGCGTGACTTGACTCCAGGGTGGGACGACGCGGTTTCCCGCAGGAACGCTTCCAGCGCGTCACGCAGGGCGGCCAGCTCCGGGGTGGGCGCGTCCGGCAGGCGCCCGGCGAGCCAGTCCCGCAGGCCGCGCAAGTCCGTGGCGATCTGCTGGGCGGGCGGCAGCAGGTCCGGCATCCCGTGTGCGGCGGCGATCTGCGCCAGGGCGGCGATTTCGCCCTCGCCGTACCAGACCGACGCCGACCGGGCGAGGCTGGGCGCGTCCAGCCAGGCCCGCAGAGCGGGGTCTTCCGGCAGGGATGACAGCGTCTCGAACTCGTTCAAGGACGACAGGGCATGGGCCGCGTCCCGGTTAAACGGCAGCAGGGGGCGGGCGTCGTCCGTGATCGGCAGTGGGGCGGCCAGGCGGGCCGCCGCCTTCGCGACCGGGGCCAGCGCGGCGGGCGGCGCGTCCAGCGCGCGCATCAGGGCCAGCGCCCGCGCCACCTCCTCCCCCGCCGTTTTCCGGTTTCGCTCCGCCCCCGCCGCCAGCTTCCCCAGCTTCCCGACCTGCGCCAGCCGGCTGCGCGTCCGCGCCGCCTCGGTCGCCCCCTTCGCCAACTCGGCGTAGGCGAACGCGCCCCGCGCCAGTGTCAGCCCCAGGGCGAAGAACTGTCGCTCGTTGGGGTTCATTCGGAGCACGCCGGCCTGGGGTGTGCCGACAGGCGGCGTCGGCAGAACCGCCTCCCGGCTCTGTGCCGGTCCGGGCAGGGTGAGCAGGAGCAGGAGCGCCGGTAACAAGCACCGTTTCATGCCGTTATTCTACCCGACGTGACGCGGATACGGACGACGCAACAGGGGCAGCCGGCTGGGCAAAGCCCTCACGGGCGCGCGGGAAATCCCGCGCGCCCGTTTTTTGCCTGCCTACACGTCTCCGGCAGCGTAGAATCCGGCCCAGTAGTACGGGTGCGCGAAGGGCAGCTCCCCCAGCCGCCGGATGACCGGAATCACAACTTCCGCCCTGTCGGGCAGGTTTGTCTGGAGCCAGGCGATCACTTGCTCCTGCGCCATCTGGCGCAAGGTCCGCTCGGCCTCGTTCAGTGCGCTCGGAACCGTCCGCCCGCCCTCTTTCAGCAGTTGGTAGTGGCGGTCCAACAGGATCGCGGCAGCGACTTGGTGAATCTTCCACAGGCTGCCGATCACATAACGGGCGCCGGCGGCGAAAAAGGCCGTCGGCAGCCCCAAAAACTCCGCCGTGACGATCGTCCGCCCCAGCCCGCTCTCGCAAGCGCCCAGGGTGACACAATCACACTCCCTGAGGTCCAGGTCGGTGAAAATCCCCGCGAACGACACCGACCCGGATGCGTTCAACTCGGATGCGTTCAGCAGGAGGCGGCTGTCGGCAGGGACATCCGGGTCATAGACGCCGTGGCAGGCGAACAAAATGTCCGTCGGACGCTGCTCGCGGAAGGCTGCCAGTGCCTCCGCCCACGACGGGTCCCGCGACACGCGCAGATCGTTCCCGTAGAAGGGGGCGAGCGACGCGAGCGTGCCCTGATAATAGGGGGCGCCGACGTCATCGGAGAGTACCGCCAGTCTTCTGGCGGCGGGGCCGCTTCCGGGCCGGTGGACCTGGAGAAAAAGCCCCAGCGTCTGGGCATAGCTGACCGTCTCGCAGTGCTCGATCAGCGGCCTGCCGCCGACCGTGAGCGCGTGAAAGGGCACCTCGTTCATGAACAAGTGCGGGAAGATCTTCAGGTGCCGCCCTCGCAGGAACGGCATGAATGCCTCAAGCGGCGGACCGAGGGCGTCCTCGTAAAAGTGGAGGAGCGCGCCGAGCGCCTTGCACATGCCGACTGCGGGGTCCGGCAGGCCCCGCGCCCCCTGGACCGCCCGGTGGTAGGCCTCGTGCCCGGCCCGCCACTCCGCCTCGCCCATCGGCAGGATGCTCGTCGCCGCCGGCCGGCCGGAGCCGACATCCAGCAGCGTGAGGGCCGTCTGCCGGTCCCCCACATGGGTGAGCAGGAATGCGGCCCCCGGCAGACGCAGGGCCGTTATCTTCTCGGCGATCTCGTCACTGAGCTGGGCGTGCGTGACCGGTGCGGTCAGGGCGATCCGCGCCTGCTGGTAGAGCCTCCTGGCCGCGCGGTGTTCGCCGACGGAGGCGAGATAGGCGTCAAAGTCCTGGTCCAGATCGCCCTGCGGGTTGAACGCCCCCAGGGACTGATGGAAGACGCCCCGCGCCGCCCGGAACTGCGCCTGGACCTCGGAGGCCAGGGCGGTCGCGGCGCGACCCTCGGCGACGACCTCGGTCGCGTAGCGCGGTCCTGCCGCCTCCCATTCCGCCAGCACGTCGGGCGCGCTTTGCAGCAGCCATGCGGCCTGGAGCGCGTTGTCCGTGTAGGAGCGGAACATCTGCTGGCTGACGGCGCGCGCCACAGGCACGACCCCCATGCCCAGATTCGCCTCGAACATCAGCCGCCCTCCCCGGTAGGCGGCGAGGGCGGGAACCATCTCCTGGGGCGGGCGCTGCGGGTCAGCGTCGCGTGGGGCCGCCTGAAGGCGCACGTCGCCCAGTTCACGCGCCGAGAGGGCCTGCCAGTAGCCGTACTCCGCCGGCGCCTCGTGCTGATAGGCCGCCTCGAACTGCTCCGCCGCCTCTGCCAGCCGCCCCCTCTGCCTCAAGGCATGACCGTAGAGCCGGTGGAAGTGCCCGATCTCCGTGTCCAGGCCGAGCGCCTGCGCCTCCTCCAGCCCCAGCCGGAGCTGCTCCGCCGCCGCCTCCGATTCGCCCCGGCCCTGGTGGACACTGCCCAGGAACCGCCGCGCGACCACCCGGCAGAAACCCCCATCCACCCCGATGCACCGGGCAATGACCGCCAGATAGTCGCCCGGCGCGAGCTGCGCCGAGGGCTTATCCAGCTCCGGGAATGCCGCGACGAGATCGCCCCGCGTTTTCTCTCCGTAGAGGTGCTCGGTGAGCGGGTTGATGTCCCGGGAGGAGTCCGACCTGTACCAGCGCCGGTAGTAGGCAAAAACCAGCCTCATGTGCCCGCGCAGACCCTCGGCCGCCCGGTGGACTGCCTCGTCCTCCCCCTGCGCCTGCCGCTGCGTCAGCACGTTGTAGGCGTTCTCCACTGAGTTCAGCGCCAGATCAGAGGTCGCGTTGATCTGCGCGTTCGAGTAGAGCAGACAGCCGAAGACGAAATAAACTGGGTCCCCGACCTGCTGCATCGCGGACTGGAACAGGAACGAGAGCCAGTGGCCGGGCAGCCGATGCCAGCGCACGATGCGGTCCAGTTCGTCGGCCATGCCGCCCCGTTCGGCGCCCGTCGCGCACACCGCCGCCATCCGCTGGACGAGGTCCGGCACACACGGGTTGATCCGATGCTGGTCGTACCCGTTCTCGGCAAGAACAGCCTCTATCTGCCGCACGGCGTCACGCTGGGCCGGGGTCAGGAGACTGCCCGAAGGCGCGGGATACGTCGCCATTTGTGTTAACCTTTTTGAAGGGGGAAGACGCGCTTTCTCATCTCACATTGGGCCTTCAGGATTTGCCCCAGCGGCCCCGCCCGGCGCAGCTCACAGGCCAAGGCAGCGGCGACGCTGACGAGGCTCCCCTTCGGGGACTGGATGATGACGCTGGCTGTGAAGCCGTTCTGGATGGCCGAGTCGGTCACATACCATTCGATGGGGTTTGAGAGCCGGTCCGTCGTCTGGACCTGGGCGTAGGTGCTCACCCATTTGAAGGGCAGGTCCAGTTTGAGGCCGAGGCAGTCGGCCAGGGGGGCAGCCGCTGTGGTCGCTGGGATCGCCGTCAGAGCGAACTTCAGGGCCTTGGAGACGTCCAGGTTCACGCCGCCGCTCAGGATGGTTTCCTGATCCGACTCGTCTTTCGGATACAAGTCGTAGGCGACCGCCTGCCCCGAGGCCGCCCCGTCCACTTGCAGCCCGAGCCGCAGGCGCAGGCGGACGAGACGCAGACGCTCGGTGATGAGGATGTTAAGCGGCATCTCGACCAGATGGAAGTCGTACTGGGCGCTGTCAGCCGGGATCAGCCCAAGAGGCGTCTGGTGCTGTGCGGCATACGCGACCAATTCCGTCTGGGCGATCTGTTCCGGCAGGTCCAACTTCATCTCGTCGAGCATCTCCCTGGCCTGGGCATCGTCCGCCTTGACCAATGTTTCGTCGGCGAGTACGCGGGCGAAGTCGTCCTCGGCGTCCCACTCCGGGACGGATGTCGGCTGAAGTTCGAGTGAAATTCTCTCCATGGGGCGGGTCTCCTCGGATTGAGAGGGAATATAGGGTGTGCTGTAGATGCGAGAGAGCAGGATGAGGCGGTGCGGACCTCGCTTTTTCATGGCCCGTGCGGGCCGCTCGGCGCTGGCGATGCTTCTATTATACACGCCTACCGTTACAGCATCGTTGAATTTCCGTACATGATTATTAACTGATGTGACGCCAGAAGAGCGTGGGATTGAAATCCTACGCTGTGGGGCGAAGCGCCTAGTCTCCACCTGCGTGGAGACCGATGAAGCCAGCCGCGCTTCTTTCCTTGTCCGCGCAGGCGGACATTAGGCGTCTGCGCCCCACAGCGTAGGATTTCAATCCCACGCTCTCTGCGCCCACGCGCTTTCAATCCCACGCCCCGAACGGCCTTTGGTCTCTCTGCGGCCTTTGGTCTCTGCGGCCCTGCGTAACGTCAGTTATTGACCAGCGCTACTTTCCCGGCGCGATCTTCCGCAGCTCGCGCAGGACGATGTGGTTGCCTGGATAGCCGTAGGCGGTGAAGCGAACGACGCCGTCCGGGCCGATGATGACCACGGTGGGGACGTGATGGACGCGGCAGCGGGCCGAGACCCGGCCCCCGCCGTCGAGCAGGACCGGGAACGGGACGTGGCGCCCCGTGCGGCGGGCGAACTCGGACAGCCGTGTGCCGTCCACGCTGACGGCGACCAGGCGGAAGTTCAGTTCGTCCTGCCGGCCCGCCAGCTCTTCCAGCGCGGGCATCTCGGCCTTCCAGGTGTCGCACCAGAACGCCCAGAAGTTCAGCACCAGGGTCCGCCCCCGGTAGTCTTCCAATCGGAAAGGCCGCCCCTGCACGTCCGGCAGGACAAAGTCCGGCGCCTGTCCGCCGACGGGCGGCCCGTTTGGCGAGGGGACAATTGGAGCCTGGGCGCGGGCCGCGCCGACCGCCAGCAGAAGCAGCAGGGCACAGAGCCTCTTGGTCATGGCCGTTCCCTATTCCTTTCCCCAATTTTGGCCCGGACTAGGCCGCTGCTGCCCCGGATTTCGGGGAAGTAGGTCAGTGAGGCCAGCCCCGGCAGGACCTGGTACGCGCCGGGCGTCTCGGCGCGCAGCCGGTAGGTCAGCCGCGTGCGGCCTTTGGGCAGGCTGTCGAAGAAGAAGACCACGCGGTCGTCGCGGACCTCCTGGCGCGAATAGCCCGCCGCGCCTTCGGACGAGTCCAGCGGGTAGCTGCCGTCGTCATTCGCGGCGGGCGCGACCTCGCACCCGGCGGGGATCGGGTCTTCCAGTTGGACATAGCGGTACGCGGCGTCGGCGACGATCTCCACCGACACGTCCATCTCCGACCCCGACGGCTGGATGTCGGCCTGGGACGGGTCCTCGGCGGACACGCGGTAAACGCGGCGGACGGACAGGCCATGACTCTGCGGAGTCGCCTGGGCGGGCGGCAGGGTGTAGGCGACGACGCGGCTCAGATACAGCGTCCCAGCCCCAGACTTGTCCACGGTGAGGGAAGCATGTCCCGCAAGCTGGGCGGGCGTCAGGGTCAGCGTCGCCGGGTCGTCGTAAACTGTGGCCGCCGTCGCCGCCATCTCCTTGACGGGCGCGCCGTCAAGGGCGACATGGGCCGTGAAACTCGGCGCAAGCTCCCCCGTTGTTCCCAGATACTTCGCTAGGGCCAGGACTACCTCGGCGGTCGTCCGCGTCGTGCCCCAGGCGTTCCCCTGCCGGTCCGCCATCAGCCAGCGCACGGCAGAAGGCAGGACGGGGGTTTGCGAGTGGACCGACAGCAGGGCGCGCAGGACATGGGCCGTCACGGCGGCGTTGTCGTCGCGCCAGCTATACCCGCCTTCCTCGTCGGTCCAGAAGGCCAGCCGGCCCCGGACGACGGCGCGGGCCTCCAAGCTCCGGGCGATGGCTTGGGCCATCGCCGCGCGCGCCGGGCCGCCGGTTTGGGCCAGCGCGAGGCACAGGGACGCCTGCCCGTAAGCGTCTAAACGCCCTCGTTTGCCGAATAGCTCGTCCAGCGGCTTGGCGGCGGCCTTCGGGTCGGCGTCCGAGAGCGCCAGCAGCCAGTCGGCCCGCCGGCTCAACTCCCGCTCCCCGGCCAGCAGCCGCTTCAGGCTCTCGGCCCCGCGCAGGATGCGCTGATCGTCCACGAGGTAGCCCGCGCGACGAGCGGCGATCAGCCCGGACAGGACGTAAGCCGTCATGTCGCCGTCGGTCTGGTCAAACTCCCACCAGTTCCAGCCGCCGTCCGCATGCTGATAGCGGTACAGCGTTTGCAGGCCCAGATTCACCTGTCGGTTCAGCGTCGCCGGGGGCAGGCGGCCCGCGCCGCGCTGCCCCAGCGCCTGGGCGACGGCGACATCGGGCAGGAACGAACTCATGGTCTGCTCCGCACAGCCGTAGGGGTAGGACGTGAGAAAGTCCAGGGCCGGGAACAGCGACGAGGCCAGGGACGGGGACAGGGTGAGCGTGACGGTCGCGCCGGGCGGCAGGCCGCTCAGGTCCATCTTGTCCGACGCGGCCATCTCGGCCAGCGTCGCCGCCGTCGCCGTCACCATCTTCAGTCCCGGCGGGGCGGCGGGCAGGGTTGTCTCGGTCGCGTCCTGCGCCCCCGCCCCGCCGTCCGCCGTGACGGTGAAGCGGACCGCCCCCCCTGCCACCGTTGACGGGGGGGGAGCCGGAGAAGGCGGCGGTTCCTCTCCTACCCCCCCAGAATTGGGGGCCGGGGGGCGGCTTCCAACCGTCGCCCGCCAGTCCAGCCGCTCCTGCCCGCCCGCCGCCAGCGTCACCGTGCGGGCCGGGTCGCCCGCCAGTGTCGCCCCGAAGGCTTGCAGGGTGACGTGGACCGTCCGCGCCGCGCCCGTGTAGTTCTGGACAATCGCCGAGACGACGGCCTGGTCGCCCTGAACATAAAACCGGGGCAGGGCCAGGCGCACCAGCAGCGGCATCGCCGAGACCGCTTCCGCCGTCGCGCTGCCGACGGCTGTCCTTGCCGTGACCCCGCGCGCGGTCGCCCGCCAAGTCGTCAGGTTGTCCGGCAGGGCCAGCGAAACGCGGGCCGCGCCGTCGGCATCGGTCACGACGAAGGGGTTCCAGTAGGCCGTGTCGGCGAACCGGCGGCGGACCCGGATGTTCGGGGTGGGGGCGCCGGGCGGCAGGGAGGCGACGGCGGGCTTGGGCACGGTCTGGAACGCGCCGCCGCTGTACTGGGCGGCGAACGAGAACTCTGTCTGGACACGCACTTCCTGGCCGGGATAAAAGACGCTTTCGGGGTCGGGGGCCGCGTCGGGCGCGAGGGCGTAGATCGAAGCATCCACGACGCCCAGGGACAGCTCGGCGGGGACGGGGCGGCCCAGATAATCCCGCGTGGTGACGGTGTAGCGCGCCGTCTCGCCGGGCTGATACCTCGCTTTGTCGGAGGCGACCGAGACGGACAGCTTCTGCTCTTTACGGAGCACGGACAGCCGCGCCTGCTGCTCGTAGACCTGATGGTCCTGGACAATGGCGGCGTTGACGCTGACCGAGGGGAAGTCGCGGTCGGAAAGCGGCAGGCGGATCAGCGTGGAGCGTTGGGTTAAGTGGACGCGCAAATGCCGCCCCAGCCGCTCACCCTCCACGGTGACGAGGGCGTAGGCGTCGGGCCGGGCGGCCTGGGCGGGGGCGCTTTTGGTCGCGGCGCGGGCGGGCCTTCGGACCAGGGACGTGTTCAGCAGGATCGTCGCCGTCTCGCCCGGCGCGTACTCTGTTTTGCCCGCGACGAGGGCCAGCGTAGGGTAGTCGGCGTCGTCGGCCTCGTCCTCTCCGGCGACCCAGACCGAGGACTCGGCGGCGATTTTGTTGTCCTGAGCATCGAACGCCTGCGCTTCCAGGCGCAGATCGCCCGGCCGGGGCGAGGCAAAGGCCGCCATCCCCACGCCGAGCGCGTTCGTCTGGACGTCATGGGCGGTCACGGCTTCATACGGCCGGTGCAGGCGGTCGAACTTGGTCTCGATCAGCCGGACGCGGACGCGCGCCGGGGCTGGCCTGCCATCATAGTCCACGCTGCGGACCGTCACCAAAACACGCTCGCCTGTGCGGTAGACGCTCTTGTCGGTCTCCAAAGAGAGCCGGAACAGGCCCGCCGCGACGAGCGTGTCCCCCGAACCCGCCTGGCTGCGGCGGCTCAGGTCCGTCACCGTCGCGCGGACCGAAAGCGTCCGGTCCGCCGTCCGCCGCTGCGTCGCGACCTCCAGGTGGAGACGGCCCTGCGCGTCCGTCGCGCCCTGCCCGTCAAAGGCCGACTCAGCGTCCGGCCCGTCAAACTCGATGTGGTACGCGACCGGGGCGTTTGGGACGGGCTGGCCGAAAAAGTAGCGGGCGGCGATGTCTACGGGCACTTTGGCCCCGCCCAGGAAGTGCGCCGCGCCGAACGTGACGCCGACGGTCATTTCGGGCTTGCGGTAGGCTTCGACATCGAACGCGCCGTAGTACCGGTGCTCGCCCAGGACGACCACGGTCTGCCAGTGCCCCAGCGTCGGCTCCGAGGCGAGCGGGAAGCTGCCCGCCAGCGACCCCATGCCGTTGGTCGTCACCGTCTGCCGGGACAGCAGGGCGTCGGTCGCGTCCCGCACTTCCACGACGACGGGTTTGTTCGCCAGCGGCTGGAGCGCAACGCCGCCCGGCACGGGGGCGGGTGTGCGCGTCCGAATGACGGCCTTGAACTCGACGGTCTGGCCGGGCCGGTAGATGGGCCGGTCGGTGACGGGGTAGACGCTGTACGGGTCCGGCGCGGGCGGGAGGGCGGCCAGGGCGAACGCGGGACTGCCCCCCCGCTGTCCATAGACCCACACGGCGTCGGGGCTTGGAGACGGGAACCGGCAGACGCCGTCTGCGTCCGTCGTCACCTTGCCCCGCGCCCCGCGCCCGTCAAAAACCGTCAGGGCCAGGCCGGGGAGGGGCCGGCCCGATCCGGCGTCCGTGGCCGACACCAGCGTTTCCTGCCGGGACCGCTTGGCTAAGAGGGCAACGTCGGTGATGTCCAGCCACGTCCGCTTTTCCACACCCGGCGCGCGGGCCGCGATGAGGTACACGCCCGGCGCCAAATGGGGCAGCGTCACCGCCCGCTCGGCCCACTGGTCCGGGTAGGTCCTGCCAACCGGGAAGCGCCAAGAGGCCGCGACGGGCAGGCCCGCCAGACTCAGCGCCTTGAGCGTTTTGCCGAAGCCGGTCAGGCCCGCGCTGTTCTTCACCACGCCGGGCAAGTCCATTTTGTAGGCCGTGAACTGGGCGCTGGGGATGTTGTAGGCACTGAGCCGCACCTGCACCTTCTCGCCCGGCACATACGCGCGGCGGTAGGCGTAGATGTCCAGATTGGGCCTGCTGACCCTGTTAGGCTTGGTGACGTGGGCGTGGGCGGCGGGCCGGGGCGCGGCAGCGGGGGCTGGCGCTGGGAGCAGGAGGAACAGCAGCGCGACCAGGGCGACCAGGGCGCGCAGACGGACGGTTGGGACGTTCATGGCCGGGCGGTCTCCTTCATGCGGACGTCGCGGATCGCGAACCACTGCACCAGGTCGGTCGGCCCGGCCCCCGCCCGGATCCGGCCCCAGCGCGGCAGGTTCTCCCGCCGGGCGGTCTCGCCGGACAACACCACGCCCCAGCGGTCGCCGTTCTGGACGGCCAGCCCCTCGCGCACGGGGTCCAGCCGCGCGGCCTGCTCCGCCGTAATGGGACGCGGACGGGCGACGAAGCTGACGATCAGCGTCAGCCGGGACAGCTCCGCGCGGCGGAGGGGCGGGAACCGGCGGTCGTGCCCGGCGGCGGCGACGGCGGCGGCGATGATCTCCTCGGCGGCATCGGGCTGGGTCGGGTACAGGCTCCCCATGCAGCAGCGCGGCGACCCGTCCGGCCGCATGGCGCTGACGAACACGGCGGCCGGCGCGCGCAGGGGGACGGGCAGCGGGCGGGGCGGGTCAAGGACTTCGCGCCGGAGGGCGTAAGCGTCGAAGGCCCGGCGGGCCAGGGCGAGCATGGCTAGACGCGCGGCTGGGTCCACCCAGCGCGGGTCATCGACCGTCGCCTGCGCCCCGGCGGTGCGGGGCAGGGCGGCGAGAAGTAGGAGAAGCAGCAGGAAAAAACTACGCATGTCGTCATTTTAGCATAAACTACTCCGGTAGTCAAGCCTCCCGATATAAAAAGCCCGGCCTTTCTGAGACGAAAAGCCGGACGTTCTCCGTGCCGCCAGTTTTTAATTTTTCACGCGGCTCGCCGGACGGACCGGCATTCGTGCGCCGCCGGCTCGGCGTGGGCGTGGCAGTAATAGCCGCCGCAGGCCGGGCAGAATTGCCGCTCCTCCGGTTCCTCAATAAGAGTGTCGCAGCCATGACGGCGGGGCAACGGGGCGGCGGAATAGCCCAGGGTGGGCAGGGAGCCATACGCGCAGTGCAGCGCGAAGACGATCTCGTCCGGCTCATACTCCGGGCGCAGAGGCGATTGGGCGGGAACCGTGATCGCTGCCGCTGACGTCTCGTTCAGCGGGCACAGCAAGCGAGACAGAGGCGTTTCGAGACCGCCGAGGAGCACACCGTTGTTGTCAGTCAACCGTGCCATAGCCGTGTCCTGTTCTACCGCCTATCCTACGGGCGGCGCGGAAGCGCGAAAAAAGTCCACATAAAGTCCACATAAGACATGTATCATAACACACAACGGGGGCAGAGTCAAGAGCGGCTTTGGCGCGCACCCGCATCCCCAGGAGGGAACCGGCCCTCGCCTCTCGAACAGGAGGTGGGAAGGATCATCAAATGCCCTACTACGGTTTCAATTTCCTCTGGATGTACGTCTCGGATGGCGAGATGCCCCAGCCACCGGACGAACGCGCGCTGGACTTCCTGGCCCGGACCGGCTTCAACTTCGTGCGCGTCCCGACGAACTACCGCTCCTGGATCAAGGACTTCGACTATCTCCACCCCGACGAGGCCGTCTTCACCCACTTCGACCGCTACCTGGACGCCTGCCGGCAGCGGGGCCTGCACCTGAGCCTGAACCTGCACCGCGCCCCCGGCTACTGCATCAATCGCAACGACCTGGAGCGGGACAACCTGTGGCTCGATCCGATTGCCCAGGAGGGATTCGTGTTCCAGTGGGAGACATTTGCGCGCCGCTTCCGGGGCGTCCCCAGCGCTGCCCTTTCCTTTGACCTGGTGAACGAGCCGCCGAACGTCGGCCAGTACGGGCTGACCCGCGAGAACCACGCCGCCCTGATCCGCCGCACGGCCGCGGCCATCCGGGCGATTGATCCCGACCGGGAGATCGTGGTTGACGGCCTGGGCGGCGGCCACCTCGCCCTGCCGGAACTGGCGGGCCTCGGCGTGGTCCACAGCGGGCGCGGCTACCAGCCCATGCCGGTCAGCCACTATCAAGCGGGCTGGTGGGACGGCCACAAGGCGGCCCCCGCGCCGATGTACCCCGGCCAGGTGTGGGAAGGCCGCGTCTGGAACCGCGAGGCGCTGCGCGAGTTCTACCAGCCCTGGCGGGACGTCGAGGCGGGCGGCGCGCGGGTGCATGTCGGGGAGTGCGGCTGCTACAACAAGACCCCCAACGACATCGCCCTGCGCTGGTTCACCGATCTGTTCGGCCTCTATAAAGAGTTCGGCTGGGGCTACGCCCTGTGGAACTTCGCCGGCGACTTCGGCATCGTCGCCCATGGCCGCCCCGGCGCGGTCTACGAGGAGATCGGCGGCTACCAAGTGGACCGCGCCCTACTTGACATCCTTATAGAGAGCCGCGTGTCGGCGTAAACTCCGTAGCCAGTATATGAAAGAGGCCAGGTGCCACGCGGCTGGCCTTTTCTGCCTTTGCCCAATCCATGCAGTATTTTTACGCGGCCATTTTGAGGCTCTTGGCGGCTTGCGCTTCGTACTTGGGCTTGTAGTCGGGGCACTTGTCGCTTTTGGAGTATTCCTTGGGGTTCTCGGCCGCGGCGACCTAGGCCCAGTAATTGCCAAGCCGGCCCGAAATCGGCTATGATTCCGGCACTCCGCCATCTTCATGATCTGGTAATGTGCCTTATGAATGCAAAAGCCCCCGCCTCTTGATAAAAGGTGGGGGCTTTTCTTTTCAATACTCAGGCCTCAGGCACAGGAGGCGGGGAGGAGAAGCACTCCCGACCGCATCCCCGCTTCGTGTTGCCGGGAGGGGATAGCTTTTTTTCGGAAGGATCGCGAGCGAGGGCGAAAAAAGCGGCTTGTGGTCGCGAACTGAGGGCGGCGCACCCGAACGAGATCGACGAGGATTGCCTCATCGCTGGCGGGCAAAGAATACCCCCCGCTGGGGCCGGGCGAAGCCGAAAGGCGGAACCCGGCGAAGCCCAGCGATTCAACATCGCGGTAAATCGTCCGCTCCGTCACTTCCAGATGCTCCGCCAACTCCCGCGCCGTCATGCGCCCATGCTTCTGCAACAGTGAAAGTATCGCCAGCAGCCGATCCGCCCGCATCTTCACCCTCCCCTGTTCATTATCTGTGCTAAACGTGAGCCGAGTATACCCCAAATTCCAAAAGAAAAGGCCCGCAAGAAAACAGACAAGAAAACAGGCAAGAAAATATTCGGCGGAAAAAGAGCGAGGGGAGGTAACGGTCGTAAATACTGACGGCAGATGTCAGGGTTTGCCTGCCAAAATGTCGCTGTCACCAACGACGAGGAGGAGGAAGACAGATGACCACTCAGGACTTCTTGGACGCTGCCCGGCTCGGTGCGTCCACACAGATCGAGGCGAGATTACAGGCCGACACGTCCCTTGTGCGCGCGGACGATGCGGAGGGCAGGACGGCCCTGCACCTGGCGGCCTACGGGGGCCACCGGGAGATCGCCGAACGCCTTCTGGAAGGCGGGGCCGACGTGAATCGCCGGGACCGGGCGGGCCGGACCCCGCTCATCCACATGGTTTCCTGGTGTACCCGTCGGGACCTGGTCGGCCTCCTGCTGGAACGCGGAGCGGACATCAACGCCCGCGATGCCGCCGGCAACAGCGCCCTGTACGCCGCCGCCGCCTGCATCCGGCGGCCCGGTCACGCCTGGGGCGACCACGCGGCGCTGGTGGGCTTCCTCCTGGAAAACGGGGCCGCGCTGGACCTCTGGACAGCCGCGATCCTGAACCGGCACGAAGCGGCAGAGAATCTGCTGGACGCCGACCCCGCCCTGGCAACCCGGAAGGACGAAGCCGTTGGCAGCATCGTTGATGGGGCAACGGCCCTGCACCGCGCCTCGGAGTGGGGCAGTCTGGAAACGGCGCGCGTTCTGCTGGCGCGCGGGGCCGATGCCGGCGCCCAGGACCAGCGGGGGCGGACGCCTCTCTACCTCGCCGCCCACGAGGCTTCCCCCCGCAAGGAACAGCCGTCGCCCGCCCTGGTGGACCTGCTGCTGGAGCAGGGGGACGCATTAGACGTCTTCACGAGCGCCGTCCTGGGCCGCCGAGACGCGCTGACCGCGCTGCTGGACGCGGACGGGTCGCTCGTCAATGCGCGGGACGGGGGCGGCAGCACGCCGCTGCACCTGGCCGCCTGGAACCGCAAGCCGGAGGCGGCGGAGCTTCTGCTGGGACGCGGGGCTGACGTGGACGCCCGCAACGAGCGCGGGGAAACGCCCGTGCAACTCGCTGACACGGACCTGGCCAGGCGTTTGATCGGACTCGGGGCGTCCTACGACATCTTCCGCGCCATCGGGCTGGGGGATGAGTTCGTGGAGAAGTGCCTGCGCCGGGACCCGTCGGCGGTTTCGCACACGAACCGCTATGGCCGGACGCCTCTGCGGGCGGCCTCGGAAAGCGCCCTGTTCGGCAACGCGAGTGCCTTTGAGACGGTAAACCTGCTGCTCGCGCGCGGGGCGATCCTGGACATCTGGACGGCGGCGACGCTCGGAAAGAGAGAAACGGTCGCGGGCCTGCTTGATGCCGACCCCTCCCTGCTGAACGCCTATGACAACACCCATACGCCCCTGCACCGGGCCGTGGCGCAGGGCCACCTGGCGGTCGTGGAACTGCTGGCAGAGAGGGGAGCGGCGCTTGAGGCGGTGACGATAGATGGGGCCACCCCGCTGATCCTGGCCCTGTGGAGCGGGCGGAAGGGAATCGCGCGTTACCTGGCCGGCCGCGGGGCGAACACCAACGCGCTGGACGGGTGGGCGACGGAACCCTGGATCGGCTCGGCGCTGGCGGAATAGTGGAGGCAAACGATGAAGGCTACAAAGGAGGCTGGGGAGGGTACGTCCTATTTGACGGAGAATCTACGGGAGCGCTACGCCCTGCCGACGCCGATCACGCTCTCCCTGCTGCGGGATGGGCAGGCGGGAAATCGCACCTACCTGGTGGAAGCCGGCGGAGGCCGGTCCATCCTGCGCGTTTACGGACCGAGTTGGGTGGGTCGGGAGGAACACATCCAGTTCGAGTTGGAGTTTCTGATGCATCTCCGGCAGGGCTGGGCGCCGGTCTCTCACCCGTTGCCGAGGGTAGATGGGAAGATGCTCGGCTCGATCCTGACTCCAGGCGGGCCTCGCCCCTGCGCCCTGTTCACATTTGCTGAGGGCGGCCCGCTCTGGCCCCTGGGGGCTACGGAGAGCTGTCGCCTGGGCGCGGCACTGGCGGATCTGCACCGCGCCGCGAACGGATTCCGCTCGGACCGGGGCCATGCGGCCTATGACACGGCGGGGATCGTGGATGTGCCGGTCGGGAGGATGATGCCCTTCCTCTGGAAACGCTCCGACCGGCTGTATCTAGAACGGCTCGCCGACCAAATCCGGGAAAGGCTGGGTCGGATACCCCTCGGCCCGGACGAGTTCGGCGTGATCCACGGCGACATCCACCAGGGTAACTGCCACTTCACCGACGACGAGAGGTTGACGCTATTTGATTTCTCGCTCTGCGGCGTCGGCTGGCGCGGTTTTGACCTCACAGGCTTCCTCTGGCCGCTGCGGGACGGCACAGCAGAGGACGAAGCGATCAAACGCTCCTGCGACGCTTATTTGGACGGCTACCAGTCACGACGCACCCTGTCGTCCGCCGAGTTTGAGGCGATTCCCGCCTTCGTGAAGGCGCGCGATCTGTGGGAGACGGGGGATTGGATCGGGCCGGCGCCGGAGACAGATGCGGCTGTTTTCTCGGACGGTGTTGCCGAGATTCTGCAGCGCTTCCGCGACTTCCCTTTAGAGTAGCGGTTCAGCGTGTCCCGAAGGCCGGGTGACCCTAGTCGCCCGGCCCTTCTGCCGATCTTAAGCCGCCATCTTTAAACTCTTCGCCGCCTGCGCCTCGTACTTGGGCTTGTAGTCCGGGCACTTGTAGCTCTTGGAGTATTCCTTGGGGTTCTCGGCTTCGGCGACGTAGATTTGGGCGGAGTTGACGCCGCACTTCTCATGCACCCGGTCGTAGTTGCCGCAGTCGTAGCAGCGGCGCAGGATCGTCCAGCAGACCGAGCAGCGCATCGAGCCGACCAGCTCGACCCGGCCGCACAGCGGGCAATGGATGTAGGTCTCCTGGAAGCCGTATTCTTTGGACTTCAGGGCCAGACGCACCTTGCGGTTGAACTCGTCCAGGCCGCGCCCAAGCTCCGCGCAGGTGGCGAGAAGCTGGTTCATCTGGACGGCGCTCAGGTACTCGATGACCCGCTCGTCCAGAAGCTCCGAAAGCTGCTGGCCGACCTTGTCGATGGCCTTCATGTGCTGCTCCGCCGTCGCGGGACGGTACGGCTTGGCCTTCTCGGCCCGCGCGCCCAGCGTCTTTAAAAGCTGCTCGGTGATGGCGAGCGGGACGCGCAGGAACGCCTCTTTCTTTTCCGGGTACTTGACGACCGCGCCCATGATGCGCTCGGCGTCGCCGATGTTCAGCTTCTCGCTCTTGATCTTCTCCGCCATGCGCTTCTGCGTGCCGGGGTCGTGCGCGAGGGCGGCGAGGGCGCGGGCGTGACCCTCGGTTAAGAGGATCTGGCCCGGCAGGGGGGCGCGCAGGGTCAATTCCTGCTGGATGAACGGCGGCAGCTCCAGCAGCTCCAGCGAGCGGCGCAGGGTGGTCTCGGACACGCCGAGGGTCTTGCCGCACTTCTCCCAGGACATGAAGGTCAGCAGCCCCTGGATGGCCCGCGCCTTCTCGATGGGGTTCATGTCCTCGCGCTGGAAGTTTTCCAGCAAGGCGTCGGCGTGGGCGTCCTCGTCGCTCATCTCCTTGACGATGACCGGCATGGTCGCCATCCCGGCGATCTTCGAGGCGCGGAAGCGGCGCTCGCCCATGACGATCTGGAACTTGCCGCTGCTTCTGTCCGGGAACGGGCGGACGACGATCGGCTCCAGGACGCCGCGTTCCTTGATGGAGGCGGCCAGTTCTTCCAGCGTGTCCTGGTAGAACGACTTGCGCGGCTGGTTCTCATTCGTGACGATCTGCTCCAGCGGCATCTGCTGGACGACCTGCTGCGAGGGGCTTGCTTGTTTAGTGGTGGACATACCGATTCTCCGACCCTGACTCTTCCGAATTCTTGCGGCGACAAAGGCGCGCGTTGGGGTGATTATCGGCAGGGTGGGGGGGAGACTAGAGGGACGGGGGCCTCTGCCGTCATGCAAACGAAAAGGCAGCCCGGTGGGGCTGCCTTTTCGTTCTTGCGGATTGGAGGTGATTGAGGCCAGTATAGCACACAGCCGGGCCGATGTCAAGCGCCCAATCAAATAAGTGTAACCGGCAGCATCAAGCCGCCGCGTATCTGCTATAATAAAGACGAAAAGGCCGCTGTAGGAAGCGGCCTTCTCAATCTTGTCGAAAGGAGGTGAATCCTATGCGACAAGGCAACTGGCGCAACGTCTTGAAACTCAAGACCATTGCACAGACCATCGCTGCGGTTATTTCGGCAATCGCGGCGATCCATCAGTTCTTCAAGAAGTAGGCTGATGGCGGAAGGGTGCTGCGCGAACAGCGCCCTTCCGTTCTGCTGCGATTAATATACCACAAAATATCAATCTGATATATACCAACGCTGTATAAAGTTTTCTGGAAACGGGGGTGGCACGGGCATGAGAAGCATCACTCGGACACCGGGGCGCACGGCGCGCACGGGCATGGTGGCGGCGGCGAACCCGCTCGCCTCGCTCATCGGCGTCGAAATCCTGCGGGCCGGGGGCAACGCCGCCGACGCCGCCGTGGCGATGGGGGCCGCGCTGGCCGTGATGGAGCCGCACAACTCCCACCTCGGCGGGGATGCCTTCGCGCAGGTCTGGGACGCGCCCGCGCGCAAGCTCTCAGCCCTGAACGGCAGCGGGGCCGCCCCCGCCGGGGCGACACTGGAGGCGATGGGCGGCGAAATCCCACTGCGCGGCATCCGGGCGGCTTCGGTTCCGGGGGCGGTGGACGCCTGGCTCTGCGCCCTGGAGACGTGGGGGACGATGACGGCCTCCGAAGCCCTGGCCCCCGCCATCGCGCTGGCCGAAGACGGCTACGCGCTGCCCGCCTGGCAGGCCGAACTCCTGCACGCGCACCATGACCTGTGGGAAGAGTATCCCGAATCGGGCGCGGCCCTCGTCCCCGACGACCTGCGGCCCGGCGTGACCATCTACCAGCCGGTCCTGGCCCGGACCCTGCGCCAGATCGCCGAAGGCGGGCGGGCGGCGTTCTACGAGGGCGAGTTCGCTGACCGTCTGGTCGCCCATTCCGAGGCGAACGGCGGGTTTTTCACGCGCGAGGACCTCGCAAGTCATCGTTCGCAGATATTGGACCCGATCCGCACGACCTACCGGGGGGTGACGGTGACGGAGCAGCCGCCGGTCTCGCAGGGCTGCCTGCTGCTGCAAATGCTGAACATCCTGGAAGGCTTCGACCTGGGCGCGCTGGACCCCGAAGGGCCGGACGCCGTGCATCTGATGGCCGAAGCGAAAAAGCTGGCCTTTGCGGACCGGCTGGCCTATTTGGGCGACGTGCCGGACACGCCGCTGGCGACGCTGCTGTCCAAAGATTACGCCGCCCGTCAGCGCAAGCGCATCGGGGCAGAGGCCGCGCCGCGCTATTCGCCGGGCCGGCTGCCCGCCGTCAGCGGCGGCTCGGACACGACCTCCCTGTGCGTCATTGACGCGCGCGGCAACGCCGTGTCCTGGATACAAAGCGTCTTCCACGGCTACGGCAGCGGCGTGGTCGTCCCCGGTACGGGCGTCCTCCTGAACAACCGCATGACCGGCTTCAGCCTGGACCCGAAAAACCCGAATGTGCTGGCGCCGGGCAAGAAAACGATGCACACGCTCAACACCTGGATGGCGTTCAAAGATGACGAACTCTGGGCGGTCGGCGGGACGCCCGGCGCGGACGTGCAGGTGCAGACGAGCTTGCAGACGATCACACAGATGACCGACTGGGGTCGCAGCCCGCAGGAGGCGATTGAAAGCCCCAAATGGCACGTCCCGCCGGACGGCGCCGAACTCGTGGTCGAGGACCGCCTGCCGCTCGATACCTGCTATGAGCTGCGCCGGCGCGGCCACCGCCTGACGATCGGCGGGGCCTGGTCGGGATCATGCGCGTCTCAGATCATTACCCTGGACCCCTCGACCGGCGCCCTCTTCGGCGGCTCCGACCCGCGCGCCGACGGCCTGGCGCTGGGGTATTAGGGTCGCCCCCCGGCCCCCAATTCTGGGGGAGCCAGAGAAGACACGGTGGGGGTCATTCCTACTCCCCCGGAATTGGGGCGGGGGGGCTGACTGGCCGCAGCTCTTCGGGGTGTCCGCGCAGGTAGCGCAGCAGGTGACGCCGCTTCTCCTGCCCGCGTTTTTCCCGGACCCGCCCGCCGGGACCGGTTTCGGGCAGGTCGGGAAACAGGGCCGGGGCGATGTCGGCGACGCGGTCGTAGATGCCCACCCAGCGCTTTTTGACGGCGGCCACGGTCACATCCAGGGCGGCCGCCGTCTCCTCATCGGTCTTGTCCAGCAGCGCCTGCCACAGCAGCGCCTGCTCGCGGGGCTTGAAATAAAACCGGGGCGGGGTGTACAGGAAGAGCCGGGCGACGTGGAGGCCGGGATGCGGCAGTGTTTCCTCGCGCGTGATCCCCAGCAGTGTCGGGCACTCGCCCGGCGGCCTCGCGTGGCTGCGGTAGCACGCGCCGTACTCGGAGCGGACGCGGAAGCCGCCTTCGAGCGCGAACTGCCGCAGGCGGTCGGGGCGGTGCTCCACCAGCATCTCGGCGTACCGATAGCCGCCATGCACGAAGAAAAACGTCTCCACCTGCTTGTCCCGGACGCTCTGAAGCCGCTCCGGGGTCGGGTCCGGCAGTACCTCCGCATAGTGCAGCACGAGCAGGTGCAGCCCCGGCCCTGAATTGGCCCGGCGGACCGCGTCCGGCTCCAGCACGGGCGACTTGCCTGCCAGCACCCGATGCGCCGCCAGGGCCGCCGGCCCCGGCGTCTCGCCGCGCCGCGCTTCGGCCATGAACTCGGGCGTGACGAAGACGCTCATCCCGAAGGCGGCCAGCCGTTCGCCGGGCGCCCGCGTCAGGTCCTCCAGGACCATGCCGTTGAGCGCCCCCGCCGCCAGCAGCCGCCGCCAGAGCTGGGGCGCGCGCGGGGAGATGTCCGGGTTCTCGGCGTAATCGTTCGCCGCCAGGCTGAGGCAATGCTCGATGTCGGCGGCTTCCAAAGCGCGGTAAGTCAGGTACACGCGATGCCTCCTCTGCGTCCGAGATGTGTGCGTCCGGGACGTGATCGCCCTATTTTACCCCAGATTTTTACCCTTTTAGAGTATTGCGCCTCTCCGCTAGTTGTTCTATAATAGTTTCAAGACACGGGTCATGTCTCTGAGTGCTCCCCAGCACAGTTGACGTCCGTGTCCCCACTTTTTCTTCCACTTTTTTCTTCCATTCTTTTCTTCCACTCTTTCCTTACCACTCTTTCCTTTTTTGTCTCCCTCCGAACCTTTCGCCCCACCCGCCGCGTCTTTCTCTGTAGAGTGGGTCTTACTCGGCTGCGAAGCCGTCAAAGCCTACACGGACAAGGGGCGCTCCCATGAACAAAAAACGAAGCGCGTTTACGTTGATCGAACTTCTCGTCGTCATCGCCGTGGTGGCAGTTCTCGCCGCTCTCCTGCTGCCCGTATTCGCGCGGGTGCGGGAGAGGGGACGGCAGGCCGTCTGCCAAAGCAATCTGCGCCAGCTTGGCCTCGCCACCTTCCAGTATGTCCAGGACAACGACGGCCTGTACCCGAGGGCGAATTGGGAGGAAAGCATCGGCCCTTACGTCAACTCCCCCCAGGTCTGGCTGTGTCCGAGCCAGAGACATCCCCATGATCCTGTCAACGTCGTAGATTCTGAAGGCTCGATGTTTGCCGACGGAGATTACTTTTACAACTTCTTCCGCCTGAACCTGTTTGCCGGAAAAGTCGTCAAGGGGCAGTTCGTCATCAAACACGAATACGGCATCAACGAGGACGCCCTAGAGCGTGCTTCGGAGACGGTCCTGAGCGGGGACACCCCGCAGTATGGCTCCTACCGCGTCGCTGCCATCCCCGCCTCCTGCGGCCTCACACTGCTGGAGGGCATTCCGGCGCCCTCCCTGGGAGTCTCGACGGTTCACACTGACGGGGCCAATTATGTGTTCTGTGACGGTCATGTGAAGCGTCTGCCGCCGGAAGGCTGGTTCGGCCTGGAATGTGCCCTCGGACCCTACCACAACATCCTCCCGTAACATCCTCCCGTGAACAAGGACACGGAAACACATGATCGGCGAACTCAAACAAGAGGGGCGGGCGCTGGCGGCCGTGGACTGCCTGCCCCGCGAAGACCGCGAAGAGGCGGGCTGGGTGGCGCGGGCGCGGGCCGGCGACGAGGCCGCGTACCGCTGGCTGCTGGACCGCTACCGGGCGCGCGCCGTCCGGCTGGCCGCGCACGTCCTGCGGCGCGACGGGGAGGCCGAGGATGTCGCCCAGGAGGCGTTCCTGCGCGCCTTCCGCCGCCTGCCCGATTTCCGGGGCGAGGGCCGCTTCTCGGCCTGGCTCTTCGGCATCGTCGTCCGCCTGTGTCTGGACCGCCGCCGGTCGGCCCGCTGGACGCGCGAGGTCCCCGAAGACGCCGCCCCGCCCCCATCCGCTTCCCCGGACACCACGGACACGCGCCTCCTGGTGGAAGCCTTGCTCGACCGCCTTTCCCCGCCGATGCGCGCCGCCCTGGTCCTGCGCGAGATGGAGGGGCTGGACTACGACGAGATCGCCGCCGCCCTGGGCATTCCGGTCGGCACCGTCCGTTCGCGCCTCCACGCCGCCCGCGCCCAGTTCCGCGCCCTATGGACGGCGGCCCAGGAGGAAGACGACCATGCGTGATCCTGCCGACAATCTTCCCGATGACCTCCGTCTCCATCAAGCCCTGCGCGACGGCCTCCGCGCCCTGCCCGTGCCCCCGGTCGCCTCCGACTTCGACGCCCGCATTCTCGATGCCCTGCGCGCGCCCGTTCCCTGGTGGCAATGCTTGTGGGAGCCTGCCCGGCCCCTGCTGCTCGGCGCGTCCTGCTCGCTCCTCGTCACGCTCGCCCTGCTGCACTGGACGCTGTCCGCTTCAGTTGGGACCCCCCGGCCCCTACCACCGTTGGCGGGGGGGGGGCAGGAGAATGTCCAAGCGGCTGCCCCGCCCCGCGCGCCCTCGCTGGACTCTCTGCTCGACCGCCCCGACCTCCGCGCGGGATCGCTGGCCGCCTGGACCTTGCCGCCGCCCGCCCCGCCGGACCGCCTCCCCCAGCCGCCGCGCCACGCGCAGGCCGGGCGCCGCTCTTGCCTTGTCGTCTGAATTGCGCCCAGGGCTGAAGGTTTTATTGGGGTAACCCCTGGGCTTTAAGAGAGCAAATCCCCGCCGTTGCGGGCGAGGATAAGGGATTCTTATGCCCGCGAAGGCGGGGGCTTGCCCTTCCAAAGCACGGAGGTTATCCCAACAAAACCTTCAGCCCCGTGGAACATCACCCCCGCCGTTCAGGGCGGGAAACAGGAAACCCCATGAAATCCCAACATCGTCTGGCCCTGCTTGGCCTCGCTACCGGCGTCCTGCTCGCCCTCCTCCTCGCCCCGCCCTCGCGCTGGCTGGTGCGCGCTCAGGCACTCGCGAGCATCGGCCGCTACCACCTTCTCGTGGACGAAAGCGACTCCGACCGCACCAACGCGCGCTGCCAGGCTGCCGCCGCCCGCCGCCCAAACGATTATGCGCTTCAATACGCGGCTGCCGCCGGGAAGACAAACGCCGAGACCCTGGCCCAGCTACGCGCGTTGACAGCCAAGTTCCCCCGGCAGCCGTCCCTGTATGCCAACCTCCTCCGCTACGAGATGTTGGGCGGCTTCCATCTGCTCCGCCCCGAAGCCGCCTGGCTCACGGGGGAAAATACCTCCAAAGATTATCACCCGCTCCCGGTTACGCCCCAACAGTTTGCCGTCTTTGACCATGAAGCGGCGGCAGGGGAGCGATTAGACCCGGACAATGCATATTTCCCGCTGATGCGCGCGTTCGGCCTGTTCGCCGCCCACCGCGACGCGGCGGGGGTGGAGGCCGTGCGCCGCGCGGGCAAAAAAACCGTCTGGCGCGAGTACCTCGTCGAAGACGTGCAAAGCCGCTGGCGGCTGCACCAGGAAGCCTTCGGCGACCCCGGCGCGATCCCGCGCGCCGCGATTAGCTGGTCAACCTGGCTGCCCCAATATCAGGGGATGCATCAAGCGGCGGTTGTCACCGTTGCCAAAGCCGCCCAGGCGGAGAAATCAGGCCGGACGCAGGAGGGACTGGAACTGCGCGAAGCCGTGCGCCGCTGCGGGGACCGGATGCGGGTTCAGTCCACGTTTCTGGTGGGGCCTCTGGTGGGGTCTTCCCTTTGCGCGCTTTCCTGCTTGCGGCCCGGCGGAGCGCCGCCCCCGAAGGACGCCATGAAAACAGAAAACCGGCCCGCAGCGGCGGCCGCCTATGCGGCCTATGCGGCCTATGCGGCCTATGCGCGGCGTTCGGGCCGGGAGGACATTGCCCAGGCAGCTCTGGCGGAGCAAGCGGCAGGCGCGCGCGTCACGGCCATCGTGGCGGCTCTCTCACGCGACACTCGTGATCTGGACGGGATCAAGCTGCTTGATGATTGGTGGGTCGCGGACCTGCTGACCCTGGCCAATGTGTTTTGGGTGCTGGCGCTGGGGACTGCCGCTGCGGTTTCGGGGCGCCGCACGGAGGTATTCACTTTGTGGCTTCGGTCTTGGAAAACTCATGTATGGCATGGCTTGGCCGCCGTTGCCCTCGGCTGCTGGCTGCTGGTCTGGGCGCTGTTCCTCTGGAATGGGTGGAACTGGATGCTGTATGGTGGTCCCGGCATGGTCTGGCGCGTAGTTCTGGCGCTGGCGGCCAGCACTGGCTTGTTCGTTTGGGCGCTTCGCCGCGCGTCCGCAAAAACCTCTGCGGCGGACAAAAAAGGCATTCTCAAAACCATGGGCCGGCTTCTGCTGGCGGGCTTCTGCGTGTACTGCCTGTCTAAGCTGCTGGCCTGGCAGGCACACGGCATTTGGGATGCCTGGGCGGTGCGCCGGTTTTTCGCTCAAGAAAGTGCCTCCCATGACGATTACACAACGGCGGCAGACCAGGCCGGCGGGTGGCTTTTGGGCGGCATCTTGCTGGTTCCCCTGCTCACGGTTTTTGCCCTTGCCGCTGCCGCCCTCATTGGCCGCCGCCCCGTCCTGATGTTTATTATTCAGGGCTTCCGACGTTCGGCGCTGCCCCTGGCTTCCGCGCTGCTTCTTGTCTATGGCATTTTCATCCTGGGGACCCTGCGGCAAGAAAACGCCGTCAGCGAACGGCTTGGGCAGACGCTCACGCGGAGCGGCCCTTATTTTGCCGCCCAAGCTGGGCTGACCTGGCCCGGCCCCGTGAAGTGACCCCTGCAACTAAATCGGCCGCTCCGTGTCTCAAGCCATAGACGGCTTCCTGCCGACGGGAGGATGGCAATGAGACGGTTTGGAGGAAGGCTGACGGCGGCGTTGATTCTCCTGCTGCCGATGGCTCACACCTGGGCGCGCGGCGGCGGGGGCGGCGGATTTGGGGGCGGCTCCCCTAGCGGGAGCGGGGCTGGTGGAACTGCCGAGGGCGCATCCTTCTGGCTGGGCCTGGGGATCGCCATCGCCGCCGCGCTTCTCGTTTATGCCCTGAGCGAGCGGGGCCGCAAGGCGCGGATCGCCCGCACGACCCCGCACAGGCAGGCACGGATCAACATCGTCGCCACGCTGGATCGGGGCGCGCATTACGTCCCCGCCCTGCGGGCGCTGGCCGCGCGTTCCCGGTTCGGGACTTCTACGGGCCGCGCCAAAGCGCGTGCCTCTTTGGCGGCCCTGATCACGTCTGAAGACGTGCGCGGCGGCTTTCTGCGGCGCGCGCCCGGTCGGGGCGACGCCTGCCAAGTCGGGCAGCAGGCGCGGGAACTTTGGGAACGCCAGATGCGCCTGGCGGAGATCACGCCGGAAGTCCTAGTCGTGTCTTCACCCGATGAGAGGGTTCAGCGCCGGGAACACCCCGCACGACGGGAGGGGGTTGGAGTGTGCGTGGTCGGCGTGGTGATGACGATCCCCGCCGCCTCGCCTTTGGCCGAGGGCGGCAGGGACGAAGCGCGCGAAGCCCTGCGCCGGCTGGGCCGGATTTCCGGCGAGGCGTTCTACTTCCTCTACGCTCCCGGCACGGGTGAGGCGCTAAACCCTTCCGAAGCCGACGCTTTGCTGGTGCGGCTCCGCCGGGGCAAATAAGACAGCCCTTCCCCGGCGCGGCGAGAACTGTCGCAGGCAACTTTATCCTGCCCTGCGTGTCTCACACTATAGAGGGGGAGCCTTGCGCCATGAACGATCCTGTTTCACCCGCCCGCTGGTCGCCCGTCCGTGTGTTCTTGCTGGTTCTTCTGGGGGCGCTGCTCGTCTGGACCGGCTGGGTCGCGGTCCTGAACATCACCCTCCACGGCATCGGCGACTCGCTGATGCAGATTTTGGAGCTGTGCGGCACGGGCTTCGTGCCGTTCGGGCTGGTCGCCGCCGATCTCTGGCAGGACGAAGACCGCTTCACGCTTTACGGGTACGCCGCCGCAGGCTTTCACTTGTTCTTTGGCCTGGTCGCCTGTATCCAGTACCGGGAGGCTGCCGAACCGCTGCATCACAATTTGATGTACATCCTCGAAGCCGTGCTGGGCGGCGCCCTGCTGCTTACGCTCTGGATTTACCGCACCACGAAAAGAGCCTATTATGAATCCTAAAGCGAAGTTCGGAATGATCGCCCGCCTCGCGCCCCTTATTCTCTGCATTTTCACTGCCGTGGGTTGTTCCCATCAGACGGCGGAGCAGAAGGGGGCGCAGAGCATGGGCGCGGACATGCAGCGAAGCGGCGTGATGTCGCAGCAGGACTATGTCAAGGTGCGGGAACTGGGGCATCAGGTAGCCGCCAGCCACACCCTCTCGGACAGCGATCTGGACTGGGACTTGGCGTTCCTGAAGCGGTCCAACAACGGCATCGCGCGGGCGCGCGCTATGACCGTTTTGTCTGAGGTCAAGCCCCTCTCCCCAGCGCAGAAGGCCAAGATCGCGCCGGTCGTCGCCCCCTACCTCAGCAATCCCGAAGACACAGATCGGCACGCCGCCGCGCGCGTACAACAGGCGCTTTCCGCGCCGTAAAGCCAGAATCAGGCAGGAGTTTGGCCCCCTTCTGCTCCTACTCCCCCAGGATTGGGGGCCGGGGGGTGAACTTGCAGGATTTCGCGCGTCGGGCGGCGAACGTGAGGGGCATGACAGTCGCCGAACAGCCTCCCGCCGCGCCGTCTGTCGGCGGCACGACCGACATCTCGCGCTTCTTCACCAACAGCGACCGGAGCGTGTACGCGCTCAAGAACCTGCCGGAAGAGGTGGTCGCCTACCTCTTTGCCCGCTACTCGCGCTCACGCCTGTCGCTGCGTGAGGACCTGCGGAACATGATCGAGGCCGAGGGTCTGGGCGCCCTGATTGAGTCCCGCGGGGCGGGGGCACGGGGCGACCCCGGCGCGGCCTTCGCGCAGATTCAGGACCGGGCGCGGACGTTCGCCGAGCGGTATGTGCTGGGCTATGGGCACAGTTCCGTGGCCGAGCATGGCGTCGTGCATCTGGCCCTCGAAGACGTCAGCATCCTTGCGTCCAAGCTGGTCGAGGACGCCCGGCTGGCCTCCTACACCGAGAAAAGCACCCGCTACGTCGCCTTCGACCCCGGCAAGGTCTACTACCCGCCCGCCGTCTTGGCCGACCCGCGCCTGGCCGACGACTACCGGGAAACGATCCGTGCGCTTTTAGGGGCTTATGTGAATTGGAATGAGGACTTCGTCGCCCAAATCAAGGCGCGGACGCCGCGCGGGGAAAAGCAGACCGAGCGCGCCTATGAGGCCGCCAGCCGCGCGACGGCCTTCGACCTCCTGCGCTACCTGCTGCCCACGGCGACGCACACCAATGTCGGCCTGACCCTGAACGCCCGGACTCTGGAGCACCTGATCACCAAACTGCTCTCGCAGCCGCTGGAAGAGGGGCAGGCGCTGGGCCGGCGCATCCAGGAGGAAGCGCAGCACATCGTCCCGACCCTGCTCAAGTACGCGGGGCATAATGCCTACCGGGCCGAGACAGGGGAAGCGATTGCCGCTTTGGCGCGGGAGGTGTTGGGAGAGGTCCCCCCCGCCCCTAATAATGGGGGAGCCGGAGAGGGCGCGATAAATCGCGCCCCTACGGGCGTGTCCTTTCCGGCTCCCCCATTATTGGGGGCGGGGGGGGCTTCCGTTTCCCTCCTGTTTTCCGACCCGGATGCCGATGAGAGACTGGTCGCCGCCATCCTCTACGGCGCATCGTCCCTGCCAATGGCCGCGCTGCTGGCCCGCGTCAAAACGATGAGCCGAGACACCAAAGAGCGCGTTGTGGACGAGTACCTGACGCGGCGCGGCAGGCACGATGCGCCGGGGCGCGCGCTGGAGCGCCTGTCCTGCACAGTCGAGATGACGATGGACTACGGCGCCTACCGCGATATCCAGCGGCACCGCATGGCGACGCAGGCGACGCAAGCCTTGACGCCCGCCCTGGGCTACGAGACGCCCGCAGACTATGAAACATTCGGCTACAGGGGGCAGTATGAAGAATTGATGGCCCGCGCCGCCTGGACCTATGCACGGCTCCAAAACGCCGGACTGGCGCACGAGGCGGCCTACGCGCTGCCGCTGGCGAGCCGCATCCGCGTCCTGTTCACCTGGAACCTGCGCGAAGTCACGCATTTCGTCGAGCTGCGCTCGGCCCGGCAGGGTCACCCGTCTTACCGCAAAGTCGCGCAGGACGTGTACCATGCCGTCGCCGCCGCCCATCCATTGGTCGCGCGCTACATGCGCCCGAATTTGAAGACCTATGCCCTCACACGAGAATAACCGAGAGAATAACCGAGACGAGCATAACCGAGATGCTAACAGCCCGGACGATAAGCTGCGCCGCCGTCGGCGGCGGATGCTCAACCATCAGAACCTTGTCAAGAGGGGCCTCAGCCCCATGCAGTTCGAGCTGCCCGACAACGCCCTGGCCGGCTTGCCGCCCGTCCCCAAGCCGCTGCCTCCGATCAATTTAGAGGCCCCTCCCCCCGCGCCTTCTGCCCCCGCGCCCTCTGCGCCCTTGGAAGATGGCGCGATCAACCGCACCCTGATGTATCCACCGATGCCGGCAATGACGGGGGACTATCCCATCACCCTGGCCCCGCCTTCCGTCGTCTTCCCCCCCGCCCGCGCCCGAAGCATGAACCCCAGGCTCCGCGCCTGGCTCTGGACCCTGCTCGGGCTGGCCGGCGGCGCCCCACTCCTGCTCACCCTGATCGGCGCGCTCACCTCGCCGCCGCACATTAAGGGCATTCCTATGGGCCACTTCGTTTATCTGGAGGCCGAGGCGCCTTCGGAGAAGACGACCACGCTGCGCGGGCTGTACGTCGCCAGCCCCGGCAAGGCCCCGCGCCTGCTGGTGCATGAGAACGAGCCGCAGGACACCGACGGCGGCGTTCGCGAGTGGATCACGCAGCCCGCGCTCTCGCCCGACGGCACGCAGCTTGCCTTCGAGAAGCAGCTCATCACGATTCAAGAAGAAAAACAGACCGTCCAGAACCAGATCTGGGTGATGCCGCTCGCCCCCGGCAGCGCCAACCTGCCGCGCCTGGTCATGGACCTGACGGCCAACAAGCTCAAGCAGATCGTCGGCCTGGCCTGGGACTCAGACTCGTCCCTGCTGTTCCTGGAAGACGATGTAGAGTACAGCGTCCCGACCGACACCCCCGATCCGCCCCTGAAAATCCCGCTCGACCTGAACGGGCTGACCCTGGCGACGACGCCCGATATTTCCGCCACCCGCAGCCCCGCCCTGGCCGAATCCGGTCGTTTCACCTACGGCGTCCAGACCCCGACCGGCCCGCAGACGCTGGTCCAGAACGCGGGGGCTGTCTCGCCCGGCCCCGCCGCCGCCGTCTTCGCCCTGGCCCCGGCGGGTGACCGGATCGCCTTTGTCCCGCCGGACAGCGGCGACAGCGGCGGCGGGGCCGTCATCCGCACCTACGACCTCGCCACCAGCGCTTACGGCCCGGACATCCCCGTCCGCTGGGGCTGGTCCGTCTTCGGCCGCCGCCGCATCACCTCCCTGCGCTGGTCCCCCGACGGCGCGCAGCTCGCCTTCACCGTCAGCAAGCCCCCCATCCCCGAAGACGAGATCTTCGTGGTAGACGTGGCCTCCGGCAAAACCGTCCAACTCCCCTACCGCGCGGGCCGCGCCGCCTGGGACTGGTCGAAATAGACGGGCAGCGCACGGATTGACAACGGGCGGCGTCAGAAGCCTGACGCCGCCGCTGTTGCTGGAGGCTCTCGGTCACCGTTTCCTGAGTGATTTCAGGTCTTCTAAACTTGGAAACTGGCCCGACCAGGGGTAAGTGACGACATCCTTTGGCCGATCCTGCGCGGCGGAAAGATAGTCGTCAGTAGGCAGATTCAGGCCAATCAACCGATAATCCATGACCTGGCTACGCATGGCAACAGGCGCAGTGATTGGAGAAGACGGCTGCTCTGATTGCAGCGTCCACGTCTGATGGTTGGTACAGATGCCGGGATAATCCTCCGTGACTTCCAGCTTGTCGCAGACCCAGGCCGTTCCCTGTCGGCGGAAACCTTGTGCCTGAAATGTCACGGCCCGCTTGTCCTGCGTCCACACGATCCGGGCCGGCGCTCCTCCGAGGCGGCGGCTCAAGGTCAGCTCAACAGAGAAAGCGGTCGTGTCTGTAGGAGCCAGCCCCGGCAGTACCTTCGCCCGGAGCGTCCAGGCGCGCGGTGTCTTGGAGAGCAATGTCCATGATGCTCCGTACATGGACAAGGGATTTGTTCCCATCAGCATCGCAAAGTGCTCCGGCGTCAGATTCAGGCCGCTCTGGAACGGCTCGCGCCAGCGGTAGCTCTCCCCGGTGTTGCCCCAGACCTGAGGCGGGATTGACGCAACGTGAGTGTCACCTGCGGTATTTGCGCCGTTGACGAGCACTCCATTTGGCCCGTCATAATACTGCATGTAGTTCATCTTTATGGTCCCACCCTCCCGAATGCCACTGACAAGCATTTGCTTGTCGTAACGGGTAAAACTCCAGGTCTGCGTGAATCTGGAGTTGTGGGGTGTCATGGTCACCCAGTTCTGATCTGATTGGATTCGCCAGTTGAGCGCCACCCTGCTCAAAGTCTGCTCCCGCACCCGCAGCGCCTGTGACACATCCTGTAGTGTTTGCGGCGGTGGTTGATTACGAGGCGGAGGGGTTTTTGTGAACGCGGCTGCATTTTTTGTCGCTGTCCTGTGCCGGGCGGCGGAAAAGGCGTGGCGGGCGGTTAAGCCGCCGTAGACTCCGAGCAGGCCGACGCCCGCGAGAACCGCCGCAAGTTTTACGTTTGTCATCCACATGGCTTTTTCTGCTCCTTGATACAGTCCGTACACGTTGGCCCCGGCTGTTCCCGTCGCGCCGGGGGTGGAGAGGGAAAGGGCCGCGACGACGTGGGTCGCGCCGCCCGCTGGGAGGCTGTGCGCGGCGCGGGCGGGCAGCAGGGTCGTCAGTGCAGCGCTGGAGACGATGACGCCGCCTTTCGCCAGGTGCCGCCGCAGCTTGTCCACGGCGCGCGAGACCCGCATCTGGGCGGCGTCGGCGGAGACGCCCAGCGCGGCCCCGGTCTCGGCCAGGCTCAGGCCCTGGAAGAAGCGCAGCAGGACCCGCCTCGCGGTCGCGCCCGCTCAGGGCCGCCAGCGCGTCGTTCAGCGCGGGCGCGACCCGGTCCCAAGCGGCGGCGTCCGCCTCGGCGTCCCGGTCCGCACGGGTCATCTCCTCCATCGCCTTCTGCTCCCGTCCCTGCCGCCGCCGCTCCTGCCGCCGCGCGTTCCGCGCCACCAAGCGGGCCACCGCGAACAGCCAGCCGGCGAGGCTGGCCCGCGCGGTCAGCGACGCTGCCTTGCGCGCCAGCAGCAGGAAGACCGCCTGGGCCGCGTCCTCGGCCGGCCCCGCCGCGCCGGTCTCGCGCAGGCAGGCCGAGTAGACCAGCCCCAGGTAACGCCCGACCAGCCGGGCGAACGCCGCCTGGTCCCCGTGTTCAAGATAGTCGCGCAGCCGCCGCCCGTCGTGCTCCATTTCCGTCTCCTCAATTAACTCTGTCCGCCGGGCGGCCAAAGCCAACACTTCAGCCGACACTTTCTGCAATAGATTCTGCGGGTATAATTCCCCCATGTCGTATGCTTTGCTGCATGCCGATGAGGAGGCGGAGCCGGGGGTTTATGGAGCCTACCTGCGGGCGCAGGCCGACGCCGACCTGCTGGACATCCTGCGGCACCTGGACCCGGAGCGCTACCCCGCCCGGTGCGATGCGGCGGGGCGCGAGCTGCGGCGGCGCGGGCTGCTGCAAATGCCCGCGTACACGGCGACGGAGGCCGTCATGCGCTACCTCGCCCTGGGCGCGCTGGCCCTGTCCGTCGTCACGCTCCTGCTGGCCGCCCTGCTGACGCCCGACGACGCGGCGGGGCCGTCCTGGCCGACTGGGGAGATGCTGCCGGACGGGGCGCCGCTGAGTCTGGTCGCCCGCCTCTTCGCCGTCGCCATCCTGCGCGGGGTCGTCTTCTGGAGCGCGCGCTTCGGCCTGTTCACCGTGCTCCTCGCCCCGCTCGGCGGCTGGCTGCTGGGACAGCTTGGCACCAGTCGGAGGAGGCGGGCGCGCGCCGACGCCCGGCGTCTGGCTGCCCTGGGCCTGGGCGTTTTGCTCCTCGCCATGTCCCTCGCGGCCAGCCCCGCAAGCGCCGTCCCGGCGCTTTTCTCTTCCCTCGACTCCTCGGCGGGCGACAGTTCGGGGTGGCTGCGCGCCCTGCCGCTCTGGGACCCGTTTGCGTCTTAATTGAGCTGTTCCCATGAAACACAAAAGCCGCCGTGCCGGTCCCAATCCGCTGGCCGAGTACCGACGCCTCCAGCGCGAGATCCGGCAGGTCTTCGACCCGTTCACCGCCCGGCACTGCCCCACCTGCGCCACGCCCTGCTGCATCCAGCCGACGCGCGTGACGCCCGTAGACGTGGCCCTGGCGGTCGGCCTGGGGCACACGTTCCCGCATCTGGACGGGGCCGACGCCTACGCGCCCGCCGTGGCCTACGCGGGCAATCGCCTGTCCGCTCCCATCCCGCTCCCATTGCTGCCCGGCGAAGCGCCTCCGGTCCAGTCCTGCGACTATCTCCACAAAGGCCGCTGCACCTTCCCTGACGACCTGCGCCCCCACGGCTGCACGGCCTTTGTCTGCGGCCCCATGTACGCGCACCTCCCCGACGACACCCTGCGCCGCCTCCGCCGCCTGATCCGCCAGCTTGACGACGCCCACATCGCCCTCCTGCGCGCCCTGCGCGACGCGGGCAAGATGCCGCCGGAAGACGCCACGGGCTGAACCAAATAGGCTGGAAAAACTGCTTGACACCGCAGCAAAGCTGTGTTATGATAAATACACCCTTTGGGCGGGGCCGCGCACAGTCGCGGCTCCCATCAGTCGCGGCTCCTGCCTGTTTCTTGAAAGGAGACCCGCGATGAACCGCTTCGTTTCTCTTCTTCCGGCGGCCCTCTGTCTGGCCGCCGTCAGCCTGGCGCAGCCCGCCCAGGCGCAGTGGGTGAAAGGCCAAGCTTACTACGGCCAAGAAAACACCTTCAGCCATGACGCCAACACGACCTCCTCGACGACTGGGGTAGGGGACATCACCCTCACGTCCATCTCCCCAGGCGGCCGATACAGCAGCATCAACACCGCCGGCAGCTACAATGCGAGTTTCATACAGCCGTATACCTGGACCGGCGCCCCTAATTCGCCAGGAAGCGGTTTCGTGTACAGTGATACTTACGCTGTCAGTGGAAGCTGCACCGGCGCCGGATCAGCGAGCAGCAACGTAGGGGGCGGCTTTCATGGGACGACAACAGATCCCCTTACTCCTGGGAATTACAGCAAGCAAGGTGGATCGGGCCCCGCAACCTTTGTAAACGCAAATAACGTGACCACGGTGAATTTCCAAGTCTCAATCGGAGTAGGCACTACGGCCTCCAATGGGGGGGTAGCCACCGGGAATGCCAATATCACTTTCAGCGCCCCTTCCTGAATAGCCGTGTGTCTGTCACGGTCGCTCCCACACTGATGGGAGCGGCCCCTTTCACCCATGACCCGGAAGCCGCAGGCCCTTCCTGCGAGGAGTCCCCCTTATGGCAAGTCGAGTACCCGGCGCTCTCGTGGCCGCTCTGTTGGCGCTGCTTTCCCCATCTTTTTCTCATGCTCAGGCCGCGCCGGACGCCGTCGTTCGGCTCACGCCCCAGCAGGCCTATTCGTTCGGCTCGGCCTTCACCGCGCTGGCGCAGCAGGCCCATGCGGCGGTTGTGGCTGAGGACCAGCCGCTGCACCCGACCCTGACGCCGCAGGCCCTCGCGGGGCTGAAGCTGAACCGCGATGGGGAGCCGCTGTCCACGCTACTGCCCAAGCTGGCGGCGGCCTACGACTACGACGTGCAGCCTTCCGGCAAGGCGTTCCTCTTGAAGAAGCGCTACACGGACGTGGCGGACCTGCCCTCCGTCACCGTCAAGGAGTGCGCGCTGGCTCTGGAAGAAGTCAATCGCTACGCCGAGAGCTTCAACCCGCACATCCCGCTGGGGCAGGTTGACAAAAGTCCTGCCATCAGCGACCTGATCTACTCGCTGACGCCGGAGCAGCTTCAGGCGATGGGGGACAGCAAGCGGGGCGTGCCGGTGGCCTCTCTGTCGCCCGTCCAGCAGCAGGAGGTGCAGCAACTCGTCATGCACTTCTGTGTGCAACTGGCGATCAGCGACCTCCCCGCCGCGTTGTCCGCGCTCAACCAGGTCGCCGCCGGGGACCCTCAGTTCGGGTGGCGCTCCTTCCCGCAGATGAAGGCGCGGCTGTTCGGCTTTGACGCCCCCTTCGGGTACGAGGGGTTCCTGCCCCTGAGCCGGCCCGATCAGGTGACGGTGCATATCGGGATCGGCATGGAGATCCACCCCCAGCCGTGGGAGGGGGAGCCGCCGACGACGAAGGCCACGGCGATGCAGCTCACATCCGCCCCCGACCCGACCGATCCTCTCCCGGTGCCGGTCAACGCCCCCAAGTCTGCCCCGCCGGTTAGTTCTTCGCTCGCCGACATCATCGCCCGGCTGAACGCCCGCGCCGGCGACAGTCTCAAAGGTGATGGCTTGAAGGTCTCGGTCGAGCCGTATCTGGCCCCTAAACAGGCCACTGTCTTCGGCGAGGAGGCGGTGACGCCCCGGCAGGAGCTGGACGCGCTGGCGGACGTGTACGGCCTGCGGGTCTTCAAGGATGATCCCGTCGGGGGCCACGACCGCCTGCGCCTGACGCGCCGGACGGCGCAGGTGCCGCTGACCCTGATCGCCCTGCACGACTCGATCCTCCAGGCGCTGCCCGACCCGCTGGTGCGCGCCTACCGCAAGCACGACCGCTTCGCGTTCGACCCCGCTGTGAACAGCCCCTCCGGCGTCCCGGCGCGGCTCGTTCCTGCCGTGCGTCAGATTCGGGCAGCGGTGGAGCCGAGGCTGCGGGCCTCTAAGGATGGGCGGGTGGCGCTGTCTTCGCTGTCCGAGCGGGAGGGACGGTCGCTGGCGACGCTGCTGATGCTGGAAGCGATGGACGCCCTGGATCATTGGGTAAGGGCGGACCTCCCCGACACGATCACGCGGTACGATGAACTGCGCCTGGGGGGTGGTTTGTACGAGGAAGACGGCAAAAAGAAGCTGACCCTTGCCTTGCTGCTTCCCGACCTCCTCAATCCCAACAATCTGACACCCGGCCCCGCCGTGGGGAACCTCAACTACGACCCGGTGAACCACACGCTCTAGCCGGGAGCGGCAGGGCGGGAACAAAGCCGGGCGTTTTTGCGACCAAGTAGGGTCACTCGACCACGAAAGGGACGCCATGAAAACTTCTTTTCCACGGGCTGCGTTCGGCCTGGCCCTGCTGCTGGGGGCGGCTCTGTGTGCGGGGAGCGCGCGGGCGCAAGGGGAGGCGCCGGTGGACGCCGACCCGCCGCATCATCTGGAAGCCGGAACGACCCTCAAAATCCGGCTGCTCAAAGACTTCCACGCCGCCGCCGCGCACGTCGGCGATCATGTGCAGGCGGAAGTGGCCGGTGATGACCCGAACGACCTGCCTGCGGGCACGCTGCTGTTCGGCCATGTGACCTGGATCAAGCCCTCCGGGGGCGAGAAGGCCGGGGAAGCGGACGTCTCGTTCGACCTCCAGCGCGGCGACGGCCCGGATGCCTTCCGGGACGCGGCCTCGGTCCATCTGGTCGGCAAAGAAGACCGCAGGGCGTTGGAAGAGCGCGCGAAAAAAGGCGCGAGCGCGGGGGCGGGTCTGGGCGCCCTGCTCGGAACTGTCCTCGGACGCAAGCACACGCTGGGCGACGCCATAGGCGGAGCGGTCTTAGGTGCGCTCGGCGGGGCGGCGGTGAATGCCGTCTCGAAGAAGCACGGCAGCGATGTCAGCCTCAAGTCGGGTGATGAGATTGAGATTCACCTTGACCGCCCCGTGACCCTGGACGGCGCGGCGTACTGATGAAAGCGAAAAGGCAGCCCCACTGGGGCTGCCTTTTCGCTTTCATCCCGTGGTGAGCTAAAACACCTCGTCCCCGCCGATGACGGGGTTGGACAATGTCCCGATCTCGGCGATCCGCACTTCCACTAGGTCGCCGGCCTTCAGCGGCCCGACGCCGGGCGGGGTGCCAGTCGCGATGACGTCGCCCGCCTCGGGAACGTAGCCCCGGCTGCGCTCAATTAGCAGACGCATCTGGTCACTTTGGGAACCGTAGTTTTTCCTTTGGCTGTATTCCGCGCTCACAGGAGGCTCGAAATCGAGACGATTCAGAACCTCATGGATCGCAACGTCACACGCCTTCCTTGCCAAAGCGACATAGATAGGGCTGGCTTCCACGCCTATGAACAGTCGGCCCTCTAAGATGGCGGCGACGGCGCTGGTTCCGCTGCCCATAAAGCAATCCAGTATGGTATCTCCTGGGCTGGAAAGAAGTCGAATGACCCGGCGCGGTAACTCAAGCGGGAACTTCGCCTCATGATCATCGTTGGCCCGGACAGAAGGTATGTTCCAGACCGCGCGAGCGCCCCAAGCCTTCCACTCGTCTTTAGTGAGGCGGTCCTTGTCTACGACAGTAACGCCCGGTTTCCAGAAGATGTAAAGGTACTCGAACTCGTCCACAGCGCGATAGCTGATGGAGTGCCATTTGGAGTTTTCCCAGGCTGCGTCTTTGATCCAGACGCGCCGGTCATAGAGGTAAAGCCCTGCGTCCGAGGCGAAGTCTTCGAGCAAGCCGCCCACGACTTTGACGCGCGTCTGCGACTCGTATTTGCCGCCGCGAATGTTGTTGCCTTTCATCCGCCGGTCAACAGTCTGCTCGCTGCATCCGAGCAGGGCCGCAATCTGTTTGCGGTTGAATGTCGGATTTCCCGCCCATGCGGCAACCACCTGCTCCCGCGTGATGTCATTGCGCTTTCGCCGCGAGATGTTCTCCGCCATGATGCGGGGCATGTCCGAGTCTTTGAAGCAGAGAATGTCCGCGATGTTGATGACGAGGAACCCGCCCGGCTTCAGCACAGCACTGTGGGCTTCAATGGTTCTCCGCAGTAGGTTTTTCCAGTCGAAGAAGGACAGGTCGCGCTCGTACTCCTTGCCGACATGGTAGGGCGGCGACCAGACACTCAACGCAATGGAAGATGGCTCTATGTGATGATGAATTTCACGCGCATCACCTAGATAAATGCCGTTCGGAGTGTAGTCCATTACTCGTGTTTATTCCTCCCAGGTTGACTCCACCGTCGAGGTGGTGTGAATGTAGTGGATGTGCTGCACACGCCACCCTTCTTTTTGCTTCAGCCGGTCGAACGACAGTCGAACACGAAAATCTTCGCCCAGAGTGGGAGCGTTGCGACCCGCAAGCCAGATCATGTCATCTTCATCAGGGTTGTACTTGCCCTGAAGAACGCCGTTCGGTACAGCCGCGAGGGTGATGGTCTCCAAAAAGTGATTGCCTACAACGTCGTCTTGGTAAAAATAGTGCAGCAGCATGGTTGTCGTCAGAAACTGCGTTGCGCCGTAAACTGAGATGTTCGGCAGCATTCCTTGTTCATCTATGACCGCTCCGGCCCGCCTTTGCCGTACACGCAGAGATAGTTGAGACATCTGCATAGTACCAGTATTTCGGGACTTCTCGGCCTTGCTGTCAACAAACAATGCTTGGCGCACGGTCTGATGCGGCAGCAGGACATACCGCGCTTTGCGGTAGTCCACATTGCCTAGTATGCGCTGATTGATCCGATAGCCGGAGAGCGCGTCGAGCAACTCCCGCGTAATGTCCTCCGCCACATCTTTGACATCGTCCGGGCTTTGGCGAAAGATGTCCCAGGCGGTAAAACCAAAATCCAGAACCGCCTGATACATCCAGCGCAGAGATAGCTTCTCGATCTCCTCAACTTCGTCCGGCGTTAAATCGGAGGCTTCTTTGATGTGACTCACTCGCTTATGCTCCTTGCTTACTAAGTAGTCATGCAAAAGAAATCTGGTACTGAGTCCCGAACCGCGCCAGAATGTCGGCGACACTCTGGCAGAGCGTCCCGAAGTCCGCGTAAGCCTCGCAGCCTAGCCAGCGGTACTTCACCAG
>JAABUM010000497.1_pt1 | contig 68478 bp, 69 predicted proteins | sample 5559161 | NCBI WGS metagenome assembly JAABUM01 (sample SAMN10711868, study PRJNA513369) | rock metagenome | isolation source: Antarctica rocks | place: Antarctica: Victoria Land, Siegfried Peak nord
CCTACGCAGCATGACGTCGTGGTTCACGCGCGGTCTGCGGCGCATCGCCAACCTGCTCCAAACCCTTCAGCCCATCCCACAACTTTGGGGTGTTCCAACAACTGATAGGTGCTGAGGCCGCAACCCCTTTGGTGAGGTAGGTCAAAAATCTTGGCTCTGAAAGCGAAGCCCGGATCGCGCTGACCTGATGCGGTAGATTGGGATAAGAGACTTGACTTTCGGCCATCATGGAGCTAATTACTTCTGAGCAGTCGAAGCAGCCCCACTGGCGAAAGCTACGCGCCCTCGGCATAGATTAAGAGCACCAGGTCAGGCAATGCCTCACCTGGTGTTTTCATATCTAGGCCCAACGGACTCATGCGTCGAGCGCAGACCTTGCCGAGCGCCAGCAGGAACGGCCGATCTTAAGCAGTCTACGATCCGGGGTCGCACAGCGATCAATTCTCGGGAGAACTGTCGCGCCTTTGCAAGAATACGCCCCATCGTGGGAGCGCCGCCGCTAGTCCGCTTCGGAGAAACACGCTGAGCGGTCAGGACGACCGAGATGGGCGCGAACCGATCCTGCGGAACTCCGCGACGCACTTCGGCCCGGACCTGGTGGGTGAGATGCTCAACGACCGGCATAGCTACGGTGAGATACGGATGAATGCCTTTGGCTTGGTGCAGGGACGGCTCTACGCCTGCACTTACACCACTCGTAAAGGCCGCATCCGCCTCATCTCTGTCCGCAAAGCCAACACAAGGGAGCAGAAGCGATGGCTACCGTGAAGGTCACTGCCGAGATGGTCGCCCAGTCCCTCTGCGAGACAGACTGGTCGGCACAGGACGCGCTGACGGATGCAGATATTGCCAGGGCGGTGGACGCCGATCCGGACGCCGCCCCCATCCTCAGCGAGGCGCAGGCCGCCGCCGCGATGGTGCGTACCGTGCGCAAGCGCCTGGGCCTGTCCCAGGCGGAGTTCGCGGCGCGCTACCGCATCCCAGCGGGCACCCTGCGGGATTGGGAGCAGAATCGGAAGAAGCCCGACTCAACCGCCGTGGCCTTCCTGCGAGTGATCGCGCGGGAACCGGAGGTCGTGGCCAAGGCGCTGGAACCCATCTAAAGCAGGCCGAGGCCACGCGCTCAGCCTACGCAGGCTCAACCCCCAAGAAACAGCCGCCGCACGTCGGGGTCCCGCGCCAGCTCGCGCGCCGGGCCGGTGCGCGCCGTGCGGCCGTCCACCAGCACGACGCCCGTATCCGCAATGCCGAGCGCCTCATAGGCGTTCTGCTCCACCATCACGATCGCAACCCCATCGGCGTGGATCGCGGCGATGCTGTCGAACAGCGCGTCGGCGGCCCTGGGCGACAGGCCGGCGGACGGCTCGTCCAGCAGCAGCAGGCGCGGCTGCACCATCAGCGCCATCGCCATCGCCAGCACCTGGCGCTGCCCGCCCGACAGCGTGCGCGCCTGCTGCCGGCGCTTGTCCGCCAGCATGGGGAAGCGGTCGAGGATCGCCGCCATGCGGCCGGCGGTCTGCCGGGCCTCGACGAAGCCGCCCATCTCTAGGTTCTCGCGCACGGTCATGCTCGCGAACACGTTGCCCTCCTGCGGCACGAAGGCGACGCCGCGGCGCGCGCGCTCACGGGCCGGCACGGTGTGCAAAACCGCGCCGTCCAGGGTGATGGCGCCGGACTTCAGGCTCAGCAGCCCGGCGATCGCCTTCAGCAAGGTGGACTTTCCCGCGCCGTTCGGGCCGATGACGGCGACCAGCTCGCCCGCACTGACCTGCAGCCCGGCGCCCTTCAGGATCTCGTCCGCCGCGCCATAGCCGCAGACCACGGCCTCCGCCCGCATCAGTTCGCCCATCGCCGCCGGCCCATATAGGCTTCCTGCACAGCCGGGTCGTCCTGCACCGTGGCGAACGGACCCTCGGTCAGCCGGCGGCCCTCCGCCATGACGATCACCGGGTCGCACAGGCGGGCGACCAGGTCCATGTGGTGCTCGATCACCAGGAAGGTGACGCCGCCATCCCGCAGCGCGCGCAGATGGTCGGCGATCTCCTCCGCCAGCGACGGGTTCACCCCGGCGATCGGCTCGTCCAGCAGGATCAGCCGCGGCCCGGCCATCAGCGCGCGGCCGATCTCCAGCAGCTTCTTCTGCCTGCCCGACAGCGCGGCGGCCGGGTCGTTGGCAACGCGCAGCAGGTTGAGTCGCCCGCAGACCTCCCAGGCGCGGTCGAGGGCGGCGCGCTCGGCGGCCCGGCCCGCTCCGGTCAGCGCGGCCCGCAGCCGCTCGCCGGGCAGCGACTGCGCATACAGCAGCAGGTTCTCCAGCACGCTCAGCCGGGGGATGCCGCGGGCGATCTGGAACGTCCGGGTCAGCCCGGCGCGGGTGACGCGGTCGGGCCGCCATCCCGTGATGTCCCGCCCGTCGAAGTGGACGCTGCCGCCGCCGGGCCGCACGACGCCGGTGATGCACTGGAACGCCGTGGTCTTGCCGGCGCCGTTCGGCCCGATCAGCGCGGTGATGGTGCCGGCGCGCACATCGAGGTCCACGCCGTTCAGCGCATGGACGCCGTAGAAGCTGCGGCGGAGCCCGCGGACCGACAATAACGGAGCTGCGGTCACGCGCGGTAGCGTCGGGGGATCAGCACGTTGCTCGCCGCCGTCAGCCCCAGCGTGGTCGCCATCAGGATCAGCGCCATCGCCGAGGCGAACGGCCAGTTGTTGTTGGTGCTGAACTCCCAATACACCAGCGGCGCCATCATCTGGAACCGCGGGCCGCCGAGCAGAAACGGCGTGGCATAGGCGTTCATCGCCAGGATGAAGCACAGCACCCCGGCGATCGCCGTGCCCGGCAGCGCCAACGGCCACACCACGCGCCAGAAGCTGCGGCCCGGCGGCGCCCCCAGGCTCTGCGCCGCCTCCTCCATGCGGGGGTCGATGGTCTCGATCGTGCTCTGCACCGTCAGGATCACCACGGGCAGGTTGACCGACACGATGCCGGCGACGACGGCGACTTGGGTATACATCAGCTCCAGCCCGTGGCCGGTCGCCCAGCGCAGCGTGCTGTCGATCATGCCGCCGCGGGCGAACAGGATGACCCAGCCGACCATGCGCACGACGTTGCCGATGAACAGCGGCATTACGACGGCGAGCATGCATAGCGTCTTCCACCGGCTGCGCATCCGCGCGAGGCGGTAGGCCATCGGCAGGCCCAGCAGCAGGCACAGCGCCGTCGAGGTCACCGCCACGCCCAGGGTGGTCCGCAGCACGCCGACGTAGAACGGGTCGGACACGAAGCGCCAATAGTTGGCGCCGGTGACCGTCTCGATCATCAGCTCCTTCAGGTCGTACTGGTTCAGGCTGAACCGCAGGATCAGGGCCAGCGGCGCCAGCAGCATCACCGTGATCATCAGCAGCGCCGGCGAAAGGAACACCGCCGCCGCCGCCTGGCGCTCGGCGCCGCTCCGAACGGTTCGCGTCGGCTGCAGGACGGCGTCCATCGTCAGGACGTCTGCATGTTCTTCTTCCACCACTCCGACGTCGGACCCTGCAGCTTGCCGGTGATGTCGTAGTCGGGCGGCGCCAGCTTGGGCGGCGGGTCGGGCAGGACAAGCTGCTCGCCGACCTTGCCGGTCAGCTTGTCGTTGTCCACCGTCGGCAGATAGCCCATGCGCTCGGCGAACCGGGTCTGCGACGCGGGTTCCAGCATGGCGTTCAGGTACTTGTAGGCGAGCGGCTTGTTGGTCGCGTTCTTCGGCACGACCATGCCGGAAACATACAGCACCGAGCCCTCGGTCTGGAACGATGCCTTCACCGGAATGCCGGCGTTCTGCCACATGATCACGCGGGCCAGCCACATGATGCCGACGTCGATCTCGCCCGACTTGATGCCGGCGCCGATCGAGTCCGTGGATGGATACAGCCGCAGGCCGTTGCCGTTCAGCCGGCGGGCGAGCGCGCGGGTGTCGTCGGCGTCGACCTTGTTCACGTCGCCGGTGGCGGCGAGTGCTGCCGCCATCATGATGTAGAAGTAGTTGACGTCGCCCACGCCGACACGGCCCTGGTATTTGGGATCCAGCAGGTCGGTGAACGTCTTCGGCGGCTCCTTCACCTTGTCCGGGTTGTAGATGATGACCTGCGGGCTCCAGATATGCGGCGCGTAGAACGGCGAGCGCAGGTTCGGCAGCACGTGCGCGAGGTTCGGCACCTTGCTGGCGTCCAGCGTCTCGACCAGGCCCGCCTCGCCGACCTCGTGCCCGCGCACCGCCTGCAGGCAGACCACGTCGTCCGTGCCGCGCGGCAGCCGGCGCTGCGCATACATCTTGGCGACGCGCGGGTCCTCGTCGCCGACGTCCTGCACCACCGCGATGCCCTGCGGCGCCAGCACCGGCTGCTCGACGTTGTCGCGCAGCAGATTGGCGTAATCGCCGCCCCAGGTGGCGATCGTCAGCTGCTCCGCCGCCGACGCAGGGGTGGCGAAGGGGAGCGCTGCGGCGCCAGCCAGCGCGGCGCGGCGGGAAAGACGGAATCCGGCGTCAGGCATGGCTGTTGATCCTTGTTTGTATGGAATGGGGTTGCAGGTTCGGCATGGGCGCGTCGGCGGCGTCGAACAGCCGCTCCGCCCCGGCATCCCAATGCACGGTGACCGGGTCGCCCGCGGAGAGCAGCGGCGCCGCCCGCGCGGTCGTGTCGCGCACCACGACCCGAAGCGCTGTGCCGATCCGCACGAGGTGCTCCCGGGTCGCGCCGAGATAGCTGGCAAGCTCCACCACGCCCGGCGCCGTCCCCGGTCCCTGGCCGCCCTGCGGGCCCAGGCTCAGCCGTTCCGGCCGCAGCGCGAGCGTGCAGCGTCCGGACCCGGCGAACACCCCGGCGAGCTGCATCGCCGCCCCGTCTGCCTCGCCCCCGCCTACCTCCATTATGCGCCCGTCCCGCAGCGAGCCGGCCAGCATGTTGCTGCGGCCGATGAAGCCGGCCACGAACGGGGTCAGCGGCCGTTCATACAGGTCCTCCTGCGTGCCGGCCTGCTGCACCCGGCCGTCCCGCATCACCACGAGGCGGTCGGCCATCGCCATCGCCTCGTCCTGGTCGTGGGTGACCATGACCGTCGTCAGCCCGCTGCTGCGCTGCAGCAGGCGGATGTCGCGCCCCACGTCCGCGCGCAGCGCCGCGTCGAGGTTCGACAGCGGCTCGTCCAGCAGCAGCACGCGCGGCTCGATCGCCAGCGCCCGGGCCAACGCCACCCGCTGCTGCTGCCCGCCGGAAAGCTGCCGCGGGAAGCGGTCGGCCAGCGCGTCCAGCCGGGTCAGCCGCAGCATGTCGGCGACACGGCTGTCCCGCGCGGCCCGGCCGACGCCGCGCATCTCCAGGCCGAACGCCACGTTGCGCGCGACGGTCAGATGCGGGAACAGCGCGTAGCTCTGGAACACCAGGCCCAGGTCGCGCTTATGCGGCGGCAGCCCGAGGATGCTTTGCCCGTCCAGCGATATGTCGCCGGCGCTGGCAGCGACGAAGCCCGCGACCATGCGCAGCGTGGTGGTCTTGCCGCAGCCGGACGGGCCCAGCAGCACGACGAGCTCGCCCTGCGCCACGTCGAGGCTGAAATCCTCCACCGCGACCGAATGGCCGTAGCGCTTGCCGACGCGGTTGAGGCCCAGCCGGCTCACTGGTGCACCTTCCGGCTCACGCCACCACCCGCGCGACCGGCACTTGGCGGTCCAGCATCAGCAGGGCGGTGCCCACCAGCACGATCTGCGCTACGGCGATCGCGGCGACCAGCGGATCGATGTGGTATTGCAGGTATTGCAGCACCGCGACCGGCAGCGTGGTGACGCCGGGCGCGGTGAGGAACAGCGTCATCTCGAGGTTCTCGAACGAGATGATGAAGGCGAACAGCCCGCCCGCCACGATGCCGCCGCGCATCGCCGGCAGCGTCACGCGCCAGATCACCGCCCAGGGCGGGGCGCCGAGGCTGGCGGCGGCCTCCTCGGCGGCGCGGTCATGGTTGGCGAGCGCGGCGAGGCAGAGCCGCACGACCCAGGGCAGGGTGATGACGACGTGCGCCGCCACCATCAGCGCGACGGAGCCGCTGAGCGCCAGCTCCGTCCGTTCCTCGATCATCACCGCGGCGACGAAGATGGCGAGGCCGATCGCGACGCCGGGGATGGTCAGCGGCGCAAGCATCAGCGTCGCCGCCGCGTCCCGGCCGCGGAACCGGTAGCGGGACAAGCCGATCCCGGCGGGAACGCCGATGGCCAGGCTCAGCGTGGCCGCCAGGATTGCGGTCAGCAGGCTGGTGCGCAACGGCGCGCCGAACTCCGGCAGGATGCGGGCATACCAGCGCCAGGTGTAGCCCTGGGGCGGGAACACGATGATCGTCTCGTCGAACACGCTGAGGTAGAAGGTGAGCACCAACGGCAGCACGATGGTCGCGGCACCGACGAGAACCAGCGCGTTCACGGCGCCACGGCCGCAGCGCTCGCGCCAGGGGGCGCCGGTCGACAGGTTAGCCGTCACAGGGACGATAAGGCATAGTTTGCTCCGATCAGCGGTAAACCGACCAGCAATCAGCGTGCCACAGTGCTATGCGCTTGCCCACCGGCATCAGTTCCGCTGAAGCCCTCTCCCGGAGGGCGAGGGAGAAGGATGCGATTGCTCCGGCCTGGCGTCTGGCGCAATCGTCCCTTAGCCTTGCCGCCGCATTGGAGGCGGATGGCATGGTGAGAGGCGTTGGCGGTTCGACGTTTGCAGTGGAGCTGGAGCGCATGGCGCCGATGACCGCGGACGTGGCGCCGATCCCGGCTGCGGAACTGCTGCAGCGGGTCGAGACGGCGCAGCGCCTGATGCGGGACCAGGGGATCGACGCACTGTATCTCGATACCTCGACCAACCTGCGCTACTTCACCGGCATCCCGCTCACCTTGACCGAGCGGCTGCACGGGGCGGTGATCCCCGCGCAAGGCGAGATCGCCTATCTCAGCCCGGCCTTCGAGGAGCCGAAGACGCGTGAATATCTCCGCTTCGGCCAGGATATCCGCTGCTGGGAGGAGCACGAGGACCCGACGGCGCTGGTCATCGACACCGTGCGCAGCAAAGGCATCGAAAGCGGCACCATCGTTATCGACCCGGCGACCCCGTTCTTCACCGCCGACGGCCTGCGCAAGGCGGGCAACCGCTTCAGCTTCGCCAGCGGGGCGTCCATCACTTCCGCTTGCCGGCAGGTGAAGTCGGCGGCGGAGATCGCGCTGATGCAGGTGGCGATGGACATCACCCTCGCGGTGCAGCAGGCCGCGGCGCGCTGCATGGCGCCGGGCGTCACTACCGCCGAGGTACAGGCGTTCCTGGACGCGGCGCACCGCAAGCTGGGCGGCCAGCCGGCGTCCCGCGCGGTGCAGTTCGGCGAGGCGACCGCCTATCCGCACGGTGTCCCATACGGCCAGGAACTGGCGCCCGGCGACATGGTGCTGGTCGACACCGGCTGCTTCGTCGAGGGCTACCGGTCCGATATCACCCGCACCTACGTGTTCGGCGAGCCCACGCCGCGCCAGCGTGAGATCTGGGAGCTGGAGCAGCGGGCGCAGCTTGCCGGCTTCGCGGCGGCGGCGCTGGGCGCCCCGTGCGAGGCAGTCGATATGGCGGCCCGCGGTGTGATCGAGGCGGCGGGCTTCGGACCCGGCTACAAGGTGCCGGGCCTGCCGCACCGCACCGGCCACGGCATCGGCATGGACGTGCATGAGGAGGCCTACATGGTCCGCGGCAACAAGACCCCGCTGGCGCCCGGCATGTGCTTCTCCGTCGAGCCGACGATCTGCATCTACGGCGAGTTCGGGGTGCGCTTGGAGGACATCATCTACATGGCGGAGGACGGCGCCCGCTGGTTCACCCAGCCCTGCCGCTCCGTCGACGACCCATTCGGCACCGACGCGGAGGCAGCCCGGCCATGACCCAAACCCTGTTCGTGAACGGCCGCGTGCTGGACCCCCGCCACGAGGGGCCGCGCGATGGCATGGAGGTGCTGATCGAAGGCGGCACCATACGGGAGGTTTCGGACCGGCCGATCGACAGCAGCGGCGCCGACCGGGTGGACCTGGGCGGCCGGGTGCTGATGCCGGGCCTGATCGACGCGCACGTGCACGTCGTCGCGTCGATGGCGGACCTGGGGGCGAACGCGCAGCAGCCGTCTTCGCTGGCCGCCTTGCGCGCCGGGCAGATCATGACGGCGATGCTCGGGCGCGGCTTCACCACCGTGCGCGACGTGGGCGGCGCCGACCGCGGCCTTGTTGACGCGCAAACGGCGGGCGTGGTGCCGGGGCCGCGGCTGGTGATCTCGGGCAAGGCGCTGAGCCAGACCGGCGGCCACTGCGACATGCGGGCGCGTTCGGACGACCGCACGCCGTCGCAGCACCGGGTCGGCGCTATGGGCCGGCTGTGCGACGGGGTGGAGGCGGTGCGCCTCGCCGCGCGGGAGGAGTTGCGGGCGGGGGCGGATTTCGTCAAGGTGATGGCGAATGGCGGCATCGCGTCGCCGGCCGATCCGATCCACATGCTGCAGTTCTCCCGGGCGGAGCTGGAAACTGCCGTCGAGGAGGCCGCCAACTACGGCACCTATGTGTCGGCGCACCTTTACACCGACGCGGCGATCCGCCGGGCCGTGGAATGCGGCGTCCATTCGCTGGAGCACTGCAACATGATCACGGCGGACACGGCGCGCATGGCCGCCGCCGCCGGGGCGTTCGCGGTGCCGACCCTGATCACCTACGACAAGCTGGCGAGCGAGGGGGCGTCGCTCGGGTTCCCGCCGGACAGCGTGGCGAAGATCAAGACGGTGCGGCGCGCCGGGCTGGAATCGCTGTCGGCCATGCACAACGCGGGGCTGCCGATGGCCTACGGGACCGACCTGCTGGGTCCGATGCACCGGCACCAGTCCGGCGAGTTCGCGCTGCGGGCGCGGGTGCTGCCGGCAATGGAGGTGCTGCGGTCCGCCACCACCGTGGCGGCGGCGCTGTGCGGGCTGGAAAAGCGCGCTGGCATCATCGAGCCCGGCGCCGATGCGGACCTGCTGGTGGTGGACGGCGATCCCCTGACGGATTGGAGCCTGCTGGAAGGGCAGGGCGCCCACTTGGCGGCGATCATCCAGGCCGGGCGCTTCATCAAGCGCGCATTCTAACTGGGTAATGGCGCAGCGCCGGTCAGGGCGCCTGCACCTCCGTTGCCCCAGCGAGCCAGTCCACGACGGCAGAAAGGGCCTCGCGATCTGCCAGCCCGTCCTCGCGCGCCTTGGCGAAGGCGGCGAGCTGCCCGTCCGCGCTCGTGCCAGACGTGACGATCGCCCGCGCCCGGTCCAGCTCGCTTTGGCATCCCAGCGCCTCCGCGTCCTCCGCCGCGAGGGCAAGCGCCGCGTCAAGGCAGTCCCCGAACGGCACGGCGTCGCCGCGCTGCTCGTCAATCAGCTTGGCGCGCACCCCGTCGCGCTGCGCCCGCCACATGTTTTCAGCGGCAATGGCCCGCGACGCGCCGGTCAGGCCGCGGTTCAGCTCCGGCCGGCGGTCCACGAGGCGCACGAGGCAGCGATACAGCGCCGCAATGGCCAGCGTGTCCTCCAAGCGCGTGCAGCTATCGGCGACGCGCAGCTCCAGCGTCGGGTAGCGCACCGACGGGCGCAGCGTCCACCACAGGAAGCTCGCGTCGGTGATCGCCTGCGCCTGCGTCATGACGGCGACGTAGCGCTCATAGTCCGCGGCGTCGTCGAACAGGTCGGGCAGGCCGGTGCGGGGCATCTCGCCGAATGCGGACATGCGATAGCCCGCCAGCCCCGTGTTGCGGCCCTGCCAGAACGGCGACGAGGCGGACAATGCCAGCAGCAGCGGCATATAGGGCAGCAGGCGGTTCATCAGGTTCACCCGCAGCTCGGGCCGCGGCACCTCGACGTGGACGTGCATGCCGCACACCACGTTGCGCCGGCCCAGCATGCGCAGCTCGGCCATCAGGATTTCATATCGGTCCTTCTGCGTATGGCTCTGGCGCGACCAGCGGGCGACGGGGTGGGTGCCGGCGGCGAACACCAGGATGCCGTGCGCCCGCCCGACCTCGGCGAGGCCGGCACGCAGCTCGGCCAGGATTTGGCGTGCCTCGGCGAAGCTGTTCGAAGGCGGCGTCGAGGTTTCGACCTGCGACTGGAGCAGTTCGCGCTCGACCCGCGGCAGGCGCACCCGGACGGCCTCGTGGAAAGCCTTCACCGCGCGCCGGGGCGTGCCGCGCGTCGTCGCGTCCGCGAGGAAATACTCCTCCTCGATGCCGAACTGGTATCGCGTGTCCATGGCTCCTCCGTGCGTGGCCGCGCTTAGTGAAAGCATGGCATCCCGCTCATTGCACGCCCAGGAAGCGGGCGAGGGTGGCGTGGTCGTGCCCGGCCTCGCCGGCGGTTGCCTCGTGCACCACCTGGCCGGTCTCCAGGATATAAACGCGGTCGGCCAAGGCGAGCGCGCTATACAGGTTCTGCTCCACCAGCAGGATGCTCAGGCCGGCCTGCTTCAGCTGCAGGATGATGTCCTCGACACGCTGCACCATGACCGGGGCCAGACCCTCCGACGGCTCGTCCATTAGAAGCAACTCGGGATCGGTCATCAGCGCCCGGGCGATGGCCAGCATGCCGCGCTCCCCGCCGGACAGCTCGTTGCCGCGGTTGTTGCGGCGCTCATCCAGGCGGGGAAACAGCCCGAACACCTTGGCCACGGTCCAGCCATGGGTGGCGCGGGCCGGCTTCAGCACCGTCAGGTGCTCCAGCACCGTGAGCGACGGGAACAGGCGGCGGCCTTGCGGCACGATGGCGATGCGCCGCTGCGCCACCGCGTGCGCCGGCAGGCCGGTCAGCTCCTGCCCCTTCCAGCGCACCGACCCCTGCCGCACGCTCGGCGGATGCAGCCCCATGATGGACCGCACCAGCGTCGTCTTGCCCATGCCGTTGCGGCCGAGCAGCGCCACCACCTCGCCGTCGCGCACCGTTATCGAGATGCCATGCAGCACGTGCGCCGCGCCGTAGAAGCTGTGCAGGCCCCGAACGTCAAGCATGGTGCCGCGCCTTGCCGAGATAAACCTCCTGCACCCGTGCGTCCCCACGGATGTCGGCGGGCGCTGCCTCGACCAGCAGCCGGCCGCCATCCAGGCACGTCACCCAGTCGACCAGGCTGAGCACCAGGTCCATGTCATGCTCGATCAGCACCAGGGTGATGTCGCGCGGCAGGGCGCGTATGATGTCGGACACGATGGCCCGCTCCGCCGGCGACAGGCCGGCAGCCGGCTCGTCCAGCAGCAGGAGCCTGGGCCGGGTCGCCAGGGCCATCGCCAGCTCGAGCTGCCGCTGCTCGCCGTAGGACAGCTCGCGCACCAGCCGGCCGGGCTGCTCTGCCAAACGGGTCACATGCAGCGCCGCGGCCACCCGCTCGCGTTCCGCGGCGGTAAGCCGGTCGCGGCCGAACAGCGAGTAGCGCGACCGGGACAGACCGCGCAGGGCCAGGCGCATGGTTTCCGCCACGGTCAGACTGGAGAACAGGTTGGTGATCTGGAAGGTGCGGCCCAGGCCGCGGTGGGCGCGGCCGTGGACGGACTGGCGGGTGATGTCGGCGCCGTTCAGGAACACCCGGCCGGCGGTCGCGCGCACGACGCCGGTGACGGCGTTGAACAGCGTCGTCTTGCCGGCGCCATTGGGACCGATGATCGCACGGCGCTGTCCGGCCGGCACTTGAATGGATACGCCGTCGACGGCCTTCAAGCCGCCGAACCGCACGCCTACCCCGTCCAGGCGCAAGCACTCGGTCGTCACGGCGGCTCAGCCGCGGCGCGTCCCCTGGAAGGTTCGGGAGTACGATGGCTGCTGCATGTATTGCGCCGGGTCGTATTTCCAGAACTGCGACACGTCGGGGTAGGTCGCGATCGGCACGTTCCAGTACTTGCCCTCGGCGTTCTTCACCACCTTGCGGATCTGCACGTCGTAGATCGGGTTGCCGTAGTCGTCGAGCTTGACCGGCCGGCCGAGCGGAGAGCCGGACAGCTCGGTGCCCCGCACGGTCGCGATCAGCAAATCCGGGTCGTCCGCCCGGCCGCCGATCCGCTCCAGCGCCTCGGCCACCCACATCGCGCCGGAATACATCGAGAAGCCATACAGCGACGGGATGGTGCTGAACTTCTCCACGTGGCCGCGCACGAAGGCCTGGGTGACGGGGTTGTCCGATCCCTCGGCGAAGTGCGCGGGCGAGACCACGCCCTCCACCTCCGGCCCCATCGTGCGGATCACCGACTGGTCGGCGGCGTTCATGGAGCATAGCAGCGGGATACGGCCCTTGAGGCCGAACGACGCGTATTGCTGAAAGAAACGCACCGCGTCGGCGCCGGTCTGCATGGTAGAGATCGCGTCCGCCCCGGACCCGGCGAGCTGCCCGAGGTAGGACGAGAAGTCCGACGTGTTGATCGGATGCCAGAACTGCGCCGCGATGGTGCCGCCGCCCTCGGTGAACGTCTGCGCCAGGCCGCCGCACTGCTCGTGGCCGAAGGCGTAGTCCTGGCTGACGGTCGCGATCTTGCGGTAACCCTGCTTCAGCGCCCAGTCGGCCAGAGGCCGGGTGCACTGGCTGGCGGAGTAGCCGGCGACGCGCACGACGTTCTTGATCCGGCCGCGCTGCGTCAGGTCGTCGGCGGCGATGATCGGGATGAAGTAGGGCGTGCCGGTGCCCTTCACGTAGTTCGCCACCGCCAGCCCGGTGTTGGCGAGCAGGTTGCCGAACAGGACGTTCACCCGCGACTGCTCCACCAGCCGCCGCGCCTTCTGCAGCGCCGTGTCGGGGTTGGAGCCGTCGTCCTCGACGACCACCTCGACCTTGCGGCCGGCGACCTGGTTGCTGCGCTGCGCCCAAAACCAATTGAAGTCGTCCACCATCTCGCGCCCGCCCGAGGCCACGACGCCGGTCAGCGGCGCCATCAGGCCGATGCGGATCGTTTCTCCCTGGGCACGGAGCCGGGCGGGGCGGGCCAGCGTGCCGGCGGTTGCGGCGGCCAAGGTGGCAAGAAGCTGCCTGCGGTCCATGGGATGGGCCTTTCTGCGGAAGGTTGCTTGTGTCAGCGGCGGCGGAGCAGGATCAGGCAACGCCCGATGACGCCCTCTGGTGCGAAGATCATCAGCAGCACGAACATCACGCCCATGACGGTGTGCCAGCGCTCGGTATAGGAGCTGACGATGTTTTCGAGCACGATGATCCCTGCGGCGCCGAGGAAGGCGCCGAACACGGTGCCGATGCCGCCGACGATGGCCATCAGCAATCCCTGCACGGACTGGGCGAGCGACACCGTCGTCGGGCTGACGAACTCGTTGAACATGCCGTGCAGCGCGCCCGCGACCCCGGCGAAGGTTCCGGATAAAGCGAAGGCGATGAACAGATGCAGCGGCACGTTGTAGCCGAGGCTGCGCATCCGGCTTTCGCTGTCGCGAATGCCGCGCAGGGCCAGTCCGAACGGCGAGTGGACCAGGCGCCAGATCGCCAGCGTGACCGCCGCGGTGAACGCCAGCACGACGTAGTAGAACGCGCCGGGTGCGGCGAGGCCCGCCGGCCGTACGGCGCCGCGCAGGCCGTTCTCGCCGCCGGTAACGGTGCTCCAGCGCAGGCAGACGCCCCAGACGATCATGCCGAGCGCCAAGGTGAGCAGCAGGAAATAAACGCCGGAGGTGCGGACCGCGAGCAGCGCGAACACCATGGCCAGGCCGGTCGCGGCTGCGACGCCGAGCGCCATCCCGGCCCATGGCGAGCCTCCGGCCACCGTGACCCAATACACCGTCACGTAGGTCGACACGCCGAACAGCGCGCCATGTCCGAGCGGCGTGCGCCCGGCGTAGCCGGCCAGGATGTCGACCGACATGGCGAGCATGGCGAAGATCAGCACCTGTATCGCGATGCTGACCTGGTAGGTCGGCAGCAGCGGCACCGCCGCGAGCACCAAGAACCCGGCGGCGGCCAGCAGCACCCAAGGCGCGCGGCGCCGTTCCGCCGGCACCGTCACGGCGGCGTCACTGGCCATCGGCGTCACGCCGCCCGCCCGAACAAGCCCAGCGGACGGAAGGCCAGGATCAGCGCCATCGGGCCGAAGATGACGAAATAGGCCAGCTCGGGGAACAGCACCTGACCGAAGGAGTTCAGCAGCCCGACCAGCAGCGCCCCGATCGCGGCGCCGCCTAGGCTGCCGCGTCCGCCTATGATGACGACAGCGAGCGAGAACACCAGGATCTCCGCGTCGGCGCCGGGATACAGCGTCAGGAAGGCGCCGCCGACCACCCCGCCCAGTCCGGCGAGCGCCACGCCCAGCATGAGGGTGGCGAGGAAGACGCGGCGTATGTTGACGCCCATCGCCTCGATCGTCTCGGCGTCGTCCACCCCGGCGCGGATCAGCGCCCCGAGCCGGGTGCGGTTCAGCAGCAGCCAGAGCAGCACGAACACGACGACGCCGAGCGCCAATACGAACAGCCGGTACTTCGGATAGAACACGCCGCCGATGACCGCGGCACCCTGCAGCGCCGCCGGCATCGGCACGGTGAAGGTATTGCCGCCCCACGCCAGCAGGCCGAGGTCGTCCAGGATGAAAGCAACCCCAAGCGTGAGCAGCACCTGCCGCAGCTCGAACCCGCGGACGAAGCGCAGCAATCCCTGCTCCAGCAGCAGCCCGGCCAGTGCGACCACGCCCATGGCCGCCACGACGCCGAGCGCGAAGAACCCGGTCCGGGCGGCAACGGCGTAGCCGATGTAGCCGCCGAGCAGATACAGCGCCCCGTGCGCGAGGTTGACGATGCGCAGCAGCCCGAAGATGAGGGTGAAGCCGGACGCGACGACGAACAGCAATGCGGCGAACGTCAGCCCGTTCAGCAGCTGGAACAGGCTTACGCCACTCATGCCGGGGCTGGCGACGCGCGGTGCCAATCCAGGATTTGGTCGCCGGTCCAGACCAGCACATCCTGCCGGGCGCACACGGCCTCCAGCGCCTTGCGGAAGTACTTGAGCCGGTGCGGCGCGCCCATGATGTAGGGATGGACCACCAGCGCCATCACCCGCGCGCCGTGCCGGGCGTCGTAATGGAGCTGCTCGAGCTGGTCCAGGGCGCGGTCGAGGTATTCCGACGCCTTGTGGTGCTGGATCAGCATCATCGCGACGTCGTTGCATTCCTGGGTATAGGGGATGTTGACCAGCGGTCCCGCCCGGGTGCGCAGCTCCACCGGCTGGTCGTCCAGCACCCAGTCGCAGACATAGTCATAACCCTCCTCGGCCAGGATGTCCGGCGTTTCCCAGGTCTCGGTCAGGCCGGGGCCGAGCCAGCCGCGCGGGCGGCGCCCGGTGAAGCCGGCGATGGCCGCCGTCGTCTGGCGGATGTCCTCCCGCTCGTCCGGGACCTTCTGCATGTTGCGCTGGGTGTAGCCGTGGCCGACGAACTCCCAGTTGCGGTCGAGCGCGGCGCGGGCGATCGGCTCGTAGCTGGCGATCGCGGCGCCGTTGATCGCCAGCGCCGCGCGGACGCCGTTGTCGTCCAGCGCCTCCAGCATGCGCCAGAAGCCGACGCGGTTGCCGTATTCGTGCCAGGCCCAGTTGGGGATGTCCGGGCTGGGCTGGCCGCCGGCTGGGGGCGTCAGCACGGTGCGCGGCATGGGCTGCTGCGGGTCCCACTCCTCGACGTTCACGATCACCCAGACGACCATGCGGGCGCCGCCGGGCAGCACGAGCCTTGGGCGGCCGGCGATGGGGGAGTAGGCGAGGCGCTCGTTGGGCAGCATGGTTCAGGCGCCGGCGCCCGCCTCCGCCTTTGCGCCGCGATACCAATCCAGGATCTCGGCGCCATTCATGAACAGCACGCCCTCCTGCTGCCGGCAGTAGTCATACACCTCCTCCAGATAGCGGATGCGGTGGGGCTGGCCGGAGATGTAGGGGTGGATGGCGATGGCCATGATCTTCGCCCGGTCCGCGCCCTCCTGATGCAGGCGGTCGAGCGTGTCCTTGCAGCGCGTCGCCCAGTATGCCGACTCGTGGTGCTGCACGATCATGGTCGGGATGTCGTTCAGCTCCACCGTGTAGGGCAGCGTCACCAACGGGCCGTGCGCGGTAGCGATCTCGCAGGGTTCGTCGTCCCAAACCCAGTCGCCGATATACTGCACCCCGGCTTCGCGCAGCAGTTCCGGCGTGTCCAGCGTTTGGGTCAGCCCGGGGCCGAGCCAGCCGACCGGGCGGGTGCCGGTGAATTGCTGCAGCCGGTCCATCGACCGGTGGATCATGCCGCGCTGGTCGTCGTGCTTGTGGATCGGCATCTGGTCCCAGGCGTGGCCCATGAACTCCCACCCGGCGTCGCGCGCGGCGGCGGCCACGCGTTCGTAGTCGTCGCAGACCCGGGCGTTGACGGACAAAGTGGGGCGGATGCCCAGCCGCTCGAATAGGCCGTGGAAACGCCAGAAGCCGACGCGCATGCCGTATTCGTGCCAGCTCCAGTTGGGCACGTCCGGCAGCAGGACCTGGCCGGTCGGCGCGGGCAGGATTTGCCGGGCCATGGGGCGGCCGATGTCCCAGACCTCCAGGTTCACGATGGTCCAGACCACGACGCGCGCGCCGCCGGGCAGGCGCAGCGGTGGGCGGTCGACGATAGCGGAGAATGGGGCGCGGTCACGGGGCAGCATTGGCGGCGATCCTTGGGCCAAAAGGGGCAGCGTTGTTCAGGCCGCGGCGGACCGGACGGCCGGGCGCAGGCCTTCGGTGCGCATGACCTCGGCCGTGCTGAGCACGAAGCCGAAGGCGGTGCGGATGCAGAGCAGCCCGGCTTCGTGCAGCGCGGCGCCGTCCATGGTGTCGACGCAGTCCTCGACGACGATCACGGCATAGTCACGCACGTTCGCCGCCGTGACGGTGGCGAGCACGCAGGAGTTGGTGTTGACGCCGGTGATCAGCAGCGTGTTGATCCCGTGCGTGCGCAGCAGGAAATCGAGGTCGGTGCCGAGGAAGCAGTCGTAGCGCTTCTTGGTGGCGACGACCCAGTCCCGCTCGGCGTCGAGCAGCCGTGGCATGACGGTGCAGCCGGGGCCGCCCAGCAGGTTGTGCCGCATCACGTTCTTCCGGGTCGCCTGCGGGTCCTCGGCCCGGGTGCGCCAGAACGGGTTGGCGCTGATTTCCGTGGAGTCGCGATAGCCGGTAATGAGGTGGATGATTGGGATGCTGGCGGCCCGGCACCATTCGAACAGGCGCTGGTTGGCGTCGATGACGCGGTCCGCGGCGGCGGGGGACATGGGCATGGTGGCGACCGCCGGGTCGAGATGGCCGCGATGCAGGTCAATGGCGATGACTGCTGCCTTGGGATGGTCCACGCCCAGGTTCATCGATTACCTTCATGGCTAGGGCGGCTGATGTTGGCCGGCGGCCATAGGACGCCTGTTTGATAGATGAGGATCGAATGCAGCCTTCGGTGTGTCAACTATACTCCGTCCACGTGAGAACCCGAAAACTTCGCATCCCCGGAACGCCGCTCATATAAGGATCGACTCGCCAGCCGATTTTCGGGTTCTCACGTGGACAGAGTATAGCTGCGGACGCCGGCAGTGGATCAGTTTGACCAGCTCGTAACGACCCATCTCTGTTGCACTGAGACAATGCTCAGTCCTGCAACAGCCGCCCCTGCAAAGCCTGCCAAACCCGCTGCGCCGAAGCCGGCATATCCAGCCGCACAACCCCCGCCGGCCGCAGGGCGTCCAGCATTGCGTTCATCGCCGTCGCCAGCGCCCCTGTCGTCCCGGCCTCCCCGGCGCCCTTAACGCCTAATGGGTTATTCGGCGACGGCACCGAGAGGTCCTGGATCGTCACCCGGCGCAGCAAATCCGCATGCGGCATCGCGTAATCCATAAAGCTTGCGGTCAGCAGTTGCCCGTCCTCCTGATACACGCATACCTCACCGAACACCTGGCCCAACCCCTGCATGATCCCGCCCAGGATCTGACCCTCCAGCAAGGTGTGGTTCAGCACGACGCCGCAATCGTCCACGGCGACGTAGCGGATGATCTCGACCATGCCGGTCTCCGGATCGACCTCGACCTCGGCGACGTGGGCGCCGCTGGGAAAGGCGCGGCTGGCCGGAAGTGCCCCTTGGGTGTCGAGCGGGCTGCTGCCGTCGCGCGGGCGTGCCAGCTCCAGCAGGCTGATGCCGCGGTCGGTGCCGGCGATGCGGTATTCGCCCGCGGCATACTCGATATCCGACGCTGCCGCCTCCAGCGCGTCGGACGCCAGGGCCAGCCCCTTCTCAACCACCGCATGCGCCACGACGGAGCTGGCCGCCCCTTGGGACAGCATGGACCGTGACGCGAAGGCGCCGCCGCCGAACACCGCGGGGCCGTCCGGGTCCCCGGCCGACAAGGTGATCGCGCCGGGGTCGAGGCCCAGCACACGGGCGACGATCTCGGGGAACACCGTCTCGTGCCCTTGGCCGGAGGAGTGGGTGGCGGCGTGCACGGTAATACCGCCGTCGTCGCCGAAGCTGATCAGCACCTCGTCGCGCGGCGCCACGCCGCCGGCGGGCTCGACGAACACCGCACAACCAATGCCGCGCAGCCGGCCGCGGCCCTGCGCCTCCGCCCGGCGCGCCTCGAAGCCGGCCCAGTCGGCCTCCCGCGTCGCGGCGTCCAGCAGGGCCGCGTAGTCGCCGCTGTCATACACCGCCGCCATCGAACCGCCGGTCGGCAGGCGATAGGGGAAGGCTTCGCGCGGGATAAGGTTGCAGCGGCGCAGCTCCAGCCGATCAATACCGGTCTGCCGCGCCGCCTCGTCCACCAGGCGCTCGACGGCATAGGCCATGTCCGGACGGCCGGCGCCGCGATAGGCGGTGATCGGCACCGTGTTGGTGAGCGCCAGGCGGTGACGGCCATACACGGTGGGGATGCGGTAGGTCCCGGTGCACATCATCGACGGGTTCAGCGTGTTGATCAGCGGCCCGGTTGCGACGGGGAAGGCGCCCTGGTCGCACACCCACTCATGGCGGATCGCCAGGAACCGGCCCTCGGCGTCCAGCGCCAGGGCGCCCGTCATGCGAAGTCCGCGGCCGTGATAGTCGCTTAGGAAGGTCTCGGTCCGCGTCGCCACCCACTTCACCGGGCGGCCGGTATGCTGCGCGCCGAGGGCGAGCGCCGCGTATTCGGGATAGGCCGGGCCGCGTATGCCGAAAGCGCCGCCCACGTCTTGCGCGCGGACCCGGATGCGCTCGGCCGGCAGCCCGGTCTGTGCCGCCAGGCTGTCGCGCAGCGCCACCATGCCCTGGGTGCTGGTCCACAAGTCCAAGATGTCGCCGTCCCAGCGGGCCAGGGCGGCCTTCGGCTCCATGGGGTTGCCGACGACCCGCGCGCTGTCGAGCTCCAGCCGCACGACGTGGGCGGCAGCGGCGAAGGCGGCGTCCGTCGCGGCCTCATCGCCATAGTCGAAGTCGAAGCAAAGGTTGCCCGGCACATCCGCATGCAGCAGCGGCGCGCCCGGGGCGAGGGCGGCAGCGGCGTCCGCCACGGCGGGCAGCATGTCGTAGTCCACGGCAACCAGCTCGGCCGCGTCCTGCGCCGCCGTAGCCGTGGCAGCGACCACGAGCGCCACCGGCTCACCCACGAAGCGGACGCGGTCCAGCGCCAGCGCCGGGCGCGGCGGCAGGCGCAGCGCCTCACCGCGGCCAGGGAACGGCATCAGCGCCTGCGGACGGTCATACCCTGCCGCGACCATATCCGCCCCGGTCAGCACGGCCATGACACCCGGCGCGGCCAACGCCTCCGACACGTCGATGGACCGGATCGCCGCATGGGCGTGGTCCGCCCGCAGGAAGGCAGCATGAAGCTGGCCCGGCAGGTTCCAGTCCGCCGTGTAGCGCCCGGCCCCGGTCAGCAGCCGGCCATCCTCGCGCCGGCCGTCGTAGTGGTAGGTCATGCTTGTGCCCTTCTGGTACCCTTTTGGCCCCGGCCCGGCATATCGGGCGCGGCGCAAAAACGTCTAGCTATGGACCGGCTGCGCCGCCGAGGGCTGGACGTCGTCGTCCGTTGCCGCGACCTCCTCCAGCCGCCGCCCGCTCGGCTCGACGCCGAGCAGCAGCACGGTGGCGATCAGCAGCGCCAGCAGCCCGATCATCAGCGCCAGCACGCCGCCGACGCCGTAGCTGGTGAATAGCGGCACGACGGCGAAAGGCGTCAGCACCGTGGCGCCGCGCCCGAAGGTGTTGCAGATGCCGGACGCGCGCAGCCGCACTTCGGTCGGAAATAGCTCGGGGATGTAGACCCCGAACAGCACCGCCACCAGCACGTAGATCGGCACCGTCAGCGCCAGCCCGACCAGCGGCAGCAGCACCGGGTCGTGCACGAACGGATAGACCGCGCCGAACAGGATGGACAGCAGCGCCGCCCCCACCAGCGTCCGCCGCCGGCCTCAGCGGTCGACCGTGAGCGCCCCGATCAGCGCCCCAGCCGGCGCGCCGAGCGCCATCACCAGCGAGTAGCCGAACGAGGTGGCGACCGAGAGGCCTTGTTTGGCGAAGAACGTCGGCAGCCAGGTGATGAAGCCATAGATCAGCGTGTTGATGACGATCAGGCTGATGGACCCGAGCACCATGCGGCCCAGCAGCGGCGGCGCGAACAGGGTGGACAGCGCGCGCGACGGTGCCGGGCCTGCTGAGGGCGGCAAAGGCGGCGGCAAGGGTCGGCCGGCGGCGACCTCGGTCTCGATCGTGGTCATCAGCGCCTCTGCCTCCGCACGCCGGCCTACGCTCTCCAGCCAGCGGGGGCTTTCCGGCAGCGCCTTGCGGAGGCGCCACACCAGCAGCGCGCCCACGCCGCCGATGACGAACATGGCGCGCCAGCCGAGCAGCGGCACCGCCACCCAGGCGACCAGCGCCGACACCGGCAGGCCGGTGACCACGAACACGGCGACATAGCCGAGCCAGCGGCCCCGGCTGCCCGGCGGCACGAACTCCGTCATGGTGGAGTATCCGACGACGTTCTCCGCCCCGAGCCCCACGCCCATGACGAAGCGCAGCAGGATCAGCACCGTCATATTGGGCGCCACCGCCGCCAGCAGGGACGCCACGCCGAACACCGCCAGGTTGGCCTGGTAGGTGAAGCGCCGCCCGTAGCGGTCGCCGAGGAACCCCGTCAGCGCCGACCCGAGCATCATGCCAAAGAACGTCGCCGACACGAAGGCCGCGTTCTCACCCAAGGTGGAGAACCCCGACCGCAGCGTGGCGCCCAGCACCGACGCGCCGAGGTAGATGTCGAAGCCGTCGAAGAACATGCCCAGGCCCACCAGCCGCAGCACCCGGCGGTGGAATGCCGAAAGCGGCAGGCGGTCCAGCCGCGCCCCAGTGTTCACCGTCGTGTTCACCCTCGTGTTCACGCTCGTCGCAACGCTCATCCATTCCCCTCCCAATGCTTGGCGGGAGCTTGCTGCCCGGTGGATTGGGCGTCAATTAGGGCAGAACAGGGGGGAACTGGGCGATGAAGCAGACATTCGGCACGGTCACGGCAAAGGTGCAGGGGGCCGGGCCGACACTATGGCTGTTCCATTCCCTGCTGGCCGACGCCAGCAGCTGCGCGCCGCTCGCGTCGGCGCTGTCCGACACGCACCGGGTCATCCTGCCGGACCTGCCGGGCTTCGGCGATACGCCGGCGGCTGGGCCGGGGCTGGAGGCGGTGGCGGACCGGATGGCGGAGGCCGTGTCCGCCGCCGGCACCCCAGTCATGGTGATCGGCAACGGCTATGGCAGCTTCGTCGCCCTGCTGATGGCATTGCGGCACCCTGGCCTGGTCAGCCGGCTGGTGCTGGCGGGAACGGGCGCCGCGTTCTCCGACCCTGGCCGTGCCGCCTTCACCGGCATGGCGACGGCCGCCGGCGCCAAGGGCTTGGGCACCATCGCCGACACCGCCATGGGGCGGCTGTTCGCGCCGGATTTCCAGGCGTCGCATCCGGAGCTGATGGATGTCCGTCGTGCCAGCTTCCTGGCCACCGACCCCGCTGTGTTCGTCGACGCCTGCAAGGCGCTGGCCACGCTCGACCTGCGGGACCAGGTGGATCGGCTGGCGATCCCGGTGCTGGTCATGGTCGGCGCCGACGACGAGGCGACCCCGCCGCCCATGGCGCGGGAGCTGGCCGCCTTGCTGCCGCATGCGGAGCTGGTCGAGATGCCGGGCTTGGCCCACGTGCCGCAACTGCAGGACACACGGCGATTTGCCGCAGCGGTCACGAAGTTCATCGGGCGCACCGGGCCGATCCCGGCCGGATGATGATCGCGGCATCGATCGAGCTGTTCACCTGCTCGCTGGACGCCAGCGCCGAGTGGAAGCCCGACCTGATGGAAGCCGAGAAGATGCAGCAGAGCCTGCTCGGCGGCTCCGCGCTCGAGGGGCCGATCACCAAGACCCACGCGATCTATTCGTTTGGCGCGCAGTTTGCCGAGGTGCGGATTGATCCGCTGCTGCGCACGATCCGCGTCGCCCGCATGGTCGGCGCCTTCGCCTGCGGCCGGATCATCAACCCGCGTACGGCGCGCAGCAACCTGGCCGGCGGCATGATCTGGGGCGCCAGCTTCGCCCTGCTGGAGGAGACCAAGGTGGACCGACCGCGCGCGCTTTGCGAACCAGGACCTGGCCAGTTACCATGTTTCGTCCTGCGCCGACATCGGCGAGGTCACGGCGGAGATCGTGGACGAAACCGACACGGTGGTGAACGCGATCGGCGCCAAGGCGGTGGGCGAGATCGGCATCGTCGGCATGCCCGCCGCGATCGCCAACGCCGTCTATCACGCCACCGGAGTACGCGTACGCAAGACGCCGATCCTGATCGAGGATTTGCTGGGCTGACGGCCTCTCGCCCGCTACCGCGCCCAGCATCTATGTCAGGTGCGGCAGTCCCAGATACTCGCGGCTCTGCATCTCCTCCAGCCGTGAGGCGGTGCGTTCAAAGGCTCGGGCGCCCTCGCCCCGCTGATAGAGCTCGTCCGGCATAGCGTCCGCGCTGGCAACCAGCTTGACCCGGTGATCATACAGCGCGTCGATCAACACGACGAAGCGCCGGGCCATGTCGTAGTTGTCGGGCGACAGCCGCGGCACGCCGTCCAGCACCAATGCCTGGTAGTGCGTCGCGAGCGCCAGGTAGTCGCCGGCGCCCAGTGCCTGCCCGCACAGCGCGTCGAAGTCGAACCGCGCGACTCCCTGTGCGGCGAGCGGCACGGCGAGGACATGGCCCATGACCATCAGCCGCTCGGGCCGCGCTTTCGCCCCGGCGGTTAGATCCTTGAATGCCGCATCCAGCGCTCGGTCGGCGCGGTCATCCACCGGCACGTGCCAGGTCGGCAGGCCGCGCAGCCGCTGGCGCCGCCAATCGCGGCTGCCGGCCATGACCAGCACGTCCAAGCGCTGTTTCAGCAAAGCGATGAAGGGCAGGAACGCGTCCCGTCCAGGCTGCCCGGCGAACAATTCGTCCGGTGGGATGTTGCTGGTGGCGACCACCACGACGCCGCGGGCGAACAGCGCCTTGAACAGCCGGCCCAGGATCATGGCATCGGCAACGTCGTTCACCTGGAACTCGTCGAAACAGAGCAGCGAGGCCTCGGCGGCGATGGTGTCGGCAAGCGGCGGGATGGGATCGTCCGAGTGCGGGTCGTCCAGGCGATGCGGGGCGCGGCGCCAGGCGTAGATGCGCTGGTGCGCCTCCTGCATGAACTGGTGGAAGTGGATACGTCGCTTGAGCGGCACATCCGCCGCGTCGAAGAACAGGTCCATCAGCATGCTTTTGCCGCGGCCGACGTCGCCCACGAGGTAGAGGCCGTGCGGGAAATCGTCGGGCATGTCGTCCCGGCGCTTGCGGCCTAGCAGGCGGCCGAAGAAGCCTGGCTGGTCCGTTTGCCCGGCCGTATAACCGCGGAGCCGCGACCAAAGCGCCTGCAGGCGTTCGGCGACCAGGGCCTGGGATGGATCGGTGACGAGATCGCCCGCGGCGAGCCGGGCGCGATATGCCGCAAGCGGTCCGCCCACCTGGGCCGCGTCCGCGATCACGTCCATGCATTGACTCCAATATTACGCCGATCGCAGCAAATTTGATACAGATCAAAGAATTGCGAGTTTGTAATTAAACCGTTGATTGACACGCTGTTCCGTCAGAGGGTTATAGCCCGGAGGAGAGACGGTCCATGAGGACGGCGTTGGCGGCGATCGTACTAACATTGTGCTGCGTCGGTTCGACGATGGCGGTTGAATACCGCACTCCTGTAGCAAAACAACTCTATACGTGCGCCGCCGCGGGTTTATCGCGAGTGACGATCCAGGTGGCTCCGGAGCCTTGCTGCGACGGACGGCTGAAATGCGCGCAGTTCCTGTCCACGGGTGGCGTGCTCAAACCGATGCGTGATCCACGGACCTGATGATGGCCGCTTAATGGTTGATAGGGCAAGCGTGGTCGCCTAGTTTCGGACAATGACCAAGCTCGACTATGCGGCCCTGGCGGCCACTCCGGTTGCCAACGACCCGTTCAGGCACATCGTCGTTCCGCAGTTCGTGCCCGCGCCGTTGCTCGCGCAGGTCGTGCAAGGATTGCCGACGTTAAGCAAGGGCGGCTCCTTCCCAACGGAAGGATTGCGGCTGGGCGACGCCGCGCGTTCTTTGGTGGCGGAGTTGGAAGGCCCAAACTTCCGCAACGCCGTCAATGACAAGTTCGGGCTGGCGCTGCACGACGCACCGACGATGGTGACGCTGCGTGGCCAGTCGCGTGAGAAGGACGGCCGCATCCATTGCGACAGCACGGCCAAGCTGGTGACGGTGCTGCTGTATCTCAATCCCGATACGGAAGCCTGGGCCAAGCAGGAGGGCTGCCTCCGTCTGCTGCGCGGGCCGGACGATATCGATGACTACGCGGTCGAGGTGCCGCCGGTGAACGGGACGCTGCTGGTGTTTCCAAATGGACCCACGACCTGGCATGGCCATAAGCAGTTCGTGGGCCGCCGTTACGTCATCCAGTTGAACTGGATGACGACGGACGACAAGGCACGTTACGAAATGCGCCGGCACAAAATCTCGGCGTTCATGAAACGGCTTACCCGGGCGGCGTAGCCGGCTACTCCCGCTGCAGCACCCGGTCGTTGATGAAGCTGCTGAGGCCGCCGGCGACGAAGTCCCGCTTCAGCGCCGCCTCATCGTACTCTGTCCGCACCCAGTCCAGAAACGGCAGGCGGCCCTCTGCCTGGGCGGCGTAGCGTATAAAGAATGCGTCGAGCACCCCGGTGCGGGCCCGGCTCCAATGGCCGAAGCGCCACGACAGCTGCTGCAGCGCCTCGGCTGCGAAGCCGCCCTCGAACATGATGGCGAGGCCGGACGCCAGACCAGCGCGGTCGGCGCCGGACTTGCAGTGCATCAGCGCCGGAAATGCGATCGTGCGATAGATCTCCGCAAACCGCAGGATACGGTCGCGATGCGGCGCGCCTCGACTCTCGAAGGCCATGTCAACGTGAATAAGGCCTAGCTGGGCCGCTGCTTCACGCGACAGCGCGTCGGAGCCGCACTTGCGATGCCCGCGCAGGTTCACCAAGGTGCGCAACCCAAACCGTTTTGCCGCAGCCGCCAAGTGACCCGGCGTCGGATGATTTGACCGATACAATCGCCCGGAGATGACCGGCGCCAGGTTGGTCCACACCGTCCGGAACACGGCATGGTCCACCAGCAGGCTGTCGCGCCAGGCATCGACGCGGCCCAGTCCAGTATCAAGCGTTCCGTTAAACGCCATAGTACCCTCGGCACGCTGCGCCGGCGATCAGCCCTTCCGATCGACCAGGAGCTGCTTGATCTCGCCGATCGCCTTGGCCGGGTTCAGGCCCTTGGGGCAGGTCTTGGTGCAGTTCATGATGGTATGGCAGCGATACAACTTATAGGTGTCTTCCAGGTCATCCAAGCGGCTGCCGGTGTATTCGTCGCGGCTGTCGGCGATCCAACGATAGGCCTGCAGCAGCACGGCCGGGCCAAGGTAGCGGTCGCCGTTCCACCAGTAGCTCGGGCAGGACGTCGTGCAGCAGAAGCACAGGATGCACTCCCACATGCCGTCGAGCTTGGCGCGCTCCTCCTTGCTCTGCAGGCGCTCGGCGTCCGGCGGCGGCTGGGTGTCGGACTTCAGCCATGGCTCGATGCTGCGGAGCTGGGCGTAGGCCTGCGACAGGTCGGGCACCAGATCCTTGACCACAGCCATGTGAGGCAGCGGATAGATGCGGACGGCGCCGTCCACCTCGTCGTACGCCTTGAGACAGGCGAGGGTGTTGCCGCCATCGATGTTCATCGAGCAACTGCCGCAAATGCCCTCGCGGCAGGAACGGCGGAAGGTGAGCGTCGGGTCGACTTCGTTCTTGATGTAGATCAGCGCGTCCAGCACCATCGGGCCAATCTTGTCGAGGTCGAGCTCGTAGGTGTCGATGTGCGGGTTGGCGCCATCATCGGGGTTCCAGCGATAGATCTTGAACTGCTTGGTGCGGGTCGCGCCGAAAGCAGCCTTGTAGGTTTGCCCCTGGCCGATCTTGCTGTTCTTGGGCAGCGTGAAGGTAGCCATCTCGTTTGCTTCTTTCGCTCTAATAAACACGCTTCTTGGGCGGGAAGACGGAGACCTCGTTGGTCAGCGTCTGCATCTTCACCTCGCGGTAGCCGAGGTCCACTTTGCCCTCGGTGTCGCACCACGCCAGCGTATGCTTCATCCATTCGCCGTCGTCGCGGTCGGGGAAGTCGTCATGGGCATGCGCGCCGCGGCTCTCGTGCCGATTCTCGGCGCTGACCATCGTCGTCATGGCGTTGCCCATCAGATTGTCGAACTCCAGCGCCTCGACGAGGTCGCTGTTCCAGATCAAGCTGCGGTCGCTGACCTGCATGTCGGCCATACCGGACCACAGCGTCTTCATTTTGGAGACGCCTTCCTTGAGGCTCTCGCTGTTGCGATACACCGCCGCGTGCGACTGCATGACCTTCTGCAGCTCGAACCGCATGGCCGCGACCTTGGTGCCGCCGGTTGCGTTGCGGGTGCGGTCGAACCGCTCCAGCGTCGCCTCGCCGGCGCGCGGTGGCAGCGGAGCCTGGCTGGAGCCTGGCTTGATAATCTCGGCCGCACGATGGGCGGCAGCGCGGCCAAACACCACGAGATCCAGCAGGGAGTTGGTGCCAAGCCGATTGGCGCCGTGCACGGAAACGCAAGCAGCCTCACCGACCGCCATCAGGCCAGGCACGACCGCGTCCGGGTCCTTCGCCGTCGGGCACAGCACCTCGGTGCGGTAGTTCGTGGGAATGCCGCCCATGTTGTAATGCACGGTCGGCAGCACCGGGATCGGCTCCTTCGTCACGTCAACACCGGCGAACACCTTGGCCGTCTCGCTGATGCCCGGCAGCCGCTCATGCAGCAATTCGGCGCCGAGGTGCTCCAAATGCAGGTGGATATGGTCCTTGTTGGCGCCCACGCCGCGCCCGGCGTTGATCTCGAGCGTCATTGACCGTGACACCACGTCGCGGCTGGCCAAGTCCTTCGCCGTCGGCGCATAGCGCTCCATGAAGCGCTCGCCCTCGGAGTTGGTGAGATAGCCGCCCTCGCCACGCGAGCCCTCGGTGATCAGGCAGCCGGAGCCGTAGATGCCGGTCGGGTGGAACTGCACGAACTCCATATCCTGCATGGGAATCCCAGCGCGGATCGCCATACCGTTGCCGTCGCCGGTGCAGGTGTGCGCGCTGGTGCAGCTGAAGTAGGCGCGTCCATAGCCGCCGGTGGCGAGCACGACGTTCTGCGCCCGGAACCGGTGCATGGACCCGTCCTCGAGACACCAGGCCATCACGCCGCGGCAGGCGCCTTCCTCGTCCATAATCAGGTCGAGCGCGATATACTCGACGAAGAACTCGACCTCATGCTTCAGGCTCTGCTGATACAGCGTGTGCAGGATCGCGTGCCCGGTGCGGTCGGCGGCGGCGCAGGCGCGCATCGCGGGCGTCTTGCCGTAGTCCTTCATGTGGCCGCCAAACGGGCGCTGGTAGATGCGGCCGTCCTCCGTGCGGCTGAACGGCACGCCGTAGTGCTCGAGTTCATAGACCGCCGGGATCGCCTCGCGGCACATATACTCGATCGCGTCCTGGTCGCCGAGCCAGTCCGACCCTTTCACGGTGTCATACATGTGCCAGCGCCAGTCGTCTTCACCCATGTTGCCGAGCGCCGCGCCGATGCCACCCTGCGCCGCGACTGTGTGGCTGCGGGTCGGAAATACTTTGGTCAGGCACGCGGTCCGCAACCCGGCCGCGCCCATCCCGAGCGTCGCGCGTAGCCCGGCACCACCCGCGCCCACCACGATGACGTCGTAGGTGTGGTCGATGACGTTGTAGGCCCGTGCCGACGGCATGGTAATCGCGTTCATTTGGCTCGCCTCAAGAGGAGTAGCAGCAGATATGGCGTCGATCGGCAGTTAGGCCAGGGCGATATCTAAGACAGGGACAGCTTCAGCACTGCAACGCTGGCCATCAAACCGAGCAATAGTGCTGCGGACTTGGCGCCCAGGATCATCAAGGTCATCTGCCACTTGTTCGATACATAGTCCTCGCACACGACCTGCAAACCCAGGTGCATGTGATGGAACGTGATGACGACGACGACCAGCAGCAGGACCGTGTTCACCGGATTGCTGGCCCAGGCGGCAACGGCCTCCTGCGGCGCGCCGACCAAGTGCAGCATGGCATAGATGAACCAGAGCGTAAGCGGCACCAGCGCAATACTGGTGATGCGCTCGGTCCGCCAGTGCTCGACGCCGGAATGGCCGGCGCCAACGCCGCGCGCCCGGCCAAGCTGGCTGCGGCGCACATCGATGGAAATGCTTTCTTTCATGGCGTCAGCCCTTCAGCAGCCAAAGGCCGACAGCCCAAACCAGGATGCTGCTCACGCCGGTCGCGATCACCACGGCCCAGCCGCTGGCATAGGTCTGCGGCAGGTCGTACCCGAACCCGGCGTCCCACGCCAAATGCCGGATGCCGTTGTAGAAATGGAAGAACAGCGACGCCGTCCAGCCGAACAGCACGAACAACCCAACCGGCGACGCGATAAAGCCCTGCACGGTATTGAAGGCAGCCGGCCCGCTCGCAGCCGCGACCAGCCACCAAACCAGCAGCAATGTCCCCGCCGAGAGCGCGATCCCGGTCACGCGGTTCATGATCGACAGGATGGACGTCATCTGCGGCGTATAGATTTGCAGGTGCGGCGAAAGCGGGCGCCGCACGGCTTTGCCGTCGCTGGTGTAGGCCACCATCAACGCGTCTCGAACATCCTTCATGATGCAGCCATGGGGTTATCGCTCCAAGCGGTCGGTGCCCGCAGGTTCCTATGCCTTGAGGTAAGCAGGGTCAACGGATGGTCAACTGCGCTGCCGCATTCGGACCGGGATGCTAGCCTGCCGACATTTCCCGGCCCTCACCCGGAGGGAGAGGAAGCAGTATACAGCGCAATGGAGGGTTAGGCCGCCTTTTTGAGCAAGCCCTGTGCTACGATGGCCTCGGCAATCTGCACGGCGTTCAGCGCGGCGCCCTTGCGCAGGTTGTCCGACACGCACCAGAACGACAATCCGTGCTCCACTGTCGGGTCGCGGCGGATGCGGCTGACGAACACCGCGTCCTCGCCCACGCAGTCGGCAGGCGTCATGTAGCCGCCGTCGTCGCGGGTATCCATGACGACGACGGCGGGCGCATCGCGCAGGATGGCGCGGGCGTCGGCGGCGGTCACCGGGTCATGGAACTCCACGGTCACGGCCTCGCTATGGCCGATGAACACCGGCACCCGCACGCATGTTGCCTGCACGAGGATGTCGGCGCCGAGGATCTTTCGCGTCTCGACCGCCATCTTCCACTCCTCCTTGGTGGAGCCGTCGTCCATGAACTTGTCGATGTGCGGGATGCAGTTGAAGGCGATCGGCTTGGTGAACTCCTGCGCCGTTACCGGGTCGTTCACATACATGGCGCGGGATTGCGCCCACAGCTCGTCCATGCCCTCCTTCCCGGCGCCGGAAACGGACTGGTACGTCGAGACCACGACGCGCTTGATGCGGAAACGCTCGTGCAGCGGCTTGAGCGCCACGACCATCTGGATCGTCGAGCAGTTCGGGTTGGCGACGATGCCGCGGCGGATGCGGCCGAGCGCCTCGGGGTTCACCTCCGGCACCACCAGCGGCACGTCGTGCTCCATGCGGAACTGGCTGGTGTTGTCGATCACGAGGCAGCCGGCAGCCGCAGCGCGAGGCGCATGGATCGCCGACACGCTGGCGCCGGGGCTGAACAGCCCGAAGTCCCAGCCCTTGAAGTCGAAGGTGTCGAGGTTCTTGACCTTGAGCACGGACTTGTCGCCAAAGCTGACCTCCTGCCCGGTGGACCGGGCCGAGGCGACGGCAGCGACCTCAGTGACGGGAAAATCCCGCTCGGCAAGCGTCTTCAGGATCTCGCGCCCGACCGCACCCGTGGCGCCGACAACCGCGACCCTGTAACCCATGTTCCTGCTCCATCATCCCGTGCAAAGATGCACAGGTCTGGAATTAGCGATTTGGCCGCTGCGACACAAGCATAGACCGGTCAGGCCAGCCCTGCCCGTCCTTCAATCGAAGATCCATCAGCCGAAAAGCTGCAGCGGCTCCTGGTAGATGCCGACGCGCGCCGCGCCGTCTGCGTCCGCCACGCCGCGATACATGCCGCGCGTGTTGAACGGCAGCGAAACGCGGCCGGCACGGTCGACCGCGATGAAGCCGCCGGTGCCGCCGACCGCCGCCAACGCCGCCATCACCGCGGTCGCCGCGGTGTCGAGGTCCTCGCCCGCCAGCCGCATCCGCGCCGACAGCTCGTGCCCGGCGGCGATGCGGATGAAACTCTCGCCGTGGCCGGTCGCCGACATGGCGCAGGCCGCGTCGGCCCAGGTGCCAGCGCCGGGGACGGGAGTATCGCCGACGCGGCCGGGCAGCTTGCCGGTCATGCCGCCGGTGCTGGTCGCTGCGGCGAGGCACCCGGTCCGGTCCAGCGCCACCGCCCCCACAGTGCCGTGGCGATCGGCGTCGTCCAGGTCGGCATTGAACGTCGCCTGCGCCAAAACCATCGCCTGCAGGGCCTTCCAACGGCTGGCCGTATAGAAATATTCGGCGCCGGCGAAGGTCACGCCGTGGGCGCGCAGAAAAGCGAGCGCCCCGGGGCCGGCCAACAGGACGTGCGGCGCATGCTCCATGACCGCGCGCGCAGCCAGCACCGGGTTGCGCGGGCCGCAGATGGCGGCGACCGCGCCGATGCCCAGGGTCGCGCCGTCCATCACCGCGGCGTCCATCTCGTGCTGGCCCGCGCGCGTGAACACCGCGCCATGCCCGGCATTGAATAGCGGATCGTCCTCCAGCACGACGACGGCAGCGGTCACAGCCTCGATGGCCGGGCCGCCCGCCGCCAGAACCCGGTGTCCGGCCATCAGCGCACGATGCAGGCCGGTGCGATGGGCGCGGTCGGCCTCGGCGTCCATGCTGCTGGGCGCCATGGTTCCAGCGCCGCCGTGGATGGCGAGAACCGGGTTCATGCGCCCTGGTTCGCTGCCGACCGCAGCGCCGCGATGACCTCGTGCGCCACCAGGCCCGAGGATTGCGGGTTCTGGCCGGTGACCAGGTTGCCGTCGCGCACGGCGTGGGGCTGGAAGTTGGGGCCGCTTTCAAACAGGGCGCCCTGCTCCCGCAGCATCGTTTCCAGCAGGAAAGGCATTGCCTCGACCAGGCCGACGGCCTGCTCCTCCGTATCGGTGAACGCGCTGACCCGGCGGCCGGCGGCCAGTGGATGGCCGTCCGCCCTGCTGACCTGCAGCAGCCCGGCGGGGCCGTGGCAGACCGCCGACACGAGGCGGCCACCGTCGAACATCGTTCCGATCAGGCGCTTCAAGGCGTCATTGCCCGGCAGGTCCCACATCGTGCCGTGCCCGCCCGGCAAAAAGACGGCGGCGTAGCCGGCTGGGTCCAGCGCCGCAACCGGGCGGGTGCCGTTCAGCGCCGCCATGGCGGTCTCGTCGCCTTGGAAGCGGCGCACGCTCTCGGGCGGGCTGTCCAGGCTGGTTGGATCGATCGGCGGCGCGCCCCCGGCGATGGAGGCGATCTCGACCTGGAACCCGGCGTCCAGGAAGGCATAGTAGGGCGTCGCAAGCTCCTCGAAGTAGAGGCCCGTCGCGCGGCCGGTGTCGCCGATCGCGCCGTGCGAAGTCGTGACGATAAGGATCGGAAGCATGCGCTGGGTCTCCCTCGTTGGGCGCGGCTGGGTTAGGCGCGGCTGAGGACTTCGGGGGCGGTATGGCGGCTCAGAACGGCGCGGGCGCGGTCATAGTCGAGCTGGCCCTCCCACTTGGCGACGACGATTGTGGCGACCGCGTTGCCGAACAGGTTGGTGATGGCGCGCGCCTCCGACATGAAGCGGTCGATCGGGAACACCAGCACGATGGCCTCGACCGGAAGCTTGCCAGCCAGGGTGCCGAGCGTCGCCGCGAGCGTGATGAAGCCGCCGCCGGTCACCGCGGCCGCACCCTTCGACGTCAGCAGCAGCACGCCGAGGATGCCGACCCACTCGCCGAGGCTGAGCGGGATGTTGAGCGCCTGCGAGATGTAGGCGATCGCCATCGTGAAGTAGATGCTGGTGCCGTCGAGGTTGAAGGCGTAGCCGAGCGGGACGACCAGGCCGACCAGCGGACGCGAGCAGCCGAGGTTCTCGAGCTTCTCCATCAGCGTCGGCAGCGCCGCCTCGGACGAGGAGGTGCCGAGGACGATGAAGAACTCCTCCTTCAAATAGCGCATGAGTTGAAACAGGCTGAGACGGCAATAGAGCATGACCGCCGACAGCACCACGAGCACGAAAACGAAGCAGGTCGCGTAGAAGGCCAGCATCAGATACAGCAGGTTGCCGAGCGTGCCGATGCCGTAGCGGCCGATGGCGAACGCCATGGCGCCGAACGCGCCGATTGGCGCTACCCGCATGATCAGCGACACCACGCCGAAGAACGCCGCGCCCGCCTGGTCCAATCCGTGCACGAAGCCGGAGGCGCGCTCCCCGACCTTGGCGAGCGCCACGCCGAACAGCACGGCGAAGAACAGCACCGGCAGGATGTCGCCCTTGGCGAAGGCGTTGACGACCTGGTCCGGGATGATGTTGATCAGGAACTCGATGGTGCTCGGGGCCGCTTTGGGATCGATGAAGCGAGCGACCGCGCCGGCGCTGAGGGTCTTGGGGTCGGCGTTGACGCCCAGGCCGGGCTGAAACAGATGGCCGACGATCAGGCCGATGACCATGGCGAGCGTGGTCAGCACCTCGAAGTAGATGATCGCCTTCAATCCGATGCGGCCGACGCCCGCGGTGTTGGTCAGCTTGGCGATGCCAACGACGACCGTGATGAAGATGATCGGCGCGATGACCATCCGAACCAGCCGGACGAACGCGTCGCCCAGCGGCTGCATCTTGACCGCAACCTCGGGGTAGAAGTGGCCTAGCGCCACGCCTGCGGCGACCGCGATCAGAACCTGGACGTAGAGAGACTTCGAGCCTGTGACAACCATTGACGTTCCTGCAGTTTCTTATCGACGACATCGGGACGCCGCTAGGTGTAGCGACACCTTTTTCCCAGCGGTAGGGGCGAGTAGGGTTCAGCGCACTAATGCAGGAGACCACCCATGTCCAGCTACGTCATCCCCCCGCCGGTCCAGGCCGAAGTGCCCGTCGCGGGAGGCGGCAGCTTCCCGGTGCGGCGCATCTACTGCGTCGGCCGCAACTACGCCGAGCATGCGCGGGAGATGGGGCACGACCCAGACCGCGAGCTGCCGTTCTTTTTCACGAAGCCGGCCGACGCGCTCGTGACCGGCGGGGCCGACATGCCCTATCCTAGCATGAGCAAGGACCTGCACCACGAGATGGAGCTGGTCGTGGCTCTAAAGTCCGGAGGCGCAGACATCAGCGAGACCGATGCGATGAGCCATGTATGGGGCTACGCGGCCGGGCTGGATATGACGAGGCGCGACCTTCAAGCCGAGGCGAAGAAGGCGGGCCGTCCATGGGATATGGGCAAGGGCTTCGACCACTCGGCGCCGATCGGCGACATGGTGCCGGCGGACGGCGTCAAACCCGGCCGCATCGAGCTCAAAGTGAATGGGGAGGTCCGGCAGTCCAGCGACGTGTCGAAACTGATCTGGAGCATCCCGGAGACGATTGCCTACCTGTCGAAGCTAGTGCGGCTCGAGGCCGGAGACCTGATTTTTACCGGAACACCGGAAGGCGTGGCCGCCGTGCGGCGCGGCGACGTGCTGGAGGGTACGGTGGACGGCGTGGGCACCGTCCGGGTCCGCATCGTCTAGGCGAGGGGACCGGGCCATAAGGCCCGGTCGGCCTAGCGGGTGTAGTAGCCGGGCGCCGGGTAAACTGGTGCGGCGTAATACGGTGCCGGGTAATATGCTGGCGGAGGCGCATAAACAACCGGCGGTGGGGCATAAACGACCGGCGGTGGGGCATAGTAGCGCGGAGTGCTGGCGATGACGGCACCTAGGCCCAATCCCAGCAGCGCGCCGCCGACAAGCGGGCCGACGCCAAAGCCGCGATGGCCGTAGCCGTAGTCATGACCGTAGCCGCCGCGATAACCGCCGTAACCGCCACGGCCACCATAATATTGTGCATTCGCCACGGCAGGCGCGAGCGCCATGACCGCCACAACGGGAAGCACTGCAAGGATACGACCGGTTCGGGTCATCATGATACCTGAGGTTCGGAACGAGGCTTTAGGCCCCAACAGGCTATAATATAGGCTAGGGGGATGGCAATTTTAAGGCAAAGCCGGCGCGTCCCGCAACGCGTTTGCGCGTGCACCGCCGCTGTTCCGCCATTAGGTCAGACCCATGCTCCCCATCCTCCCCGTCACCGACGCGCTGCCGGCCCTGCTCGACACGCTGGAGCGCCGGCCGAACGCCGTGCTGGTCGCTCCGCCCGGCGCCGGCAAGACCACGATCGTGCCGCTGGCGCTGCTCGATGCCGTCTGGCGCGGGGACGGGCGCATCCTGGTGCTGGAGCCCCGGCGCCTCGCCGCCCGCGCCGCCGCGACACGCATGGCCTCGTTGATCCATGAGCCCGTGGGCCAGACCATCGGCTACCGCACCCGGCTGGACAGCGCCACCTCCGCCGCCACGCGGGTCGAGGTCATCACCGAGGGACTGCTGGTGCGCCGCCTGCTTGGCGATCCCACCCTCGACGGCGTGGCTGCCGTGCTGCTGGACGAAGTGCACGAACGCGCGCTGGAGGCCGACCTGGCGATGGCGCTGTGCCTCGACCTGCAGCGCGTGCTGCGGCCGGAGCTGCGGCTGCTGGCCATGTCGGCGACGCTCGACGGCGCCCGCCTGTCCCGTCTGCTGGATGGCCCGGTGATCGAGAGCGCCGGCCGCATGTTCCCGGTCGAGGTCCGCCATCTCGGCCGGGACGTGATGGACCCGCGCGACCTGCCGGACGCGATGGCCCGCGCCGTCCGCACGGCATTGCAGCAGCATGAGGGCGACATCCTCGCGTTCCTGCCCGGCATGGGCGAGATCCGCCGGACCGAGACGGCGCTGGCCGGGTGCGGCGCCCTGGTGCTGCCGCTGCACGGCGACCTGCCGCCGGCGCAGCAGGACCTGGCGCTGCGTCCGGCCGAGGGGCGCCGGGTGGTGCTCGCAACCAGCATCGCGGAAACGTCGCTGACCGTGCCCGGGGTGCGTATCGTGGTGGATGGCGGCTGGCGGCGCTCGCCCCGGCTCGACCCAGCTACGGGCCTTACCCGCCTCGCCACCCTCCGCGTCAGCCGCGCCGCCGCCGATCAGCGCTCCGGGCGTGCGGGGCGGGAAGCGCCTGGGGTGGCGATCCGGCTATGGACCCTGTCCCTGCATCGCGGCCTGCCGCCCTATGACCGTCCGGCCATCCTGGAAGCCGAACTGTCCGGATTGGCGCTCGATTGCGCTGCCTGGGGCACGGCGCCGGCGGACCTGCCGTTCCCGGACCCGCCGCCCACGGGCGCCCTTGCCGCCGCGGGCGCGCTGTTGGCGGGGCTGGGCGCGGTCGACGCGGCCGGACGCATCACGCCGCAGGGCCGCCGAATGGCCGGGCTGGGCGCGCATCCGCGGCTGGCGGCGATGATGCTGTCGGCCGACGGGCCGAACCAGGCCGCATTGGCCGCGGACGTCGCTGCGTTGCTGGAAGAGCGCGACCCGCTGCGTGGCCGCGACCCGCCGGCCGACCTGCAGCTGCGGCTTGATGCATTGGCTGGAAACGGAGGCGACGCGGACCGCGGCGCCCTGAGCCGCATTCGCCAGCAATCCGCCGCCTACCGCCGCCGCCTGGGCATCAGCGGGCCTGCAGCCGGTGACGTTGGGCCGTTGCTGGCCGTGGCGTTCCCGGACCGTATCGCGCAGCGCCGGGGCGAGCCGGGATCGTTCCGGCTTTCCGGCGGCGGCGGCGCACGGCTGCCGCGCGCCGATCCCCTCGCCGACGCACGGCTGCTGGTCGTCGCCAGCCTGGACCTGAAGGCGTCGGCCCGCATCCGCCTGGCGGCGCCGATCGACCCGGCCGCACTGCCGCCGAGCATCGAGGCGCAGGTGACCGAAACTGTTGAAAGCGGCTTCGACGCCGCGTCCGGCACGGTGTTCTCCCGCCGGCGCCGCCGGCTCGGCGCCTTGGTGCTGGAGGACCGGACCGTTCCCGCCGATCCAGAAGCGACCGCGGCGACGCTGGCCGAGGCGGCCGGCCGCCGCTTGGACGCGCTGCCCTGGACCGACGCCGCCCGGCAGTTGCAGGCCCGCGCCGCCCGGCTGCGGGACATCGATCCAGCGACGCCCGACCTGTCCGATTCGGCACTGGCCACAAACGTCGTAGAATGGCTCGCGCCGCATCTCGTGGGAATAGCGCGCCTCGCGGACGCCGCAGCGTTCGATCTATACGGCATACTGCGCGGCGTCCTGGGCTGGCAGCACGCCGCGCTGCTGGATCGGGAGCTGCCGACGCATTTAGCGTTGCCGGGCGGGCGGGCGGCGGTGGACTATGCGCAGCCCGTGCCGCTGGCCAGCGCGCGAGCCCAGGCGTTCTATGGCCTGACAGCGACGCCCAGCTTGGCGGGCGGGCGGGTGCCGCTGCAGCTGGCGCTGCTATCGCCGGCAGGCCGGCCGATCGCGATCACCGCGGACCTGGCCAACTTTTGGCGTGGCGCGTGGGCCGACGCGCGAAAGGACATGCGCGGCCGCTATCCGCGGCATGACTGGCCGGAAAATCCCGGCGGCTGAGACCAAGGCGTCCTAGCAACAAGGTGTCGCATAAACTGGTGAATACGATACTGCCAAATTCGCAGAACCTTGCCCAAGAAATAAAGGTTCAGTGGGAAGATCATCCTTTATAACCATTGTCACGAGCTTTTCTGATGGGCCAATACATACGACCTTAACGTGCTAGCCGGCTTATAGGAGCTTGGACAAATGGACCCCCGCTTGCGCGCCGCCCTGATCGCAATGGCGCTCATGCTGTCCGGCTGTACGAATTTTCCGGCCACGGCGCAGCCGGCGGGCGGATCGCTGCGCGCCGCCGGGGTCGCGCCGTTCAGCTTCGCGCCGTTGGTCAAGCGCGTCGTGCCGGCGGTGGTCAACATATCGGTCACCGAGGGCCGCGGCCCGACCGACGCCGCCGCGATCCCGCCGGAGCTGCGCGGCACCCCGTTCGAACGGCAGTTCCGCGAGCGGTTCCGCAACCGGCGGGAGCAGGTGCTGGGCGCAGGATCGGGCTTCATCGTCGACCCGACCGGGCTGATCGTGACCAACAACCACGTCGTCGGCCGGGCCGACCGCATCATCGTGGCGCTGTCGGACGGGACGGAGCTGCCGGCGCGGCTGATCGGGTCGGACGACCTCACGGATATTGCGGTCATCCGGGTCAGCAGCCCAGCCTCCCTGCCTTACGTGACCTGGGGCGACAGCCGGACGGTCGAGGTCGGGGACTGGATCCTGGCTGCGGGCAATCCGTTCGGGCTGGGCAGCTCGGTCACGGCCGGGATCATCTCGGCGCGCGGGCGGGACATCGGCGCCGGGCCGTTCGACGACTTCATCCAGATCGACGCCCCGATCAATCCCGGCAACTCCGGCGGCCCGACCTTCAACATGGACGGACAGGTGATCGCGGTGAACACCGCCATCGTTTCGCCGACCGGCGGCTCGGTCGGCATCGGCTTCGCGGTGCCGAGCGAGATCGCGATGCGCATCGTGTCGGACCTGCGCGACAAGGGCCGGATCGACCGCGGCTGGCTCGGGGTCTCGGTGCAGGACGTGCAGGGCGGCCAGGTTTCGAATAACGGCGTGGCGATCGCCGGGATCGACCGCACCGGCCCGGCGGCGCGCGCTGGGTTGAGGCCTGGCGACGTTGTGACCGCGGTGAACGGGGATCGGGTGGACAGCGCCCGCGGCCTGATCCGCGCCGTGGCCAGCGCGTCGCCGGGCACCGCGGTAAAACTTTCAGTCAGGCGCGGCGGGCAGAGGCTCGATCTGCCCGTCACCGTCGGCCGCCGCCAACAAGAGGCACCAAGCTAAGCCATGCGCATTTTGGTGGTGGAGGACGATGCGGACGTCGCTGGCTTCGTGCTCAAAGGCCTACGCGAAGCGGGACACGTCGCGCAAGAGGCCGGCAACGGCCATGAAAGCCTGGCCCTCGCCTCAGCGGAGACGTTCGACGCCATCATCCTAGACCGCATGCTGCCGGGCGGGCTGGACGGCCTGCAGGTGCTTGAGTCGCTGCGTGCGCGGGATAACCAGACGCCTGTCCTGTTCCTGTCGGCGATGGCCGGGGTTGATGACCGGGTCGAGGGATTGAGGGCTGGAGGCGACGACTATCTTACCAAGCCGTTCGCCTTCAGCGAATTGCTGGCCCGGGTGGAGGCGCTGCTGCGCCGTGGCCGCGCGACCGGGCCGGAAACGCGATTGGTGGTTGGCGATCTCGAGATGGACCTGCTGTCCCGCGTGGTGCGCCGCCGCGGCCGCAAGATCGAGCTGCAGCCGCGCGAGTTCCGCCTGCTGGAATACCTGATGCGTCACGCCGGGCAGGTGGTCACCCGGACCATGATGCTGGAGGGGGTCTGGGATTACCACTTCGACCCGCAAACTAATGTGATCGACGTGCACGTGTCCCGCCTGCGCCAGAAGATCGACCGGCCATTCGACGTCGCCGTCATCCAAACGGTCCGCAGCGTCGGCTATATGCTGCGGACCGCGTAGGCGCGCGATGTGGACGGGTGGCGCCGGTCTGCGGCGGCTGTTCCGTTCCGCCGGAGTCCGTTTGGCATTGGCCTATGGCGGGCTGTTCGCACTGAGCACGCTGACGCTGGTGCTTTATCTGTGGTGGGCCACGATCGGTTTGCTGAATGCCCAGGTGGACGCTGCGATCCGCTCCGACGCGCAGGGCCTTGCGGAACGATGGCGGGACGGCGGCGCGGCGGCGCTGCTGTCGACGATCACGGCCCGGCTGGCGGGCGACATCGACGACGACGCGATCTACCTCGTGCTCGACCCGCAGGGCCGCAGCCTGGCGGGGAACCTGCGCGCCTGGCCCGACGAGGTGACCCAGGCGGGCGAGGTTTATGAGCTGTCGATCAAGCGGAACGGTCAGCGCGTTCTCGCCCGGCTGCACCGGTTCACCTTGCCCAGCGGCTACTCGCTGCTGGTTGGCCGGGATGTCGAGGCACGCGCAGCATTCCGGAAGGTGCTGACGGACACGATGGCTTGGGCGCTGATGCTGATCGCCCTGCTCGGCGCGGCGGGCGCCCTGACGGTGCAGCGGCTATTCCGGCGCATGGTGGGGCATGTCTCGGAAACCGCGGCGGCGATCTCGGCCGGAGACCTGTCGCCGCGCATCCAGCTTTCCGGCCGCGGCGACGAGTTCGACCGCCTCGCCGCGACGTTCAACGACATGCTGGACCGCATCGGCCGGCTGATGGACGGCGTGCGCCAGGTGTCCAACTCGATTGCGCACGACCTGCGCACGCCGATCGCCCGCGCCCGCGCCCGGCTGGAGGACGCGGCCTCCCACGCCGGCAGCACGGCCGAACTTCGCACGGCGGTGGACCGTGCGGTCATGGACCTCGACGGCGTCACCGCCGTATTTCAGGCGCTGCTGCGCATCGCCGAGATCGAGGCCGGCGCGCGGCGCTCCGCCTTTGGGGCACTCGACGTCGGCCCGCTGCTGGCAAACCTCGTGGAGCTTTATGGCGCCGTGGCCGAGGAGCGCGGCCTGCGTTTGGTGGTCGAGGCCACAAGGCCGCTGCCGGTCTGGGGGGACCGCGAACTGATCCAGCAGGCAGTGGCGAATCTGCTGGACAACGCGATCAAGTTCTCGCCGATCGGCGGCACGGTGACGCTGCGCGGGCGCCTGACGCCGGGCGCGTGGCCGGAAACCTTGCAGGTGATGGTGCTCGACCAAGGGCCGGGCATTCCTGAGGCCGACCAAACCCGCGCGACCGAGCGGTTCTTTCGAGGCGAGACCGCGCGTCACACGCCGGGGTTCGGACTGGGCCTTACGCTGGTGCGCGCCGTAGCCGGGCTGCATGGCGGCTACGCGCGCCTGTCCGATGCGGGGCCGGGATTGCTGGCGATCCTCACGCTGCCGGCCTGCCGACAGCCTTCCTTGGACAGTTCAGACGTTTGGAAGCGTGGTCTCGCGGCGGAAGGTGACCACCAGGACGTCGCGATGGGCGGGCTGCGCCGGGTCTAGCGGCTGCACGGGCGTCACGCCGTGGAACACGCGGTGGTCGTCCACCAGCGCCGCATCCATCGGCGCTTCGAGGGTGAAGCTGCCCAGCAGGGTGCGGTCCAGCCCGTGGATGCTGGTGGTGCCCGAGGCAATGTTGACCCGGCCGATCATCAGCACCAGCACCCAGTCCACGCCGTCCTGATGCATGCCCTCGGGCGTTGGTTGGCCGGCCTGGCCGGGACGGGCCTCAATACGGAATTGGTGCGCCTCGACATGCCAGGCGGGCGCAGGCGTCAAGCCGTCGAACAGCGTGTGGCAGACCTGCAGAACCGCCTGGAATGCCGCGGAGTCGGCGGCGGCGGCCGTGATCGGATCGAACCAGCGTGCGATGCCACCGTTCAACGCATTGTAGTCGCGGCTTTGATAATGCGGCTGGTCCGGTTTACGCGCGATACCCGCTGCGCTGATTGCACCCGCTGCGCTGATTGCAAACGCGGCGTGGCGCCGCTTCCGGTAGCGGCCACCATCGGCCATGTAGGTGTCGACGCCCAGATCGTCCCAGGTTCGGGCGAAGCCGTCCCAATCGGCAAGGCCGGCCCGCTCCAGCGCCGCGGCCATCGCCGGCGCCTGCACGAAGGCATAGCCTTGGGCGCGGAGTTCGGACGTCCAGAACTCCGACGTGGTCATGCAGCCTGCTCCTGAGCTGGGACGGATTGTGGCAGCGATGGGGCGCTCAGCGCACGGTATGAGGTCAGGGGGCTCTCGATCGCCAGCTCGTCAAAGCGCAGCTTGATGCGGCGGTTCAGCTCGCGGCCGACCGACCAGCGGCTGGCGGGCTGCGTCTTCATACGCACGCGCAGCACCCAGGCCGTGTCGATGAACTTCTCGATGCCCATCACATCGAGCGGATCGAGCACCAGCGAGGCCCATTTCGGGTCCTTCCGCATCTCGGCAGCGAGGCCATTCACCACGGGGATGATGCGGTCCGGCTCCTCGTTCAGGCCGACGCTGATGTCCAGCAAGGCGTAGCCGTAGTCGCGGGTTTGGTTGGTGACGGTCGTCACCGCGCTGAACGGGATGATGTGCACCGAGCCGTCCAGCGCCCGCAGGCGGATGGTGCGGATCGACAATGCCTCGACGGTGCCGGACAGGCCGCCGAGCGTCACGACGTCGCCGACCTGCATCGCGTTCTCGAGCAGCAGGAAGATCCCGGTGATCAGGTCTTGCACCAGCTTCTGCGAGCCGAAGCCGACGGCGATGCCGATCACCCCGGCGCCGGCCAGCAGCGGCGCAATGTTGATGCCCAGCTCGCTGAGCGCCATCAGCGTCACGACCAGCACGATGGTGACCAGCAATGTCGTGCGCAGCATCGGCAGCAGGGTGCGGAGCCGGCCGGCGCGCGCCAGGTGCGCTTCAGCCGCCAGCCGCGCCAGGTGCTGCTCGATTGCCGCGTTCGCTCCTTCCCATACCAGGATCGCGAGCACGACCGTGACGGCGATGACAGTGACGGCCGACGCCACGCGCCCGCCCAGGCCGTTGCGCATCAGCCAATCCACTGGGGCAAGGTTCCACGCCTCGAGCAGCGCCAGGATCGTGAGCACGAGCAGCACGATGGTGATGACGGCACGCAGCACCGGCTGATAGACCGCCGCCCGCTCCGCGAAGCCCGGGTGGCGCTCCGAAACGGCCGGGCTCAGGCGCAGCGCGCGGTCGAGGCCGCCGATCAGCACGACCCCGGCCAGCCGGGCGGCGATCAGGATGCTGAAGGTGACGATGCAGAAATGGATGAGCCGGACGTAGCCGTTGCGCAGTTCCCCCGCCCAAACCAGCCAGAGCGCCACGATGTAGAAGATGGCGATCAGGTGCCAGATGTCGGCGAGCCGGTTCAGCAGCGACGCCCAGACGCCGCGAACGAACCGGGGCGCGCGAAGCCGGGCGGCGATGTGCGGCCGCGCCTGCAGCACCGCGGCGATCAGGCCAACGTGCAGCGCTAGCGCGAACAGCTTCAGCAGCGCGTCGTGCGCCGTCTGATACATCCCGAACAGCAGCCCGACCTCAGCCAGCACGTATCCGGTTACGCCCACGATCAGCAGGCGACGAACCCACCGGGTCAGGAACCGCGCCGCCCATTCGGAAACATGCAGGAGACGCAGGCGTGACGCGGCCGGGGAGACCAGCATGTTCATGACGCAAAGCACTGCTCGGGTCAGGGCGTAGGCGCTCAATATGAGCTGGATGGAGCCCCGGGTCGTATCTGGCTCGGCGAGCCGGGTGCCGAGCAGGAGGGTGGCAACGGCAGTGAAAGCCATGACCGGCAGCAGGTCCAGCACCAGCAGGCCAAGCAAATAGGGCAGGCGGCGGAGGGTCCCCATCGCCCGGTTGAGCTGTTTACGGCGTTCGATGTGTTCGGTCTCGCCGGCTTCGGCTGCGGCGAGGCCGGTTTCGGGTCTGGGCTCAGCCATCTCGTCGGAGTCGGACGTGGTGGGAGACCACGCGCTCAGCGCCACGCGCATGCGGCGAAGCAGGCGCATGATGGCGGCCTCCGCGGCCAGGCCGCAGGCGATGGCGACGGTAATGCGCCAAAGCGCATCCAGCGCCCGGGCGCGGAAATCCGCGTCGCCGGCCTGAGTCGTGACCCAACGCCACAGCATCGGCAGATCGTTCACCGATCGTACGGCGGCGGCCAACTGCGCTCCCGTGTTCGCCAGCGCCGCGGCCGAGTTGTCGACGAGCTGGGCGCCCAGGCTGTTGGGCTCCAGCGGCAGGACTTGGGTGACGGCCGAGGCTGGGTTCGCGGCGGATGCTGGGGCGGAAGCAGCGCCCGGAGTGCCGGGTGCGGCCTTGACCAGGCTCTCCAGCACGGTCGTGAACTCAGCCCGGCGCTTCTCGTCCCGCAGCAGATCAAGCACCTGCTGGGCTTGGCCAGGCGACAAGGCTGGGCCGGGCGACAAGGCTGGGCCGGGCGGCGGCGCCGGGGCGGGTGCAGCCGCCGTAGCGGGCACTGCCTGGGCATATCCACGCGACGGCAGGCCCGAGAGCAGCGCCAGCGAAAGAACGATCAGCGGGATGCGAAGGTGCATCTGCGGGGTCCAACACCCGGGCAGAACAGGTGTCAATGCCGGACCCGCATTGCCGCGGCGCGAACGGGGGTGACATTCCGGTGGGACAGCCTAGGTTTTATCCATATCTAGGTTTCGATTATGACAACATTTCTGACAATTCTTGTCGGCTTGGCGATGCTTGGAACGGTCGGGGTCCTGTTTGCCGGGCTGATTGGCATGGTGCGCGGCGGGCAGGACTCGCAACGGTCCAACGTGCTGATGCGCTGGCGCGTGGTGCTTCAGGGCGTGGCGCTGGTGCTGTTCGTCATTCTGCTCTCGCTGTTGCGGCATTAGGCTGTGGCCAGAGTGGGGGCGGCAGGCAGATTGGGACCGGGCGCCAGGTTTGACATTGCGACCGGCTGCCCCATAAGGTCCGGGCAATTTTCCGTGGTTTCGCGTCGCCCGGCGTTGCCCGAACCAGGCGTACTCAGCGCACCGAAACTAGCGCGCCGGGCGCGCATTTACATTGCTCCAGCCTGATCAATTAACAAACCGATGGCGGCAGTCCCATGAAGCTCCTCGTCCCTGTAAAGCGCGTCGTCGATTATAACGTGAAGGTGCGTGTCAAATCGGACGGCTCCGGCGTCGAAACGGCGGGGGTCAAGATGTCGATGAACCCCTTCGACGAGATCGCCGTCGAAGAGGCCGTGCGGCTGAAGGAAAAAGGCGTCGCCACCGAGATCATCGCCGTTTCCATGGGCCTCCCCGCCTGCGCCGAGACCATCCGTACCGCGCTGGCGATGGGCGCCGACCGCGGCATCCTGGTCGAGACCGACATCGAGCTGCAGCCGCTGGCGGTGGCCAAGCTGCTCAAAGCGTTGGCGGACAAGGAGAAGCCGGGCCTGATCATCATGGGCAAGCAGGCCATCGACGACGACATGAGCGCGACCGGCCAGATGCTGGCGGCATTGCTCGGCTGGCCGCAAGGCACGTTTGCGAGCCGCGTCACCATCGAGGGCGACAAGCTGGTCGTGACCCGAGAAATCGACGGCGGACTCGAGACGCTGGAGCTGAACATGCCCTGCATCGTCACGACCGACCTGCGCTTGAACGAGCCGCGTTATGCGAGCCTGCCCAACATCATGAAGGCGCGCAAGAAGCCCATCGAGACGATCAAGCCTGCCGACCTGGGCGTGGACCCGGCGCCCCGGCTGCGCCTCGTCAAGGTGGCCGAGCCGCCGCGCCGGGTCGCCGGACAGAAGGTGGGCTCAGTCGCCGAGCTCGTGCAAAAACTACGCAATGAAGCAAAGGTCATTTGAAAATGGCGTCCCTAGTCCTGCTCGACCACGATAACGGCCTGATCAAGCAGCCATCCCGCAGTGCCGTCGCCGCCGCAACCAAGCTCGGCGAGGTGCACGTGCTGGTAGCCGGCGAGGGCATCGATGCCGCCGCTGCCGCTGCCGCTAAGCTGCCCGGCGTCACCAAGGTGCATGTGGCGGACGGTCCGGCCTATGCGCACAGCCTGGCAGAGCCGCTGGCGGCGTTGCTGGTGTCGATGGCCGGGCATCACGACCATATCATGGCGGCCAGCACGGCGACGGGCAAGAACGTCATGCCGCGCGTCGCTGCATTGCTGGATGTGCAGCCGATCAGCGAAGTGGCTGGGATCGTCGATGCCGATACCTTCATCCGGCCGATCTATGCCGGCAACGCGTTGGCGACCGTCGTTTCGTCCGACAGCAAGAAGGTGATGACGATCCGCGCGGCGAGCTTCGACCCAGTGGCGGTCGAGGGCGGCTCCGCGCCGATCGAACCGGTGTCCACCTCGGACGCGCCCGTGACGTCCCGCTTCGTCTCGGCCGAGCTGTCAAAGAGCGAGCGGCCGGAGCTGACGGCGGCGCGGATCGTGGTCTCCGGCGGCCGTGGCATGCAGAACGGCGAGAACTTCAAGCTGCTGAACCCGATCGCGGATGCGCTGGGCGCCGCTGTCGGCGCGTCGCGCGCGGCGGTGGATGCGGGATATGTTCCGAACGACTACCAGGTCGGCCAGACCGGCAAGATCGTGGCGCCGGACCTTTATCTCGCGATCGGCATCAGTGGTGCTATCCAGCATCTTGCGGGCATGAAGGACAGCAAGGTGATCGTCGCGATCAATAAGGACGAGGACGCGCCGATTTTCCAGGTGGCGGATTACGGCTTCGTCGGCGACCTGTTCACGGCATTGCCGGAGCTTGAGGCCGAGCTCGGCCGCGCATCTTGACAATTGACGTCTTGGCGGCGCCGGGCAGCGCCGATCTGCAGGCTGCCCCACCGACTGTAAGGGTGGTTGGGGTGATCGGCGCCGGGCAAATGGGCGCGGGCATCGCCCATGTTTGCGCGCTGTCTGGCCTGCCGGTCGTGCTGCTGGACATGAAGCTGGACGCGCTGGACAAGGCCATGGCGACGATGTCGCGCAACATGGACCGGCAGGTCGCCAAGGGCGCCATCACGCCCGAGCAGAAGTCGGCCGGGTTGGCGCTGATCCATGCCAGCAGCGACTATGCGAGCTTCGCCGACGCCGACCTGGTCATCGAGGCCGCGACCGAGAAAGAGAAGGTCAAGCGCGCCATCTATCGCACGCTGATGCCGCACATCAAGCCGTCGTGCATGCTGGCCAGCAACACCAGCAGCATCAGCATCACTCGGCTCGGCGCCAGCACGGATCGGCCGGAAAAGTTCATCGGCATGCACTTCATGAACCCGGTTCCGGTCATGAAGCTGGTCGAGGTGATCCGCGGCATCGCGACCGACGAGCCGACCTTCCAGGCCGTGCAGGCGCTGGCCGCCAAGCTCGACAAGACAACCTCGGTATCTGAGGACTTTCCGGCCTTCATCGTAAACCGCATCCTGGTGCCGATGATCAACGAGGCCGTTTATGCCTTGTATGAGGGCGTCGGCAGCGTGACGGCGATCGACAGCGCGATGCGGCTCGGCGCCAACCATCCGATGGGTCCGCTGGAGCTGGCGGATTTCATCGGGCTCGATACCTGCCTCAGCATCATGCAGGTGCTGTATGAGGGACTGTCGGACAGCAAGTACCGCCCCTGTCCGTTGCTGGTGAAGTATGTCGAGGCTGGCTGGTACGGGCGCAAGGTCGGTCGCGGCTTCTACGACTACACCGTCACGCCGCCGCGTCCGACGCGTTAACTGCCCCGCTGTTTCTGGGCATAGGACGGGGTAAGCGGCAAGGCTATCGCATTCGGAAGAAAGTCGTTTTGCTGAAACACTCTCCCCTCGGGAGAGGGTTGGGTGAGGGTGCTCTGACGGGCGCAACGCTGGTGCCGCAAGACCCAGCGAAATCCTTAAGGGGATTTGCGCGACACCCCGACCCTTTCCCAGGGGAAGAGGAAGCAGAATGCGACATATGCGATTGCCCTGGTCACTGTGCCCGCTTCCTGCGGCGCGTCGGCCAGGCGATGGCAGCCGTTCCACGCCCTTTTCCAGGCTGACCCTGGCACACCGCCTGCATCCATCCGCGTCGGCGCCGCCTGCTGGTGTTGGACGAGCCGACCTCCGTGCTGATGCCGCAGAAGGCGGAGGAGATGCTAGGGCTGATGTAGGGTCTGGCGCATGGCGGCACGGCGACGGTGGTCATCATCACGCATAAGCTGCCGGACGTGATGCGCTTCACCGACGAGGTGACCGTGCTGCGCCGGGGGCGGCTGGCCGGACACGGCGCCACCACAGGGCTGAGCCGCGGCGACCTGACCCCCATGATGATCGGCGAGCCGCATGCGCCGGCACGGCCGGAGCGGCGAGGCGGCCAGCGCCCTGGTGGCGGCGCCGTTACTGTGGGCGGCGTGCCCTATGCCGCGACCCGGCGGCAGTCGCAGGCGCTGCACGTCCGGGTCATCCCGGAGGAGCCGCTGCGCAACGGCTGTGTGCCGGGCATGTCGGTGGTGGATAATCTTAACCTGCGGCAGTTCGACCAGAATGAGTTTGGAAATTGCCGACCGCGTCGTGGTGATGCGCAATGGCCGCATCGTGCACGAGGCATCGGCGGCGGGCGCGGACCCGCACGCGATCGGCGCGCATGTGCTCGCTGCGGCTGCCGTTATTCCTGCTGCGACGCTGGCACCGAGCGCCCTGGGGCGGCGATGAGGATAGCCATTCCGGCGTCGGGCGCATACTGGTTGCGAAATACGCGGCTGCCGGACGCGCCAGGGCTGGCGGACCTGCAGATCGCCGACGGCATTGTGGCCGCCGTCGCGCCGGCTGGCGCCGCACCGGATGGGGCGGACCTTCGCGGCGGCCAGGTTTGGCCGTGCTTCGTCGACGTGCACGCCCATTTGGACAAGGGGCATATCTGGGCCCGCGCGCCGAACCCGGACGGCACCTTTGCCGGCGCGCTCGCGGCCGTCGCAGCGGACCGGGTCAATCGGACCGAGGCAGACCTGCGGCTGCGCATGGAATACGGCCTCCGATGCGCCTATGCCCACGGGACGGCGGCCATATGCACCCACCTCGACAGCCAGCACGTCAACGCCGCCGCGTGCTGGCGGGCATTCTGTGCAATGCGGAATGAATGGGCCGGCCGGATCGCGCTGCAAGCGGTTTCGTTGTGCACGCTGGAGGCTTATGACGGCGACGCCGGCCGAGCGCTGGCGGACCAGGTGGCCGACGCCGGCGGCATCCTGGGCGGCGTGACCCAGCTGGCCGGGCCGCTTGATGCGCCATTGCCGGACGGCTTCCAGGCGCGGCTCGACCGGTTGTTCGAGCTTGCAAACGCCCGCGGCCTCGACCTCGACCTGCATGTGGACGAGAGCGGTGACGCCGGCGCCCGCGCGCTGCACGAGATCGCGCGCACGGCGCTGCTGCGCGGGTTCCGGAACCGCATCCAATGCGGGCATTGCTGCTCGCTTTCAGTGCAGCCGGAGGCGATGCAGCGCAAGGTCATCGCCGCAGTGGCGCAGGCGGGCATCGCCGTCGTCACCCTGCCGATGTGCAACATGTACTTGCAGAACCGCGTGTCCGGCCGCACCCCGCGCTGGCGCGGTGTGACGCTGGTGCACGAGCTTCGCGCCGCCGGAGTGCCGGTGTCCGTCGCGTCCGACAACTGCGGCGACCCGTTCTACCAATACGGCGACCACGACATGCTGGAAGTCGTGCGCGAGGCGACGCGCATCCTGCGTCTGGACCATTCGCCGGGCTGGTCCGCGGCTGCCGGCGCTACGCCGGCCCGGCTAATGGGGCTGGATATGGGCCGGGTGCAGCCTGGGGCGTCCGCCGATCTCGTGCTGTTCACCGCACGCCATTCGCACGAGCTACTGGCCCGGCCGCAGACCGACCGGATCGTGCTGCGGCGCGGCCGGGTGCTGGATGCGACGCTGCCCGACCCGGCGCTGCTCGACGGTTTGGCGCCAGCCGGCACGCATACGGAGGTACCCACCGCATGATGCCAGCCTTTCATAAGCGTTGCTGGTGACTTCCCGGCGTAGGCCTCCGTTGTTCAGTGTGCCTGAAGGTTTCGCTCGGCCTCAGAAGCGTCAGCGTTAGCGCTCGCGTCACTGCGCGCCTGCGCGACGAGGGCCGCCGAAACCGGGTCCGCATGGTTGCCCCAGGCGCCGCGCACGTAGGTCGCCACGGCGGCAGTCTCGTCATCATCCAACTGCGCCTTGAAGGCCGGCATGCCGCCGCGCCCGTTCAGCAGCAGCCTCACCAGGTTCTGCGGGTCGCCCTGCACCAAACCATCACCGGCAAGCGCGGGAAACGCCTGCGGGATGCCCCGCCCGTTGCGCTGGTGGCACGCCGAGCAACTGGCGATGAACAGGCCTTCTGGCGACGGCTCGGCGAAGGCAGGGCCGGCCAGCAGAACGCCAGCGCACAGCAGAAAGCGGCTCAGCATGTCAGGCGCTGGCCTGCTTGTGCAGTTCGGCGATCTGCAGCCAGGCCGACTCGATGGCCCCAGCCTGCCAGCCCGTCAGGTAACTCAGGTGCTCGCCGGCCAGATAAATGCGGCCGGCCGGCTCGCACAGCAGCGGGTAGGCCGTGCGCCGGGCCTCGTCGGCGCTGCTGGGTGAACGCGGCGACGGACCGCAGCGTGCGCCACGTCCGGGAGTGCAGGATGTCGGTCAGTGCGAATGGCATGCCGGACTTGCCGGGTCCGGGGTCGGTCAGCGCGCCGGGCCACACGTCATAGCCACGTCCGTCGGCGCCCGAGTAGGCCAGGTCCTTCGACGACAAGTAGCCTTCCCGCACCAGATAGGTGACGAACAGCTCCTTGTCCTCGGTGCTCATGGGGTGGTCGAGCGTGCCCTTGCGCACCGCCTTGGCCAGCAGCTCCGCCGTCTGCCCGCGCATGTCGGACGCCACCTGCGCCTTGCGCACCGGCCTGCCCGCGAGCGGGCCGGAACCGCCCTCGAAGAAGACGTAGGATGCGTCGTTATCATTGACCATGACCTCGAGCGGGACGCCGAACTCCCTGGTGTAGTGCAGGGTGGACTGGTGGTTGTATGGAATGCGCCACGGGCCGTGGTTGACATACTGGCCTTCGTCGAACTCGCACGTCTGCGGGTCGCCGCCCAGCTCGGTCAGGGAGAAGCCGGCGCGGGCGGTCTGGCAGCGGCCGCCGGCGAAGCTTCGCGCCTCGATCACCTGGCATTGGTAGCCCAGCTTGGACAGTTCATAGGCAGCCGTCATGCCGCCCACGCCGGCGCCGAGAATGACGACCCGCTTGCCGGCGCCGGAACCGGTCAGCGCGGGCGGGGCCGTCTGGGCCGACGCCATGGACATGCCGAAGGCATCCAGCCCGGCCATGACCAAGCCCGTCCCGCCGACCGCCGCCAGATGGTGAAGAAAGCTGCGGCGCGACGGCGCGGCCAGAGATGTGGACGGTTGGGGCGGAAGCGGCGTGTCAATCATGGCCATACCTCGCGATAGCGGCGGCAGCATGCAACAGACATTCCACGCGCCGTAACCCCTGATTTCCCGTTTGCCCTGCCGAGCCCGCGCCTGTATCTGCCGGAGCATGCTGACGCGCGCCGGCTTTGAGCAGCTCGACCGTGCTGACCCGCTTGCGGCGTTCCGCGACCGCTTTGCCCTGCCGCCGGGGGGCATATACCTGGACGGCAACTCGCTCGGGCCGCTACCGCGTGCGACGCCCGGCCGCATCGCCGAGCTTGTGGCCCGCGAGTGGGGCGACGGCCTGATCCGAAGCTGGAACGACGCCGGATGGATCGGCCTGGCCGGCAAGGTGGCGGACGGGATCGCAGGGCTGGTCGGGGCGGCGAAGGGCAGCGTCGTCGTCGCGGACTCCACGTCCGTCAACCTGTTCAAGCTGCTTGGCGCCGCGTTGACGCTGCGGCCTGGGCGCCGGGTCGTCGTCTCCGAACGCGACAACTTCCCGACCGACCTGTATGTGGCGCAAGGCCTGGCCGCATTCCTCGGCGGGCGGCATAGCCTGCGGCTCGTGGAGCCAGGTGCCGTCACGGACGCGATCGACGGCGATACGGCGGTGATCATGCTGAGCCACGTCAACTACCGGACCGGCGCGATGCACGACATGGCGGCCGTCACCCGTGCGGCGCAGGCCCATGGCGCATTGGCGCTGTGGGACCTTGCCCACTCGGCCGGCGCCGTTCCGGTCGAGCTTGCGGCGGCAGATGCCGACCTCGCCGTCGGCTGCGGCTACAAGTTCCTCAACGGCGGACCCGGCGCGCCTGCGTTCCTGTATGCCGCGCCGCGCTTGCACGCCGAGCTGCGCATGCCGATCACCGGCTGGCTCGGCCACGCGGCGCCATTCGCGTTCGAGGCCGAGTATCGCGCGGCGCCTGGCCTGGCGCAGGCGGTCGTCGGCACGCCGCCGATCCTCAGCCTTGCGGCGCTCGAAGTCGGGGTCGGCCTGGCCCTCGAAGCGTGCATGTCCGACGTGCGGGAGAGATCGGTGCGTCAGGTCAGCCTGCTGGCCGCGCTGCTTGAGCAGGTGGCGCCGGGTGCATTCCGCCGGGTCACGCCGGACGACCCGGCACGGCACGGGAGCCAGCTCTGCCTGTCGCACCCGGACGCCTACGCGATCACCCAAGCGCTGATTGCGCGCGGCGTCATCGGCGATTTCCGCGCGCCCGACATCCTCCGGTTCGGCATTACCCCGCTCACCCTGAGCTACGCCGAGCTTTGGGACGCTGCGGCCATCCTCGGCGGCATCATGGCCGAAGACACCTGGCGCGACCCGTCCTTTGCCATACGCCGGACCGTCACGTAGGTCCCTGTCAACCAGCCAGCCAGCCGCCATCGACCACGAGCTCGGTCCCGGTGGTGAACGACGCGGCGTCGCTGGCAAGGTAGAGCGCGGCTTGCGCGACCTCCTCAGCCCGGCCGAACCGGCCCATCGGGTGCCGCTGGCGGGACGCCTCGCGCTTGGTTTCCGGCGTCGCGGACCGGGCGAAGCTGCGGGCCAGCAGCGGCGTCTCGATCGCGCCCGGCAGGATGGCGTTCACCCGTATGCCGTCGGCGGCGAAGTCGAGCGCCATGGTCTTGGTCAGGCTGAGGACCGCGCCCTTCGCGGCGATGTAGGCGCTGTTGTTGCGGCCTCCGGCGCGGGCGAGCTGCGAGGCGACGGTGACGATGCTGCCGCTGCCGGCCGCCTGCATCGCCGGCAGCACCGCGCGCGCCCACAGCCAGGTGCCCCACAAATTGGTTCGGAGCACTGCATCCCAGTCTTCCAACGGGATCGTGAGGGCGGTGCCGCCGCTCGAGAATCCGGCCGCCGTCAGCAGCACGTCGATGCGGCCGAACGCCGCCAGCACGGCCGCCGCGTCCGTGTCCGCGCGGCCCGGCTCGCCCACGTCGCCGACGCGCACCAGCGCCTCGCTGCCCCCGGCCCTGACCTCCGCCGCCACCGCCTCGGCCGCTGCGCCGTCGCGGTCCGCCAGGCATAGCCGTGCGCCCTCTTGCGCGAACAGCAGCGCGGCGGCCCGGCCGATGCCCGAGCCCCCGCCCGTCACGACGGCCACCTTGCCTGCCAGCCTCACGCCTTCTGCTCCATCGGTTCAGCAATCGCATGCGGCTCGAAATGCGGGATCGCGTCCAACAGTGCGCGCGTGTAGGGCGCCTGGGGATTTTCGAACACGGCACGGCTCGGTCCGGCCTCGACCATCTTGCCCTCCTTGAGCACCACCAGGTCGTCGCACATCATTCGCACGACGTTGAGGTCATGGCTCACGAACAGCAGCGCCATGTCCTCCTCGCGCCGCAACCGGTCGAGCAATTGCAGGATCACCGCCTGGATCGAAACGTCCAGCGCCGCGGTCGGCTCGTCCAGCACGAGCAGGAGCGGCCGCGGCGCGATGGCCCGGGCAATGCCGACCCGCGCCTTTTGGCCGCCGGAGAGTTGGTGCGGATAGCGCTCCAGCAGGTCCGTCGGCAGTCCGGCCCGGTCCGCCGCATCGCGCACACGCGCCGTGAGCGCGGCGCCGTCGCGCAGGTGCTCCAGCCGGCGCAGCGGGTGGGCGATGGCGTCGAAGGCGGTGAAGCGCGGATTGAGGCTGTCATGCGGGTCCTGGAAGACGATCTGGATCTTGCGGCGGTAAGGGGACTGGTGGAACTCCCGTGCCGGTACGTCCGCAATCGATTCGCCCTGGAAGATGATGTCCCCGGCATCCGCGTCCAGCAGGCGGCAGACCAGCCGCGAGAGCGTGCTCTTGCCCGAACCGGACTCGCCGACCAGGCCGAGGCTGCCGCCGGGCGGGATGCTGAACGAGACGCCATCCACGGCCTGCACCGGCCCGGGGAACGCCTTGCTGACCTTGCGCAGTTCTAACAATGCGCCGGCGCCGGGCAACCTCGATACTGGTTTCGGCACGACGCCCAGACCGGCGGAAGGTTCGCCGCTGGCGAGGTCCGCGAGGGTGGAGAGCCGGGTCGGCGAGGCCGCGATCAGCCGGCACGTGTAGGGATGCCGCGGCGCCTGGAACAATGCGTCGGTCGGACCCTGCTCCACCACGACGCCCTCCTGCATCACCGCGATCTCGTTGCAATAGCGGGCGGCGAGGCCCAGGTCGTGCGTGATCAGGATCATCGCCATGCCGCGCCCGGCGGTGATCCGCGCCAGCAGGTCCATGACGGATCGCTGCGTCGTGACGTCGAGGCCCGTGGTGGGCTCATCCGCGATCAGCAGCAGCGGCTCGCAGGCGATCGCCAGCGCGATCATCACTCGCTGGCACATCCCGCCGGAAAGCTCGCCGGGATAGGCGTGCAGGCGGCGCTCGGGATCGCGGATCAGCACCGCCCGCAGCAGGTCGAGCGCCTGCGCCCGCGCCGCGGCGGCGGACAGGCTCCGGTGGGCGCGCAGCACGTCGGCGATCTGCTGCTCGACCGTGCGGATTGGGTTCAGCGCCGCGCGCGGGTTCTGGAAGATCATGGACATCGCCGCGCCGTGCAGCCGGCGCAGGTCAGAATGGCCGGCGCGGGTGATATCCTGCCCTTGGAAAAGCACACGTCCGCCGGTGATGCGCCCCGCCCGGTCCAGCAGCCGCATGACGGCGAGCGACGTGACCGACTTGCCGGACCCGCTCTCGCCCACGATGCCGAGCGTCTGCCTGGCACCGAGCGTGAAGCCGATCCCGTGCAGCGCCTGTATGACGCCGTACCGGGTCGAGAAGCTGACCCGCAGATCCTCGACTTCGAGCAGCGGCGTCTCGCTCCCAGCAACGGTCACGTCCGCATCCGGGGATCCAGGATGTCCCGCAGCCCGTCGCCGAGCAGGTTGAAGCACAGCACCGCGAGCATCAGCGCCAAGCCGGGGAAGGCGACCAGCCACCACTTGCCGGTGCCGATGAACCGCGCGCCCTCCGCCACCATGATGCCCCACTCCGGCGTCGGCGCGGTGACGCCGAGCCCGATGAACGACAGCCCGGCGGCGTTCAGGATCGCCCAGCCGAGGTTCAGCGAAACCTGCACCGCCATCGCCGGCAGCACGTTGGGCAGCAGGAAGCGCAGCACGACCGAGAGGTGGCCGTCGCCGCAGGCCCGCGCCGCCTCGACCCAGCCGGCGTTGCGCCGCACATTCACTTCGGCGCGGGCAAAGCGGATGTAGAACGGCAGGTTGATGACGGCGGTGGCGATGACGATGTTCTCGACGCGGTTGCCGAGCGCCGCCACCAGCGCCATCGCCAGCACGAACAGCGGGAAGGCCATCAGCACGTCGACGAATCGGCCGATCCAGCGGTCGAGCCGGCCCCCGCGGTAGCCGCAGAACCCGCCGACCGTGGCGCCCACGGCGAACGACAGGCCGACGGCCGAGACCGCGATCAGCAGGTCGAGCCGGGTCGCCATCAGGATACGGCTCGCGATGTCGCGGCCGAGCTGGTCGGTGCCGGCCCAGTGTTCGGCGCCCGGCGACTGCAGCGCGTTCGGCACATCCGAGGCGATGGGGCCGTAGGGGACGAGCCAGGGGGCCAGCGCCGCCACCAGCACCAGCAGCGCCGTGCCCGCCGCGGCCAGGGCGGTGACCGGATTGCCGCGCAGCACGAACAGGACGTGCCGAGCGGTGCTGCTGCGGCCGGTGCCGACCATTGCACTCATCAGATCGACACCCGCGGGTCGGCGACGCCATACAGGATGTCGATCGCCACGTTCACCAAAACGAAGATAATCGCCATCAGCAGCACGAACGCCTGCACCGGCGCGTAGTCCGACGCCAGCAGCGCATCGAGCGCGTAGGAGGCAACGCCGGGCCAGGAGAATACTTTTTCCACCAGCACATTGGCGCCGAGCATCGTCGAGAACACGATGCCGGTGATGGTCAGCACCGGCAGCAGCGCGTTGCGCAGCGCATAGCCGACGATGATGCGCCGCCGCGGCAGGCCGAGCGCGTGGGCGGTCCGAATGAAGTCGCTGCCGAGCACGGCCAGCATCGATGCGCGCGTCATGCGGGCCAGCGGCGCCAGCACGAACAAGGCCATGCTGAACGCCGGCAGCGCCAACTGCGCCAGGGCCGCGCGCCAGCCGTCCCAATCACCTGTCAAAGCGAAGTCGACCAGATAGAACCCGGTGATGTCGGGTGGCGTGGACGCGAAAATGTCGAGGCGCGCCGTGGGATCGGGCGCCCAGCCGAGCAGATAATAGAAAACATAGATCAGCAGCAGGCCCGATACGAAGGTCGGCACGCAGACGCCGAGGGTGCAGAGCATACGCACGGCGTGGTCCACCACCGACCCCGGGCGCAGCGCCGCCGCCACGCCCAGCGGCACCGAGAGCAGCAGGGCGATCAGCAGGGCGGTGAACGTCAGCTCCAGCGACGCGGGCAGCCGCCGGCCAATGTCCTGGAGCACCGGCTGCCCGGTGGTCAGCGACCGCCCCAAGTCGCCGGTGGCGACCTCGCCGAGGTAGCGGATAAGCTGCACCGGGATCGGCCGGTCGAGGCCCATCTGCCGGCGCAGGTCCTCGATCTCCTGCTGGCCGGCGCTAGGCCCGGAGGCAAAGAACACCGCGGGGTCGCCGGGCAGCACCCGCATCAGCATGAACGTCACCACGACGACGCCCAGCAGCGCCGGGAGGGAGAGCACCAGCCGCTGCCCGACCCGGCGCGCGATGCCGGCGAGGATGCGCATGCCCGCGGGCGCCTAGACCCGCTTCAGGTCGCGGAAATCCGCCTGGCGGTAGAACTGGTAGGTGTAGCCGTCCACGCTGGCCGCCATCACCGCGTCATGATTCGGCTGCCACAGCATGATCAGCGGCACCTCGGCCGTGAACACCTCGATCATCTTCGTGCAATCCTGCTCATACTTCGCCGCGTCGGTCTCGAACCGCGCATCGCTTGAAAGCTGCTCGACCGCCGGACTTTTCCAGTTGGCGAAATTCCAGCGCTGGTCCCGGGTGAAATAGAGCCGGAAGTAGTAGTCGGTGACCGGCAGCCAGGCCGTCGCGCCGTCGATGTAGAACGGCAGCCGCTTCTCCGCCTCCATCGTGTTGAACTCGCTGTCCGGCTTCTTCTGAATTTCGACCCGGATGCCGATGCGGGCGAGCGCCTCCTTCAGCAGCGCTGCCACCGGCTCGGCGGTGCCGGCCTGGCCGGCGCTGATGGCGAACGCGGTGCTGAAGCCGTCCGGCATCCCCGCCTCGGCCATGAGCTGCTTGGCGCGGGCCAGGTCGGTCTTGTTCGGAATGGGCTGGGGGAAGCTGCTGTCGGGCGGCGTGCCCGTCCAGTCCGCGCCGAACAGCTTCGCCCCGCGGCCGAACAGCGCCGCCTTGAACATGTCCTCATACGGCAGCGCCGCCGCGATCGCCTGCCGCACCTTCACGTTGTCGAACGGCGCAGTCTGGGTGTTCACCGTGATATGGGTGAAGCCGTTGGTCTGCGGCACCGAGACCACCTTCACCTTCGGCGCCTTCTCCATCGTCGGGATGTCGCTGGCGGCGAGGTCGATCGAGAGGTCGGCGTCACCGCGCTCGACCAGGTTGGCGCGGGTCGCGGCCTCCGGCACGGTCTGCACGATGATGCGGCGGAAGCTCGGCAGCTGCCCGTCCCGGCCGCTCTTCCAAGCGTCGTTGCGGCGCAGGATGGCGCTCTCGCCGGGGCGGTAGCTCTCGACCATGTAGGCGCCGCCGGCGGCCGTGTTGGCCTTCATCCACTCCTGCGCCCAGGGGTCCTCGGCGGTGGCGTGCTGCTTTGCCAGCCTGCTGTTGATCATGATCGCATACGGCACGCACAGGTTGGCGACCGCCAGCCGGTCCGGCTTCGGCAGGCTGACCTCGATTATATGCGCGTCTACGATGCGGAACTGGTCGGCGCTGGTCAGCGAGCCCGTGGAAAGCTGCGGCGGCGCCAGCGACTTCGCCGACACCGCGCGGTCGAGCGACCACTTGATATCCTCCGCCGTCACCGGGGAGCCGTCGTGCCAGGTGGCGTCGGGGCGCAGCAGAATGAGGAATTTGAGGCCGTCGGGGCTCATCTCGTAGCCGCGCGCCAGCTCGCCGCGTATGGTCTTGGCGTCGAAGGTCCAGTTGCCGCCCAGGCGCTTGCGGCCAAAGCCGAACAGCCGGTCATACACGTTCATGCCGAGGCCGAACGACTCGCGGGTCGCGCCTAGCATGGTGGTGTCGAGCGTGTTGATGTTGCCGCCGGTCACGTAGCGCAGGGTCTCCGCCCGTGACTGGGCCGATGCCGGTTGCGGCCGGTCGGCGAGCAATGCAGCGCCCGTGGCTGCCTGCAAGGCCGCCCTACGACTAATCAGCATGAATAAGCCACCTGGTTGCTGGTTGAAGGTGGCGCTTCTTCCCGACCAGACGTTATGCCGCTTGCGCTCGCTGGCGCAATGCCCCGCCTCCCCATCGCCGGGGCAGCGCCGCGCATCATGTCCGGCGCCATGCCGGCGGTGCGACCGCGCCGGTTTGCCCGGTGATGCGGCCATACGCCTCCGGACGGCGATGCCTGTCGAAGGCGAAGATGGTGGTGCGCCCCAGCGTGCAGGTATCGAGGTCGCAGTCGGCGGTGATCAGCTCGTCGTCCCAGCTCGTCGCCTGGGCCATGATCTCGCCCTGCGGATTGACGATGATCGAGTGGCCGAACAGCTCGCAGCCGTCCTCGGTGCCGGCCTTGGCGGTGGCAACGGCGAAGCAGGCGTTCTGGTAGGCGCCGGCCTGGATCGACAGATGGCTGTGGAACACGCGCAAATGGGGCGCCTCGAACCCGGCGGCGCTCTGGTTCAGGCTCGGCGTGTTGTAGCCCAGCAGCACCAGCTCCGCCGATTGCAGGCCCAGCACCCGCCACGCCTCCGGCCAGCGGCGGTCGTTGCAGATCATCATGCCGGTGTTCACGCCCGGCAGGCCGCCGAGCGGCGCGCGGATGACGGGGAAGCCGAGGTTGCCGACCTCGAAGTAGCGTTTTTCCAGGTGCTGCACCCGCCGGGCCGGATCGAACTCGGCGTGGCCCGGCAGATGCACCTTGCGGTATTTCAGCATGATGTCGCCCTCGGGCCCGACCAGGATGGCAGTGTTGAACCGGCGGCGGCGGATGACGCCGGCATCGTCCGCCTCCTCGGCAAGCTCCGCATAACCCAGATGGAAGGCGATGCCGTGGCGCTTGGCGGCGGCGAACAGCGGAGCGGTCTCATTCGACGGCATCGAGGCCTCGAACCAGCGGTCGGCCTCGGCGGCGTCCTCGTGGTAGTGGCGCGGAAAAAACGTGGTCAGCGCCAGCTCCGGGAACACGACCAGCTGCACGCCGCGCTGGTGTGCCCGGTCCATCAGCCGCACCATCCGGTCCACCGCGACGCTGCGCGGCTCGGCTCTTTGGATGGGTCCGAGCTGGGCGGCCGCGACGGTCAGCACGCGCGGCATTACGCGCCCCGCCGGAGGAACACGCCGTCGCCGGGCCGGGCCAGGACCTCGGCGCCATCCCAGATCAGGCGGCCACGCAGCACCGTCGCCGCGACCCGGGCGCGCATGGCCCGGCCGTGGTAGGGTGACCACCGCAGCTCCGGCCGGTCCTGGATCGCGGCCTCGTCGAAGCTGAACGCGCCGGGCTGCAGCACCACGAGGTCAGCGTCCGACCCGACGCGGATCGCGCCCTTGCGCGGCCATAGGCCGTGGAACCGGGCGCTGCGCTCGGCGCAGTAGGTCGCCATCAAGGTCAGCGGCAGGTCGCGCTCGGCGAGCAGGGTGAACATCAGCGGCGCGAAGCTCTGCAGCCCGGTCAGCCCGGCGCCGCACGCGAAGATGTCGGGAAGGCCCTTGCGGTCGGCCGGCCAGGGGGCGTGGTCGGTTGAGATATAGGCGATCTTGTCGGCGAGCAGCGCCTGCCACATCCGCTCGATCTCCCCGGCGGTGCGGAACGGCGGGTTGCACTTGCCGCGCCCGCCCAGCCGCACGAGGTCGTCCTCCGTCATGCACAGGTATTGGATGCAGGCTTCGCCGGTAGCCCGGCCGCCCATGCCGTGGAACGCCTCGGCGATATCGAAGCCGCGGGCGAGCGAGGAATGCGCCATGTGGACATGCGCCCCAGCCTGGAGACCGATCTCGAAGATCTCCAGGTCCGCCATGGTCTCGGCCAGCGGCGGGCGGGTGCGGCAGTGCATGATGGCGTGGGTTTCCCCGGCCGCCTTGGCTTGCTCGGTAAGCTGTTCGACCAGCTCCTGGTCCTCGTTGTGCACGCTGACCAGCAATCCCGTGCGGGCGATCTCGGCGAAGGCGGCGGCCATGGTGGAGTGGTCGATTCGCGGGAAGCGGACCGGGTCGTATTCGTAGGTCGACAGCTTGAAGGCGCATACGCCCGCGGCGGCGAGCGCCGGGATTGCATCCACGCCGCCGTGCTTCCGGATGGTGCCATAGAGCGCCATGTCGACATGCGCGGTGCGCTCGACCCAGCCGATCTTGTCCGCCAGCACGGCCGCATTGGTGACGGCGTGCGGCACGTCGTAGGGCATGTCGACGCAGGTCGTGACCCCGCCGGCGGCGGCGCTGCGGGTCGCGCCCTCGATGCCGGGCCAGCCGATGGCGGAGGCGGTATGCATGTGGCCGTCGACCAGGCCGGGCAAGACGAAGTGGCCGCTGTAGTCGAGCGTTTGCGCGGCGGGCGGCGGCGGGCCTTGGCCGATGGCGGCGATGGTCTCGCCGCGGATTGCGACGTAGCCGTCGGCCACGATATCGGACGCGGTGACGACAGTGCCCATGACCACGCAATCGAAGCTGCTCATCCATGCTCCCCTGTTGCCGGACAGGATACGCAGCATCGGTCGGGGTGTGCCAGGGCGGTCGAGACGCAATGGATGGCCCTAACTTCTGGGCTGGCCGTTCATGCTAGAGAGTCGCGCGATCGGAGCGGCTTCAGTCCTGGCGGCGTAAGACGATCCAGGTCGTCATGTCCCAGGCATTTCTAATTCCTGCGAGCAGCAGCAAGCAGACGCCAACCGCCAGAAATACACAGGCTGCTTCCGTTGCGATGCCGAGTGCAATGCCCGCCACTGCCAGCACGAGATAGGCCACGGCAGGAACCATCGTATACCAGACCCGATCCTCAAGATCGATGGACTTCGCGATGCCTCCGCGGATCATTCGGCGCCATACCCGCCATGAGTAAACCACTCCGAGCAGCCCAATACTCACGAGCAGGAAGCCGGGCACGCTCCAGTTGGATACAGGAAGAACCCCGATCAGGCTCGCCGCCAGCACGACACTGAAGGCAACCACGGTGGGGGAAAGGAAAGTACGCAGTCCAACCTGCCGTTCGCTGGTGAATACACCGGTGCCGACCGACGCGGCAACGAACATAAGCCCGACCAGCGTCGCCGATGCCGTTCCGATCAGCGTGAAAAAGTCGTGCCAGGGTCCGAATACATAATGGGGCACTTGCATACCTAAACTTGGTTGTGACGCTCGGCCCGGCGCACATGGTGGCATACAGGAAGGCAGCGGAGTAGGCGTTGCGTGTTGTCTCGCTGGGAACGGCGTGCGACGACTCGACGCAGGAGCAGGGCATGCCGCGACCTGCTGGATACATGGAGCCGCAATGTCCCGTGTCATTCGCGTTGCCGGGGCGCAGATGGGTCCCAACCTCCGCGCCGACAGCCGCCGGGTCATCCTCGCCCGTATGGTCGCGCTGCTGGAAGCGGCGGCGGCGAAAGGCGCCACGCTCGTCGTCTTTCCCGAGCTGCCGTTCACCACGTTCTTTCCGCGATGGCTGCTCGAAGGCGCCGAGCTCGATGCCTACTACGAAACGGCGATGCCCAACCCGCAGGTGCAGCCCTTGTTCGACCGTGCGCGCGAGCTGCGGGTCGGCCTGCAGGTCGGCTATGCCGAGCGCACCGCCGAGGGCCAGCGGTTCAATGCCGCGATCCTGGTCACCACAGCGGGCGCAATCCTCGGCAAGTACCGCAAGGTCCATCTGCCCGGCTCCGTCGAGCCAAGGCCCGGCGACCCGTTCCAGCAGCTGGAAAAACGCTATTTTGATTATGGCGACCTCGGCCTGCCCGCCTTCCGCGCCGGGTCCGAGTGGGGCGGCGGCATAATCGGCATGCTGATCTGCAACGATCGGCGCTGGCCGGAGGCGTGGCGGGTGCTGGGGCTGCAGGGGGTGGAGCTGGTGTGCGTCGGCTACAACTCGGCCGCCTATGACCCCAACGGCGGTGCCGCGGAGCACGCGGCGCTGCGGACCTTCCATTCGAGGCTCGCGGTCCAGTCCAACGCCTACATGAACGCGACCTGGGCCGTCGCGGTCGCCAAGGCGGGGAACGAGGACGGGTCGGGCCTGATCGGCGGCTCCTGCATCGTGGACCCGAACGGGGTGGTGGGGGCCGAGGCGGCGAGCCTGGGGGACGAGGTCATCGTGGCCGATTGCGACCTGGACGCTTGTCGCCAAGGCAAGGAGAAGATGTTCAATTTCGCCGCCCATCGCCGCCCGGAGCACTACCGCCGGATCGTCGACCAGGTCGGCGTGGTCGAGCCGCAGTGGGCCGCGAAATGAACAATGATGCGAGGATGCCACGCCAGCGCATCCTGGTCATCAACCCAAACAGCTCCGCCGCCTGCACGGTGGGCATCCGGGACGCGCTTGCGCCGCTGATGACGGCGGAGGCGCCGCGCTTCGACATGGAGACCTTGCAGGACGGCCCGCTCGCCATCGCGACCTGGCGCGACTGGCACGCTGTTGCCGATCCGCTGCTGCGCCGGATCGAGGCGGAGGAGGCGGCTCACCCCGCATCCGCCTACGTCATCGCCTGCGCCTCCGATCCCGCGGTCGACCTGCTGCGGAGCGTGACCGCCCGGCCCGTCTTCGGCGCTCTGCGCGCAGGGATCGCGGCGGGCGTCGCCCGGGCGGACCGCTTCGGCCTGATCGCCTTCGTGGCGGCCAGCGTCCCTCGGCACCGCCGGGTGCTGCAGGCCATGGGGTTGGAGCACCGATGCGTCGCGAGCCTGCCGCTTGACCTTGCGATGGAGACGCTGACCCATCCCGACGCCTGCCGGCAACGGCTCGTTGCGGTCGCGCGGGAGCTGCGGGAGCGGGACGCGGAGGCACTGGTGCTGGGCTGTGCCGGAATGGCCGGGCACCGCCGTTTCCTTGAGGACGCAGCCGGCCTTCCAGTCATAGATCCGGTGCAGGCGGCGGCCGTACAGGCGCTGCTGGCTTGCATCTGACCGGCTTGTTGCTGCGACGGCAGTGCTCTAAGCCCTAATGCCTCAACCAGAGTATTCCCGCTCATGGGCTCATTGGCTGAAACGCGCGGCTGGCGGGCGTGACCTCGGTGCAATCACCAGCAGCCTGACCCAAATTACCTTGCAGATAATCGGTTTAAGGCAGAGTGGTCGTGCGATGAGGCGTTTGTATGATCCAGTGCTTCAAGGTGCGCGCGGCATGAGGCTCATACTGCTTCTCGTCTGCGTTGCAGCCGCGCCGGCGCAGGCGCTGGAGAGCGCTGCCGTCAGCAGTCCTCGCGCGGCGGTGACTCTGGTCACCGATACCGACCAGGCCGCCACTGGCCATTCGTTCAAGGCGGGGCTGCGGCTGCGCTTGGCACTGGGCTGGCACACTTACTGGCAAAACCCTGGCGACGCCGGCGTGGCGGCGGAACTGTCGTTCGACCCTGCAAACGGCACGGCAGCGGGTCCGATCGAATGGCCGGCGCCGGAGAAGGTCGCGGAGGGTCCGCTGATCACCTTCGCCTACGAAGGGGAGGTCCTGCTTCCGGTGTCGGTCACGCCGGGTGAGGGACCGACGGCGCTGCGGGCCCACGCGAGCTGGCTCGTTTGCAAGAACGTCTGCGTGCCGGAGGAGGGGGATTTCTCGCTCGACCTGCCGGTCGGCCAGCCGGCGCCGTCCGCCGAGGCGCCGCTGTTCGCCGCAGCGTCGGCCCGTACGCCGGTCGCTTCGCCCTATGCCGCGCACATCGCCCCCGATGGCACGCTGACGCTGGACGCCGACCGGCCGCTTACGGCGTCGGTGCGCCAGGCGCAGTTCTTCCCGCTCGGCCAGGGCATTGACTTGGCGGCGCCGCAGCGGCTGTCGGTCAGCGACGGAACCCTGCGGCTCAAGCTGCCGACAGCAGCCGCGTTCGACCCAAAAATCGAGCTGGGCGGCCTGCTCATACTGCGCGACGAGCGGGGCGGCCCGACCTACCTCAACGTCACGGCCGCGCCCGGCGCAGCCTCCGCCCCGTCAGTGACTGGGACGCTGCTGGAGATGCTGTTGTTCGCGCTGGCGGGCGGGCTGATCCTGAACCTGATGCCATGCGTGTTCCCGGTGCTGGCGATGAAGGCCATGTCGCTGGCGCGGATGTCGGGGCACGACCGTGGATCGGTGCGGGCGCACGTCGTCTCCTATACCGCCGGCGTCGTGCTGGCGTTCACGGCGCTTGGGAGCGGCCTGCTGCTGCTGCGGGCGGGCGGCCAGGCGGCAGGCTGGGGATTCCAGTTCCAGTCGCCGTTATTCGTGACCGTAATGGCGTGGCTGCTGTTCGGCATCGGCCTGAACCTGTCCGGCGTATTTGCCGTCGGCGGCGGCGTGGCTGGCGCCGGGCAATCGCTCGCGGGCCGCGGCGGGCACGCCGGCAGCTTCTTCACCGGCGCGCTTGCGGTGCTGGTGGCGACACCCTGCACGGCGCCCTTCATGGGAGCTGCGATCGCTGGGGCGCTGGTCGCGCCGGCCGGGGTAACGCTGCTGGTGTTTGCGACGATGGGCGTCGGCCTGGCGCTGCCCTATGCGCTGCTCGCCGTTGCACCCGGGCTGGCGCGCATGCTGCCGCGGCCCGGCGCCTGGATGGACCTGCTGAAGGAGCTGCTCGCATTCCCGATGTATGCGGCGGCCGTTTGGCTGGTGTGGGTGGTGAGCCAGGAGGCGGGCTCGGACGGCGTGCTCGCCGTCGTTGCCGGGCTGCTGCTGCTGGGGTTCGCCGGTTGGGCGCTCGGGCGTGCCCAGGCAGGCGTTGGGCTGGGCCGGCGGCTAGGGCTGGCGGCAGCCGTGGCCGGGTTGGTGGCGTCCAGCTTCCTGTTGCCGAATATCGTGCCGATACCAGCCACGGCACGGGCTGCGGCCGAAGGCAATGAGCCGTTCACCGCCGTCCGCCTGGCCGAGCTTCGTGCCCAGGGCCGCCCGGTTTTCGTCAATATGACAGCGGCCTGGTGCGTGTCCTGCTTGGTGAATGAGCGCGTGGCTTTGTCCGCGCAGGCCGTGCGGGAGGCGTTTGCGGCGCACGATGTCGTCTACCTGAAGGGCGATTGGACGCAGCAGGACCCGGCGATATCGGCCTTCCTGCGCGAGCATGGCCGGGATGGCGTACCGCTCTATGTCTTCTATGCGCCTGGCCAGGAGCCTAAGGTGCTGCCGCAGGTGTTGACCCCCGGCGTGGTGCTCGCGAGCCTAAGTGAGGCGAAGAGCTGACACGGGCTCGCCATGAAGTTGCGGGAGCAGACGGCTTCGTCGCGTATCGATGCGGTCGGGCGCGTTTTCTCTTGCGTTGATCCTATCGGACATGTAACGGTTTGTTAATCAGCAAGGGGTCATCTTGATTGACCACGACGGCACGGACGGACGTGTTCACGCCAAAACCGCAAAGCGGGACAATCTCCTCATGAGTCAATGGAGCGCCCTGTCAGGGCTGGTGCAGCGGCGCCGCGATGCGGACACCCTGAGGGTCGGCTGCAATAGGCTAGTGAGCGGTGCGGCGGTTCTTGCCGACGCGGCGAACACCAGGACAAAGGCGGGTCGGCAGAGGCATGGCGCCGTGGGTCTATTTGTCGCAATGATATGCGCAGCCGGCCATACGATGCTGCCCTTCGTCGGCAGCGCTTAGATGAACCGTTCAACTCAGCAGCGGGATCTTTGGGTTGGCGACCTCCAAGACGCCGCCGAAACCGATCGCCCGGATGCCTACCTCCTTGCGGACCGGCGCAGGCCGGGCCGGGCGCAGCGTGTCAGCCCCGAGTTGCTGTCCCTGCTGCGGGAACGCGACCTATCTGCAAAACTTCTTACCGTGCCGACTCCGATCGAGAGTGACGGGATTGAACACCTTAACTGGTTTCATTTTCTCCTTAGCTTCTGCATCACGCTGACAATGTCTGTTTCAGTCTGGGCCATCATCTTCATGAGTGGCATGCTGTTTTTCTAAGGATGTGGATCAAAGCAGCAGCACAGAAATGCTGAGCACCGAGCCGACGATATCCAGGATCGTCCGCCAGGACGACTATGCGACGGACGCTGCCGCCGGACCTGCCGAACACCGCCCGCGTATGGAGCCGATACCAACTCGCTTTGGGCATCATGCCGACAACGGGCGCCAGCCTGCGTTGGCCGAAGCCGGTGCGCCTGATTACAGCCCGCTGAACCAGTTGAAGCCGAGGTTTTCCCAGTATCCGCTGGGGTAGGTGTTGGTGACCTCGATTGCGGTAATCCATTTGGGATTTTTAAAGCCGAGCTTGGTTGAGGTGCGCAGGCGCAGCGGGTAGCCGAACGGGTCGGCGAGGGTTTCGCGGGCATACTGGGTGGCCAGCAGGGTCTGCGGGTGCAGCGCGGTTGCCATGTCGATGCTGCTCGGATAGTCGTCGGCGGTTTTGAACGCGACGTATTTGGCCCGCAGGTCGGCGCCGGCCCGTTCGAGAAAGGCGCGCATCGGCACGCCCGACCACTGGCCGATGTAGTCCCAGCTCTCGACGCAGACATGGCGCACTATGGTCTCGGCCTGGGGCAGCTGGGCGAGCCGCTGCCGGGTCCAGGGCCGCTTGTCCTCGACGAGCCCGGCCAGCTCGAGCCGCCAAGCGTCGCCGTCGACCGGCTTCACGTCTTCGATGTCGTAATAGGCGTTGAAGCGCGGCGGCTTCAGCACCATCGATTCCGGATAGGTCGGCGCCAGCTTGTTCGGGTCGAACAGTAGCGCCTGCACCCGGTCGTTGGAGCCCGACACGGTGCGGAGCGCCGACTGTACCGACGCGTTGTCCTCCACGTCGCAGCCGGTCAGCATGGCCCAGAGCGTGCTGGGCACCAGCAGCGACAGCGCGACGTGGACCACGAGGAAGCCGACGATGACGGCCATGCCGGTGAAGTGGAGCAGGCGGGCGGGCCTGGAAGCCGCCCAGCAGCCCCGTCAGTCCGGCGAACTGCACAGGCTTCCAGATCGCCAGGCCGGTCACGACCTGCGACACGCCGGCCAGGATCACGATGATGTAGAGCAGCTTCTGCACGGCGTTGTAGGTGGTCAGGTCCTGATGGGCCACCTTGAAGCGCAGGGTGTCGCGCACCGTCTGCACCAGGTCAGGCAGACGGATCGGCAGCAGCCGCTCGCGCAGGCGTCCGGTGACGATGCCATACACAAGGTAGGCGGCGCCGTTCAGCACGAGCAGCCACATGCCGGCGAAGTGCCACAGCAGGCTGGCCGCCGCCCAGCTTCCAAGCTTGACGTGCTTGGAGAAGTGCAGCGCGCTGAGGATGACGCTGTCGTTGTAGATGCCCCAGCCCGAGCCGATCATCACCAGCATGGCCGCCGCGTTGGTCCAGTGCATGATCCGCACCGGCACCGGATGCAGGCGTCGGGCCGGGAGCTGTCCCGTCAGATCTATCGGCTGCTCCCGTTGCACCCAGGCGGGAAGGCAATGCGGAACATCGGCCTGCCGCATCGTATGCCAATCACTCGCAGCGCCAGGGATAACGGGCGCAGAAACGGCTGCCGTAGTAGGGCTGGACATAGACCGGCGGATAGAACCGACGCTCGTAGTAGGGCGGCGCATAGTATTGCGGCGGAGGCGGCAAGGGGGCGTAGTTGCCAGGATAGCCCCGGCCCGGCGCGTAGTACTGCCCCGGCGGGTAACCCGGAGCGGGTGCGACATACTGCATGTTGCGCAGCACCGGCCGGTCGGCCTCGGCTTGCGGTCCGGACGCCGCGGCGCCAATGGATGGGTTCAGCGCGGCCGTGCAGCCGCCCAGCAGCACGAGCATGCGAAATATGGTCGTCATGTCAGGCATCCCTTTCACCGTTGATCATACAGGAAACCGCTAGGATTTGTAGGTGGCCCGGCAGACATGGCGTCGTCGCCGGCAAAAGCCTCGCTTCCATCCCGCATGCGACCTCCGCGTTTGCGAGGCGTCACCGATATGGGCGCCGAGCTTCGATGTCGATCCTGCCGCCGTTTACGATTTCTTAACGGCTCTCGTGATAGTTTGCGAAGATCGTGCTATGTAGCCGGCCATACCCCGAATTGGGGAAACACGCTTGCACCATCGGGGAAACATCCATGCGACCAAACCGCCGCAACCTGTTGCTAGCCGCCGCTGCGCTCTCGGCCGTGCTGTCGACCGGCGCAGCCCCGGTCCAAGCCCAGGCGCAAACGCCGATCAAGATTGGCCTGACCGGTCCGTTCACCGGCGGCTCGTCCAGCATGGGCGTCTCCATGCGGGACGGCGTAAAGCTGGCGATCGCCGAGATCAACAAGGCCGGCGGCGTGCTGGGCCGCCCGCTGGTCGCCGTCGAACGCGACGATGAGGCGCGCAACGAGGTCGGGGTGCAGATCGCGCAGGAGCTGATCAACAAGGAGCGCGTGGTCGCGACGTTCGGCTTCATCAACACCGGCGTCGCCCTCGCGTCGCAGCGCTTCTACTCTTACTGTGTCATGAATTCAGGTGTGAGCTGATCCTTTGGCAGCACGGGCAGCGGTCAAGTTTGCGGGCCATGCGCCGAGCTATGGTGATCCGCACGGTGGTGATCGAGTTTGCGACGTGTC
>JAABUM010000498.1_pt1 | contig 68475 bp, 67 predicted proteins | sample 5559161 | NCBI WGS metagenome assembly JAABUM01 (sample SAMN10711868, study PRJNA513369) | rock metagenome | isolation source: Antarctica rocks | place: Antarctica: Victoria Land, Siegfried Peak nord
CGGCGCGTATCTGGTAATTCTTCTAAAAATTGTATAATGCCCTTTTTCATACCCGTTTTAACAAACAACACCCCCGCTTGGTTTAAGAATGCAACAGCCCTGCTCTCGAGAGGGGTTAGGGGTGTGTTTGTACAATTGACAGGTTTTCACTTAACAAAATTATACCGATAAAAGAAGCATCCGCAATTAACCTAACATTAGCTTGGTTAGGTATAAATCCATGTCATCCTGATAAACAATTTCACAATTCCAGCCTTGCTTCTTAGCGTGTTTTTTCAGCGTTTCCTGATCAACGTACAGCCAGTTAAACCAGTTGCCTTTCTGGTTTTTGTATTGATATTGATAACTGATTTCGCCGTAATAGTTGTTCTTTGGCAGCGGCACATCTTCGTATAAATAACTGATGTCGGAAGAATCAAAGATCAGTTGTCCGCCCGGCAACAGCAAAGTTTTGGCATGTTGTAAAAAATGGTCTAATCCAGTTAAGTTTTGCGTTAAACCGATGCCGTTCATCAGCAAAATCAGCGTATCAAATTTTTCGGTTTTGTATTGAAAAACATCCTGCTGCACTACTGTTTTTATGCCTCTTTTTTGCATCACCGCGGCTGCGCCGGGCGATGTTTCCAACGCGGTAACATCAAAATCATGCCGTTGTAAAACTAAAGCATGGCTTCCGGCACCGGCACCAATATCCAGGACTTTTCCCCGGCATAATTCTAAAGCCAGCAATTCTGCTTCGGGCATGTCAGCTTCTCCCCGAAAAAAAACTGCTGTCGGCATTTCTTCCGGCCCGCCGTAATTATTGTTGAGCCATAGTTTTTCTTTGGGTTGATGATCGTAAAAATCCTGTAAAGCTTGGCCGTAGATGTCCATCGGGGCAAAATTAGGAATAAAAGCGTCGCCTGAATCGTTTTCAAAGCCTCACCCCGGCCCTCTCCAAAGGAGAGGGAGTTAGCTACCCTGGTTCTCAAGTCCCTCTCCCCTGGAGAGGGATTTAGGGTGAGGCTTAGTAACGATTGGGGTGAGGCTTTGAAAACGATTTAGAAAGGCTTAAATTTCTGGTTTTAGGTTGATTTCCCTATCTTTCAGCCAAATCTTTCAGCAATGGCAACAGAAGTTAAGTGTCCGGGTTGTGGTCATGCTTTCCCAATCGAGGAAGTGATGGCCGAGGAATATAAAAAGGAGCTGAAAAACGAAATGATTTCCTACAAAAGGAAAAAAGACGAGGAAGCACAAAAGCGGGAAGAGGAAAATCAACGGAAATTAGAAGAATTGGCTAAGCAATCGCGACAGCAAACACAGCTTTTTGAAGAACGTTTGGCAGCCGAAAAAAAGCAACTGCAACAGCAATTGGAGCAAAACCTGCGGAAATCTATTGCATCGGATTTTGAACATAAACTGATTTTACTTGAAAATTCCAATAAAGAATCGGAAGAAAAACTGAAACTTTCCCGCCAAAAAGAAATGGAGTTTTTGCAGCGAGAGCAGCAGCTCAAAAACAAAGAAGCCGAAATGGAACTTGCTTTGCAGCGCAAGTTGCAGGAACAGCGCGGCGAACTGACGGATCAGATCCGCAAGCAGGAATCCGAAAAAAACAGCGTTAAGGAAACCGAACATCAGTTGCGCGTAAAAGAACTGGAAAAACAGTTGGACGACCAGAAAAAACTGGCCGAAGAAATGAAACGCAAAGCCGAGCAGGGCAGCATGCAGTTGCAGGGCGAAGTGCAGGAGCTGATTTTGGAGGAATTGCTGCGGCAGAGTTTTCCGTTCGATGTGATTTCTGAAGTGGGCAAAGGTATCCGCGGCGCGGATTGTGTGCAAACGGTGCGCAACCAGTTTGGGCAGGAATGCGGCCGGATTATTTATGAAAGCAAGCGGACCAAGGATTTTGGCGGCGACTGGATTGAAAAACTAAAAAAAGACATGCGCAGCCAGGGAGTGGACGTGGCCGTAATCGTATCGCAATGCTACCCGAAAGGCATGGATTGTTTTGGCGAAAAAGACGGCGTTTGGATCTGTTCTTTTGAAGAAGCAAAAGCCGTTGCCAGCGTGCTGCGGGACGGTGTGATCCGGCTTTCCAACGTCATGAAATCACAGGAAAACCGCGGTGATAAAATGCACTTGCTGTATAACTATTTAACGGGTGTTGAATTTTCTGAACAATGGAAAGCCATTCAGGAAGGTTATTTGAGTATGCGGCAGTCGATCATACAAGAACGGGTTGCAATGGAAAGGTTGTGGAAAGTGCGCGAAAAGCAATTGGACAAAGTGCTTGAAAACGCGACACATATCCGTGGTTCAATTCAAGGTATTGCCGGTAAAGATGCAATTAAATTGAGCCTGACGGGTGAAGAGGACAATTTGCTGATGGAGTAATGCTTCTTTTATCACCTAAAAATTGGAATTGGTTTTTTAGGTTTGCATTGAAAACGTAAAAAACCTATTCCTGTTGAATCAAAACCATGCAACAATTTCCACCCATCATTCTCGCTTCCAAATCGCCGCGTCGGCAGGAATTGCTTCGGTTGATGAATTTTAACTTCCGAATAGTTTTAAAAGAAGTGGACGAATCCTATCCCGAAAACTTGAAACCGGAAGAAATTGCTGTTTTTATCGCCCAAAAAAAGGCAATGGCTTTTGATGAAATTACAGATGGTGAAATTGTAATTACAGCCGATACCATTGTTTCGGTAGAAAACCAGATTTTGGGTAAACCCGAAACGCCGGAACATGCGGTTGCCATGCTCCAACTGCTTTCCGGCCGGAAACACCAGGTCATAACGGGTGTAAGTTTGCTGTACAAACATCGGCAGAACACTTTTTTTGATGTTTCGGAAGTGCTTTTTCGTCCGTTAAAAGAGGAGGAAATCCGGTATTATGTAGAGAATTTCAGCCCGATGGATAAAGCCGGGGCTTATGGCATCCAGGAGTGGATTGGTTTGGTTGGCATCCAGCGCATTGATGGTTCGTACACCAATGTTGTTGGTTTGCCAACGGAGAAATTGTATCAGCAACTTTTAGCTATCAGCAAGTAGCTGTCAGCGATCTGAAATGAGCGATCAGAACAGGAGCTGAAAGCTGAATGCTATTCCTCCATTATTTCTGCCAAAACACCTTCTTTTAAAGAATAAGTAGTCATGCTAAGCTTTTGAATTTTAAGTTTTTGCAGCACAAATTGCGTAACCAAAGAAGCTACCACAATCATATCAACCCGCAGCGGAATAATGCCTTTTCTATGCGATCTTTGTTCATGGTTGGAATGCTGCAACCATTCTACAATTTGGTTGAAATCGTTCAATTGAAAATGATAAGTAGTGATTTTTTTAATATCAAAAGGTTTTCCTTGTTCAAGCTCGGTCATTTCCGCATAAGTTTCAAAAGCGCCAGACGAACCGATCAATTGTTTCACATCCCAATTTTTTGGTGCTAAAAACAGCATCTGCAATTGTTCCTGCAAATAGTCGTTCAATTGGTTGATCGCTTCCTCCGTCATTGGATCAACCTGGTGAAAAAGCTGCATCAACCGTTGCACGCCAATTTCAAAACTTTGTTTCCAGTAAATTTCCTGTTCGTCGCATAAAATAAATTCCACGCTGCCGCCGCCAATATCTAAGATCAAAGCTTTTTCTGCGGATAAAATCCCTGAACTTTTCACGCCTTTGTAAATTAATCCGGCTTCTTCCAAACCGCCGATAACTTCAATCTTGATGCCAGTACGTTTTTTTACTTCGCGGATAAAACCCATCCCGTTTTTGGTGCTTCGCACAGCCGAAGTAGCCACTGCACGAACTTCTGATGCTTCTTTTGCCCGTATTTTTTCGGCAAAGATTTCCATTGTTTTTACGCCGCGTTCAAAAGCTTCGGCTTTGATCAAACCGTCTTTCATGCCGCCTTCGCCCAATTTTACGGCTTCTGTTACATGCAGGATTTCTTTAAAACCCTTCTCCGTTTTTTCTGCAATCAGCAAATGAAAAGTATTGGTGCCAAGGTCCATCACGGCCACGCGTTTGTTCATCGTCCTAAAATATGAAACCGCTTTGGGTTTTTGAAAAAAGATAGGTAAAAGAAGCATAAAAACAGTAAAGAATTATTTGCGTTGCAAAACAAAAATCATTGATCAATGTAATATCCAGCATTTTACAGGTGATAATAAAAATTAAAAATACAGATGAAGTTGAAAGTATATGCAAAATATTTAGCGCTCGCGGCGTTTGCTTTTCCGGCAACTGCTGCCGATGCACAAAAAGGATTGGTGCCTGCGCAAACTTTTACGGCAACCGTGAACACCAACTATCCGCAGCATGTGGATTTTAAAGAAAGCATGGTGGGCAGTATCAAAGTTCCGGCAGGTTTTAAAGTGGCTGTTGCGGCAACTGGTTTAGGAAAACCCAGGATGATGGCGGTGCGGGAAGATGGTTCGATGTATGTAACGCGCCGCGATGTAGGCGATGTGCTTCTTTTATCAGATAAAAATGGCGATGGAAGATTTGATGACCTAAAAACAGTGTGGGCGAAATTCCCGGATGTGCATGGCATTACTATCCACGACGGCTTTTTGTATTTGGCATCCAGCAAAGAACTGAAAAGAGCAAAAATCCAGGTGGATGGAACCTTGCAGGATACCACGACTTTGTTTAAAGATATGCCGGACGGTAGCCAGCACGACAACCGTATGTTGGCTTTTGGCCCGGACGGAATGCTGTACATTTCGGTTGGAAGTGATTGCAATGATTGCGGGGAAACCAATCCCGAACATGCCACGCTTTTACAAGTAAAGCCAGACGGCAGCAGCCGCAGGGTTTTTGCCCGTGGCTTGCGCAATACGATTGGTTTTGATTGGCAACCGGTAACCAAAGAAATTTGGGGCTGCGACAACGGGACAGATTGGCGCGGAGATGAAATTCCGCCGGAAGAATTGAATAAAATAACAGACGGGGGCGATTATGGCTGGCCGCTGGTTTTTGGAAAACAACAAGTTGACCCATCGCGCGAAGATCCTATAGGGACCACAAAAGAAGCTTATGCCAAAACAACTGTTCCGGCGGTGCTGACTTTTCCGGCGCATAGTGCACCGATTGACTTTAAGTTTATCGGCAATGCAAAAGGTTTTCCGCAGCAGTACAAAGAAGATGCTTTGGTTTGCTGGCACGGCAGTTGGAACCGCAAAAAACCGGAAGGTTATAAGGTACAACGAATTCATTTTGTAAACGGCCAGCCGGTTTCTGTGGATGATTTTTTTACCGGCTTTCTCAATAATCAAACTAATACACGTTTTGGCCGTCCTGCCGGTTTGGCTTTTTCCAATAAAGGTGATTTGTACATTTCTGATGATGAGAATGGTGTTATCTATCGTGTTTACGCCAGCCGTTAATTTTCCAGTTTTAAATTAAACTTTGATGAGATCAATATCTAAAATTATTATAGCTGCAACAATGTTTTTGGCTTCTTTTGCTGTTGCCCAAACACCAAGGATCAGTTTTAAAGTTCCAAACTTGTATCCCGAAGGTGCTTCTTTTAACGCACAAAGAAATGTGTTTTACGTTAGTTCTGTAAAAATGGGAACGATTGGAACCGTAGATCAAAGCGGTAATTATAAAGTTTTTTATCAGGACAAATCTTTGAAATCAAGCTACGGAATGAAAGTGGATGTTAAAAACAACCGTTTGTGGGTTTGTATCAGCGATGCCAATTACAGTGATTATTCTGACCCTTCCACTTTCAAAAAAATGGCGAGGGTGATTAGTTTAGATTTAAATTCTGGTAAAAAAGTTCAGGATATTGATCTGTCGAACTTGTTTCCCGGAAAGCATTTTGCAAACGACCTGGCTTTTGATCCGCAGGGAAATATTTATGTGACAGATAGTTTTTCGCCTGTGATTTATAAAATTGATGCCAAAGGCAAAGCTATCGTTTTTGCAGAAAGCGAACTGTTTAAAGGAGAAGATGTGGGTTTAAACGGCATTGCTTTTCATCCGCAAGGTTTTTTGTTGGTTGCTGATGCGCGTGCCGGTGCTTTGTATAAAGTTGATGTGCGAGATCCGAAGAAAATTACCAAAGTGATGGTCAACCAGTTTTTTCCTGGTGCAGATGGTTTGCTGTTGGATGACCAACAGAATTTGATCTTGGTACAAAATCAGACGAATAGTATTTTTAAGCTTTCCAGTATGGATAGCTGGCAAAATGCCCAAGTTGTTGCTGCAACCAGTGCAACAGACCGTTTTGCTTATCCAACTGCAATTGTGCAAGCCAGCGGAAAGTTATATGCGTTAAACGCTAAACTGAATGAACTGGCTGATCCAACAAAACCAAAATCAAAAGAGTTTTCTTTGCAATTGGCGGAGTTTAAGCTGGTTAAGTAAAATGCTGTTTTTATCGATATAAAATTGGAGTAAATATGAAAATTGCAGGTAGGTGCCCAGACGCGTGAGGCCTGGACGGGTGCGCGGAGCGATCCAGCCGTTCTTGATTTCGTTGGTTCTTTTTCATCAAGGAAAAAGAACGTTAAATGAAATTAGTAAATACTGTTTTTATCCTCCTAAAATCAGCATCACTCCTTGTAAAAAAACCATTTAGCCAGTTCTTTATAATTTACTTTTTTGCCATACATCAGCACGCCAACGCGGTAAATACGTGATGCAACCCAGGTAGTAAACAGAAAACCCAGAACCATCATCAGCATAGATAAAGCCAATTGCCAGTCGGGAACGCCAAACGGAACGCGCACCATCATGGCTATTGGTGCAGTAAACGGGATCACGGAAAGCCAGAATGCCAGTGTACTGTCCGGATTGTTGACCAAATAAGCGAACGATAAAATATAAGTAAATAAAAGCGGAAGCGTGATCGGGAACATAAACTGCTGCGTTTCCGTTTCGCTGTCAACCGCCGAGCCAACTGCCGCAAACAAAGCGCTGTAAAGCAAATATCCCGACAGGAAATAAAAGATAAAACAGCTTAAAATATAAACATAGTTAACACCTTCCAGGCTTTTCAGGAAATTCATGACCGGGTTGCTAACTGGCATTTGGGACTGTTGCATGCTGTTTTTAGCACCCTTTATTTGTGTTTGATTACTGCTTTGTTCGGTAGCAACCTCGTTTTTGGTGAAGACTTTTCCGGCAATATTGGTAACGATTGTAGATAGCACGATCCACAGTAAAAACTGTGTCAATCCAACTAAACCAACGCCTAAGATCTTACCTAACATCAACTGAAAAGGTTTTACGGAAGAAACAATAACTTCGATTATCCGGTTGGTTTTCTCCTCGATCACGCCGCGCATCACTTGAGAACCGTAAATAAAAAGCGAAATATAAATTAAAATGGCAGAAGCAACGCCGATGCCATAAGCTGAAGCCAGATTGCTGTCCTTTTCGCCGTTATCTGTCAATTGTTTGGTTTCTGCGGAGATATTGGTTTTTAACCCGCTTAACTTCATCACATCAATGCCAGCCGCCGCCATGTTATTACCGGTTGCAATGGTGTTCAGTTGCGTTTCTACTTCGTTTACCAGTGCAAAATTTGGTTTTTTTCCGGAAAATATCTGAACACTATTTTTATCGGTGAAATTCTTGCTGATAAAAAGGATAAACAAATCATCGTTCTTCTTGGCCGACTTTTTAGCTTCCGGCAAAGATTGTTTTAATACGCTAAAATGAACGTTTTTATGATCTTTCAGTTTCCCGGCAAATATGCCGCTTTCGTCGATCACTTTAACTTCGCGCACTTTGTTCAGGCTGTCGCTGTTTTTGGCAATAAGAAATATTATGCCATACATGGCTAAAATCAATCCCGGAACGAGGAAAGTCATTAGGATAAAAGATTTCTTTTTTACCCGGGCCAGATATTCACGCTGAATAATAAGTAGGGTTTTTTTCATGATTTTAACGGATTTGGTTTACTTTCTCAATAAAAATTTCGTTCATCGTTGGGATGATTTCTTCCAGTTTTTGGATGCTGACTTTTTGGATCAGGTACAGCAATACTTCGTTTACCGTATAATTTTCTTTGAGTTTGATCTGCATTAAATCATTTTCCAAACCTGGAATATGTTGCAGCAATTCAAAGGGTTCTGCTCCGTTCAAAGCTAATTTCCCGGAATATTCTACCTTGTACGTATTGTTGCGGTACGAATTGCGGATGGTTTTTACCGGCCCGTCCAGGATTTTATGCGAACGGTCAATCAAAGCAATGGCATCGCACAATTCCTCTACCGATTCCATGCGGTGGGTAGAGAAAATAATAGTGGCGCCTTTGCGGTTCAGTTCCAGGATTTCATCTTTGATCACTTCCGCATTTACCGGGTCAAATCCGCTAAAAGGTTCATCCAAAATAATCAGTTCCGGGTTGTGCAAAACGGTGCTTACAAACTGCACTTTCTGCTGCATCCCTTTGGAGAGTTCTTCAATTTTTTTGCCCCACCAATCGCTCATGTCCAGCTTTTCAAACCAGGCTTTAATGCGCCGTTCGGCATCCGCTTTTTCCAAACCTTTTAACCGCGCCAAGTAAACCAATTGCTCGCCGATCTCCATTTTTTTATACAAACCGCGTTCTTCCGGCAAGTAACCAATACGTTCAATGTGCGACTGGTTGAGTTTTTCTCCGTTGAAATAAACCTCGCCCGAATCTGGTGCCGTAATCTGGTTGATGATGCGGATGAGAGAAGTTTTTCCGGCGCCGTTTGGCCCAAGCAAACCAAAAATTTTTCCTTTTTCAACCTCCAAACTTACATCATCCAACGCCCGGTGCCCGGCGTATTGTTTTACAATGTTGCGGATACTCAGCATAATGCTTCTTTTATCGGTGTTTTTTTGGGGTTAGAGCAGGAAGGTAGGAAAATGTTACAGAAACGTAATTATTAAATAACTAAAAGAAATAAATTTTTGGGGTTGAAATAAATTAGGGTGGATAATAAGATTTAAATACTAAGTTTAAAGAGCAGAAGTGAGAATTATGATTAAAGGGAAAAATACCTTTTAAGGAGGTAGGGCATTGATTTGCACCTGATAAAAACAATTTTTCATAGCTATGGCAGGGTATTCAAAATTGCTTCAAATACTTAAATCATTCGGAAATACACTACTAAAAGTAGTCCGGATAATTGCTGTTGTCGGTATCAGTAGTCTCCTGGTTATTCTTAGCCTGATGTGGTTGGATCACAACAGAGATACGATGCTTCCTACGCCGACTGGCTCTTTCGCTGTCGGTCGCACTACGTATTTTTGGAGTGATGCTAAACAACCGGAACTAATGGCACCAAAACTGAACACTAAAAGGGAGATATTTACCTGGATTTGGTATCCGGCAGCTTCTCAGAAACTATCTCAACCGGTTGAATATTTACCCGCTTCATGGCGATTGGCACTTGAACGCCAAGTTGGTGTACTGTTAACGCAACTTCTAACACGAGATTTATCGAGGGTGCAAGTGCATAGTATTCGTAATGCAGAATTATCATCTCAACAACATTCGTATCCCGTAGTATTTATGCGGGCCGGACTTGCTGCTCAAACCACTGACTATACTTCTCTTGCCGAAGACCTTGCCAGTCATGGTTATATAGTTGTTGGTTTCGATGCACCTTATCGAACTACTGTCGTCGTTTTACCGGATAGAAGGGTAATAGCGAGGGCACCACAAAACAATGCTGACCTTGTTGACGGACTGGAGCAGGAGCGTTTAGCCAACAAACTTGTTCAGGCTTGGACAAGCGACATGAGCTTTGCCCTTGATCATTTGGAACGTCTTAATACGTCTGATACTTCTGGTAAATTTTTAGGAAGGTTGGATTTACAGCGGATTGGTGTATTTGGTCATTCCTTAGGTGGTGCTACAGCTTTGCAGTTTTGCCATGATGATTCCCGGTGTAAAGCAGGTATTGACGTGGATGGAGCACCTCTTGGAAATGTGGTTAATGAAGGGATTAAGCAACCGTTTATGTTTTTAATGAGCGATCACAGTAGGGAACCCGCTGCTGAGACCCGCCCGGTACTGGCAAATATCCGCTCCATTTATGATCGGCTTCCTCCTGATGACCGGATGCAAGGTACGATCAAAGGCGCAAATCATTTTATGTTCAGCGATCATGGAGCAATGTTAATGAGTCCGCTCATGATGCACGTATTCCGTTTTTTAGGAATTTTACAGATTGATGGCCGCCGACAGATTGCTTTGACATCTCATTCCGTTCATACTTTTTTTGACGTGTATTTAAAAGGGGCACCTGTTTCTGAGCTTAAAAACGAATTAAAGGATCATGAGATCGAGTACATTCGTTAGGTACTCCTAATACTGACTGTGATATAAACTTACATCATCCAACGCCCGGTGCCCGGCGTATTGTTTCACAATGTTGCGGATACTCAGCATAATGCTTCTTTTATCGGTGTTTTTTTTGGGTTAGAGGACGAAATAAGTATTGGAAATCTGGAAATACTAGATTTAAGCAGTTTTTTATATTCATATTTTCATGATGATGAACGTTAAAATATTCTTTTGTTAGGATTTTCAATCCCCGTCCTTTGAGCTTTGGATTTCCGATCCCATTTAATGGAATTTTCCTCCCCTAAAAAAAGCATTGCCTTCTGTCAAACCATTTGCCGCCAATACTTCTTTTATCAATAGAAAATTGATGCCAGGTTGCAAAATTCATGCAGTTGCAGGTAGAGCAACTTCATGATTGAAGATATGTACTTCCATCCTTTAAGCTTGGATTTTCAGGATTGTAAATAGTACAAATCCTAACCAACTGGATAACTCAAATTTATTCTTTGGTACTTAATCTTTACTGTTTTTTTCTGATAAATAAGTTAAAAAGTGCTTATTGATAACAGCAGCCTCCTTCGATTTTAAAGTAAGTTGGTTTTTAAATTGAGAAAAATCTTCCTCAACATAAAATCAAATTGGGTAATTACTACGCTGCTTATCAACTTATTTGTGGTTTAAAACTTTGTGCTCATGCGTGATTCCATTTTGGAACAGGCATTGTAAAAGTAAAAGTATAACATACTTATACTTTTACAATCATGAAAAAAATTATCTTGATGGCAATCATTTTCCCCCAAACTGGTTTAATGATATACCATCATATTAAAGATGTTCTTTTTTGCTTTGTAGAGTTTAAACTTACAAGAGGGTTACATAGAAATGTGGTTTTAATTGGAAATTATGCTATTAGATTCCCAAGGACTTTTTTGGGATTGACATCTAATATAAACGAGGTGGTTAGGTGGAAATATGATCTTAAAAGAAGGCATTTACGATGTCCGGTTTTATATGGTTCATCAATTGTTGTAGTGATGAAAAGATGCATACCGTGTCCAGATCAAGTCTTTGAAAATCTACCGGAAGATTTTAAAATGATCAATGATTACACCAAGTACAATTTTGGAATGCTCAAGGAAGAAACAAACGGCGGATATGAAAAGGTGGTTTGTTTAGATTATGGAAATAACTTAGTGTTTAGTACTATTCTATTTGAAAACTGCTCCTAAAGAAGTATGGAAAATATCGTAAGTGATTTTAGAGGAAATCCCTTTCGTTGGACGGGATTTACAATTCGATCCTTTGGGCTTTGGATTTCCAATCCAACTTTAGATTAATTGATTTACTTAAGCAAATATAGCACCGGTTAATTTATACTGTCGACCCTTTCGATTTCAGGGTGAAAAAAGAGTGCGTTCAAGCTGGTTTTCCATACTAATTTTATGTACGGCCAGCGGTCTGTTTTGCGGTTGATCATAATCCGGAACGGCATAATAAACATACGGTGAGTCCAGGTAACCCAAAATTGCAACTTGCCATCATGCATCCTTTTGGTAAAAAGTTCATTGCGCAAGCCATAATTATATTTCCAGATAGAAGAACGCGGATCTTGTAATACGCTGCTTTGGTGGTTGTTTGGTGTTTCATGGATCACGCCACTGTTTTTTACCAGAAACCCGGGCATTCCGCTGCCAATAATCCGTTTGGAATATTCTGCATCATCGCACCAAATAAAAAAGTCTTTAATAGGCAAGCCCACCTTTTCTACCGCTTTTGCAGATAGGAGCATGGACACAAAAGTGCCCCATTGGATAAATGGCATACTGGTTTTATTGGTGAAGGAAAAATTAGCTATCTTTTTTTTATCTTCCAGCAGATAGGTCCGGTTTAATTCGTGCAGGTTACCGTCGGTCCAAAATACAGAGCTGGACAAAAAGCCTACGTTTTCCTGGTTGCCACCCAGTTTGTTTAGTCCGAACAGCAGTTGTTCCAGGGCATCGTTTTGTGTAATGGTATCATCATCCATCAGCCAGATCCAATCTGCACCGTGGCCATAAGCCATTTTCACACCATAAGAAAAACCTCCTGCACCACCACTGTTTTCCTGTGTATAAGTGATGACATTTTGTTCTGACAACCATTCCTTTGTATCATCAGTAGAGCCATTATTGATAACAATGATATGATCGGGCTTCCTTGTTTGTTCATGTACTGCCCTAAGGCATTTTTTTAGTAATTCTAAGCGATTATAAGTAACAATAACAGCAATAACTTTCATAGTTAATTTGGTGGATAGTCAGATATTAATTTCGTATTTTTTAAAATACTGTTTATAGTAATAATACTATTTATATAATATTTATGATAAAAAATTATACGGATGCAACTATACTATTGTTTAAAATCAAGCAGCTTTTATTTGCACTTAAAAAGGCAAAGTATCGGATATTGATGTAATGGTACAGAACCCTTCTGTTCAGGGAGGAATAGCTTAAATTTTTCTTTTTAAAAACCTTGAAATCAGCTTTTAAATTTATAACATAAATTCAAATCCTAATATTCGTAATTATCCTGCTTTTGGATTTCATGTTGATTTAAAAAATATGTTTTATTTAATTAATTATGGTTAATGAAACATTAATGCAAGAATCAGGTAAGTTGTTTTATAATATTTTTTAATATACAAAAAACCAAATACTTATTTTTTTGGTATATAAACAGAGTATCCGATCCTTCAGTTGCTGTCTTCATAGCCGCATAATTTAAAAACTACAGGACAATTAATAATTGACTATACCACTTTGTAATCTTAAAAAATAAAAACAAAATGCTAAGGCTTTGAATCCCAAGTAAAACAAGTAACAACAAAATATTAAATTTTTAATACAACTACCATATGGAAAAGGCGTACCTAATTATGGCGCATAAAGATCCTAAACAACTTCATCGGCTTGTTTCAAGACTAAATGATGGAACTTCAGAATTTTTTATACATATTGATCAAAAAGCAGACTTTTCTCAATTTCAAACTGTAAAGGAGTTTGGAACTATTGTGCATTTTACCGAACGGTTTGATGCAACCTGGGGTGGTTATGGGCTTATAAAACCTTATTTAAGTGCGATGAAGGCAGTAAAGGATTCGCCGAAAGAATTTGACCGGATACTTTTGCTTAGCGGCCAGGATTATCCGATCAAAAGCAATGCGTATATCAATGATTTTTTTAAAAACGCCCCGTATTCTAATTTTATTGATTATTTCCCAATCCCCAATTATCAAAAATGGCCCGGCGGAGACCGGGGCGGTTGGTACAGGGTCGATAAATACTACTTTGGAAACAAATGGTACGAATTGCTCTGCTCCAAATCCTTAAATCTGCTGGCCACTTTTATTCCTTTTCTTGGAAGAAAAATACCCAATGGCATGAAACCTTACACCGGCCAAACCTGGTGGAACCTGGATAGGTATGCGCTGGATTATATTTTAGATTATGTAGCCCGGCATCCGGAGTACATGGCTTTTCATAAACACACTTTTGTAGCCGATGAATTATTTGTGCAAATGATAATTGCAAACAGCAAAGATGAAAAACTGCTTCAAAGCATTGGCAATAGCGAAAAACGGTTTACCATTTGGCCAAAGTCAAATAGCGCACATCCAAAAATACTGGATAAAAGCGATTTGGATGCGATCATGGCATCTGATGATTTGTTTGCCCGAAAATTTGACGAAAACGTAGATACAGAAATTATGGATTTGATTGATCAGGAAATTTTGTTCCCGGTTGATCAAAATCGATTTGTTCCGGCTACTTCATAAATTATCCTGATTTTGATCATGCTTCTTTTATCGTATAAAAATTGGTTTCTGTTGTAAGATAATTATATCAAACCAACTGTTGCCCCATTTTTGTACGATAAAAGAAGCATACAAATATTAATGTTTTCTGCTTGTCCGGGTTTTGGAAATCCGTAGCAATCATTCCCCAAAAAAACCCCGGAACGGGTAATTCTATTCCTGGTTTTAAAGTGTTTTGAAGGATAAGAGCTATTTTCAAGCACAATTTAACTTTGGAACAGGCATTGCAAAAGCACAAGTATATCACACATACTTAAAAATTTGCAATCATGAAAAAAATTATCCTTTTCGCAGCTTTGGGTTTAACTTTGGCTGGTTCGCTTACTTCCTGCTCCAGCACACGTTTTGCGCGCACTTCGCACATGAAATTTACCAACTAAAAGAAGCATCAGCAAAAATAATAAAGTTATAAAAGTGCAATCAATCCCGTCCATCCGGTCTGGTGGCTGGCACCTAAACCTTTACCATTATCGCCGTGAAAATACTCGTGGAAAAGGATGTAATCTTTAAAATGAGGATCCTGGTTGAACTTTTCATATCCGCCAAATACCGGCCGTTCGCCTTTTTCGTTCCGCAGAAAAATATTTTTAAGGCGTTTGCTTAAAGACACTGCAATTTCTGCAAGCGGGAAATATTTGCCCGAGCCGGTTGGATATTCTACCTTGAATTCATCGGTATAATATTCCTGAAAAATTAGTAGCGATTGAACCAGCAGGTAATTCACCGGTATCCAGATCGGGCCGCGCCAATTGCTGTTGCCGCCAAACATGCCGGTATCGCTTTCGGCTGGATTGTAGCGGACTTCGTAATCAGCACCATTTAAAAAATAATGGTAGGGGTTCGCTTCATATTCTTTGGAAATGGAGCGGATACCAAAATCGGACAAAAATTCTTTGGTGTCCAGCAGACGGCGCAGCAAAAGCTTCATCCGGTGGCCACGCAGCAGGGAAAACAAATGCTGCTCGGTGCCTTTGGTATCTTTCCAATAGCTTACCAATTTCACCAAGTCCGGCCGCTGTACCATAAACCAGTCCAGTTTTTCTTTCAAACCGGGCAGCTTGTTCCATTTGTTTTCGTCAAATACAATCACGGCAAACATCGGTATCAAGCCCACCAGCGTCCGCAGACGCAAACGGTCGCTTTCACCATCAGGTTTCCGGAGCAGGTCATAATAAAAACCATCCTGATCATCCCACAAACCCAAAGAATCTTCGCCCATCAAAGCAATAGAGCCGGCTATGTACAGAAAATGCTCGGCAAATTTGATCGCCATGTGTTCGTAAACAGGATTGTACATGGCAAGTTCCACGCTGATCTGCATCATGTTCAGCGCATACATCGCCATCCAACTGGAGCCATCGGCCTGTTCCAAAAACCCGCCGCCGGGCACGGGCGCACTCCGGTTGAAAACGCCGATGTTATCCAAACCTAAAAAACCACCTTCAAAAACATTGTTGCCTTCGCTGTCTTTCTGGTTCACCCACCAGGTGAAATTGAGCAACAGCTTCTGAAAAATACCCTCTAAAAACAGTACGTCTTCTTTGCCTTTCACCTGCTTGTCCAGTTGGTACAACTGCCAGGCGGCAAGCGCATGGACCGGCGGATTGACATCCCCAAAGTCCCATTCGTAGGCAGGTAGTTGACCGTTTGGATGAATGTAACTGGCACTCACTAAAATATTAAGCTGTCTTTTGGCAAAATCAGGATCGATTTTGGCAAAAGTGAGGCAATGAAAAGCCAGGTCCCAGGAAGCAAACCACGGATATTCCCATTTATCCGGCATGGATAAAATCTGATCGGCGATAAAATGTTTCCAATTGTGGTTGCGGCCTTTAAAGCGGCTTTTTGGCGGCGGAACCTGGCCGGGATCACCATTTAGCCAGGAATTAACATCATAAAAATAGTATTGCTTGCTCCACAACATCCCTGCAAAAGCCTGCCGCTGCACCAACTTTTCATCCTGATTATTGATGCTTAGCTGCTTATCGGCGTAAAATTCATCTGCTTCTTTGATATGCGCTTTTACGATGCTGTCGAAATCTTCAAAAGGATCGGCCTGATGGTTGGCAGAAAGCCGCATCCTCACCTGTACGCTTTGTTTGGCGGGAACGGAAAGTTTGAACCAGGCTGCTGCTTTTGTGCCCGTTTTCTGCGGATTTATAGCAGCTGGGTTTTGATGGATCACATAATCATTGATGCCATCTTTTACAAAAGTCGAAGTGTTTGGCGAATGATAAAGCCGCTCGTTATTGGTTTCATTTTCGGTAAACAACAACTCTGCATCTCCATCTATATGGCAATAATAATTTCCGGTTGATGATTGCAGCAATAAAGTGCTTCTATCCTGATGCGAAATCTGTGGTTTTACCGATTCTGGGTCCCAGCTCCAGGTATCGCGGAACCATAGTTGCGGCAGCAGGTGCAGGTCGGCATCTTGGCCGCCGCGGTTATGTACCGTATATTGGATCAAAATATCATCTTCCGTATTTTTGATGTATTCAACAAAAACATCAAAATATTTGTCCTGGTTGAATAATCTGGTATCAATCAGCTCAAACTCCGGGTCCAGTTTTCCCCGGCGATGGTTTTCATCAATCAACCATTGGTAAGGATAAGCGTCCTGCACATATTTGTACAGCATTTTCATGTAACTATGCGTAGGCGTACTGTCAAGGTAATAATAAAGCTCCTTCACATCTTCGCCGTGGTTTCCCTCGCTGTTGGTCAGCCCGAAAAGCCGCTCTTTCAAAATCGGGTCTTTGGCGTTCCACAAGGCAAGCCCTAAACAAAGCATTTGCTTGTCATCGCTGAAACCTGCAATCCCTTCTTCGCCCCAACGGTAGGTTTTGCTGCGGGCCATGTCATGGGTAATGTAGTTCCAGGCATCCCCATTGGCACTGTAATCTTCGCGAACCGTTCCCCATTGGCGTTCTGACAGATATGGCCCCCATTTCAGCCAGTTTTTAGTACCGGCATAATGCTCGTTCAAGCGGCTTTGTTCAGCAGTAATATTCATTTCGGGTTAATGTTTTTTTGAAGGGAATGTTTGATCTGTAATTAATTTTGGAAAAGTACAAAACTGGCCCGGGTTTTTCTGTTGGTACTCTCTTTAAAATCTCAGGTAGGAAAAGTGGCTTGTAAAATTGAGCTAAGTTGTTGTTGATGCTTCTTTTATGCCTATAAATCCTAAATTAGAATTTTAAAATAGGTAAGTTAAGAAACAGATTATTTTAGGTTTAAATCAGACTAAAAGCTTGTTTAACTTTTATCAACATATTTTTCATACTTCTTCTACCACATAAAAATCGTTAAACCCTTGTACTTTTTGTACCGGTTTAAAATACAAACACGGGATTTATAAGGCATTGACAGCAGCCATTTACTGATAGCTCAGCTTGGAAGCCTTTAACCCAAATACTTCTTTCAATGCTCTTTTTGCGGCATAATAACCGCACATGCCGTGCACACCTCCGCCCGGCGGCGTGGAAGACGAGCAAATATAAATGCCTTTTGCCGAGGTTTTATAAGGCGACCAGCGCAAGGCAGGCCGCGTAAACAACTGCCTGATATCCAAAATACCGCCGTTGATATCGCCGCCGATATAGTTTGGGTTATACGCTTCGATCTGCTCCGTGTTCATGGTATGCTTGGCCAGGATCAGGTCACGGAAACCGGGCGCAAAACGTTCTACCTGCTTTTCAATAATTGCGGTCATATCGGTTTTGCTGCCGTTGGGCACGTGGCAATATGCCCAGGCGGTATGCTTGCCTTTTGGGGCACGGCTGGTATCAAAAAGGCTTTGCTGTGCCAGTAAAACGAATGGTTTTTCTACCAATTTCCCTTGTGAAGTTTGCTTTTCCCCTGTCGTGATCTCCTCCAGGGTATTGCCTAAATGAATGGTTCCGGCTTGCCTGCATTCATGGGCAGTAAACGGGATCGGTTCGTCCAAAGCCCAATCGATTTTAAAAACGCCCATGCCGTAACGGTATTTTTCGAGCTGCCATTTATAGACCGGAGAAAAACGGTGGCCGGCAATTTTAAGCAGTTGTTTAGGCGTGATGTCCAACAAAACCGTTTTAGACGAAGGCAACTGCTGCAAGGATTTCACCTCAAAATTCGTCTCTATCTTTCCGCCCAAAGAAACAAAATAAGCGGCCAGGGCATCTGCAATTTTTACGGAACCTCCTTTTGGCATCGGCCAACCGCCTGCATGGCCATTGGCCAGCAAAACCAAGGCAACCGCCGATGTGGCCAGGTTAGACAACGGCTGGATACCATGTGCAGCCATGCCAGCCCAAAGCCCGCGTGCTTCTTTCGTCCGGAATCTTTTGGCCATTTGTAAAGCAGGCGGCAAAGCATCCAGGCCAAAACGCGCAAACTTGACCGGGTATCTTGGAAAATGCAGCGGACCAAGCAAATCGGGAGCTAATTTCGTCCAGTTGAGCACCAATGGTTTCAACAATTTAAGGTAAGGTTTGCAATCGATGCCCAATTTGATAGCCGTTTGCTGGGCCGAACCAAAAAGGGCTGCCGCATGGCCATCATCAAAGGGATGTGCTGCGGCTACCAGCGGATACACGTATTCCAAGCCAAAATCTGCAAGCGGCAGCGTTTTAAAAAATGGAGAACCTGCAGCCAGCGGATGGATCGCCGAACATACATCGTGCACAAAACCCGGCAAAGTCAGCTCTTCCGTGCGCAGGCCGCCGCCAATTTGTGCTTTGGCTTCCACCAATAAAACAGACAATCCTTGCTGTTGCAGTTCGATTGCCGCTGCCAGTCCGTTCGGGCCGGAACCGACCACTACTGCATCAAAATCAGTTTTTTGCTTAAACATTTGCTTCTTTTAGCACCGTAATTGCTGTTTTCAGACAGTATTGCACACAATAGGTTTAGATTATCGGCCTGGTTAAAAACGTTTCGGCCTTGATATACGGTAAAACCGGCAGCAATGATTTTTGGACGATTTTAAAAATGACCTGATAATGCTTCTTTTATGCCATTAAAATCAATGGCAAAGTAGCAAGAAAACTGCATCAAAGCAATAACTTTGTACCGCAGCAAAAATAAATAATACATGAAACCAGGCGATAAAGTGATCTGCATCGACGCTACCATTGATCCCGATAAAGCAGCAGAAATAAGCAAGGATTTTGAAATATGGATCACCAAAGACAAAGAATATACCATTCGCGAAATATTAGAGAACAGCGGCATTGTGCCAGGCGTTTTGCTGGGTGAGGTGCACAACCTGCCCAAATATTTCAAACTGCTTGGCCGTTACCAGGAACCAGCTTTTGCCACCTGGCGTTTCCGCAAGTTAAATTATGCTACCCAAACCGAAGCTGTAGAAGCAGAACAGGAACTGGTGGAAGTGGGCGTGCAGCAGCAACCCGAAAAAGAAAAGGCTGCCAGATAGATAACTCCCTGATGCTTCTTTTATGCCTCTTTTTTTGGTGCGGTCAAACCCTCTGTTAGGTTTTTCCATTGCTGGTTGGAAAAGCCCAGGATTGCGCCCACAGCAACCACGGCATGGCGGACGGTGTCCCAAATGCCATCTGCATGCAAGTTTGGTGCCTCGTTCCGGCCATGCACTTCGGCGATTACGGTAGTCCCTTTCCGCTTCACCACAAATGTACTGGTGGCATCTTCACCAAAAAAATGAGACGTATTCGCACCAGGTTTTTGCGGATTGGATGAAGGCCGCACACGGATCGAAACTACCTGCACATCAGCTTTCGCATCGCTTTCATCCTGAATAGCTTCGATCCGTACCCAATCATTACCATTGCCGCTATCTGGTCCGGGTGCCGGAATATGGATTTTAAAATGATCGCCTTCCTGCGCCGCACGGTCCACTTCCAAACCGTGGCTGTTGGTCAACTGAAAACCGGAAGAAGCACCTTTGGCAACTTCTCCCCAGCGGGAAACATGGAGCAATCTGTTTTTGGCGGTTTCAAACAGTTGGACGGCTTCTTCCTTAGAACCTAAAGTAACCTTGTGCAAGGTATCAGCCTGGTTTCCTTTTTCTTGTTTGGGGATGTTTTTATCTTCAATCGACATAAAACTTCTTTCTAAACCTAACACAAAAAAAGATGGGTAGTTTTTAGGTTTTGGTAATGAATGACAGATACTGTTTTTAACGACCTAAAATTGGATTTTTAAAAAAAAAGGATTTTTCCGGTCAAACACAGCTTATTATTTTTCAAAAACACATTCTTCAATCTGCTTCCAACTCCGTCATTCCATATCCAATATATCGCCGGGTTTGCAATCCAATACTTTACATATAGATTCCAATGTATCAAAACGAACACCTTTGGCTTTACCTGTTTTTAAAATTGAAAGGTTAACCGTAGTTAAACCAACCTTTTGCGACAGTTCATTTAATGACATTTTACGTTTAGCCATCATGACATCTAAATTTATGATGATTGGCATGGTTATATAAATGATTCGTTTTCGGTTTTAACCTGATTGGCAACCTGTAAAAGTTCGGCGAATAAAAATATGCTTAACGAAAGTACCCACATACCCGGTGATTCCATTACTATACTTAAAAGAAAGCGTCCTAACAAAAAATCAGTCGAATATTTACTAAGTGGCTCTATTGTTATAAACATTCCCATTTCAAAAACAGGATTAAATAAGGTTAGAGCAATAGCCCAGAATCCGATCTGCCTTACTTTTTGATAGTATTGAGGTTCCCAGTTGCTCTTTTCAGTATAGCGTTTTACTATTTTCCATAGACTTAAGCTCATTGTCAGTAAAATACCCATTGTCATTAATCTAACAACCATAACCCAAAATAATAATATGTCAAGTTGATAATTGTTAATACCTTGAACAAGCATGTATATTGATGCCAAAGCTGACAACGATAATGCTATACAGATTAATACAAAAATGCGTTTAGATTTTAATGATTTCATGGCATTTGAATTTTGATCAAATCTAAAAAATATTTAAACTAAAACAAATATTATTTAAACTAAAACATTAAATAATTAAAATTGTTATTTTTGCTGATTAACTTTTTTGCTGATGCTTCTTTTATCGGCCTAAAATTTAATTGAGCTTATTCTATAGTCTAACTACAAAGAGTATATTTGGACAAAGCTGTTTCAAACTTATATGCTTATTTATGACTTTCTCACTTTTATCAGTTTCTAAAAACTTTTGGCTTACGGTATTGAGCGCTTTATTAATTGTATTTGGCGGCTTGTTTATTATTCATCATGTTTCACCTGTAAAAAAAGATGTTGTAGCTACAGGATTTCTGCTGGACTTAGTTATAACTTTTCCATTAATTTACTACTATTTTATAATTTATAAGCTTAAACAAAGCAAGTGGAGCATAATGTTGGTGATAACCTGCTGTTGTGCCGTTGCTTATTTTATTTTGCCCGCACACCAAAGGCAGTACGTTATCCAGTTGAGAAAACTGACTGTTCTGATTGAATTAGGTGGACTTGTTTATATTGCAAGCAAGATTAGAGAGATAATATTAATTTACAAACAATTACAGGCTGATTTTCCGGACGTAGCCTATAACTTGTATCAAAGCATGGCTACTGTATTAGGGAATGGAATTGGAGTAAAGTTTTTTGCATCAGAATTAACTGTTTTACGGTTTGGCTTGCTTTGCTGGAAAAAACCAACGCAATCCAGCAAAATTATAAACAGTTTTAGTGTATATAAAGATGCAGGTTACCCTGCTTTAATTGGTGTAATGCTATTTGTTTGTTTGATAGAAATTGTAGCTGTGCATTTATTGCTTCTTCAATACAGTAAAACTGCGGCAGTCGTACTTACAATAGTTAGTGTTTACGGAATGTTATTTGTTGTAGGCGATCTTTCTGCAATTGTTAAAAGTCCGATTTTAATTACGGAAAAGTTATTATTGCTGCGTGTTGGCTTTCGTTGGAGAGCACTTGTTGAGATTGATAACATTACTTCTGTAAAGAAAATCAATGAAAATTTTCAACAGGAAACGAATTGTTTTAAAGGAAGTATCTTGAAAAGTAGTGGTAATGTCCTGATTACTTTTAAAAACCCTGTACTTATTGAACGGCTTTATAAAATTCCAATTACAGTAAACAGTATCATTACAAGTATCGACAGGGAAGCAGATTTTTTAATCCAATTAACCAATAATAGTTAAAGTTAAAGCCAATACTAATAGTTGTTTTGCATCAAGCTTCACACACAAATTTTGAACTCTCTAATTCATATACCTAAATTTCAGACAACCATCATTTAATTTGCCATAACCAAAGCGTTCAGTACTTTTAGAAAATGGATTCACCAATAAATATCCCTGTTTTATCTGCCGAAGAACTGCGCGTTTTGGGCGTTTTGATGGAGAAAAGCAAAACCACGCCTGATTATTACCCCATGACTTTAAACAGTTTGACCACGGCCTGCAACCAAAAATCTTCCCGCAAACCAACGGTGGATTATGAAGAAGAAACAATGGTTTTTGCTTTAAATACATTAAAGAAAAAAGGTTTGATTGCCACGGCAACCGGCGGCTCGATCCGTTCCGTGAAATACAAGCACAATTTTGCCATCGTTTTCCCGGTTGTTCCTGCGGAAATTGCGTTGATTTGTCTGCTGATTTTACGAGGGCCGCAAACGCCCGGCGAACTGAACACCAATTCGGGCAGAATGTATGAGTTTGAATCATTGGAAGAAGTGCAATCGGTTTTAGAAAAGCTGTCTCAGCCGGAAACACCGTTTGTAAAACAGTTGCCGCGCCGCAGTGGACAAAAAGAAGTACGGTTTGCGCATTTATTGGGCGGAGAAATGGATTTTGAAGTAGAGGAAGTACCGCAGGAACCGGCGCGAAAATCGGTAAGTGAACTGGAAGTACGCGTTGCACAATTAGAGCAGGATTATTCATCGATAAAAGAAGCATTGGATAAATTGATGAAAGAATTAGGGGTTTGAGAAAAGCGATCAGCTTTTAGCTGTCGGCAATCAGCTTTTGCCAGGTGTAAAGGAATGGGGAGCGGGGGTTTGTGGAACGTTAATCAACTATCCGCAATTAGCAATGAACCAAAAGCATTAAATGTTAACCGATTAAATTTATGAAAAAAATAGTATTGTTTCTGCTGATGCTTGGTTTTGTACATCAGCTTTCGGCACAAAAAAACATCGATAAAAACAGTAGCGGCAACCCGGTATTTCCGGGCTGGTATGCTGATCCGGAAGCCCGGATTTTCGATAATACGTATTGGATCTATCCCACTTATTCTGATGATTACGGAAAGCCCGACCGCTCGGAAAACCTGACCGAAGCGCAGTTGAAAACGCAGAAAAACACCATCAATCCGCAGTATCTCAAGCAAACTTTTTTAAACGCTTTCTCCTCTAAAGACCTCGTTCATTGGAAAAAGCACGAGCACGTTCTGGATATTAAAGATGTGAAGTGGGCGGCTTATTCTGTCTGGGCACCTTCCATCACCAAAATGAAAAACAAGTATTACCTCTTTTTCGGGGCGAACGACATCCAAAACGATAACCAGTTAGGCGGCATTGGCGTGGCCGTGGCCAACAGTCCTGCCGGGCCTTTTATTGACCATATCGGCAAGCCGCTGGTCGGTAAATTTTACAACCATGCGCAGCCCATAGACCAGTTTGTTTTTCAGGACACCGACGGGCAGTATTACCTGCTTTACGGCGGCTGGAAGCACTGCAATATTGCTAAACTGAACCATGATTTTACCGGCTTTGTCCCTTTTGCAGATGGCACGACCTTTAAATCCATCACCCCTGAAAATTATGTAGAAGGGGTATTTATGTTTATCCGGAATGGGAAATATTACCTGATGTGGTCTGAAGGGGACTGGACCGGCCCGGATTATTCTGTTGCTTATGCGATCGGCAATTCTCCGCTTGGGCCGTTCACGCGGATTGGAAAAGTGCTGCAGCAGGACCCTGAAATTGCAACCGGTGCAGGCCACCATTCTGTCATTCAAATTCCGGGGACAGACGACTGGTATATTGTTTATCACCGCCGTCCGTTAAACACAACCAACGGTAACCACCGCGAAACTTGTATTGACAAAATGTTTTTTGATGCGGATGGATTGATTAAACCGGTGGTGATTACGAAGGAAGGGGTTGAGGCGAGGAGGTTAAAGTAGGTTTGTTTGGATTTTTAAAATTTCTTTTAAAAAGGCTAATTACCAATTCAAGTTTGCTTCAGGGTATTTGGATTACTGCCGGTCTATCTAACACCTCCTTTAAGGTGAACTAATTTGAAAAAAACACAGTTTTTCGTAAATTCGTTAAGTGAAGAAACGAAAAGACATTGGACTTGATTTTGAAGTTGATAAGCTAACCAACTCTATTGAAAACGTAATAACAGGCGACAGTTTTACTACCGACATTACGCTTATAACCAATGCTGATTTAAAGACCGTTACTAAGAAAAGCGGTTGGCAGTTTGACTGGAAGTTAGAATTTAAACAACCACAACGCGATGTTTACAAACTGACAATTATTAACAACCAATCTATAATTCAAGGCTTAATAAGTTTAGAAGTTAAATCTGACCACGTTTACATGCATCTTGTTGAAAGCGTACCTTTTAATAAAGGAAAAACAAAAGTTTATGCAGGTGTTCCGGGCAACTTGGTTGCTTTTGCCTGTAAACTTGCTTTTCAACGTGGGCATGACGGTAACGTTTCGTTCTTTTCCAAAACACAACTCGTTCAACATTACATTGATACTTTAGAAGCAAAGCATGTTGGCGGGCGGATTATGATTATTGACAGAACCGCAGCATTAAAACTTATAAATAAATATTTTCCAAATGAAAAATAGGCTTAAAGAACTTGATGTTGATTTCATCGGCGGACAAGAACCAATGACTATAGATGAAGAACAGGCTATTAGCGCGTTTATACAAGCTGACAAAGAAAAACGACGATTGCAACAACCTGCGCGCCAAAAAAAATCAACACTGCTTACAAAAGACAAAAAGATTATTTCGACCAGAGGTAATTTGTAAACCGGTGGTGATTACGAGGGATGGGGTTGGGGCGAGGAAGTTGAATTGAGTGTTTGTAATCTTTTAAGATAACTATTATGAATCTTCCTGAAATTGCTAAAATATATTTTCATTTCAACCCTACAGTTTTTGAGGATATATGTAATTTAAATTCAAAAGTTGATAAGTCGTTATTTAGGCCAATATCGAAAAATAACGAAATCAATTTTTTTTCTTGGTTGAGTGAAATGAAATTCGGTATTTTTTTTGACTCAGTTAATTTTGAGTTAGAGTATGATGTTGATGTTAACAAGCAAACGCCTGATTGGAAACTGAAAAAAAATGGTGAAATTATTTATGCTGAAGTATTACGTCTGAATTTACATGATACTTTAATGCAAGAAAAGATCAGAGAATTAAAAGAACGTTACCTAAATAGGGATAAACCAAAAACTAATGTGTTCAAATCTTACTCATCAGGAACAATGAGTATGGAATATTTTTATGGTAAAGAGAGTAAACTTACTGATAAAGAAATTAGATATAGAAGCTTAATAGATATTTATAAGAATCCGTTTATTTTGTGTGTTGATTGCTCTGAACCCGGACTTTTTTTAGATTATTTAGATTTTGAGGATTATTTCATTGGTAATAAGAAGGGTTTCTTCTACACAAATAAAGATTTTAAAGAAAACATATCTGGAATTTTGATAAGAAATGTATGGAATCAAACTTTGTACCTGAATAATCCAAATGCTTCATATGCTATTAAAAATGAAACAATTCAGTATTTAACTGTAAAATAAGAAGAAAAGCCGTAACCTTTCAGACGGCCTTCAACATAAAATCTACCGATAAATCCTCATCCAACAAAGGCCAATGAATACCATATCCTGCCGGAGAAATTTTGAAAAAGTTTCTCTGTATTTCATTTGCCAAAGCCAACTTTTTTGAAATTTGAGCCAAAGGCAACTTGATAGAATTGCCATCTACTTTTAAACAAATAAAATCCGCCTCAAAATAAACAGCTTCAATATTGTGTGTTGCAATCATATTTTTTACTGGATAAAAAAAGCATTCCAAGATTCGATAATTAAATCAAAATGCTGATAAATAATTTTTTTGATTTCCCGTTTTGAAGCAGGATTAACATTAAAAGAAAAAGCTTCTGCAATTTCAACTTCCTCGGTTAGTAACCAATATTTACATTCCATGTCTCCTTTTTCGGCATGTATATGAATTGGTTCTGATCCTTCATTAGCATAAAAAAATAATCTCCAACCATAAATATAAAGTATTGTCGGCATCTAATTCAATTTGTTAAAGATAAAGTTATTCTGTAATTTAAGGTAATAGTTACGTGTACTCAACAGCATTATAAAATATTTTTTATAGTAAGAAAACACCAATGATTGTAAACTACACCGAAGCAGGTTGGGAAATTGTGTTGCAACGTGCGCATGGCTCGTTAGCGGCGCAACTGGCTGCACAATGGAAACACGAAGAGCGACCGCAACGCTGGACGGAAACGCTTTTGGCTATTGGCGAACACGACGATGCGCAAACAGAACTGGAACAAAATGATCTGGTTACCAAAAATGGCGGGCCGGTTAACTTCAAAATGAAAACTTTTGAGTTGCCGCATTGCCGGCAAATGATCGATTTCAGTTTAAGCAAAAGCCGTTATATCGCTTTGCTGACTTCCATGCACATCAATTTTTTGCATGTAAAAGAAGCATCAACCAACACCGAAGCCAAAGCATTTTTGCAGGAACAGGAAGTGTTGCGTATCAATTGGAGGAAAGTACTTAAGATCAGTCAAGCGGAAGCCGAAAAAACCTATGCGCTGCTGGAATGGTGTGATGCTTTTTCGTTGTTGATTTGCCAGAAACTTTATCAGCCGGAACAAAGAAGTATGGAGATTAGCAACGGCCCGGATCAGCAGGGAAACCAGCTGATTCAGTTGGACAACGAAACTTTAACTGTAAAACCCTGGCCTTTTGAAGCAGATACGTTTACAATCCGGTATGATTCCCGCTTGATTTCAAAGCTTAGTTTTGCCGACAGCGCAGAATTTAAACAAGATCTATTGGCTGCGGAAGTGACGGAAAATTGCTGGATCGTTAAAAAAAGTTAAGCTTCGGTTTTTGATTGGTTCAAAGGCTAAACAATATCCTTTAAATTAAAAGTTCTAATCCATCCGGTTAAAACACTTTCCCCAAAAAAAACGCAACAATATAATCCACCGTTGGCGTAAACCAGGGTTCAAACAAACAAAACCCATGCGGCGAATCCGGGAAAGCATGAACTTCGGAATAAATGTGATGCTTCTTTTAGGAGGTTAAAATGAGTTTTAATATTATCGCTACAATCGCTGCAATAACCGTATTCAAAAAGTTGACCGCATTATTCCCCAAAAAATGTTTTCGTTCCAAAGTTGCACCTAAAACAGAATCAGCCAGATTGCCTATGGTTCCGGCTAAAATGATCCACCAAAAATCAGTTTTCCAACCGAAACTAAAAGCATAAACAACAGCAATGATGATGCTTGCTGCCAAGCCAAATAAACTTCCTTCCAAACTTATCACGCCATCCAGGCCTTTCTGGTCTTTTTTTAAGGTGATGATGTTGTAAAACCTTGTACCATAAACAGTTCCCATTTCTGATGAAACCGTATCCGCAGCCGCAGAAGCTAAACTTGCGGCCATCATCAACCGGAACATACCAATATTTATAGGGTAAAAGAAGCATAGCAGACCCATGAATCCGGCGGTGCCCACATTGGCCAAAACTTGTGCGGCTGTTCGCTGGCCTTTGTTTTTTTCGGCTGCGCCCAATGCTTCTTTTATCCCTGCTTTCCAGGAAGTAGCCGCAGCGGCCAGTAGGAAAAGTGTTACCGCCATCAAAATGCCGTGATAACCTGCGCCCAAGTATAAAAAAATGCCCAGCAAAGCGGCTGTTAAAGCACCTGGCAAAGTAAGTTTTCGTGTTTTAACGCTGAGGATGATGCCTGTTAATAAAATTATGGGCAGGAAATAATCTGCAATATGCATCATACATGATTAAAGCCTCCAATTATAGTAATTTATTAAGAAGAATTATGATCTATCGTAGCTATACAATCTTACTTCATTTTTATCAGCGAAGGATATATCCGCAGGAAAACTTCGCCTGCATATGGGTTTTTACCGTACAAATTATTTAAACGGTTATCGGCATGATACCAGGAAAGCTGTCCGCCTGCCGCCACACGTATTTTTCTGATATAAAACAAGTCGTGGTTCAACCCAAAAGTTAAAGCGTTGCCGTGCCGGAACCATCGCGGTTCATGGGCAGGTTTAAGGAGTGGCCGCTGCTCATCTGCATGCTCGTTTTTGCAGAAGTGTCGCCCATTTGCATCCCTTTCATGCCGTCCGTTTGGTGCTGCGCTTCAGCATTTTTCAGCATAAAAACTAAAAGCAGCGCAGTTAAGGTCAGAGATGGTTTTATTTTTTTCATGGCGAACAAAAATAGCTGTCGGGGCAAGATTGGTTTCTATATAATCCTGCATAAATTTATGTAATTATGATAGGACAATAAAAAACAAAAGCAGATGTTTTGAAAGGATTGAAACGGGATGCTTCTTTTATCAACCTTTTTTTGGTGCATAAAAGGAGCATTGTAAATCTGGAAATCGCTTTAAACCAAATCAAACCTAATTTTGTTGATGATGAAAAAGGATTAAAAACGGACCTGTCATTTGCATATCAAATTCGGTTCGGCTATCTTTCCTTCCTTTGCTTTTAATTATTGAATGTATCTTTGCTTTCTCCCAAAAACACGATGAACAAACCTGAAAATACGGATGTGATTTTAATTGGCGCCGGTATTATGAGTGCCACGCTTGGCGTGATGCTGAAAGAACTGGAGCCAAACTTAACGATACAAATATTTGAACGGCTGGATGGCGCGGCGGCCGAAAGTTCTGACGCCTGGAACAATGCCGGAACTGGCCATTCTGCTTTTTGCGAGTTGAATTATACACCGGAATTGAAAGATGGTTCTATTGAAACTTATAAAGCGGTAAAAATTGCAGAGTCTTTTGAAGAATCCAAACAGTTCTGGAGCTTTTTGGTGAAGCAGGGTTTTTTGTCTGATCCGCCAAGTTTTATCAAAAGCATCCCGCACATGAGCTTTGTTTGGGGCGAAAAAAATGTGGAATATCTGCGCAAAAGGCACCAGGCGCTTACAAAATGCCACTTGTTTAAAGAAATGGTCTATTCTAACGACCGGAAGCAGTTGACAGAATGGATGCCTTTGGTAATGGACGGCCGAGGACCGAACGAAAAGGTGGCTGCCACGCGTATGGAAATCGGTACGGACGTGAACTTTGGTGCTTTGACCAAAGCGATGTTCAACCAGTTAAAAACCAAGAACGGCGTTGATTTGGAATTCAGCCATGAGATCCGCAGCCTGGATCAGAACAAAGACGGTTCCTGGACGCTAAAAGTAAAAAACCTAATCAGCGGCGAAAGCAGGAAAGTATCTTCCAAGTTTGTGTTTATTGGTGCCGGCGGCGGTTCCTTGCCTTTGCTGGAAAAATCAAATATTCCGGAAGGAAAAGGTTTTGGCGGTTTCCCGGTAAGCGGGCAATGGCTAAAGTGTGTCAACCCGGAAGTGATCAAACGGCATCAGGCAAAAGTTTATGGCAAAGCGTCGGTTGGTTCTCCGCCAATGTCTGTGCCGCATTTGGATACGAGGATGATCGAAGGGAAAAAGGAATTGTTGTTTGGCCCGTATGCCGGTTTTTCCACTAAATTCTTGAAAAACGGTTCCTACCTGGACTTGATTTTATCCATTAATACCAACAATATTTTACCAATGATGGCCACCGGGATCAAAAATATACCGCTGACTAAATATTTGATTGACCAGGTAAAGCAATCCCCGGAAGACCGCCTGAATGCTTTGAAAGAATACCTGCCCACGGCAAAAATGGAAGACTGGGAACTGGAAACAGCCGGCCAACGGGTGCAAGTGATTAAAAACGACCCGGTAAAAGGCGGTGTTTTAGAGTTCGGAACGGAAGTGGTAAGTGCTGCCGACGGCAGTATTGCTGCTTTATTGGGCGCATCGCCGGGCGCTTCTACCGCAGTCTCTATTATGGTTGATCTGTTGAACCGTTGTTATAAAAACAAGATCAACACGCCGGAATGGCAAAGCAAAATGAAAGAAATGATTCCTTCTTATGGCAAAACTTTAGGAAAAGATGCAGCACTTGCCGGAAAGCTGCGGGAAGAAACGAGCAAAGTATTGGGTTTGACTTTGCCGGAAGCGGTTTAAGCTACTTTAATTTTACCGGCATAAAAGAAGCATGAAGAAGTTTAAAAAGAACCTCCTCATGCTTCTTTTGGATGATGATTAGCAAATAAAATTTTACTATCTATTAAATCTAAGATTTCTGCATCCCGTTTTTCATCAAACTTTCTGGCAAATAAATCACCAGAAGATAAAATGTCATCCAAGTTAGTTTTACCAAGTATATTGGGATGGGTACTGCCGGGCTTCTCCCAAATCATAAATCGTTTGTTGTTGTTTTCTATGCTTTTCGTTAATTTTTCATCTGTACTGTTGGCAATTATCATTTGAACATATAATTCATCAGGTACAAATGTGTATTTATGAAAAGACCGGTATCTTGGATGGTCCTGGTCATAATCTAAGATGTAATTAAGTGCATACATATCAACACTCCACCATTGTGAACCCGTGTAAGGTTTCATTTTATTTGGAATTTTTCGCCTTAAATAAGGAATATAAGTTGACTGCATATTCAAAAACCTAGAACAAAATAATTCATACCATTTAAGCCCAATATAGAATTTATCAACCCGATACCACCCGCCCCTATCACTCCCAGGCCATTTTTTGTAATTTGGAATTGGAAAATATTCCATAAATACGGAATAAGGGGAGTTCTTAAAGAAATTATTTATATATTCGTTACTCTTTATTGGATAGTCCTGACCACTTAACAAAAGGATTCTATCAAATTTTTTTTGAGAATTTTTCACTGCTTCCAATCCATTTAGAGAAGCTTGTACAGAGCCAAAGCCTCCCCATTTTGAATCAACACGTTCAAAAAAGTGAACAATATTATCAAATTCTTTCACAAGTTCAAATTGAAACAGTTCTGCTGTCTTATCTATATGTATAAAAAATTCAGAAGTTCCATCGTTTAGCCTACGTATAAGACGATGAAGTTGTCCGGGATTTTTATGGGCCATAATGATGTAGGCTTTTTCCATTTTTGTAATTTGATTTAAATTTTGATAACCTCGTGTTTAACTATAACTTGTAGGTACGAATATACTTTTGAAATGGTTGATTTCCTAATTTCAAATGAAGCTTGTATTTGAAGTATTACCGTAATAATTTCACGTTTGGATTTGTATCCAAAATTAAAAAAGCAAAAATATTACTAAAAACTTCCACGTCCCTCTTTTCCCTTCATACTATTTAAATTCAGGATGGCAAACCAAAATGAAAGAAATGATTCCCTCATACAATAAAGTTTTAGGAAAAGAAGCCGAATTGGCCGGAAAGATCCGGGAAGAAGATAGTAAAGTTTTGGGGCTAACAATCCCGAAAACTGTTTAGGTTGACGTAAAGTTTTATAGGGTAAAAGAAGCATTGGGAGATTTTCTTAAACCATCATACTCCTTTTGTACCCTCTAAAAATACATTTCTACATCACCCACCAAATCTTTTGCATTGATTTTGCCGGGTAGTGTGCAGTCGTAATCATTTTGATTGCTAAACTTTTTCACCTTCTACTGTAAAAACAAGTTGTATTAAACCTGATGCTTCTTTTACAGCTAAAATCTATTTGTATGGAATACAAGCTAAGCCATCACAAACATCAAATGATAAATCTGCAACTTAAAAAAGTAGGCTGAAAGTTGGATTACATATCCAGAGCTCAAAAGATCAGGATTGCAAATCCCGACCAACAGGTTTTATCCGAAAGTAAAAGGGATTAAAAAGTTAATTGATCTTTAGATTCTATAGAAGATAAGATAATAAACAGTAAAATGTATTTCTCCGGATTGATCAGGAAATAACATTGAAAAGTATTAAAACGGCTGTTAAAAATAATATGCCCATTCCCCCTAAAAAGAAATAATCAGCAACACTTTCAAAGCGGCCATTTGACTTTATATTGCCACGGATAGATAAAAAAGACAATATGCAGCTTAGCATAAAGAATACCAAGGCTATGGTCACAGTTTCATCAATATAGGTCCTTTCAGAAAGTTTAAGGAATTTTATGGAGGTTAGTATTACAAAACAAAAACCCAATAAATTGGAAGAGGCGTTGAGTATATGAATTGGTGTATTGTTTTTCATCATGAGTTTTTGATTTATTTTATAAGTTACCGATAGTTTGAATCTGTAATCCAGTCCTTTAAACTTGGAATCTGTAATCCTGATCGCTAAACTTTTTCACACGCTTGCTACAAAAACCAATTGTATTACACCTGATGCTTCTTTTACAGGTAAAAAACTATTTGTTTAAGATACAAGATAAAGCGTTGCAAATCTCAAATGATAAATTTTCAGCTTAAAATGTTGCTTGTGAATTGGATCACATATCCTAATCTCAAAAGATCTAAATTACATATCCTGATCAACAGTGGACTGAGTTTAAGTTAAAACTTCAAACTTTACTTTTTAATCTTAAAAATTTCGATTCATAAAAGTAATAAGAGATACTTGAGATCAAAAAAATACTGATCAACTTTAAAATAATTATAACTTTTAACGGATAACCATTCCAGCTTGATAACCAAGGCTGCCATGGAAGGCCGCCTATAAAAAGTTCCTGCCAGATATATAAGCTATAGGACGAAAGACCTGTCTTAACTATTAAAGCATTATTTAAAATTGCTGATAAAAAACTGTTTGTGTTGATGCTTAGCAGTATCACATATCCAATAAGAATTGCAGACAAATATTCAGAAAAGTACTTGCTGTAGAAAAAGGAAGTTTTGGTATGAATGACAATTGCAACCAAAAGTAAAATAAAACTTAAAAAATAATTTCTATTGATCCTGTCCGCTTTAATTATTCCTTTAAATGCAAAGATAGAAAACAGGGAACCAATTAAAATGAGAACCGGTCCGTTCCAAAAGGAATACATGGAAATTTTTGTAATTAGACGAACGGTAAGATTACTGTATAAAATCTTGGTTTGATAAAATCCAAAAACCGATACAATAGGTATAAAAACAACAATTAAAAGTGCAACAACGGTATATTTATTTATACAGTATGCCAATAAAAATGGAAAAGTAAGATAAAATTGGGCTTCAACAGCTAAAGACCAGAGATGGGCAGTAAAAAAACTGTTTCCAATGGGCAGGTTTTTTAGGAATAGAAAAGAAGCAACAAAATCTGATTGTCCGATTTTCAAGTGATAACAAAGATTTAAAATGATCAACACAAACAAGAATAAATACGCAACAGGTATAATTCTTAATATTCGTTTGATGTAAAAATACGTTAAGGAGATATTACCGTTTTTTATCTTTTCCTTAAGTAATACCGTCGTTATCAAAAAGCCGCTGAGTACAAAAAAAACATGGACACCGATACTGCTGTCAATAAACAAGTGATAAGGTTTGAGAAAATGATTGATGCCAAAGTGGGAAAGAAGCACGATTAGGATGGACACTCCTCTTAAACCATCTAAAGGGCGGTAGTAAGAGCCTTGAAAAATTTCGGGTACAATTGTGATTTCTTCAAACAGCTTAATCCTAACTCCTTTTAAGTATTTTACCATAAATTTTGCCATTTCTATGCATCATACGGAAATGTAAACTAAATAAGCATAGCAATATAACTAAGTCCTTACTTCGCTCTTCCCTTCAAATTATCCAAGTTCCAAATCTTTTCCGCCTTACGTCCAATCAACCAGAAAGACAATCCAAGAATGGCAAAGAAAAGTGTTTTGTTGATGTTGTCCCAAAGATATTCGGTGTAGCGGGTATAAACATTGATCAATAGAAATGTAATGCCGAATTCTCGTGCAACTTCATCTTTCTTCTTTAATCCGTACAAAACAAAAGTGATGGAAACGGCAATGGCGATCAAGGCCCAATAAAATAAAGTGATTTGTTTGACACGCAGCCAATCATCCAAGGTGCCAAAATTACCAAAGATGGAAAGCAGCCAAAGCGAGCAAAAAAGATAAGCCATACCAACAATGTAAGTGAATTCGCGAAAGTATTCGAGCCATCGTTTTTTCCTCAGCACAAAACAAAAAGCAACTAATATTCCACCGAAAAAAACAAAGCGCAGCGGATAGTTCATGCCCAGAAAATAGTGCCGCCAATCCGTTTGATAACCGGTTTCCGTGCCAAACCAACTGCCCAGTGAGATCAGCGCAAACAGCCAGATCAAATGCGAATGGAGCTTGTAAGCAATAAAGCCATACACAAAAACAGACAGTAAAAACAGTAGGGAATAATGGCCGGAACCGTTATCGAAAGTTTTGCCCAAATAAGCAATGCAATTGGCGGTGAACAAAATCCCCAGGAAAATCACGGCTTCGTTGCTAAATACCTTCTGAGGAGATGTTTTCTTGAGTTTTCGTCCTCTAATAAACAAAAAAGCAGCCAAAATTCCCGAAAATAAACTGATCAAAATATCCGGCGTGTTGTACAATTGCTTCAGCCAGCGGATCACTTTGTCATCAATGATCAGCGAAGCAATGGCAATCAGCCCGCAAAATAAAGCTACCCAAAAAGAGTATTGTGCAAGCCGTTTCCAGTCGAAACCTTTTACATCGTAGCTGTTGCGCAGGTTTTGGGCTGTTGCTTCGTCAATTAAACCTTGTGTTTGCCAACGGCCGATGGTTTCGTCCAGAAATTCACTTTCTTGCTTGTCGAGGTCTAATTTTTCCAAAATCGAAATTTAAACCGGAAGATAAAGTTTTTTCAGGAAAAGTAGGAGAGAACGCTTTCTTTATCGCGGCCTAATTGTTGGGTCAACTCTTCCAGTCCGGGAAATTTGATGTCGTGCCGGATGAAAGCATGAAAGCTCATTTGCAAGGTTTGGTTATAAATATCACCATCAAAATCAAAAATGTTGACTTCGATATTCCGCGTCATGCCGTTGATTGTGGGACGGTGGCCGATGTAAGCCATGCCGAAGAGTTTTTTAGAAGCCTCACCCCAACCCTCTCCAGGGGAGAGGGAGTTAGCTGCACTTAAATCTTTTTCAGTTTCACCTTTTGCCTTTCGCCTTTCGCCTTTCAACCTTTTTCCTTCACCAAAACCGACAACCGACACAGCGTAAATTCCATCGGCAGGAATTAGTTTATAACTTTCTTCGATAAATAAATTAGCGGTTGGATAACCTAAAGTACGGCCGATCTGGTCGCCGCGTATCACTTTTCCGGTGATAAAAAAAGCATAGCCCAGAAATTGGTTGGCCAAAGTGATTTCGCCTTGCAACAACGCTTTTCGGATGCGGCTGGAACTTACCGCAACTTCGTTCACGTCCTGTTCGGGGATTTCTTCTGCTTCATAACCATAAACTGGTGCAAATTGCTGCAGTTCTGCCAATCCGCCGCTTCGGTCTTTCCCGAAACGATGGTCATAACCGATCACGATTTTTTTGGTGCCAATGCGTTCCACCAGCATTTCCCGGATGTATTCCTTGGCAGAAAGATTGGAAAAATCGCGCGAAAAAGGGGTGATGATGAGATGGTCGATCCCGAGAGCAGCTAATAATTGTGCTTTTTCCGTAATCGTATTGAGCAGTTTCAGGTTTTGGTCTTCCGGGTGCAGGATCATCCTCGGATGCGGGAAAAAGGTTAAGATCACGGTTTCGCCATCACATTCCCGGGCTATTTCCTGAAGCCGTGAAATGATTTTGCGGTGTCCCAAATGAACGCCATCAAAAGTACCGATGGTAACTACAGCATTTTGGAGCGGCTGAAACTCCCGGATGTCATAATATATCTGCATGCTGTTTTTAGCACTGATTTTTAGGTGATAAAAGAAGTATTAACCAGCGGGAACGGTTTCCGTTTTTTGGGAACGGATATAATTAACCAATTCCATCACTTCGTAGGCACCTTTTAATTGAAAATTTCCGCTTCGGGTACGGGTGAGTTTGGACAGATAAGCGCCATTATTTATTGCTGCACCAAAATCATGCACCAAAGAGCGAATGTAGGTACCTTTGCTGCAAACCACGCGAAAATCAATTTCCGACAGTTCTATCCTGGTTATTTCAAATTCATTAATAGTTACTTCCCGGCTTCTGCGTTCCACTTCTTCGCCGCGGCGCGCTTTTTCATACAAACGTTCGCCGTTTATTTTAATGGCAGAATATGCAGGCGGAAACTGATTGATCTCTCCTAAAAAAGCTTTACAATTTGCTTTGATTTGCTCTTCGGAGATTCCGCCTAAAGAAAAATTCTGGTCAACATCAGTTTCCAGGTCGTAAGAAGGCGTAGTGGCACCGAGGACCATTGTGCCGGTATATTCTTTTTCTTCTGCCTGGAAAGTATCAATTTGTTTGGTGAGTTTTCCGGTGCAAACAATCAGTAAACCAGTTGCCAGCGGATCCAAAGTTCCGGCATGGCCAACTTTTAATTTAAGCGGTTTAAAAGCATTGCGGATTTTGCCAACTACGTCAAAGCTTGTCCAGTTATAAGGTTTGTTGATGAGGAGGAGTTCTCCTTCTGGGAAGTTGAAATTTCTGAAAGAAGGGTTTTGATCAGACAAAATGTGGATGGCGCTTAAGATTTTTTAAAAGGACACACCCCTAACCCCTCTCAAGAGGGGAAGTATGGCGGACTATATCTTTCTGGTGTTGATATTTATAATGTCGTATGTGCAGCTTTCCCCTCTTGAGAGGGGCAGGGGTGTGTTTTGTAATGATGATATTCATTTAAAAATGCTTTTTTTAGCACCTGTTCTTTTATATTAGGCAGAAAAATGCCCGGTAAAATATAAAGCGATCAATACAATCCCGGCCAAAATCCGATACCAGCCAAACACTTTAAAGCCTTTCTTTTCTAAGTAAGTGATAAAAGTTTTGATGGCGAGCATGGCAACGATAAAAGCAATGATGTTACCGATCAGTAAGTATTTGATTTGGTCGCCGTCGAACATTTGCGCATGGTGTTTATGGTAATCCCACAGTTCTTTTACGGTTGCGCCAAACATGGTAGGAACGGCCAGGAAAAAGGAAAACTCGGCGGCTGCTTTGCGGGAAAGTTTTTGGCTCATACCGCCAACAATAGTGGCTGCAGAACGGGAAACACCTGGAACTACGGCCAAGCATTGGAACAAACCAATTTTAAATGCAGTAGCATAATTGATTTCTTTTTCCTTATCCACAGCGGGTTTGTTGAACCAGTTGTCCACAAAAAGCAAAATCACACCGCCAACAAGCAACATGACGGCTACAATTAGCGGACTTTCGAGCAAAACATCAATCTTCTTTTTAAATAAAACGCCGACAATCACAGCCGGAATTACGCCCACGACCAACTTGAAATAAAAATCGAGGGAACGGAAAAAGCGTTTGTAATAAAGTACCACAACCGAAAGGATAGCACCTAATTGGATGGAAACCTCAAACAGTTTTACGAAATCATTTTTGCCGATGCCCATAAAAGCACTGGCAATCACCATGTGGCCGGTAGAAGAAACAGGCAAAAATTCAGTAATGCCTTCAATAATGGCCAGGATGATAGCTTGGATCAGGTTCATGCTTTATGTTCAGGTTTTTTTAAGATCGCATAAAAACCTAATCCAAAACCGGCCAGCACCACAACCGGTGCCAACACAATTTTCCGGAAATCATAAATATCGGTATCGCCGATCATCAGCATGAAGCCGATCACGACGATTGCCATACTGATCAGCATCCAGCGGTAATTGCTTTTGCCAAATGTAAAGTGCGAATGCTTAATTTCTGTTTCTGTGTGTTTTAATGCCATAGTTTTATCTGTATAAATCGTAAAGTTTTAAACGTAAAAATTTGTTCACGGCCAGGAAAGTACTGAAACCGGAGATGAACATGCCCAAGCCAACTATCCCCAAAAAGATGATGCCGAACTCGTAATAATTACGAAGCAGGATCAGATCCGGAACTTCGCGGTAACCTAAATATAAGCAGCCCATTAGTAAAATAATGGCAATAAAACCTCCTAGCAAACCATGCAGCAAGGCAAAACCGACAAAGGGCCAGCGGATAAAGCCTTTGGTCGCACCTACCAATTGCATGGATTTGATTAAAAAGCGTTGGGAATAAATAGCCAGGCTGATCGTATTGTTGATCAAAGCAATAGAAACGATCAGGAAAATACCGGCAAAGCCTAAAATAATCATGCTGATGGAATAGATCTTCTCGTTCATTAAATCAACCAAAGACTGCTGGTAGATTACTTCTTTTACCAATGGATTTTTGGTGAGTTCTGCTTTAAACTTCGTGATGTTGGCATTGTTGGCATAATCCGCTTTGAGGTAAACATCAATGGAAGACAGCAGCGGATTGTAGCCCAGGAACTTGATAAAATCCTCGCCCATGTCTTTTTGCAGGTTGCGGGCAGCCAGTTCTTTGGTGATGTATTGCGTTTGCTTTACCTGCGGGTTGATGTCCAACTGTTTTTGCAGTTGTAAAATATCCGTTTCGTTTGCGCCATCATCCACAATGATGTTCAATACGATATTTTCTTTGACGTATTTCGACAAATTTTGTGCATGTACCAAGATCAACCCCAACAAACCCACCATCAGCAGCACCATTGCGATACTGATCACGGTAGAAATATAAATCGTTTTTGTTTTTTTAGCCGAAGCGCTCGCTTCAAATTCTTCCAACATTGTCCAAACCTTTTTGCGAAAATAGAAAAAGCCTGTTCAAAGGTAAAACAATATCTATTTTAATTTCATCATACTGAAAAACAGCGGCGAAAGTTTAACAAATATTAACAGGATGTTCAAGTTGATTTTTTGCAGAACTATTTGCAGCAACAACAGTTTTAGGTAGATAAAAACAGCATCATGGAAAAAGCCAATTCAAAAAACAAACCTTCCCCTTCGGACGAAAAAACTTTCCCGAAAGTAGATGAAGGGCACGACAGTATTGTGCGTAAGGAAGATAAAACCTATCACAAAGACGATGCAAAAGCCAAAACCGAGAACCCGGCGGAGTATTATCAGAATGAGGAACAGCCGGTACAACCGATAAAAGACGCGCCGAAAGAACCGTAAGCAATGCTTCTTTTAGCACGATAAAACTGATAATCAGGAATATTCAGTTTTTAACCCACCGAATTTTTTTATTTTTTTTGTTGGGAGATTAGCAATTAAAGGTGTTCGGAAGAATTTAGTTTTGCGCTGTCATCCCGAATTTATTTCGGGATCTCACAAGAAAGATAAAAAATCATAACAACGTTTTACTTTTCTAATGGGATGCCGAATCAAGTTCTGCACGACAAAAAATCTTCCGAACACTCCTAATTTGCAATCCCGATCATTGAGCTAAGGATCTGATATCCAATCCTTCAAAATAAACAAAATAACTAATTCCTTTTTTTAACGTTTTTTTAGGAGAACATAATAATTACCTACCTTAACTAAACAAAAACGCAATATCGTCCTTCGTCAGTTTCTTTACAAAACCGCTGTCTTCATTGATTAAATCATCGGCTAAGCTTTTCTTTTTTTGCTGCAGTTGCAGTATCTTTTCTTCCACGGTATCTTTACAGATCATTTTATAGGCAAATATTTTGCTGGTTTGACCAATGCGGTGGGTGCGGTCAATGGCCTGCTGTTCGGCGGCCGGGTTCCACCAGGGGTCAACTAAATACACGTAATCAGCAGCGGTAAGGTTAAGGCCAACGCCGCCGGCCTTTAACGAGATCAGGAAAACTTTCATGCTTTCATCCTCCTGGAAACGCTTTACTTCTTCTTTGCGTTTGGCGAGCGGCGTGCTACCGTCAAGGTAGCAATAAGGTACACTTGCATGTTCCAGTTCTATGCTGATCAGGTGCAGCATTTCGGTAAACTGGGAAAACACCAGCAATTTGTGCCCGCCTGAATTTTCCTGTATTTCCCGCATCAGTTCCTCCGTTTTTACGGATTCGCTTGCAGCTTCTGTGTCATTTTGTACCAATGCCGGGTGGTCACAGATCTGGCGGAGCCGAAGCAACCCTTCCAACACGTAAATGCCGGATTTGCCCATGCCTTCCTCATCGATTTTTTTTAGCAGCATGTTGCGGTAATAATTTTTATACTCGTCATAAATACTTCGCTGCGCTTTGTTCATGCTGCACCATAAGATCATTTCGGTTTTATCAGGCAAGTCTGTTGCAACCTGTTCTTTTGTGCGCCGCAGCATAAAAGGATAAACCATGCGGCGCAACTGTCCTGATTTTTGCTTGTCGCCAAACTTGTCTATCGGGTTTGCAAATTCGCGCTTAAAAAATTCACGCTGGCCTAAAAAACCGGGGTTTAAAAAATTAAACTGCGCAAACAGGTCATAAGTATTGTTCTGTACCGGCGTACCGCTTAATATGATACGGTTTTCGGATTTTAGAAATTGTAAAGATTTGGTAACCTGCGCATCCGGGTTCTTGATAGCCTGGCTTTCATCCAGGATGATGTAATGCCAGTTAAATTTGGCAAGGTGTTCTATGTCTAATCTTACCACACCGTAAGTAGTTAAGATCAGGTCGAACTGTTCAAAATGATCGTCGTCGAAACTGCGCATATTGCCATAATAAGTATGGTATTTTAACGTCGGACAAAATTTGTCCAGTTCGTTCTCCCAGTTAAAAATAAGCGAAGTAGGGCAAACGATCAGTTGTGTACTGCCCGGTTTTTTTTCTTTCAGGAACTGTAAAAAGGTGATGGCCTGCAGTGTTTTCCCCAAGCCCATATCATCGGCAAGACAGCCGCCCCAGCCTAAATCATCCAGAGCCTGCAGCCACTGGAAACCTGCCAACTGATATGGCCTTAGCTGCGCATTTATTGCAGCAGAAGGCAACAGATGGGTTTGTATCCCGGTAAAATTGACCAGTCTTTGTTTTTTCTCGGCTATTTCTGCCTGTACATCTTTATTGTTTAGTTTATCGCCCAGTTCGTCCAGCAAACTGTAATGCAGTTTACTTACGCGTACCCTTCCTTCTTTTTCTGTGCCGATTTTAAGCAACAGGCCATATTGCTCCAGCCATTCGGCAGGAATGATGCCGAGCGTGCCGTCATCCAGCAAAACTGCCTCCTGCTTGTTCAAAATTGCTTTACGTATAGCTGCAAGGGGAACCCGCTGATCGCCCCAGTGTATTTCTATTTTCAGGTCGAACCAGTCTATCCCGCTGCCTGCCTCAATATCAAAAGTGGGCGTGTTGTTATTATAACAAAAAGTTTTTAGGTCCTGCAGCCCAAAAACCGGATAACCGGCTTCCTGCACCTGCTGGGTCATGTTTAAAAACCAGTTGCCTTTCATTACTTCGGCAAAAGGCAAAAAGTAATACAAGTTGTTGCGTTGCGTTGCGAATTTAGGGTGCAGTGTGCGCAGGTACTCGTAAAGCTTTTTTTCTTCGGATTTATTGCGTTTGATGATTTTGACCGCCCTTTCGCTTTGCAGGATGTGTTCCAGGCTGTCATCATATTCGATCAATGTTTCCCCGTATAAAAAGCGGGGTTTCAGCATCAGGAATTTGTCTTCAAATTCGCTTAAAAGCAGATGCGGCTGCAGGTCAGGTTCAACCACTTCAAAATTAAGGGAATTGCCAACTGTAACAGGATATTTAGCCTGTAAAGGAAGCAATATATTACGGATCACGTCAAGCCTGTCGGCAACCGGGAATTTAAGCAATCCGCCTTTGAAGCTTTGTGCCAGCAAAAGGTCTTCCGGCTTTTGCAGCAGGTAAAGCGTATCGTCTGCTTCTAAAATAATCCCGCTTTTTAAAACTTTTATTTTCTCTTCGGCAAGATCAACGCCATCCGGTTTAAAATCAATTTTTATGGTGATAAAACGAGCATCGGCAGCAGCGGTAAAAAATAACTGAACGGGGGTTTTACTCAGTTTTACCGGTTTGATATTGGCATTGCTAAAACGGCCTTCGTCTAACTGGTAAATAAAAGGTTCATCACAAAGCAGCGGCCATAATTTCTGCAGAAGCCCCAGGTAATGTTTTTTTAATTTATCTTTTTCGATATTGCCCATTTGATTCCATGGGTTGGCATAACTTTTTAAATACTCGTAACCGTTTTGCGCCATCCAGTCCACTAATTTCTGATCGCTGAACTCCAGCACCTGATGGAAGGTTTCGTCATTAAGGGATTGTAAAAAAGGAAGGTTGCTTTGATTATGCAGCACCAGCTTTTTAAGGTCTGCTTTTCCATTCTTATCGCGTACAAACACTGGTTCCAGTTCAAAGCCGATATGCCTGGCAGACGTAAAATTAAAAAGGAAACCAATTTCATAATCAAGCATTGTACCTGCAGGCAACTGTGGCCTTAGCATTTGATACTTGGTTTCGGTATTTCCTAATATACTTTGTTTAATGCCCTGCAAAAATTCTTTGTTGCCTGCCGAAACCAAATAAGCAGGCTTTTTTGCCAGCGCAAGTTCTCCCCATAAGGAAACCTGCCATTCAAAATCTTTTGCTTCCGGATCGTTAAGGCTCAAGCCGTAACCAGCCAGTATTTTGTTTTTCTCTTCGGTAAAGTGCTTAAAACGGCTAAAATAAAACCTGCTGTAATGATATTCCAGGTAGGCGAAACCGGCTACCACGTGTTTGCAAAGCGGATAAGTTTTATCGCCGCAGGTACAGCGTGTTTTAAAGCCGTTTTTCCCATTAAAAACAATATCAACATCGCATATTTTTTTAGATTTTTCGTAATAGCTAAAGCATTGATGGGGCATGTTCAAAGGCCCTGGTTTTAAATTGTTTATAACTTTACTCATCGTGCTTTGGCTGATGTTGCCAGAAAGCTTTTGTAAAGTATAAACCGAAATATTTTCCATCTCAAAGTGGAAATAAGCTTCTTCATCAATCGAGACTTGCTTTTTCGCCGGTATTTCTATCGTTACTGTTCCACCATTGTCAATCAGCCTTCTTTGGATTTTCAATGCCGCGGCAATACAATGCTTGCAATTGCCATAATCATTAAATGCGGGGCATTCACATACTATTCCTAAATCAGGTGTATCCGAATAATCATAAACATCTACCGTGTAACTATAGCTGTTGCTTTCGCTGGGAACATGAAGCGTGAAGGTTTCTTTGTCGGCATTTTCCTGCACCTTAATTGCCTGAAGCAAAGCGATACGCCTTCCTTTATCTAATTGCGGTTTTGATTGTTTGTCGAGATATTTATTTATTTTATCAAGTAAAGACATGGTTTGATCAGAAGTAATTTGAGGTTTTTCACCATTCGTTTTCCCTGGGCAAAGATAAAAAGAAATTAGAGGGGAAGAGAGGAAAGGTGAAGGGAGGGAAGGGAGCGGGTTGTGCAAATTGTTTAAGCTGCAGGCGGAGGGTTATCAGTAGGTGGATGTAGTTGCTTAGATAAAAGGGTTAGAATTTTAAAGTTCGGATATCCGGGTCACGAATCCGGATCAACAACTAATCCCAAAAGATTACCGATTGCTAAAATGAGTAACGGTAAGTCCAATTACTTCTCCATTTTTATAGCGGTATAGAATATCGTCTTCGCCCATTTCGCTGTCATCAGCTGGTATTGGCGGGCCGAAACTTACATACATTACATCTGCTTCCTTATCAAAACGGATATGCAGATTATCTGCATTACTATGGCTTACTGCTTTAAGTGCCTGCATAATATCTGTAATAATTACTTCTGCCATACTATTCTTCGTTTTAAAAGTTTCTCCGTTTTTGATGTAAAATAAGCAGTTAAAATAAAGCATAAAACCAATACTTCCGCATAAACAATTCTTAACCGTCCGAATTATTTAGTTTTGCGTTTAGATTGCCAAAAAGTGAAAAACAGAGATCAGCCTAAAAACAGAATGGCAGAAGTTTTAGGTTGCATTCAGGAATTTAAACAATGAGGTCAAATATATTAAAGATGTGCCAAAGGAGGATTTGTAAGATGCTTCTTTTACCACCTAAATTTTAATGGCGAAAGAAAGAAACCGCATACAAAACCAGGATGTAACTTTTAAAAAACGGCTTTCGGCTTTAGGAAACCTGCCGCAGTTTTTTAAATTGGTTTGGCAAAGCAGTCCTTGGAAAACTTCGTTCAGTTTTATTTTACGGTTGATCCGTTCTGCCATGCCGGTTGCTTTGCTGTATATCGGGAAGCTGATTGTAGATGAAGTTGTGTTGCTGAACCACAATGCCGCCAGTCATCCCGATCATACACATTTGTGGAAATTGGTTGCCATAGAATTTGGTTTGGCCATTTTTACCGATGGCTTAAACCGGCTGATTAATTTGCTGGACAGTCTTTTAGGTGATCTTTTTTCCAATCATACTTCCGTCAGGATTATGCGCCACGCCGCAACGCTTGATTTGGACCAGTTTGAAGATTCTGTTTTTTACGATAAACTGGAACGCGCCCGGCAGCAAACCGTTGGCCGCACGGTTTTGCTTTCACAGGTGATGAGCCAAGTGCAGGATATGATCTCGATGGGTTTTCTCATCACCGGTTTGATCGCATTTAACCCTTGGCTGATCCTGCTTTTATTGGTTGCCATTATTCCCGCTTTTTTGGGTGAATCTTACTTCAACAATCAAAATTATGCTTTAACCCGCAGCCAGACGCCCGAACGCCGCGAGCTGGACTACCTGCGTTATTTAGGTGCAAGCGACGAAACGGCCAAGGAAATCAAGATGTTCAACCTGGCAGATTTCGTCATCAACAGGTTTAAAACTTTGTCGGACCGGTTTTATGTTGACAACAGCAAATTGTCCGTCAAGCGTTCGGGCTGGGGAACATTTTTTTCTGTTTTGGGCAGTATCGGCTATTATTTAGCTTATGTTTTTATTATTATCCGCACTGTAAACGGAAATTTAACTGTTGGCGACCTTACTTTTCTGGCTGGTTCTTTCCGGCAGTTAAGATCGCTGATGGAAGGGGTTTTGACGCGATTTGCCGCGGTTTCACAAGGTGCCATTTACCTGACAGATTTTTTAGAGTTTTTCGAAATCAAACCCAAAATTGCGGTTGCCAAAAGCCCGCTGCCTTTTCCAAACCCCATTCAGCAAGGGTTTGTGTTTGAGAATGTTGGTTTTCAATATCACAATTCTGAAAATTGGGCCAACCGGCATTTAAATTTCACACTTCATCCCGGAGAAAAACTGGCTTTGGTAGGAGAAAACGGTGCCGGCAAAACAACATTAGTTAAATTACTGGCACGTTTATATGATCCAACCGAAGGTAGGATTTTGCTGGATGGAACTGACCTGAAAGATTATGCTATTGAAGATTTGCGTTTCAATATCGGTGTGATCTTTCAGGATTATTTGCGTTATCAGATGACTTTATCGCAAAACATTGCAGTTGGTAATATTGCAGAAGTTGAAAATATGGTTTTGATTAAAAAAGCGGCGCAGGAAAGTCTGGCGGATGCGCTTGCCGAGAAACTGCCGAATGCGTATAACCAATGGTTGGGCCGTAGGTTTAATGACGGTGTAGAACTGTCAGGCGGTGAATGGCAAAAAGTGGCCTTGGCGCGTGCTTACATGAAAGATGCGCAAGTGCTGATCCTGGATGAGCCAACGGCAGCTTTGGATGCCCGTGCAGAATATGAAGTTTTCCAGCGTTTTGCCGAACTGACGAAAGGAAAATCTGCTGTGCTAATCTCGCACCGGTTTTCTACTGCGCGCCTGGCCGACCGGATATTGGTGCTGGAAAAAGGAACGGTCCTGGAGATTGGGACACATGCCGGCTTGCTTGCGCAGGAAGGAAGATATGCGGAGTTGTTTAAGTTGCAGGCGATGGGTTATCAATAGGAGGATTGTTTCAATTTAATTGTGGCAATACAAGTTTACTTTCTTTTCTTATATCTGAAATACTTTTTTGACTTCGGTAATCTATCATCTACAGTTGGAACTTTTTTATTCATCAATATTTGCTCAATAACTTGTATCGTGCAATCAAATTGCGGGGCCAAAACTTCTATGGTTAATCCTTTAAAATACCTCTCTAAAACTACTTGTTGTTTGTCATTATAAAAATAGGATTTACTTGGTTTTGAAACCTGTTTGGGTAATTCATTTTGGTAATATTGCAAAATTGAAATAAGGTCTGTTGCAATTGAAGGGCTTATTTTTAATTCTTGGCTATTATTATTTCCTTCAATTGTTTGCTTAATATGGATATAGTTAATTCCAGAATGATGTTTGATCAAATCAATCAAAAATTGCTTTTTTCGTGTTCCGGTAATGTTGACTTTAGAATTTCTTCCACAATAGCAGATTATGAATGGATTAAAGGAAAATAAATGGTAATCTTATCATTACGGAAATTGCTGTCATACAACAGATAACCCTTCAACTCGGTCAAAATGTTTACGGTTTAAAGTAGCTAAAGGTGGTTAACCGCTTTTCTGGTATCTTCTATAATATCCAACTGTTCCTTAGAAAATGTTGGCCCGTTTAAAAGCAAATTCTTAAAATCTTCGCGTGCTTTATCGTTGGTATTTGTTCATCCACTTCTTGCTTAAGCTTTGTCCACTGTTGAGGCGGCAGCTCCTTGGCCAATTGTACTAATTGCTCAAAGCCAATATCTATCTGTAGCTGCATGGTATCAAATTTAATAAATTTTGTTTACAACATCATAGACCAAACTTTTCCATAATTCAAAAGTTTGGTTGTTGGCAAAACTAATGGTACTTCTTTTACACTTTTTTTAGGATATAGGTTTAAATGTTGATCCATATTTTGTTGATGATGAGTTTATTTTAAGAATCGTAGATTCGAAGCTCAAAGGACTGGATTGCAAATCCAAACCAATAGAAGGAAACGGACAATGCCGCTCCAAAATTGGAACTTGATTTTATCCTTGGGTTTATATTACTTCTGAAGAAAGGGTTAACCGGCACTTGCAAAACATATATCAATCCTGACACAATTCAGGTTACTCTGCCGGCATCATATTCTGATGCTTCTTTTATCACCTAAAGATAATATTATGTCCATTATTTTTCTGTTAAAGAGAAATCACAAACACCAATTTTTATAAGATAAAAGAAGCATCAGCATTTTTTCTGATCTGATTTAAACAAGCTATTAAAGTAAGAGCCTGTTTAAAAATTTGTTCAATTTGTTTTCTATGCTTCTTTTATCACCTAAAAAAATGGTAAGTATTTAATTTGGGGTTTATTTAAATTAGTGCAAACACCAGTTTTTATAGGGTAAAAGAAGCATTGGCATTAATCCTGAGCATGTTAAAGGATCTTGTATAAATTTAAACAGACTTTTAAAGTAAAATAAAAAGAATAAAAATCAATAAGAGGTTTTCAATTGGACTATGACCATCAAACCTGTTATTTAAACTTCAAATTCAAGGTTACAATATCCGAATTAAGGCCGGTTGAGCGGACATAATGCCCGTAACGAAGTTCGAGCGTGCTTAAATGCTGCCAGCCGAACACACCTTTTGGTGGCGCAAACCGGATGCCTGTACCAATAAAGCTGCTTTGCAAAGTGGACAAGTCATAATCGCTGGTGTAATAAGTATCGGCGGAATTGTGCTGGCCGTAAGGCGCAAAATAACGCGTACCAGTTTGGTTGTTGTACCGGTAAAACGGGCTCAGCGAAAAAAAAGAAGTAAACTTGATCGGCACTTCAATTTCTGCTGTATGAGCCCTAATGCCCCAATTGTCCATGTAATATCGGTAAAATGTACGGATGATAAAATGATCATCTAAAAAGTAGTTTAAACGTCCGCCAATCGGCAATTTATACCGGCTGCCGGGCAGGTTTTCCACTCGTTCAGATCCGTCTGTAAAATAGTCCCGCTGATATTTGGTGGCCAATAAACCATGCTGGTATGATGGTTCAACAATAATCAAACCTTGCAGGCGGGCATTGATCACATGCGACACCGAGAACGAGCTGCTGAAGGAGTTGCGGGGCGAATAATCTACCGGCCGGTTGTCCCTTTCAGAACCGGAACCATATCCGGCTGGCCGGAGTTCTACAGGCAATATCACCGTCCAGGTATCTAAAAATGCTTGTAACCGCATGTCAAATTGTGTGTTTTTATCCTTGGAAGAACGGGTAAGGTTAAAGCCTGCACCAAACGATTGGTAGTCGTACTCATGCGAGAAAGACCCGGTAAAACCCAGTGCGTTGCCTGTCTTTTCGTTAGAGGTTGTCCAGTTAAACGAAGGATAAACCCGCGTATCAGATCTTGATGCTGAAGAAATGCTGTTAGGGTCTATTTTATCCGATGAAGCAGAGGTGTAATGATCTACCCCAAGTTCAAACAAAAAAGTATTTTTACGGCCTCTTTTAGCATAATTGGAAAGCTGCAAGTCAATGGTATTGGCAAAATCGGTCAACTTTTCAGTTCCTATACCGCCGGTTACCGCTGAATGGTTTCCATCCTGATGATAATAGCCCGAAACAAAATTGACCTCGTCAAGCTTCAGCTTACGCGATTGGTAGTTGGAACTATCAGCGGTAGTTTGTGCATGCGAAGCAGAAATGCCCAGATATAGGGCAATTACGCCCAAGTAGATTTTTCTCATTTTTATAATTGCAGATTAATTACAGCCGCAGCCGCCGCCGCTTTTACCACCGTTTGCACCAGAACCGCCTTCCCGGTACAACTGAAAGCTTTGTTCGAACTTTTGCGCTTTCCGGGCCGAAAGCTCCATTTCGGCATCGTTGATCCGGTTCTTTTGATATTGCTTTACGGAGGTGCAGGAAGCAAGGCTAAAAAATAAAGCTATACCTGATAAAGCCATGGCCGTCTTGGCGCAGATTCGTTTCGTCATCTTAATTTTTTATGTTGATGTTTTTAGAAGTATATACTTGGTTTTGATCGTCAATAATTACACAAGCAATTTGTTGCAGTTGGTTGATCAGGTCCAAGCCTACTTTAACGCCCATTACCATTACCGGTGTAGCCATAGCGTCGGCTAATTCGGCACTCGGGCAAATAATACTGACACTTTTAATGCCGCTTACCGGTAGCCCGGTTTTAGGATCAATCGTATGCGAATACTTTTTACCGTTGATCAACGCATATTTTTCATAGTTGCCGGAGGTGGCAATGGCCACATTACTGATGTTTAAAGTTGAAAATGGCCGCACTTTTTGGTTAGGGTCAGCAATGGCAATTGTCCAGGGTTTACCCTCTGGTTGTGTGCCCCAGGTAATCAAATCCCCGGCCGCATTTACGATTCCGCTTGCTACGCCTTGTTCCTTTAAAAGAGTTTTGGCGCAACCAGCAGCATAACCTTTACCAATACCGCCAAAGCCTATCCGCATACCTGCTTCTTTTAAAAAAACGGTTTGTGCAGAAAAATCCAATTCTACGTTGCGATAATTGATCAGCCTTACCGACTCTTGTGCAGTTTTCCTGTCTGGCAATTGCTTCATGTTTACATCAAAGTTCCACAAGCTTTTATCGATAGAACCGTAAGTAATATCAAATGCACCTTGCGTTAAAGCAGAAATATTCAGGGCCCGGCCAATCAGGTTAAAAACTTCTTCATCCACTTTAACCGGTTGTATGCCGGCATTCCGGTTGATTTCATTTGTCTGGCTGTCGTCGCTAAACGTGGTCAATAGTTTTTCAATCCGTTTTATCTCAATTATGGCCTGATCAATTTTTTCTTCGGCCCATTCTTTGTCATCAGCAACTACGCTAATTTCAAAACGGTTGCCCATCAACTTTAATATCCGCCGATGTACAATGGAACACATTATAAATTTTTAACGGGAAGCGTTTGCAATGGATTTTATCTCATCAACAAAATGTTCAGGGGAAACATCCGGAAAACCGTCCCACTGTTTCAATATTTTCCCGTGTTCATCTACCAATAAAGTAAAAGGGAATTTACCTTCCGGGTTATATTTGTCCGCCAGGGCTTCGTTTCGTTTCACCTGGTCTTTGTTCACCTGATTTTTTTTCTGCCTGGGGAAATCTGCACGCACCAGTATCAAATGTCCTGATGCATAGTTTTCAAATGTTGCAGATTCCAAAATTTCTTTTCTTAAGCGGATGCAAGGCCCGCACCAGTCAGAACCGGAAAAATTAATGATGATCAATTCGTGCGACTTGGTTGCTTCACTTTCTGCCTCTTTAAAATCGCCTATCCAGGTAACCGATGATAAAAATGAAGTGAACAGTACTGCTATCAATGTTTTCATTTGAAATAAAATCAGGAATAAACTTTTAAGGAAGTACCGGTCAGTAAGGTATTATAGGTAGTCAAAGACCTGTTGGCAGGGGTGTTTTGCACAACTCCGGCTTCCGTAAATGCCGACCCATGGTTATTGCAATAAAAACGATGGCTTGACGCCTGATAGACTAAAGGATAATCCTGATGCGTACAGGATTGCTGGACGGCAATATATGCCCCGGCCAAAGTACGGGCCACTAAAACGCCGTTGGAAACTAAGTAGCCGCCATTGGCCAGCAAACTGGCATTGGCCGATGCACTTAAATCAAGCGTAAAATTTACACCGGAAGGCCCGGAAGTGGAGGAAGGGCCGGTAGAACTTTTTGAACACCCTACACAATTGATCAATGCAACCGAAGCTGCACTAACACCGATCAATGATAAAAACTCTTTTCTATCCATATAGGTTTTTGCAAAAGGAATATTTAAATAATAAAATAGATCAACATTTATTTGTAACTACACATCGTTATCAACACATTCAATAACTCATATATTGTTTACTGGCATATAAAAATCAATTATTGAATTTTAATGAATCTAAACTATAAACAACTCTATTTATTGTTGCTTATATGCTGCTCCTGTTGATCTTTCCGTTTACACCATGGTATATCCCTGCCAGCAGAACTATAATTTATATTTTTCATCAATTACCAAGATCAGGAAACTTATGAAACAAGAAAGAAATTTTATATTGATAAAAGAAGCGTTGACTTCCTTCAACCCTCAAGGTTTAAAAATTATTATTTTAATTTGATGATACTTCTTTTAGAGCCTAAAAAAATGGCGGGCGTTTGATTTTGGTTTATTTAAATTGATGCAAACACCAATTTTTATAGGGTAAAAGAAGCATTGGCATTTTTTCTTGTATAAATTTAAATAGGCTCTTAAAGAATAAAATCCCTTGCAAGGATATTTTCGGCGTATTTCTGTACCAATTGGGAAAGTATCAATTACTTTTCCGATTTATTCTTTAGTTTCACTTGTTGCCATATTATGCACTAACTTTTTTTGTCAGAAAGTAACTTGTTTGAATAGGTACATTCCTGCTTAAAAGTCATGTCTTTAATTTCATTACTAATTTGATCCCTAATGGGTCGCATATCTTGTACCAAACCTTGTTTTATATCACTGTTGGTTGGCATCGTCATTATTAACAATCTTTAGGTTTTAATCTAATAACCCACGGATATCAAATGCTGGTGACTAAGCCGGGTTTTTTATTTCTGCTTTTTTTGAACACTTATAATTCTAAATCCCGACCGATCAAAAATCTAAATCAGTAAAATATTTTACTATAAAATATGGTAAAATATAAAGTACATCATTGCAAAATTAAAACCTGCATGAGAAATGATGGCGCCAAGTATCGAACCAGTCTTCTCTTTACATTTAAAAAATACTTGACTTGATAGAAACATAGAAAACACCCATAACAAAGCGGGTATAAACAAGAATTTCCAGCTGCCAAAAATATAAACTAGACCAAAATGGGCTAAATGTGTAAAAGCAAAAGCTAAACTATCTGCAATTGACGCTTTCTTTTCTCCAAGATTTACCGCAAAACTACCATGCACAATTCCCCGATAAAATAATTCTTCTCCAAGCGGACTAAAAGTCATTCCGGTAAAAGAATAAATCAAAAAATACATAAGTCTTTGTTTATCGTTAAAAACAGCACCTGCAACATAATAAGACTTGGCGATATATACAAACCAATTACCGTAAGTAACTTTAAATAGCCATATACCCACAAAATACATGATTGTACAAATTGCCATTCCTGCGATAAAAGAGTAAAATAACCAGTAATAGTTATCAGGTTTCTTAATTCCAATAGACCTTCTGCCATTTTTGGTAAGGAATATAAGAGGTGTAAACCACATAATAACAAAGATGATTGCAATCTTACTATAGTTGCCTGAGATATTTGCGTTTAGAACAATAATAAACCTGGGGATACCTAATAATAAAACCAATACAAGTCCGAATATCCAATTAAACTTAAATAATTTTTTCCATAGAGGTCTAAGCATACTATAACTAATTAAAATGTTAGTTAACTCCGTTAGTTGGATTTGTGATCACGTCCTTTGATCTTTGGATTTACAATCCTATCATCAATCCCTAAAACTAAAAAATCCCGCTTGTTAAAATCAGGATTTACAATAAATAACGTCAATTTATGCTATCACATTATCTAAAAACAGTTCATCACGCTATGAAGTAGATTTATACAATCCATGTCAAACATTTGGCAGAAGCTGAACTGGCTTAATTTAAGCAGAAACTCTGACCACTATTTCTTCAAATTGGATTGGATTTTTGTAATCATGCTGAGGTGTTCTTTTAATACAGGAAGACTTTTTACTGCAAAAGAATGGAGTTCAGGGTCTTTTAAATCTTTAATCCCATCTTCTGCTGTTTTAACATCTTCTTTATGGTCGCCTACCATAAAGTCAACATAGTCTTTGTCAAATTTTTCACCAGACTCTTTGCTTAGTTCTTCATATTTTTTCTCTTGTTTCCCGCCAACAGAATCCGGTAGAGTAATGTTCTTTTTAGCAGCAATAGATTTTAGCATGGCTACATCTTTACTATGGTCTGCCACCATTTTGGCGCCAAAGTCTTTTACACTTTGCCGGGTTGCTTTTTGTTCAACCATTTTACCCATTTTAACTTCCATCATCACGCCATTGGCAACTTCAACAGCATAATCAGCGTCTTTTTGGCTAACTTTTAATACATTACCTGTTTTTACTGTGGTATCCGAGGCCAGCATTTTCGTAGTGTCTTTGTCCGAATTGGAGTCTTTGGCCGCATTAACACTATTTGTTTTTGAGGAACTGTTACATGCCTGAAAAGTAAAGGCAGCACTTGCTAAAAATAACATTGTTAGCTTTTTCATTTATTTTCTTGATTAAATTTTGTATTAATTGTTGTTTGTCTTGTCCTAACAAGAAGGGGTTACCGTTGTTTTACAAATCAAAGCATCCAAAGAAAAAACATACTGCCAAACGGGTTTTTGCAGCAAAAATGGAAATACGTGTAGCGGTTACCAAAACTTTTTTGGTCAAAGTTGGGAAATCTCAATCTTTAAGCTGTGTATAGATAGTTTTGCCAAAATCGATGTTTTTTAATTTCAAGCTCTTTGGTTTTTACTACCAAATTTTAGGTTGATAAAAGAAGCATTAGGGTTGGGTGCTTCTTTTATCAACCTTTTTTTATTGATGGTAATATTTAATTAAAATTGGGATTACAAATCCTAAGCTCAAAGGTCGGGATTGGAAATCCCGGCCAACTGGATAACGCGTTCTTAGCTTAAATTTTGTTATTAAGCCTAAAGACCAAATGGTATCATTGTAGATTAAGGTGTTAGATAATAAATAGAGTGTTTCGTTGTTTTTTTACCTGAGTAATAAAAAGGTTAAGTACTCTTATAGTTGTTGTGTTTTCTGCAGATTGTTGGAAAATTTTAAATTTAATCTACACCAAATGGTAGGTCTATGAAAACGGACCAGATAAAATTTCCCTAATTATTTATACAACAGAAGAATAAATAAAAACAAATGTGTTTTTCTTCTGTATATTATTTAAATAGTTAATTAAATAGGCATTAAAATAAATAGACACTAAAAGGTTTAGTGTTTACTTAAAATTTAATCTTTAAAACCAATGAAAAAATCAAATTTAATTATGTTAGCCATTGCTGCATCTTGCAGTATTGTTGCTTGCAGTCCTAAAACAAATTCTGGCGGTATGTCAGATTCTTCCGCTACTTCAAAAACTGGAAGCATGACTGATAGTACCTCTACTACTACAGGAACAGGTACAGGAAATAGTAGTTCAGGCACAACCGGTACAGGTACTACAACAGGTACATCCGGAACCGGTACAACAACAGGTACATCCGGAACCGGTACATCCGGAACCGGTACATCTGGCACTAGCGGATCAGGCACAACTACAGGTACATCTGGTACTGGCTCAACAACAGGCACTAGCGGAACTGGAACTAAAGGTACAGGTACATCAGGTACAGGTACATCAGGTACAGGCACAGGTACTTCAGGCACAGGTACTTCAGGCACAGGAACTGGAACCAGTAGTACAGGTACACAAAAACCTCCTCAAAAGTAAGTAGGATCGTAACGTATAACAAAAAAGCTGTTCCCAAAGGGAACGGCTTTTTTGCTTTTGCAGGATTTTATCAATACTGTTGCCGAAGGAAGCATCAATTTAAATATTGATAAAACTTTTAAATTGTATGAAATTATTGAGGCGCATACTTATATGGAAAGCAATCAAAGTAAAAGGAAAATTGTGGTAGAGGTAGAGTAGTTTTTTCTTCTTTCCAAGTTCATCTATTCTATTTCCATAATGTCTAATCCAAATTCTTTTTGTTAAAAAACTAATAGAAGTTTCTGATTCAGATATCCAAGTTGGAAACCTATCGAAATAAAAAAAAGTTAAACCATTCCAAAGAGAATTTCTTAATTTATCGTCTGCACTTTCTCTTTGAATTATCGTTCTAATTGGTTTAAGTCCTATACGTTGTGAAAATGATGTCATGTTTATATCCTTTACCTCCGTAGCCAGTAATCTGTAATTCTGTCCTTTGTATTTAAAATCTGTAATCCCATCAATCAATTCCCTAAAACTAAAAAAATCCCGCTTGTTAAAAGCAGGATTTTCCAAATTAAAACTATAACTATTCTTATTGCATCTTATACACCAAAACCTTAAAAGTTCCCGGTATGGCATTCCTTGTACCCTTCACCATATCCGCAACGCTTAAATAAATTTTATGCGTCTTGGTATCTAAAGCAAGCGTTTTAGCGCGGACTTGTGTCTGCAAGGTTTGCACAACGGCATAATCATCAGCTGATTTTTGTTTGATGATGGTTGTTGTTCCGTCTCCGTTAGATGCAAAGATCAGTTTGGTTGATGGATCATAAGCTACGGCATCTACACCTGCGCCAATTGGAACAGTGGTAATTACTTTTCCTGAGGTTTCATCTACTACACTTAAACCTTTGTTTTCACGGCAAACGGTAAAAAGCCTTTTGTTTTTGGCATCAAGCGCTATGCCGGTGGGGCCGCCGCAAGGGTTTAGAGGATAATTGTGCAGCACTTTCATCGCTTTGGCATCAATCACGTTCATGCTGTTTTTATCCTCTAAATTATTGTAGATCTTGCCGTGTCCATCAGAAACGGCAAATTCCGGTCCTCCGCCTAAAGCAACCGTTCCTACTTGTTTCATGGTATTTGGGTTGATCACAGCCGCATCATTACTTTCGCCGTTAAAAGTAAAAACACGGTCAGAAAAAGGATCATACATAATCGCATCCGGGCCTTTAACCGTTAACGGAATGGTTGTAATCGTTTTCAGGGTTTTCAAATCAAAAACAACGGCTGCATTGGCGCGGCCATCGCTGATAAAACCCTTGTTTAATTTGTTGTCTATCGCAATACCATGAACGCCTTTCATATCACTGATTGTGCCGATGCTTTTTTCGGTAGCGAGATCAATTACGTTAACGGCTATTCCGTGCGAAACATATAAACGATTGTTAGCTTGATCAATAGCTAAATAATCGTAACCGCCGTCGCCGGGCAGCGGTATGGTTTTGTCAGCTACATAAGTTTGTGCCTGTAAAAAGGCGGGGGCACTGCACAGCAGTAATGCGATCAAAAATTTCAGGGTTTGTTTCATGCTTCTTTTATCGGTTAAAAGTTTGTGTTGTTTAAATTTTGTATCAATCAGGATTAGCAACAGTTGGCTGGTTTACGGGATGGGTGGTATCATTACGGTAAAAAATACGGATCAGGGTGGGCAATACAATCAGCAGCAGGGGCAAGGCAACTATAAAGCCCCCGATTACCGCAATGGCCAGGGGTTGGTGTAGTTGTGCGCCGGCCCCTATACCTAATGCAAGCGGCATTAAGGCAATAATTGCGCCCAATGCAGTCATAAGTTTCGGACGTAATCGGGTTGAGATGGCATAAACAACAGCCTCTTCAACTGATTTTTCATGTAATGTTTCTTTAAACTGCCAGAAGGTGAAAATTGAGTTTTCGCCGATGATGCCCACAATCATGATCAGGCCGGTATAGCTGCCGACATTTAAAGGTGTGTTGGTAAGGAACAGCGCAAGATAACTTCCCGAAATGCCCAGCACGGAAACAACAAGGATAATAAGCGATACTTTAAAATCACGGAACAGGAATAAAATGACCACAAAAACCAAAAAGCTACTGACTATCAAGATCGTCAGTAATTCTTTAAATGACTGCTGCTGCTCAGAATAGGATCCCCCATATACAATATGATAGCCACTCGGAAGGTTCACCTCTTTTTTAATGCTGTTTTGTATATCCGTCATCACACTGCCCAAATCGCGGTTTTCCAAACGGGCCGAAACCACGCCCATGGATTGCAGGTTTTCCCGTTCCTGCTCGGCATCACCAGATAAAATGTTTACATCGGCAACATTTTCTATAGGAATAAGGCTGCCATTAGGCAAGAATATTTTTGTTTGCTTAATATCTGACAAACTTCTTTTCCTGCTGCCGGGCAGGACTATGCGGATATTGGAAATTTGTACATTTTCCAGCAGGCTTCCAACCACAACCCCCTCCAAGCTGGTTTGTAATTGGGTTTGAAGATCAGAAGGGGTTAAGCCGTATTGGGCGAGTTTAGTAGAATTAGGCTGAATATCAACAGAAGGGCCGGCGATTACTATGCCATTAAAAACATCAGCCGTTCCCTTGACATGACTAATGGATTTGGAAACTTGTTGCGACAGGGTTTGAAGTGTTGCCCGGTCATCGCCAAAAATCTTGATCTCGATTGGTTTTACCGAGTTCATCAGGTCGCCTAACATATCGGTAATTACCTGTCCGAAATCTATCGTTAAGGCCGGTTGGGAAGCCTGGATTTTTTGTCTCAGTTCATTAATTACCTCATCTGTTGTCCGGTTTCTCTTTTTCTTTAACTGGATGAGGTAATCGCCACGGTTGGGTTCGGTAATAAAAAAGCCCATTTGCGTACCTGTTCGTCGTGAATAGGCCTGTACTTCCGGAACTTTAATGATGATCTTTTCTGCTTCCTGCAATATCCGGTCAGTTTCTTCAAGGGATGTACCAGGCGGCGTATTATAATCCAGCACAATGCTGCCCTCATCCATTTCAGGCAAAAACCCGGTTTGCAAATGAGGCAGTACAAGAACGATGGAAGTAACTAATACAGCCATGAAAACAAGGCTGATCCATGCCCTCGATATGAAAAAGCTTACCCATCCCTGCTTTTTAACCTGATGCTCTTTTGCTTTAACAGAGTTTGCCTGCGCGTTTCGTGTCAGCAACAGATAAATAACGGGAAGGCCGATCCAGGTTACAAAAAACGAACAGACCAGGGTGATGATCATGGTATTCGTCATGATGGAGAAATAGGCCCCTGCCACCCCTGTCATCAGCATAAAAGGTATAAAAATAACAATGGTACTTAACGAAGAACCGATCATGGCCGGAAACAAATAGCTAATAGCGTGCTGTAGCAGTTCGGTAGTAGGTTCGCCCGGGTGTTCTTCATGTGTACGGTGGATCTGTTCTACCACCACAATCGCATCATCAATGATCAACCCGATTGAAGCCGCTATTGCGCCAAGTGTCATGATATTAAAAGTATATCCCGAAGCATAAAGTACCACAAGGGTGAGCATTAATGTTATCGGGACAGTAATGAGAATAGTGGTACTTGCTTTTATTGACCGTAGAAAAATCATGGCAACAATAATGGCCAGCGCCAATCCAATCCAGATGCTATCTGTTACACTTTTTACGCTGGTGTTTACAAAATCTGCCTGAACGTAATAAGGTTTTACCACCACATCTTTAGGCAGGATCTGCTTCAACAGCTCCACCTGTTTAGTCATTTTATCAGACAAATCAATCAGGTTGGCATTGGGTTGTTTGATTACTGCGATCAGCACTCCCTGACGTCCGTTTGCATTGATTTTAGTATATTCAACTGCCGGACTGATATTTACATCTGCAATGTCTTTTACCTGAACTACTCTTTTCCCATTATTCCTGATGATCAGGTTTTCTACGTCACTTTTATTTTTTGGGGTGGCATCGGTAACCGTTAGATAGAGGTATTTATAATCGGAAAGGTACCCTTCTGAACGGATAAACCCGGTATTGTTTAAAGCGGCGGAAACTTCTTGGGGTGTGATAGACATAGCGGTCATCATTTCGGGCTTCAAAACCAGCCAGTATTCCTTTGTTTTACCACCAACTATCCTGATTTCAGAAACCCCATCTACCTGAGAAAGAAAGGGCTTTATGGTATAAGTGGCCAGGATATTGAGCTCGATGGGCGAGCGGTTGTTGCTCTCCAACGTATAGCCGCTTACAGGCAGTATGGAGGGGTTCATCTTTTCAACCGTAACGTTTACCCCCGGAGGTAAGTTAGCCTGTATTTCTGCTATCTGGGATTCAACTTGTTGTTTACTGAGGTCAATATTAGCGTTCCAGTTCATAAAGGCCGAAATCTCGGCGCTGCCGCGACTGGTGATACTTCGGATTGTTTGCAAGTCCGGCACCCTTTTTATGGCATTTTCCATAGGCCTGGTTACCGTAACCATCATCCGGTTAACCGGCTGAAGGCCCGCATCAGCAATCACTTTTATCTTAGGAAAAGTAATTTCGGGGAAAAGCGAGATATGGATCTTGCCATAAACGAATATGCCTAAACCGAAGATAAGCAACAGAATGATCGCTAAGGGATTTTTATAAGTTACAAAAAAGCTTTTCATATTAGTGCCTGTTTAAATTTGGTTTAGCCTATTTTTCATGCTTTTTTTATCCCATTAAAACCTATAAACTTCTTATGCTTTTCAAGGATATTTAGTGAACCACACTGATTTTTGTAGGCTAAAAGAAGCATCATTATTTTTTCAGACATACATTTGAACAGGCCCTTAATGCCCTACAACTTTAACTTTTGCTGTATCTGCCAATCCATAATTTCCTGTAGTCAATATTTTATCATGTGCTGCTATATTTCCTGAAATGATCTGCACGGCATCCGCCGATTCGATGCCTTTTTTAACAGGGACTTTTATGGCAGTCGAATCGTTGATCAGCTTCATCACCCAAAACTGGTCCTGCGTTTCATTGGTTAAAACGCCTGCCTTGGGAAGCAGCAAACTGTTGGAAATTGAATTTTTAAGGATGTTCACTTTTACGATGAGGTTTTCGGGTATTTGCTTTGCACTATTTGCCCTGATGATCACCCTTTGGGTTTGAGACAAAGAATCAACAACAGGCATGAAAGAAGCAATGGTTCCCGGTAATTTCCTACCATCCGGAAGCAGCATGTTTACTGATTTGCCCACTTGCACATATTGCCGAAGCTCGAAAGGTAGGTTCAGCACAAAAACAAAACTGTTGTTATTGCTGATAATTGCTAATGGTTCGCCGTCAAGGAGGTAATCCCCCTTTTGATGGTTTAAGGACGTGACAAAACCAGCCTGATTGGCTACGACACTAATAATGCCCGAAAAATTAAGGCTGGGATCGAGTGAACTGATTGATTTTCCAATAGTTCTTGCTTCCTTGGTTTGTATGGTAAACAATTTTTGGCCCGGAAAAACATGCTGGCCAAGCCTTACATTTACGCTCTGTAAATATCCGATTGAGCTGGCTTTAATATAGTTTTTTTGCAAAAAGGTAGCAGTAGCGTTAAGCACTATCGAATCTGAAATAGTTTGCTGCTTTACTTCGGTTACCGAAACAGGGGTTACAGGATCAGGTGCCGCGCCGGTATCTGAAGATGAACTGCTGCCTTTGCAGCCATACAGCCCAAAGGCTGCAAAAAAGATTACATATAAGGCCTTAACCCGGTTTTTTAACATACTTATCCCTATTTCTTCCAGTAATTTAGTTGATTGATGAGTTGTAAACCGTTGATTTGGTTTAAAGTGAGTTGATTGCGTGCCAATAGATAATTGTTGATGGCCAGCACCAGATCGGAAACACGCAAATCACCGGTTTGCATCAGCTCAAAATCCACCTTGACCAAACGCTCAGAATACTTTAACTGCTCAGTTATTTGTTTTACCAAACTTTCATTACCGCTGATCTGCTGCTGTAACTGTGCAATTTGCTGGTGATACTGTTTAGTAAAAAAATCGCGGTAGTTTTTACGGGTTTCTTCTCGCAGGTTTAGCATTTTATATTGCAATTTACGCTGCCCGCCGTTGTAAATGGGCAGGGTAAACGTAAAACCAACACTGGTGCCAAAATTATTCAGCAGCGGTGGCACAAAACCGGTATTGTAACCGCCATCTGCAAAAATATTGGCCCGGGGCCGGTAACTAAAATCAATTAAACTCCTGCTGTTTACCAGCCGGACGCTATCTAAAGTGTATTGCCTGAAGAAAATACTGTTGCTGATTGAAAGAGGCTGATAATTTACCCGAATTTCCGGATTTTGCAATTTTACTGTTGTGGTATCTTCTATTCCGGATAAATAATTAAGCGTAGCAAAATCATTCTGAAACTGTATTCGTGACTGGGACAATTGCAAATTTTGCTGTTGCAAGGTAACCAGAAAAGTAAGGTAATCAGTTTGGCGGTAAACATTTTGCTGTGTCAGTTTTTTCAGGATATTTTCTTCTTTGGTTAGCAATTGGTTTACCTGCTCGTTAAACTCCACTTGCTGTAAGCTTCCATAAGCAGTGATATACTGGCCTATAACCATGCGGTTTAAATCCTGCTGAGAAATTTTCCGGGTGTTATTAATTGAATCGGCCTGCAAACCAAGCGATCTAAGCTGGGCTCTGATATAACGCTTACTATCTAAAGATTTGTTTACACTAACAACGCTGTTAAAAGACTGGACGTTGGTAATTGCGCCGGAGTAGCCATAACCATAAATAACCGGAGCAAAGAGGCCTGAACTATTTAATGCAACCTGTGGTTTGTAAACAGCTTTTATACGCAGGCTGTCCAATTGAGTAGAGGCAACCTGGTTCTGGTAATCTTTTAAAAGCGGGCTGTTCCTTGTTGCCTGTTCCTGATAATATTGCAGCGTATTGTTTTGTCCTAAAGCTGATAAACAGCACATCAGGGAAAAGAGTAGTAAAAACCATATTTTTATTTGGGGGAACATCATTCTTGTAAAGACCAATTAAAATGGTGCACCATGGTAAAACCCGGACAGCCTTGAATATAGGCCGGCATGGCAACTGTTTTAAAATTGTAATTTTTAAACAGGTGCCGTGCAACAAAAGGATAAACCGTATAAGCTATTTTGGTAGAGATAATGCCCACGCCTGCACCGGCCAACACATCGCCTAAATAATGTTTGTTGTTGTACATCCTTAAAACACCGGTTGTAGCGGCAACGGCATAACCGCCAACACCAATCCAGGGCGAAACATCTTTGTATTCCTGATATAAAAATTCGGCAGCGGTAAAGGCAGAAGCGGTATGCCCGGAAGGAAAAGATTGGTGATCGCCACCGTCGGGCCGCAGTTCGTGGACTGCCCTTTTTGTGACCAGGGTTCCTACCCCCATAATCCCGTTGGCAATGATGGCGATCCCGGTACGGTCGCGGAAGTTGTTCTTGCCATGGATGCCAACTAAGTTCAAACCATAAACAGCAGCGGTAGGAACCATCCACAAATAATCATCAGCATGCGTAGAAAAATTAGGGTTATTGGTAACGATACTGTTTTTGATAGAATGGTTCAGGTTTTTAAGCGGCGGAACAAACAGCGCCAAACTTCCATAAGTGATCAAGGCAGTTGGGATGATATAAGGCTTAAAGCCTTTAGCTATGGTTTGTGTTGATGATTTTATAGGGGTAAAAGAAGTATCGCGCAGCCTTGCTGATGAATCTTGTTGGGCAATGGCAGCAAAGTTTGTAAAACTTAAAAGTAAGATCAGGCAGTAGTTTTTTAGGATAGGCATGTGCTTCTTTTATCGGTATAAAATTGTTAATCAGGTTAATCTTTTTTTGTTGATAAAAGTACCTGTTTTATCAAACTTAAACCTTCAGCTTTTAATCAAATTAAAATATTGCCCTAAATTAATGGCTGATTCTGTAATGATTCTGGAAGATGTGATTATAATAACCGTATTAATTCAAAATTTCGGATTTCTGTTCCAACAGCCTATACCTAATAATGGTTTAATTAACTCTTATGAAATACCTTTTATAAATTATATAGATATTTTATATCAACAAAAACAAGGTGGTAACGTAAAAAGGGAGAATGTTTTTAATCCAGAACAACCAATGAAATTAAATAAACGGAATTAAAATTATTAATATTTATATAAGCTCATGATAAGAGGGATTTCGGCATTTTATTTAGGAATATCATTTTTAAATAGAAAAAAGATTTTCCTAAAAATTGTCTTCTCATTAACGTTTTTTTTACGTTCAGTTTCGGCCCACGCCCAATACATTTTCAGGCCGGGTAATCTTCCCGAACAGGTTTCTATTTTAGAATATGCCTCTATTGCTGATGCCGGAAGCAAAAACTTCTCGTTACAACAAGTAAAAAATAATACTGCAGAATTAAAATTTAAACATTTGCAAGGTGTATGTGGCAACCTTGGCTTTACTGATCACATTTACTGGATTAAGTTTGTTCTAAAAAACGATTCGCCTGTCCCGATATTTTATTACCTGCAAACGGCAGAACCTGTTACCGATAATGTTAATTTATATCTTGTTAATGATTTGGGAAAAGCCGCTGTTCAGCAAAGCGGGGATAATATAAATTTTGCTAAAAGAAGCCTGCCTTTTAGAAAAACCCTTTTTAAAATTGAGCTGAATCCGGGCGAACAGCAGCAGGCTTTACTGGAAGTTAAGAATGATGGCGAGAAGAACAATTTGCCGCTATATTTAATCAGTCAGCAAAAATTACTGGAAACCACCAATCAGGACCAAATGGTAATGGGCCTGTTTTATGGTGTTTTGTTTGTTATTGCCATTACCTATTTCTTTTTCTATTTCGCTTTAAAGGAGCTTTCCTTCCTGTATTATTCCTTGTATGTAACTTTTGTAGCGCTTTGTCAGTTTGCCTTGGATGGTTTTTATCATCAGTACATAGGCCAAAGCAATTCCTGGATAAACCTGCACATCGTTATTATCTCAGCAGTGTTGGGATCTTTTTTCTTTGGAAAGTATAGTGAACTGATCTTAAATATTAAAAATAGCAACACCGTACTACACAAGATGTTCAAACTCTTGTACCTGCTGCTTGGATTAGTTTTAACAAGTGTTATACTTTTTCCCGCATTCTTAAAATATGCTTATCCGGCCGTAAACGTGCTTACGTTAGTTGGGATGCTCCTTATTTTATCGTGCATTATCATGCTTTTTTATCAAAAACAGAAGATTGATATATTTTATACAAGCGGAATTTTTATCCTGTTCGTTTGTATTTTAATAGCAATCCTGATGAATTTTGGAGTTTTTCCAGGGCATGTTGAAATTGATAATATCACAAAACCAGGTATTGGTTTAGAAATCATTGCCCTTTCTCTGTCTATGGCTAACCGGATATGGTTGTTAAAAAGCAAACAGGAAGAATTACAAGCCGTTGTCCTGCAAAGATCAGAAGAAATGAACGATCTTAAATCGTATTTTTTATCCAACATGAGCCACGAGTTGCGTACACCTTTAAATGCTATTTTAGGGTTGACCAATTTGATGGAAAATGAAACAAACGACCAGAAGGTGAAATCCAATTGTGAAATTATTAAATATACTTCTTACAGCTTAATCTCATCGGTAAATGATATTCTGGATTTCTCCAAGATTGAAAAGGGAGAATTGAAATTAGACCATGTTAAGTTTAACCCTTATAACATCCTTCATAAAGTGAGCGCAAACATCCGTCGGCTTGCGGAAGAAAAAGGATTAACTTTTGAACTTTTTACAACATTAACAGAAGATATTACTGTAATTGGTGATTCTAATCGGTTGGAGCAGATCATACACAATATATTGAATAATGCAATTAAGTTTACAGAAAAAGGATCTGTAAAGCTTATTGCTTTAGCCAAGTTTGAAAACAATCAGGTAAACCTGTTGCTAACGATTTCTGACACAGGAATTGGTATAGCAAAAGAAAAGGTAGATTCTGTTTTTGGTATGTTTTCACAAACTGATTTGGGCAACAAGCGTAAATTCGGAGGCTTTGGTGTTGGTTTAAGTGTTGTAAAAGCTTTGGTTGACCTGCATAACGGAACCATCCGGTTAGAGAGCAAGGTAAATGCTGGTACAACCTGCCATATTTCTATTGATTATCAATTGGCCGTTGAGCAGGACAGGCCTTTGAATATTCATACTTTGGCTTCCACTAAATGGACAGGAATGCACATTTTAGTTGTTGAGGATAATAAAATGAACCAGATGGTGATCAAACAAATACTTAAACGCTGGGATCATACAACTGTTAGTTTTGCCAATAATGGCCAGGAAGGTATAGAGGTATTAAAAAAAGAAACTTTTGATGTGGTTTTGATGGATTTGCAAATGCCCGTTATGGATGGTTATGAAGCTATTGAAGCAATTAGGAACGGGAAGGCAGGGAACAACAACGCAAGCATTCCGATTATTGTTTTGACTGCGGATGCGACTAACTCAACTAAAGAAAGGGTTTTTGAATTAGGTGTGAACGATTATTTAACCAAACCTATAGATCAAAAACTACTATATGATAAAGTGAAAATCCTTTTTTCTTTATCAAAGGTAGTATAGATATAAGCCCTCGATTTGCTAAACTTTTCACCTTCCTTCTGCAAAAGGCCACTTGTATTAAAATACTAATTCTTCTTTTAGCACTGTTTTTTGTGGGTAAAAGAAGCATCCTATTGATTTAGATTTGTAATTCCACAACACTATATTCCAACAAAAATCACTTTCCCCCAGCCACTTCCCTATACAAATCCACCAACTCCTGCCTGATCTTTTCCTGGTCAAACTGCTTGATCAATTCCGCAGAAATAGCTAAACCTTGCGTGTAAAATTCCGGCTCATTCAACAATTTTTTAGTGAGTTCGATAAAAGCTTCCGTGGTTTTTGCTTTGAGGTAAGGATGGTCATACAGCAAAGTATATTCCCGGATGTCGCGAAAAATGACCGGCATCCCGCAGGCAGCGGCTTCCAGTGGGGCAAGCGGACAGTTTTCCTGATAAGAAGTAAACAGCAGCAGATCGGCAGCGGCATAGATGGCGGGCATTGCGGCGAGGTCAAACATGCCGGCAAAATGAATGTGCGGCGATGCTTTTTTGATGCGGTTATTGATGCGTTCGATGCCTTCGGTGAGTTTGCCAAACGGCCGGCCGCCTACCCAAACGAAGGTGGCTTCAGGTATTGCTTCTGCTATGTCCAAAAAATCTTCCAAGCCTTTACGGCTTTGCAATTGGCCAACACCCAGCACTATTTTTTGGTCTCCCGAAAGCTTTAACAATTGCCTTCCTTGCTGCCGGTTTTCTTCTGTGCGTTTCCATTTGCTGATCAAGACCGGGTTGTAAATTTTAACGATCCGGCTTTTTACGCCCAACGCCCGAACTGCTTCTTCCACCATCGGCGACAAAGCAATCACGATATCGGCATAAGAAAAAACTTTTTTAAAATACCAGTTCACAAACGGGAAAAGGCGTTTCCACATGGGCAGCGAGCCTTTGATGGAATCCGGGATGACGTGCGCCGTATGGATGCGGCGGCCTTTGTATTTGCGGCCTTTCCAAAAATAATACGGGCCGTAAGTATGGGCATGCATCAGATCGCCCCAGCCTTCTTCGTTTACCACTACTTGTACGTCATTTTTTTCTTTCAGCAATTCCACCTGTTCCACAAAAGCAGTGTGCACACCTTGCCCTTTCATCACAAACGGCGTTTCTGAAACGACATGGATTTTCAGCATAAGATCAAATCAGTTTAAAGGTTGGATGGTTTCTGCAGCACGTTTCGCTTTTTTCCTTCGAAAATAACGGATGGTGAAAAAGGCCGCAACCAGCAGGACCACGAAAAGTACGACATATTTTACGGCTTCCAGTTTGCCCGCCACCTGTTCCCAGTACGGACCAAGCAGATAGCCAACGGAAACATAAGTGCAAGTAACCAAACAGGCCGTGATCAAAGTGATCGGCACGTAACTTTTGGGTTTGATGTGCAGCAAACCTACGATCACCGAAATATAACCGCGGATGAACGGCGTAACGCGGCCTAAAAAAATCGTCCACAACCCGCCGTTGGACACTTTGGCCGACAAGTTGTTTATTTTTTGGGTGGACAAAGGGAACCATTTAGGTTTGTGGCTGATGATAGCCGGCCCGAAAAAATAGAAAATGGTGAACAGGATATTGGCACCCAGAAAATCCGCTGTGATGATAGTCAGTAAAACCAGGAATAATTTGAGTGTGCCGCTAAAAGCCAGGTAACCCGAAAATAGCATCAGCAGCTCGTTTGGCAGCGGCGTTGGGATACCGATTTCCTGTATCAACACCAGCACAAAAATGGCGAGGTAGCCATACTGGTTGATATAGAGTATAAATTCGTGAGGCATAAATCCGGCAGTAAAATTTACAGTAAATGTTATTGCAATAATACAATCATCGATGCTTCTTTTACCTATTAAATTTTAGGTTGATAAAAGAAGTGTTTGTAAAAGAAGATTTTTGATCCAGTAGCACGGTTTGATATACATCCAACAACTTTTAAATTGGTTTCTTCGGTCATTTTTATAAATTAACAAGTATGAAAGTTTAAATTAGATTTATGGGGTTTTATTTTAATTGATGACACATTTGATTTTTTAAAGCAAAATTGTATATCAAGTTTCGCAATGGTTGATTGGTTTGATTATTGTTTTTGTGCTATAATAGTTGTCATTCGATCAATTGGCTCATTAAACAATATCTTTAAGCCATTATCCTGTAACATATCAATTATGTCAGAAGTAGTTATGCGGACTTTATAATACGAGCTTATACTTTGTTGCCATCCTGTTTCTGTTTTTGTTTGCAATAAATCAGTTACGAGAACATGGTCTGTTAAATAATCCAAACAACAAGTAAGTATTTTGTCCTTATTACTTTTAACAAGTATAAATCGGTTATCACCAATTAAAGGATTGGAATAATCCCTAAAAGACAATATAAACTTTCCTTGTTTACAAAGCATATCAGCACAATCTTTAATTAGTTGTTTGATTTCATTTTTACTTGAAAGATGAGTGATTGTATCACCGGCACAAACAATGAGTTCAGGATTAGGGGAGTTGTAATTTTTGACTGATTTTATATCATCATTTATCACCTCTACCGATAAAGCATTGCTGTTGATCTTTAATTCAGCTAATAATTGTTTATTAAAATCAATAGCCTTAACATGAAAGCCAAGTCTGGCTAAAGATACACTTTGAATACCATGACCGGCACCCAAGTCAATAGCTACTCCTGTATTAAAAGGTAATATTTTTTGATCAATAAAAAAACGTTGTTGTTCATTATGTTTAACCGTAAAATCACCAATCATCCAGGAATAAAAGTTACCTAAGTGAGTGGCATAATGCTCTTTAACATCCATTGAAAAAATAAATTTCAACAAGTATAATTAATTAACTTAAGAGCCTGTTTAAAATTTGTTCAATGTGTTTTCTATGCTTCTTTTATCACCTAAAAAATAGCAGGCATTTATTTTTTGGTTTATTCAAATGGATGAAGACACCAGTTTTTATAGGGTAAAAGAAGCATTGCATTAATCCTGGGCATATCAAAGGATTTGGTATAAATTTATATGACTGTCCGTAACTTGTACTATTGATAAATAATGTTTAAATTTAGTATAAAAAAGGGGCAAAGATGAACATAGATGAATTCAGCAAAAGGTATCCTGATGAGGCAAGTTGCATAG
>JAABUM010000500.1_pt1 | contig 68353 bp, 107 predicted proteins | sample 5559161 | NCBI WGS metagenome assembly JAABUM01 (sample SAMN10711868, study PRJNA513369) | rock metagenome | isolation source: Antarctica rocks | place: Antarctica: Victoria Land, Siegfried Peak nord
ATATATATATATATATATATATATATATATATATACAAGTGCGGCGGCAGAAAGGGGCATACCGGTTGGCGCTGGGGATGCCCCTGCCGGTCGTTGCGTAAAGATAGAACTCCGCCTCGAGACCCGGTCGTAATAACACAAACCGCAGTGAGCCCTCTGGGATAGCTCGCTGGCTACAGCGGTGTTGAGTGCAAGCATTGTGGCAGCGCATCGTGCCAGAATATGGTGGTGCGGGTGTGACATCGGCATGCGACACAGCGGGTGGAGCGCAACTCACATTCAAGGTTCAACGCGAAGTTGAGGATGTCAACGTCGTTGATGGCATCCACCTGAGAAGGAAAGTAAGCAGTCTCATGGCGATGCGTCAGGCGGTGCATGGTATTCTGAAACTTCGTGGCTCGGTGAGCGTGCACATACGATTTTGATTGCCGTTTTGAACCATGCGTCAGGCAGCAAATAATCTGCCCTATACTGCCGTAAGAAGCGGGCCAGCTGACGATGCTCAGATCCCCTTTCGTCGCTGGAGGCCAACACAAAGGTATACGGGCTGTTGCAACGCACCGTAACGACGGACAGGACGGCGAGGACGGCGATCACAGCTGTGAGGGCCTGTGCGTCGCAAAGGATATTGTCAGAGGCTGCCACAGCGGGTTGCACGGAAGGTACAACAAGGGCCAGCCGGATCAAGAGATCGCGCTGAGACGCCCGCATGCTTGGGGGTACTGGATCAGACATACAAATCATCAGCTCCGGCCGACAGCGACGGTGCAGCACAGCAACCTGATTGCGCCCAACCACCCCCTTCGTGACTTTGATGACAAACAGGGGAGACTTGGCAGGCAAGCGGCGGTCCGGAACAATAGCCTCACCTTCATGGTGGCAGCGCACGTCTCAGCTCAGATCCTGCACCTGCAGCAGCACGGCGGCGTCAGCGGACCGTGCCCGTCACGCTCAAAAGTGATGCAACGTCAGCATGATTACAGATAGTTGGCTCGCTAAGCAGGAAGAGACGCGAGGCGACCATGACTCAGACTTATAGCTTAGCATCCAAACAATACTACTGCAGTGAAGGAAGTTGCTGGCTCTGCCAGATGGCGCACATGCATGCACAGGCTGCCCAACCTCCTACTGTGGCAGTCAAGGCGGGGTGCAGCGCCGCAAATAGCCCGTAGGTTTGCAGCGTTCACCTGCGCCAGGAGCAGAGACGCTGTAGCGATCACGTGGCAGTGATCTGTGTGGTGCACGTTCAGTTTTGAGCTGCATGTGTAGCTCCGGAAAAGGGGTGCGCAGTTGTTCAACGGGGGCTTTTGCCCATACAGGGTTGCCAACTGAGCTGCAACCCCCATCAATACTGAAAACCAAGGCCAAGTCTGTCCCCCAGCGCTGGTGTACATCTGCTGCCCACAACCTGGTGCCGCTGCACACAACCGTCTCAATCCTCAGTCCTGGCACATCCTACCGGTCCAACATCAAGTAGATGACACATGTGACAGAACTTCCAGCGAATTTGGCCGAGGATCGCCATGTGAGTCTGCTGCCGCCTCTGGCGCGCTCGGCTTGGCACGCCGCTGTTGCGTGACCGATCCGCAGACGCTGTGCCGATCCGCACCAGACACCACGGGTGTGTGTACGTCAGCAGCATCCCGGCTGTTGTTGTTTTAGACCCTATACGGGGTCGTACTCCGGCAGATCAGGTGGGTACACGTCACCCAGGTACTTGAACAGCCCCGCAGTGGCCACCAGCACCGCCGCCACCATGGGATTCCACTCCTCCGCTCCCGCCGCTAGGCTTGGCCTGCAATGTAATACAAGAGAACATGCCATACCTGATAGCAAACTTTTGATCCTGCTGACGCTGCTGTGGACATGCACTAGCCTGGGAATGTCGGACTGCGGCATGCGGCAGGCAGCATGAGCTTTAGCACCTGCCCCTGCGGCGCGCTGCCGCCGTGCTACATTGTATAATTATTTAATTTAACGATTAACTACATTACGCGTTTTTATAGGGTTTAGGTAGGGTAAACCCAACCCGCCACCCTCCTTTCCAATCGTCTCTCTCGTGTCACCATCGGGGGATCATGCGCAGCTCTCACCTGGGGATGTCGGACTGCGCGCGCGCGGCGTGAAGCACGGGAAGCAGGATGCGGACCAGCTCCTTCTCCAGCAGCGCGCTGCCTCCATGTGCCAGCAGTTCATCGCCACAATAGTAGCTGAAGGCGCCCAGGGCGCACACTTTTGAAGTGTACCTGTGCGAGCCCAGGAGGACCAAAGTTTGTTGGATGACGTCCACGGCCATGACTTGGGCTGGATACATTGTTTGTCGTGCGACAGCGGTCGATTGCCGCAGCAGTCGGCCCGGCTCGCACAATCTCGATGTGTACCTGCATGCCAACGCAGGTTCACAATAATAATCAGTTCGAGTTTTTTATGGGTCCGCCAACAACTGATTGTCGTCACAGTACCTCAAGGCGAACATTTGGTGCCTCTGCAGGCAGCAGGCTTTTAGGGTTTAGGGTTTAGGCATCCGGACAAGATAGGTTCAGAGTCAGAATGCGTTGGAGGCGGGCTAAAAAAATGCACCTCATTGCATTGCCTCATCACGTAGCGATGCCTCATTGGCAGTAGGGTAAGGAAGACAGGCAATTGCGTCATATGGTAAAGTCTATGAAGGTATTTTCTGGCCAGGCGGAGTCACCAGGCGGAGTCACTCGGGTTTTCCGCAAAACCCATTTCCACGATGCGCTGCCGCACGTCCTCGTCAAGCGCGACGATCGTGTCGTAACTGCAGCAGATATGTAGCACACCGTCAACAGTGTTCGTCGTGGCAGACCCCTGGCATAACATCGCTGTAAAGGTGGGCCTCTGAGAGGTTGACCAAATAATAATAAGAAATAAATACATAACAACGATGCTTGGCCCCAGCAGACAGCTCTCCTGCACACGAAGCACGTTGCATTGCGGCTGGGATTGTCTCTTGTTTCAAGAAGACTCAGCCATTCAAGTACAAGCATGTGCCAGAGGTATTTGCCAGGAAACACACCGGTAGAAGTCGTCAGCCTCAAAGCGCTCGGGTGGCCCCGCGAAACCCTTAGGCCGGATGCCCAGCAGCCCCGCCTGGCTGAACAGCGCCATGTTGGTCGACATGTCTGCACTCAGGCACGGAGACGCATTCGGTCTTGCTTCACCCTTCGCTCTAGTGCGCTTCTCCATTCGTGACTCCTGATCTCCTTGCAAGACAGCAGACTCTGCGATACCTCCTTGGCAACCCGCACATACCTCCTTGGCAAACCGCCGCTGCTGTCTGCATTTAAGCATGTTCAGCAGAGGCAACCAAGCGGGCTGATGCCTTGAGCAACTCCAGTAAGTTTACTAAGCATAGATTTACTAAAGATGGTGCTCAGGTTCAGCCGTACCTGGTGGCGTCTCAGGACGCGCGTCCACACCGGCGGTGGCCGTGAGAAGGATGCGCCCAAAGCCGTTCCATTCTGAAATGCGCTCAAAGAGTCCCGCCGCCACACGCGCCCGCACAGTGTCCGTCCTGAGGTCGACACAGAGATTTTTGTCTACCGATGAGCATGGCAGCGCTGCAGGCTTTCCGCGCGCCTGGCGGCATCTTGGCGAGACAGCTCGGCAGAAGCTGGGTTACAATCAAACAGCAGCATATGCAACATGCAGGAGTAGAAATCAGTCGCGTCAGTGCCTGGAAGGCTGCTGCAGTCAGCTGACAAGAGGGTCTCCACGTTCAGCAAGCACACTGATCCACACAGATCCACGCTTTGCCGCCACTCACCTGTCCACAAACAGCACGTTGAGGTGGTAACGTCGCCAGTCGACATCGGGCAGCGCCGTGCTGCGCGGCCGGCTCGACAGGTCGCACGTCTGGCCCCGCATCCGCGGCGGCCGCGCCGCCGCCACCGCTGGGGCGACCCCGCACCGTCTGCTTTTGGGCGCTGCTGCTGCCGATGCTGCTGCTGGCCAGGCGGCGCGCTGCCAATGATGCTGCGGCAACCCGCCGCCGCAGAGGCGCCTGCTGCCGGCGGAGATTTGGTCCACTGAATAACAGCAGAGATCGCCAAAGGGACTGACTGCAGCTGCGGCTGCGGCGTGGAGCGCTGGCCTGTGGCAATGCTGACACCGAATTGTGCCCAGAGCGTGAGTCGCGGGAGCGCTGTGTGGTTGCTGCTGCAGCCCTCCCATGCGCCATGACTGCACTACTCTAGTGCTGCTGTGAGTCAAACTGGCGTGCGCGGCTGCCCTTAACATTTGGCTGAGCTGCTGGCGCAGGGGCTTTTGGCTCCGCCACGGCGAGCGGCAGCAGGCCGCTGCGGCACAGTGCGGGTGCTGCCGCAGTGCGCCAGGCTGCTGGAAGTGAGTGGCTCCCATCGCTGAGTTTCAATGATGTAGTGCCTTCAAGTCTGCTGATTGCTATAGCGGCGTTCCTCAAGTGGGCGACGCCAAGGGTCCACCGAAGTCAGGCTACCGGATGGACGTGTTGTTGCAAGGCGTCTTGGGAACACCAGGAGCGATTCGATGATCTTGACGACCAAAATCACATCAGATGTCTGTGTAGTGCCCGCAACCCCGAAACGGTGGTTCCAATGCAGGCACGTGCCGGACAGAAAACCGCTTCCTGCTGGCCTGCTGACCTCCGCTTGCAACACAGCAAATGCGATGTGATGTTGTGCATATCACTTTGCGAGGCGGTTGTAGCTTGAATCTTGCAACAAGTCAGCACTCTTCCCTTTGATCTCGCCTATTTGTGAAGGCAACCAACATTTCCGTTCACCACCGGAGGAGCAGCGAGCAGTGTAGCTGCGATACATGGGGCACCGTAAGCAGCAGCAACGTTGCTCGTGCTCATCCCGCATGCTCTTCCAGCGGGTCCAAGAACTTTTCCCGCAGCCGCGGGTCCAGCGCAACCGCCCGCCGGACGGCGTCCGCCGCTTCCTGCTTCCGCCCCGCCCTCGCCAGCATGCTGCCCGCGCTGAGCAGCGCCCGGATCGCCGTGGCCCCGCCGTCTTCGCCACTGCCGCTGCCCCCGTCGCTGCTGGGTGAGCCCGAGGTGTCGGAAGCCACTGCGGCAACGGCTTCATCGGGCGGTGCCTCTCCGCTGCGCTGTTCTGCCTTTCTGCGGCTGCCCTTGGCGGCCTTGCGCGGCGGCGAAGGGAACGTCTGCTTCGGAGTCAGCACCGCAGGCTGCGCTGGCTGCTGCGGCGCTGCCAGGTCGGCCGCCGTCAGCAGAGCTGCCTGCGCGCCTTCGATGTCGCCCTGCATGGTAGGGATTCTCATTTGCTTATCACTCCACATTCTCAGACGAGCACGTTCATCATGCATTGATGTGCCAAGTGGCAGGATGGTTGGACGTTGAAATACGGGGTCGCACTGCCGCCGTTGCCCTCTGCTATCGCCTCCACGTGGAGCATACAATAGGGCCTCTTCCGTCGGGACACAGCGCGCTCCAATGGCCGAGTCCCCTTCCTCCCTCCCACCTCCTTGAGACAGCTGGTCTGTCTCGGCAACAGAGAGGCGGCCTCAGATGCGTGCGGAGCAAAGCCCACCTGTCTGTCGAGCGCGACGCCGCGGCCTAGCAGCGCCCGCGCCCGTTGCCGTGGCTCGGCGGTCCAAGCGTCAGCCGCGGCGCCGTACGCTTCTGCGGCCGCTGGCCAGTCCCCCAGCGACGCATGCACCTGCAGCGATGGAGCAGGCGGAACCTCTGCCTGGAGCTCCCTTCACTGCGTGAACACAGATGTTGGCCAGGGATGCGGGTGGAGATTTGGTATGTCAGGCGGAGTGATGGACTGCAACGATTTTGTGGGCTGAGGCGCTGCTCGCTGAGAAAGTCAAATTCTTGGAACCTTGTACGCGGCATTCCGTGGCCAGCATCATGAATGGAGCACTACACTTCCGATCTGACTCCCTCCAGCAGGCAATCACCTGGCCCAGGGCGAAGCTGGCGCTGGCGTCGCCCGGCCGCAGGTGCAGCACCCGCTGTAGCAAGTGCGCGCCGCTGCCTGCCTGCCCTGCCGCCACGCTCTCCGCCGCCTGCGGGCCGGCAATCAGTCGATCTGTCAGCTCAGCGCACCATTCCCCGCGCGGCCTCGGTCGTGCGGTTGAGGATCAAGCGGAACCTCATCACCACAGATTCATTAGCGCATCGGTTCCTTCAACACTGGCAAACACCACATGCCCTGGAGGGGCGTCGCATTCGGCTTGCCTTCTGGAAGAGCGTCGGCACGTCCGTGAGCAGCGGCGCCAGCCGCCGTGCATCTTCGCCGACCTCCGCACTCGGCGCAACGCGAGCGTCCGGCAGCGGCCGCCGATCGACCAGCCTGCCCGCATCAGCGGCCGCTGGCGGCACGAGGCCAATAGCGACCCTGCAGGCGCATAGCCGCAGCTGTCAGCAGACCGCAAAGTGCTGCCCCAGGGTGTACAGGCCGGCTGGAAAGCCAGTAGACCAGCGACGCGTGCGGCAACTGCAGGCCCACCATGTGCATGAAATCGGGGAACCTCGTTTCTAAGAAGTGCTCCACCTGACCGCGGGCAGGCGCAGGGCGAAATGCTGCCCCAGGGTATATAAGCCGCTGGTGAGCCAGTAGACCAGCGACGCGTGCGGCAGCTGCAGGCCCACCAGCAGCATTGGCACCGTGAGCCACTCCAGGCACAGACGCAGCTTGCCGACCAGCCACGCCTCCACTGCGCCTGCGATCAAATAATGTTTGGGTTTGTGTATGTTTGTGAATGGAATAGATCTGCACATTTTCAGCGCACCCCTTCAGTACAGGCACAGCTTGCCGACGCCTCCGCTGCGCCTGCCGCACCGTTTTGACAACGAGCGTTTTCGTGTTTGCTAAGGTAGGAAAAGTAGGAACAGATCTGCACATTTTGAATGCGCCACTCCGGAAACCGCAGCTCGCCGACCAGCCCGGCCTCCGCTGCGCCTGCCGCACAAGGTTGACCGCACAACGTTCAACAATGCATACGTCTGTGTGCTGCGATCAGGTGACCGGGATTCGCACAGTGCAACCAGCAAGTCCAGGCACAGGCGCAGCTTGCAAACCAGTCACGTCTCAGCCACAGGCGCGGCGGAGACCAGCGATGCGTCCGTGAGGTGAAGGATGCCGCAGGTGTGCTGTGCATGCTGAATCAGACACTCATCACCCTACAGCCGCATGGCAGTGCACACGCAGCGCCGTGGTCACGCGGGCGTGCCGCACTCGAGCAGTCAGAAACGGGGTTTTAGGGTTTATAACGCCCCACCCCGCTGCTTGCCGCCGGTGCCCCCGGTGCTGAAGGCGCAGCCAACATTTGCGAACATCACGGCGGCGACAGCCACTGGCAGCACGATGCCGGCGCTGCCCAGTGGCACCAGTCCCTGCATGCATTCTGGCAGGCATCAGCAGAACAACGATATGAGCAACAATCGAGTCAGTCGACCAGCTCCTCGGCGTTGCTGTTGACGTTCGGGAAATGAGATCGCCGCAACAAGGTCTCCCAGCCAACTTGGGTAGCAGCCTTCCACTCAGCCACTGACTGTGGATTCGTCTGCTCCTAAACCCTAAGCGACGGGCATCTTGCTGACGGGGCAGCACCTGGACCATCTGGGTCGACAGGTCCACGGCGGGCAGCGTGAGGTCGGGGAACCAGAGCGCGCCGCCTTCAGAGAATCCTGGCCAGGGTGCTGCCGCCATGCGCCGCGACGCCCACATGGCCGTCACAAACACCGGCAGCTGTGCGGGGCAGGCACTGCAAAATGAGCCGAGGACTGGATGCACAAGATGTTTCACGATGAACAGGCAGATGCAGAAATTATCAGCGCCGCTTGCTGGGGCCAATGCTGTTTCATCAACGTTCGGCTTTGGACACTGCTATGAAAACCAGGTCTGGATCGCAAATCAGCTGACCTGAATGAGCGGCACCGCAAGGATCCAGCCGGGGTGCGGCGCGCCGGCGGCCGCCCGCAGCTCGTGGAACAGTCGAAACACCTCCGCAGAACGGCCGAGCTCCGCCGCCCGCCCCCCGACAGCTACCCAGGGGCCATCAGCTGCAGCCGCCGCGCCGGCGCCGCCGTCCGGCGCTGATGCGGCGCTGGATGCAGGAGCGCCAAGCTGCTGCTGCGCAGCTGCTGCGGCGCCGCTCTGCGGCGCAGCAGCGCTGCTGCCGCTGCCGCCAGGGGCTGGCGCCGCGGTGAAACGGGCCGCTGGGCTGCCAGCCGCATCCTGACCGCTGCCGCCAGCGGCCCCCTTGGCCGCCGCCTGCGCTGCCGCCATGCTACGCGCCTGCGCATGACATGAAGCCGTTCATCGCCAGCGTGCAGCCCTGCAGCAGCATTCATGTCCCTCTTTCGTCTCATGCGCCTTACTGGAGTTGAACAGCGAGTACGCAGGCGCAAGCACTGTAGGGTTTAAGTACCTGTCGGAAGAGCGGCCAAGTTGCTGCGGCCGCCCGCATCTGCTGCAGCGACAGCGGCAGCATCACCAGGCGCACGCCTGCAAGGGGAAGCAAAGACTTGCTTGCAGCACAATCTGATCGTCAAACTATTGATCTGTGTCAGGACCGCTGAACCCGCAGCAGCGGCTCACACAACTCGCGCTAAATAATGCACTTGCAATTTTCCATGGAACGCCACCTGCCCATCTTGCAAGCCTCACCGAGCGCTGTGGCGGCCAGCGTCGCCCACCAAGGTATCCCGGTCGCCGAATGCAGCCCGTCGATTAGCTGCATGGCGGCCACCACCGGGCCGAAGCCGTCCGCGGCGGCCGCCTCCGTTGGCGCCGCCGCCAGCAGCGCCGCCGCCGCCAGCCTGGGACTGCCCCACACACGGCCGCCGGTGCCCGCGCCGAGCCACCGCCGGCTGTCTGTGAAGCTGTCTTGCTGTGGTTCCTCCTCGTCATGTTGGCCCATGCTGGCTGCGGCCTGATACGGGAGTGCGGCGCCGGCTGCCGGACTGCTGCGTTGCCGGCAGCCGCCCAGGCAGGTGCGTGGCAGGCTGAGTTGTGTCACACGTACGCTGCGTCGTGCCGTCCGAGCGTGCCCGCCTGGCAGCCGAGCTGGTCCAGCGCCGGGCGCTGATGCAAAGCTTTGGCCAAGGGCGGCTGGCGCGCTGAGGCTGCTTTTTTTGCTGAGTGCTCGAGCCCAGGAGTGCAAGAGGCGTGCTGGCAGCTGGGCGGAGCCAGCTGGCGTGGTGTGCACGCCGGCTTTAGCGACTGCTGACGCCCAAGCATCGCTGACGGCAGACAGCGCACGCCGCCTGGCATGGTGCATGGCCTTGCTGCAATGGGCAAACTGGAGCACTGGATGGCCGGCGTAACGGCTGCGCTGCGGTGTGATAGGAGACTCAAGCAGTCTCAGGTGCAGTTGGGATCGTCGGGACTGAAGTGACCTGCTCGAGTGTTATGATCAAGATTATTGGCGACCTGATGAACAGTAGGGTGGCCAGCTGATCACAGCGGCGACCAAGGCGCTCTGCTGAAGAAGACATGAAGTACTTTCGGTTCTTGACGATGGTGGACATGCCCAAAAGCGGCCTGCGGAGATGTGCTGTGATGAAGGCATGTGCGTGTCGGAACAGGCCCAGAGTCTGGATGTGTTCGTCTGCCATAACTCTCCCACATGTTTTCATTCATTTAAACAATGACGCAATTGCCCTACCTGTAACCGTGCGGCCGGGTCGCACTTCCGCATTTAGCAAGGTTATCTGGCAGTTGCAAATTTGTTGAAGTCGCGTTCAACTTTTTCAATCCGACACGATGTGATGGGCAATAGCACGAATTTCACATCAATGAGCTGCTTGAATGCTTGATATGTAATGCATTCGCGCCAGAGCTTGCCTCCACCTATGCGGACTTCCGAATCAATAAACGCAGCTGAGGGGCAGGCAACACCATTGCACGTCTGCAGTGCACATCGCAGCATCTTGTCCAGAATGCGCCATTCATGACGCTTCCTGCCTCTCCAGCTTCACCAGGTACTCTGGGAACGCCTGTATGGCAATGGAGACGTGCGTCTATATGTTTGGGACGCATCGACGCGTAGCTGATCGTCCCCCATATGAACGATGGCATGCATCCTGGCGTGCTCCATAGATACTGCGACGGACGCTGCCAATAGGGCAACACCAAAGAGAAGAGAAGCAGAACACGTACTGGCAGTGCAACTGCAATCCCAACCCAGACAACGAGCCCGCCTACTGCTCCACGTCGACGTGGAGCAGTAGGACGTCCATCGAGCCCGGAAACGCCGGGACGCCTTGGATATGCATAGCAAAGTCCTCTCAACTCCATGCCGCTGATGCCGTCACAGCAGTATTTCCCCTGACTCCATGTTAAATTAAATTAAATGTCACCTTGCAAGGTGACATGCCAGTTGACACTCAGCGCAGTCGTGTGCACTGGCCGCTGCATCTTGCATGTTTGTCCATGGACTTGTCCTATGATCTATGTCTGCAACGTCTGCGCTCAGCGAAAAATGCTGGAGGTTTTGATTGTCAAGGAAAGCCCGTAATACTCCGTAGCTGACTATGGCGCTGCATCGACTGCAGGACTGCGACCGCTTCCAGTGCAAGTCGGGCTCCATCTGCGCCCGCAACACCGGCGACTGGTGTGTTGTAGCGTGCTCAGCTGCACTCTGCTGTGCTGACTTGCATGTTCCTGTACAGCTGATGATTTGCATATCGATGGGGCACAATTCGAATTCAGAACCCCTGTTCATGGCACAGCTCCTTTGCTGCGCAGCACCTGCACAAGCATGCAGGACTTCAACAACATCGGGAAGCACGGCAAGAGACGACCGAGTTAAGAAGGGCGCCTGTTGCGGGTGACATGCCTGAAGACAGGAACATACATATCCACCCGCTGGCGACGTCTTCGCCAATGCCGCGTGTGCGCCGATGCTGCTGCCGCCGCATGCGCTGAGTTCCGCCTTGCCGCCGGCCCTATGCTGGATTTGTGTGGCGGAGATGCAGCAAAGAGCTGCCCGCCGCCTGCATGTATAGGGCGAGGTGCTGTCCCGTCGAAGGGTTCTGTCTCGTGCTGTCTGTGTCTGTCCGACAACGTCATGCTGAGAATCTCCTAGGAAATGCCGCAGGAACTTGCATCGAATTCTCCGCACAGAACTCCTCAAAAGCACCGCGCTGTGCTCTCCAAGGCATCAGAACTTCTTTTTCAGACCGCTTAGACAATTCAGACCTCGACGCTCAACTCCAACCCAAGCCCTCCCTCCGCAAGCAAACCAGGTGGGATCCTCTCGAAAGCGCATCGACTTCGTCCTGCTCTGCCGCTCGGCAGCGATGAGCATACTCCGCATTTGAATTTGATACAAGGCGTTCTGAGTGACTGCATAGCTCCGGGCTGCATCGACATGGTCGCTCCAGCTGTCCGGTGTTGCCCATCAGGCAATCACATGTGCACGGTGGCAGGCGAACTGCAACCTAGATGCGAATCAGCGTGCATCCAAGTTGCCACGAGATAAGGAACCTTAACAGAGGTGCATGCCTCGTGAGCCGTGCATGCCTCGCGACGCTCGTCCTGGTTTTTAGGCACGTCAGCAACACAGCGCTGAACCTGCTCCCACCAAGGGCGCGCATTGATTCGAGTTCGTCTCGCACGTAGCGATGGCAACGCCCTGAAAGCGTTGCTCCTGCCTCGTTTGAGATGGTTCTGCTGCCAGCTGGTGGGTGAAGCCGATTTCAAGTATTGTGTCGTCACGCTGACTATGCAGCGACGGCCGAATCCACGAGAACTCCTTTATTTTGCCGTGCAGGATGGGTTGCCCAATGCGCCGTGCCGCGCTAGTGCTGGCGCTGCTCGCCTCTGCCGCCCTGGTGCTTCCCGCCGCATGGGCTGGTGGCCGCAGCGGCGGCTGCGTCAATGATGACGATGGCTTGTGAGTGACAGATTTTCACGCGCTGCCTGCTGCCTCGCTTGATCCACGGGCGCACGAATTCTTGCATAGGAACCTCCGTATGTTGTTTCACCTCACGCGTGACGCTTTGGCGGTGCCAGCAAGCGAAATTCTACTGTTACGTTATCGTGTTGTCGCTTAATGAAAGGACGAGTGAGCTCACCAGTGAATTCTTGATGCAGGGATGACGATGTCTCTTGCCCCCAAGAGTGCGCATCCGCCACCGTCGTCATCCCGGACGGACAGCGATGCGGCGGTGAGTTCCGTGCACCAACATTACTGTTCTCTGAGGAAACCTCATCGGCACATGCTATACAAACAGACCCTACTAGGGTGGTAGTACCACCTGTACAAACAGACTCTACGTTAACACACGGACGGAACGGATGGAGTATGGTGTGAGTCGTGAACTGGTGTGTGCGGCGCAGGTGACCGCAATGGGTGCTGCCAGAAGGGCAACACCGGCGAGAAGCAGAATACGTACGCGCAGTGCAACAACCCCACACCCGACACCAAGCCCGCATACTGCTCCACCTCCATCAAGGCCGGGAACTACTGGACGCCCTGGGACTGTGACCGCTTCCAGTGCAAGTCCGGCTCCATCTGCACCTGCAACACCGGCGACTGGTGTGTTGTAGTGTGCTCAGCTGCGCCCTGCTGCGTTGCATGTCCATGCACCGCTTTTTCTGTGTGTTTCCATCGCCAGCCTGCGGCCGTTGTCAAGGCAAAAACGCTGTACGCTTGAGCAAGACTCCGCTGTTCACGACACCTTTGGCCCTGTTCTGCAGCACCTGCACCAGCGCGCAGAACTTCAACAACATCAAGGGGAACGGCAAAGGTGGGACGAAGATTACTGCTCATGTTGCCGCTGATGGTTGTTTGGCTTCGCTGCGAACGTGATATGCACCCTTCATATTGCATTGTTGTTCGGATGGTTTTATTGACTACTGTGTGCGCGCTCTGTGCAGGCTGCTCCATTGCCGCATGCGGCAACACCCGCTTCGGCGCCCGCACCGGCTCTCCCTACGCCTGCCAGAACAAGTGACTGCGCAGCGTCTGAGGACGCTCATTTCGCTGATCTGGCTGGCCAGATGCAGGGAGCAGCGACCCGTGCAGACTGCAATTTTGTGATCTTTGTTTAAAGCCCTTTCAGGGTGATCAGGCACCAGGTAGAGGTGCAGAAGTCGTCGAAGGTGCATCAGCTTCTTGAACCAACATGATCAGTGTCTGACATGCTGCTCCGCTCCATTGTGACGGCTTTTTACTCCGTAAACCACCGACTTCCCTCCACAGTGTGTAAATCAATTGGATCGAGTCCTCCTACCGGTATGAACCACTACACATCCTCCAATCCACACCCCACACTACACTAGACACCCAGCTCTCCTGCTACGGCATGCCAAGCGCTCATAGCCAGAGGCGCAAATGCACTGCTGCTGCCGAACTTAGGTGCCAGCTAGTAGTGCAGGCTGGTAGCCGCATGACCGTCTGCTGCCAGCCCGGCGACAAGGCTGCAGCGTTGCCGCATGCCGCTGGACGGTCTTCATTATGCAGAATCGGTACACAGGAGGGATACATCGGGTCGCGAAACCCTAATTCGCATTCTGTTCTTGGAAGCTCCAGCATCACCGCCGCTTGGGGCCGCCGTGCTTGCTGGCCCGGCCCGATTTCGCGCCCAGCTTTGCGCCCGCTTTGCTGCCGCCCTTCTTGCCTGGCTTGTTGCCGCCCTTTTCTGGCTCCCTCGGAGCGCGCTTACCTGCTTTCACACAAGTGAAAGCCGTTGGAACACATCGAGAAGTTGAATTTAAAAAACAAAAATTAGAATATCAGCTAAAAAACGTAATTTAACTTATAGCCAAGTCAACCCAACAATTACACCTCAGTATATACTAGAATACTTCACTAATCAAACTCAATACTATTCGGCGGCCTGCGCCAAGGCTTGCCCCATTGACGTGCAGCCACCAATGCCGCAGGTAGGGAGCTGGCTCACAGTGCTCTGAACAGGCACCAGACACACAGCAGTCGCCCACCCTGCTCCTCCCCAAGATGAAGCCATGCGCAGCAGCAGGCACCAGGCGCAGTTTATAGATGGACGCTAGGCAGCTTCTCAGAGAACGCCATCGTCACTCTGCCCCGGCGCACAGCAAATCAAACAATCGCCACACGAACATGGGCAGGATGACACCTTGTTCCTTGGCGCGCGTCGCCTCCAGTTTGTCTCGCTTGCGCCGCCGCTTAGCGGACCGCGACGGCCGCAGCACGACGCCCCGGTCTATCGTCGGGCCCCTGGCCGCGGGCGGGCCGGCACCACCGCCCTCCTCGCTTTCTCCGCCTTCCTCTCCGCCTTCCCCTGCTTCCGCCGCCGCCGCCGCGCCGCCATGCTGATGTTGGGACGGTGCATCTCCACCCAGGAGCGCCGCCGCCGCTGCGCCATCGGGTGCGGCAGCCGTTGGGAAGCCGTCGTTTGCGTCGCTGTCCGGGCGCTCGGTCTCCTCGCTGTCTGAAGGCGTCCCGGCATCTGCTGGCGCAGCCGCTGCGAGAACGTCATTGCCGCCCTCCTCGTCGCTGCTGGAGGCTGCGCCGCCCGGCCTGCACCGGACATGATTGCAGTGTACGCGCAGAAACACAGCAGGAGCGTCATTACAGGATGCTCAGGTTTGTACCATTGCACCAAATGTGCACAGAGATGTGCATTGCAGCATGGTCAGTGGCAGCCCTCCCAGTCTGAAGGAGCTGATATCATGGTTGCCTGAATCAGGAGGGTCAGCAAGTATCTTAAACGATGCAGTGGGAAATCAACGTGGAAATGGAAACAGGAAACAAGGACCTGCTGCTCATCGTCGCTGTGCATCGCGCTGGTGGTGACGGACAAGCCCTTACAGCATGTGTCCACCGCATTCCAGCCGACCGACATTGTAGTCAGCAGAAGTACGCACTGCTCGTCGTCGCTGTTCATCGCGATGGTGGTGACGGTGGTCGTCACGCCGTCGCAGTCGAACATGTCCACCGCTGCCGGCGCCGCCCGCGGCCCGCCGGCGTCGCGCGCAGCTGGCTCCGCGTTCATCTCCGGTGCCAGGTACTTGTCCAGGTGCAGCCGCTGTCGCAGCTCCTCCCGCCGCTGCAGAAAACAAAACCACATTCGACGCTTAGTTTCAAAGTGGCTCTGCAACTGAACTGAGCTGAGCGTTCCAGCTCCGTGTTCATCTCCGGCGCCAGGCACTTGTCCAGGTGCAGCCGCTGCCGTAGCTCCTCCCGCCGCTGCACAGATAACAGTCTCGCCTGGTGATTGCACAAGGAGTTCATTGACGGATTTCGAACTTCTGCCATCTTCGGCGCCAGGTCGCCTGTCCTAGCGCAGCCACGGTCGCAGCTCCTCGCGCGGCTGCAGAGACTCAGCCTGAGTGGAGCTGGAAGACGAATAAAAGACGCGGAATCGCGCCTCGCGACCGTGGCCGACATGCGCGACACCCAGTTTTCGTCCAGCTGCAGCCGCTGCTCCCGCTGCTGCTCCCGCTGCAGCGAGTCAACATCATGCGACGCATTCCACCCACATTCCTCTTGAGAGTTGCTGTTGAGGGGCCGACAAGGAACCAAGCTTGCGAAGGAACCTACAACGGCCGCACCGTTTTGCGGTCCTCCAGCCGCTGCAGCTTTTCCTTCTCCTCGATCTTCCTGTGCAGCGAGGAGATGTGCAGGTGAGGGCGCTGAAGCAGCGCCGGGCAGACCGATAGCCGCATCGGTCAACCTAAGTGCATCGGTCGTGTGGCATGGAAAACTTATACGCCAAGAGCCTGCGGGGGTAGGTCTGCAGCAAGGCGTGATGGCGTCTACCGGACGCCGGCGAGCGCAATGCAGCAAGACGCACGGCTCACTTCTGGGCCTCCTTCCGCCGCTGCTCCTTGCGCTTGTGGAAGCCCGCCACGAAGCTCCTGCGCGTCACGATGTGGTGGTCAGCAGAATACTTAACGTCTGCACTGGTTCAACAGGTGCCTAGAGCCACGCCTTCCATAAGCCGCCGCTGCCGCGCAAGGCACTCTGTCACAGCACGGCTCACTTGTGGCCTGCCGGATTGAACACCACCTCCAGCCCCTTTTCCGCGCGGTTGCGCTTTCCCACGTGCGTCTTTGATGGCGCCTCCTCATCGACATGCCGCTGCGTGTATGCCAGCGCATCCCGGCCCGAGAAGACTTGCGGCTGGCGCTTCGGTTTCGGCTTCATATTTGCGACACACTGTGTTCAAGCTGTTGTCGTGAACGAAAGGTGGCAGCTGTTTTCTTGTAGGGAGGGAGCAGCAGCCAGTCGCCGATGCCGAAATGAAGCCTGGCGGCAAAGATTCTGTACGCGCGCGCCCCACGCCCAATACAGCTCTGCAGCCTGTGTGAAGTCTTTCAAACTGTGCAACGCAGAAATACGGACTGTGCTCAGCGCCTCAGCCAGCTGAAGTGAGGCGGGCTCTTCCCGCCAATCGCTTGCCGCCAGCTGTCAAAACGGCGGTAAACACGGCGGCAAGTCAACTCTGATACATGCTCTCGCAGCATATTGGGAGCTGCGATACACTTGACGCCTGTGCAGGCTCTTGCTCATCTTTAGCGTCACGCTTCGCTCATAGCGGTTGCGTCAGCTGCATACTCATTCGTTGCTCGTTGGGCCTACTGTAGCGGCACCGCCGCTGGCCGCTAGGCTTCGCGGACAGCTATTTCGATGACCCCTGCTCTTGCCAGCTCCGAAAGCTCGGCAGAAGCAGTTGCTGGCTTGCATTTGCACGCAGCGAGGCAGTCTGTAGCGACCGAACGTAGTTGCCGCGACTCGCGAAGGCGGTTGGCTTGTGTACGAGCAAGTCTGGGACTTCGGTGTCTCGATTCGACATTCTCGAAAACCCAAAGCGCTGCATGCAGGCTGCTCGACGCTCCGCCTGCCTGATCAGAGCACTTGCAGCTACTCACTGTCGTGCCGCGCTCTCTGAACCCCGGCAAGCGCTCCAGATATCAGCCAGCTGTAGGTGCGGGCTTGCGCAGTGTAGTGGGTTCCTGTGAGTTACTGAAGGCAGGCAAAGTCAGGCATGAAAGTATAGCCTGTTACGTATCACTGCGAAACTACGCGCCAACGAGCGGTTCCGCGTGCAGGACCGCTTGCGCTAGCAACGCCGTGGCCATGCCAGCTTTGAGCAGCGGCAGAATCCTGTGTCGCCACATCAGCAGCGCTGCGCCGACGTCCAGATGCAGACATGCCACGGCCGTGAGGACCGCGCAGGCGCCGCCGACCGGCGCCGCGGCTGCGCTGCAGCCTGCAGCTGCTCACCACCTTCGAGCATCGGCCGCGGTCCAGCGGCCTTGCTTTGCATCTAGCAGGGCAGCGCCAGCTGGCGGCCTCCATGCACATGGTATACACCTCCAGGTCCCCGGCACCGACAGGTGCGGACGGAGCATGCAAAGCACGCACAATGTGCTCAGCATGCCTAGCTGCGACGGCTCTGAAGTTTGAAATCTCAGCCCAAATGCCAGCCGGAGCTGACTGCCTCTGTGGGCAGATACGTCTGCCCGCGCACAGTGACTTACCTTTGCTGGGGAAGGTCTTTCAAACCGTCACGAAACCATGCCATAGCCCATGCAGGAATGCATCAGCGGTACATGCGCGTGCCGCTCCGGACCAGCCGGACGCGGCGCAGCAGCAGCCACAGCAGCAGCAGCGGGCGCCCGGCAGCAGGCACAGCGCACCAAACGGACCCAAGGCGCCGCCGCCGGCGGAGGCGCGAGCGCGCGCCGCCGACGCGACGCCGTGGGAGACGTTCCGGGTCGTCGGCGTCAGCTTTGACGGCCGTCAGGATCTGCTCGCGGCCGTTGGTAAAGGTGACCACCACCCACGCAGCAGACATGACGTCAAGATGCAGGTCCTGCGCAGAAGCCGCAGGCTGCCTGAATGCAAGCCACCTGAACGCAAGTGTCTGAACCTGCTGCAATCGCCACGACGCCGCTGGACTGCTGGCTCCTGCACAGAGGCGGGACTTCCGCGAGAGCGACGTCCAGAACAACTGCACAATGCCCTGGCCGCAGGCCACGCGGCGATGCTGGTGCGGCAGCCAGACCACGCACACGCCGCCACGGCGCAGAGAAATCCCAAGTGCACTCGCATACCATGCACCCTGTAGATACCATCCAACCTGGCTGTGACACTTGCCACAGGCCACGCGGTGATGCTGGTGCGGGAGCCGGAGAATCCCCACGATCCCAACGCTGTCGTGGTGCAGACGCTGCATGGGCACGGGCTGGGCTACATGCCGCGCGACGCGACAGGCGCGCTGCCGCAGGCCGTCACCTTTGGCCGAGTGCACTCCATCGGCGCGCAGGCCGACACCGGCAACATCGGCCTCACGGTGCGAATGTGTTCGACGCTCCTTTCTTCTGGGAATTGCGGAATGTTTGGAGTCCGCCGGCACAGTGCTCAAAAAACATGTGCACTCTCTGTGGACGCGTGCACTCCATCGGCGCGCAGCCGACACCGGCAACATCGGCCTCACGGTGTGCAAGGTTTCGTATCTTTTCATATGCTGGCACACAAAACCCTAGCTTTTCGTGTTGCACCCTCCTCCGCTTCGTGCAGTCCAATGGCCGAGGGAGGCCGCAGGCCGAGGGTGACATCGGCCTCACAGTCAGTGTCCAGGCCACCAGCATGGGAATTGATGTCAACGGATGGCGGACATTGAAGAGTGGCGTACTAGCGGCAGCTGGGGCGGTTTGGAGCTGTCCAATTCGCAGGGGTGTGCATAGCAGGGGATGCTCATTGTCGGCGGGTCAGCCCTCGCCCTCGTCATAAGGCGACATCATCTGCACACCCCATTCGCGGTTGCATCTGCACTGCCCTTGCCCGCACTGCCAGTGCACAACCGTCAAAGTGCCCGCTCGACAAATTGCGTCGCTGTCTCGGCAGGTGAGCGTGCAGCCGCTGCTGCCGGCGCTGACGGTGGATGCGCTGCCGGAGGCGCTCGTGCATCACACCGCGCTGAGCGGCGCGCTGCCGGCGGAGGACTGGGATGCGCTGCGAAAAGCCGCCTACCGGCGCGCCGGCTACAAGTGAGCATCAGCCACTTCCGCAGTCTTGTCTCTACATGGGGTGGTCGAATCGAGGGATCCACTTGGAGTGACGGGTGTTTGGGAGCCGGCCGGGGACTGGCTGGGGACTTGCATACTCTGCACAAGGCCGCCTACTGGGGAATCGGATACGAGTGAGCATGCGTTCCGGCTCACGTATCTGCTTTGCGTCAAGCTCTGGAGGTGTGTTCAGGGGTGTCGAGCCCCTTCAACCGACAAGAGAAACCCCGCCGCGCGCCTGCTCTTTGATGCCAGACGAGCCGCCCTGCCTTGCTCTCCTTCCTCACTCCGGGCTTATTCACTCCTTTGAGCAGGCTACAGGAAGTGTGCGGCTGCCGTGCAGGTGCGAGATCACTGGAGGCGCCGGCGCCGAGTACCCAGTGGTGGGAGCGGGCATGTGGCACACCGAGGACGCCAGCAAGGTGACATTATCATTGTATCACCCCCTTGGCGATCCCTTGGCAGTCGCTTCAGGACCGAGCCCGAGTGCGAGCTGCCCTGTGTGCCTCCGCGGTTGCCAGCACGGCGGTGTTGCCAGCATGGCGGCGTGTTTCCCAGCATGGCGGCGTGTTTTCCCAGTTGCCAGCATGGCGGCGTGTTTTCCCAGTTGCCAGCATGGCGGCGTGTTTTGACAGTGCTTGGCATTGTGCCTGCGGCGTCTGCAGCTGCTGGAAGTCGCGACTCTGGCGACGGACGTCACGGCCGCCAAGGAAGCCAAGCACATTGTGCTGAGGGTGGCATTCATGTTCACGCTGTGAGGCATGTCATTCTTTTCTCCTCTGCAGATGGTGCAGCTGCTGGGCGAGGCGGCGGCGCCTGTGTCAGAGCGCAATTTTGGCGACCCTAAACCCTAAACCCTAAACTGCGAGTACGGCATGTTTTCTGAGGCCTGGCTCTCGTTTCTGCCCTTCTCTCAACTCGTGTAATGACACGCCTACACATTTCACACAGACAGTGCGGCTGCTGGGGGTGGCGGCGCTGGTGCCGGAGGTCAACGCCGTCAGAATGCTGAGCGCAGCATGGTCTCTTGAGCTGGGCGTTCTGGTCACAGCTCTGTGTCACTACGGTGTTATGTCTGCTCTGCAGACGGTGCGGCTGCTGGGGGTGGCGGCGTTGGCGCCGGAGGTCAACGCCGCCAAGAACCTGGCGCGCCTGCAGCCGGGCTCGGATGCGTTCCACGACGCGCTGGCCACCCTGCAGCAAATCAACGGGTGCGACTTCTTGTCGGCCGCCAAACGAACCTCATAGAGTGTGCAATCTGTTGACATCCTGGTGCGAATGCTGCCCCGCACGATAGCATCTGTATCGGCGTGCCGCGTCGCGCCTCGCTTGGCTGGCTTCTGCCAGCTTCTGACCTCACCCTCGAAACACCTGGATGTCACATCCTCTTGCCCAGGCGGAAAGCCGATGAGGCGGAGACACTACCTGCGACACACGAAACGTGTGATGACACCAAGTGAACCTCTGTGGCATTCTCCAGGTGGACCGGCGAGGAGGCAGACACGTACCTGCGTCACGTGGACGCGCAGCGCGCTGTGCGCGCCACCGAGGGCTGGGCCCTGGACCTGAGCTGGCTGGCCGACCAGGGTCTAGCGCTTCCGCCCGCGCTGGCTGCTTTTGCGCGCTGAGCGCTGCTGGCGGAGGTGTGCAACGTCCGGTCAAGCCGCTGGGATCTGGCGGAGAGGAACGGTCCAGGCCGCACGGAGCTGCGTTTCATACCTGGAATCTGAAACCTGAAGCCTGTTGATCATTCAGCAGCAGCTGGTGCTCTTGCCGTGCATGGCAAGCAAGCGGCACGGCAACAGCCGCACTGGGACGACTTGATCCGAAAGGTTGACGACACCATGCTTTCTTATGTACCATAGGTGTTGCACCAAGACCCATGTACCATAGTGTTGCACCATAGGTTTTGCAAACATCCTGCTTGCAAGTGACCTATTAGCTTTCCTGTTGCCACGTTGCCGCACTCGATGTGCTGATGCAGTTCTCTCGACATCTGCCAAAGCAGGTGGTATTTTGCTCTATATTGCAAGGGTGATTAAGAGGAGGGTGGTGTTTGCTGTTTTACAAGGTTGCGTGTACTGCTGCCCTCCCTTGACATGGAGCCTAATGCGCGAGCTGAGTGCTGTGATTGAGCAGCATTGCATCCCAGACGTATGAGCAACAAGTAGGGGAACGCTTTGGGTGCACATTGAGGGCTGGCAGGCGACACAGCGGACCGCTGGAGCACTAAAAACTCCCAGGGCGGCGGCGGTCAGCAGTGTGCGGTGCGGCTGCGGCTGACTTGAGCGAGAGCCTGAGAAGGCGTCATGGCCAGGGCAAACACGGACTGCTGTGGAAATTTCTTGGCTCCGCCGCAGCTTCCGCCGTCGCCTGTAATTCACGTCATGCCGCAGCTCTCAGACCGATCTTGTCGCTTTCAGTGTCGCAGCATTCTCCATACATGAATTGAAACCCGATTTGCAATCCGTTTACCTTGCTCACTAAACACCCGCAGCTGCGAGCATACTCGTGCACTGCATCGCTGGAATTGAGGATAACCTGCTGACTGTGCTGCCAGCCGTAGCTGTTGCAATTCCTGCGGCTCTTGGCACACTGCGATCGCTTTCGCGAAGCAACAGGAGCCTGACCGTCCGGGAAGTCTGTGGTGAAGTCCAGAGCTGCATTTGGTCGTGCCAAATTTCGTACGCACCTCCTCCGCGCCAGCCAAGTGGGCGGCGCAGTCCCAGCGGGCCTTGCAGAATGGTCACAGCACAGCCCGAAGGCGCAGACCCGTCAGCAGACGCCCAGCCCGAGCAAAAGCATGATTCAAAAGCGCGCAACAACGCGCCGCTGCAAACTCAGCCCTCTGGGACGCATGAGGAGCGAGCAGCGTCAGTGCTGCAGGCCGCCTACCGGTCACACGTGAACAGGCGATCCCAGCGGGGCATGGCGCTGCACAAGGATCCAAACAAGGTGCAGACTTGCTCTGCTGCCGCACCCGGGCACACGGCGCAATTGTGATGAGTCTGAGGATACATGAATGTCGTCGCTGCTTCACCGCAGGCCTGGTTCGGAGCTGTGGACGAGCTGCTGGGCAACACGTCGCGGGGGGCCGCAAAGTGGCGGCGCGTCACTCATGACGCCAGCATCGTCGGCAGGGCGCGTCTCTGCTGCGCGCACCTCAATAAACACGGAAGAACACGCTGCGCCTGAGCTGCCCTGTGGCCCGATGTAGATGCTCCTGTGACCACAACATCCCCAAAACGGCGACGAGGCCGCTGTTGCCGCCCTAAACCCTAAACCCTAAACCTGCACATGCTGTGCTGACCTGCAGGGCAGCTCGGGAGGGGCACACTCACTCCTGCTGAAGAAGGAGCACTGGTAAGCCGCTCTCTCCTGTCCGTGCAGCATTGCAGCGTTCATGAAACTCCATGGGAGTCATCGTGTGAATCTTCATCGTGTGAATCTTCATGCTTCACCGCAGTGGCACCCTTAGAAAACACGTCTGTGCACATCATCACAGGCTGGAGGCAACAGACGCGCAGCACCGCTACGGCAGCAACTTGGAACCATACCACGCGGCGTGGGCGCACTCGTCGAGCACGCAGCCGTTCTTCCACTGGCTGGATGCGGGCGACGGAAAGGAGCTGGAGCTGCCAGAAGTGCCGCGGGCGACGCTGGCCGCCCAGAAGCTTCACGTGAGTCTGCCTCGTCAATTGTCAGATCTTTCTTCCGAGGTTTCCTCCCTCTGGCTGGATGTGGGCGATGGGCGGGAGCTGGAATTGCCGGAGGCTTCTCGGGCGATGACACTCGCCGCCGAGGGATTCCATGTGAGAGCCTCCGTACGAATGCATTTCTCTGGACGAACGAACAATCTGATGCACCAGTCTGGTCATCATATCACTGGCTGGACGCGGTGAGGGGAGAGAACTGGAGCTGCCGGAAGTGCCGCAGAAGAAGTTGGCCTCCGAGAAGGCTTCATGTGAGTTTTCTCCTCACGTTCAGCTTCTCCCCAGAGCTGCGCTTCCTCCAATAGCTGGACGCAGGCGAGGGGAAGGATCTGGAGCCGCAGGAGGCTCCGCGCGCAAACCTGGCGGCAGAGAAAGTCCACTTAAAGTCGCCCTTTGCTTGGAAATTTCCTATTGAATTATGTCCTACTGGCTGGGACGCGGAAGATGGGACAGAGCTGGAGCTGCCCGAGGTGCCGCGCTTCAAGCTGGCGGCAGAGAAGCTTCACGTGAGTCTGCCTCGTGATGTCGTCAGATCTGTCTTCCAATTTTCCTTCCGCTGGCTGGACGCGGGTGACGGAAAAGACCTGGAGATGTCGGAGGCGCCGCGCAAAAGGCCGACGACACAGGAAACCCACGCAAGGTTTCCAGTGAGACTCCCTTGGCTTGGAATTCTCTATCAACCCATAGGTACATTTGTCTGGGATGCGGGAGACGGGACTGAAGAGGTCCGCCCGAGGCGCCGCGGGAAAAGCTGGCCGCCGATCGATTACCCAAAGGTTTCGCCCCCTGAAAGCTTCCTTGTCCTTGTGCAGCGCCTGCAGCTGCAGGAGGTGCTGCCGGCAGGACGTTCTTCTTGTACATGCTGGATTGGAATGTCGCTTTGTCTATGACCAAATCAGCTCGTCCCACGACAGCCGACATCTTCCGGGCTGCCTTAGCGCCAGCGGGCTGTCCGCAGTCGCCGCGCAGGCAGGCCGCAGTGGCCTGCTGCATTACATCGGCAGTCAACGGTCAAAATCTAAACTTGAACAGAAATCCTCCATCCCTGCAGTACCTCAGCTCCCGCGAGCGGTCGGCGGTGGCGGCTGAGGTTGGGCCGGGTGGCCAGCTGCGCTACATCGGCAGCGGCCAGCCCGTGCACACGCTCAGCCCTGATGACGCTGCGGAGCTGGAGGCGGACTCGGAGGCGTGGCGGACGGCCGAGCAGGCGGCGGCGGCCATGGCGCGCGGCGGTGACAAGGACGCCACAGAGGTGAGACCTTTCCTGAATCTGCTTTTCTTTCTCTCCCCATCACCCATCTTGCTGGAATCGACTGGGAGGCGCGCCGGGCTGCAGAGCACGCCGCAGCAGCAATGCCGCGCGGCCGCGTCATGTACGCCACAGAGGTGGGTCTTCAATCGGTTTGCATACCTCACTTTTCGTACCTTCCTGTATCTAACCCATCTACTGTACTGGGTCCCCGTCCCGCCTTTTGCGCGCTGCAACGATGCCGCCGGCCATACCGGCGACGCTCGCCATGAGGGCGGGAAAGAGCTGTTATGTGGACTCAGCTGTTGGATTCAGATGCTGTGTGGACTAAGATGTTGTGTGGACGCAGATGTTGTGTGGACTCAGCTGTTGTGTGGAATCAACTGTGTGAGAAAAGAGGGCACATGGCAAAGGTGGTGGCCGCTGGCGGCGCCCAAACGGGTGGCCTGCATTCGTGGCCCTCAGTCATGCAGAAGCGGGCGGCAGCATACGCAACCGTCTGGTAAAGCTCAGCTTGTGGCCCTCTATTACGCGCACAGGCGGAGAAGGCTGCGGCCAAGAAGCGGCGAAACTCCAACAAGTGGATCTTTGTCGCGTCCGCCGACATGACGCAGCTCTACATCGCGGCAAAGGTGCGATGCAGGGCGACATGCCCAACGGCACTCTGGCTGGAAAGCTCCAGCAAGGACTTCCATCGGAACACCCGTATCTCACGGTGTCTCACAAGGGGGGACTGGCCGCTGTGTGCAGAACGACGCCGCCTTCCTGATGGCGCAGGTGGCGCAAGCCTCAGACTCGGGAAGCTTGCGAGTGGATTGAATACGCCTGCTGCAGAAGAAGGGCACCTTTGGGCACTCGTCCTTCCTGGCGGGCGGCGCCGTAGGCGCCGCAGGCCAGATCGCCGTCGACCGCGGCCGCATCGTCAAGCTGGCGCCCATGTCAGGCGGGTCTTGAGTATGCTCTTTGGTGCGATGTGCACTTGGAGGAAGCTGTGTGCTGCCAGTAAGCTGCCAGCAGTGAGCCTCGTCCTTCCGCACCGCGTCCTGGTCCTGGCGGTACAACCACTCTGGCGGTACAGCCACAACGTTTCCCGTGCGCACCACGCACGACTCGCACCAGCCTGCACACGGCGTCTCCGATCGCCGCGCAGCCGCGGGCGCCGCTCCATGAGCGCTGTCACATTCTGGTCGGACCGTCGCTGGCTGTTTGTGAAATCATTCGATCATCGACATAATCGGATTATGTCGCTGCGTTTCTCATTCATAGGGCACTATGTGCCGTGCCTCGACCACTACATCGCCTTCCTGGACCGACTGACCGAGCTGGGTGTCGACCTGTCCCAGGTCTGGATTTATTTTGGAAGAATGATCTGCGACAACTTGTTGTAGAGTGCTCTGCAGCTGCCGTGAAGCTGCATGTGGTCTGGGCGTGCGCTGACCAATTTCGGCGGCACACGACCCTCGCCAGGTGTGCTTTCCTGACGCCTTGACGGCGGAGCGATACTAAACCCTAAACCCTAAACAGGATGGCCTGCCGAGACTCTTTGTCGCTCCCCCGCCTGCAGGCGCTGCTGCTAAACCCTTTTGAGGACCAGCCGCCGGCCAGCTGCCCGCACGACCTGCGGCAGGCGCGGCTGGACGCACTCGACGACAAGGAGCGGTCCGGCGGAGAATCCTGAACCCAAAACCCTAGGGACACGACGGCTGGATGCGCTCGATGACAAATAGCGTCCCGGCGGGAAGCACCAGGGCCAAGAACCGTTGTCATCCAAAACCCTGCAGACGAATCGGCATGGCAGCGGCTGCGGGCGCAAAGACGGCAGCGGAACACGACACGACTGGTGGAGCCGGGACAATGTTGCAGCAGCGGCGGGGTCGCGGCGGTGGCCGCCGATGCCGTTTGAACGACACAGCGCGTACTTTCGTCATCAAAGTGGATGTCGCAGCGGTGGCATGGGCGGCACGGCGGCATGCGTGGACGCAAATGCAGAATGTCGCGAGTGGCAGCAAGCAGAGCAAACGGGAGGGCACGGAAGTGGCCAATTCGAAGCACTGTAGGGTTTTTTCCCTCGAAAAAAAACCTAGTAGTTTTCTCGAAACACAGGGAGCGTCCCAGTTGGGCAGACTGGCAAGCAACTGGCGGTGTTGAGGGTGTGCACGTCCCTGAGCACAAAGAAGTGGCGCACTTATCATCTAACAGGACTGCAATACTTGGGCTTCTGCAATAACTGTTTATTGTTGAGGCGGTTGTGATCAAGAGTCTGAAGATTCTTCAGTTGTCAAATATTGTTACTTGGTCTATGCACCGCAGTTCAATTGGCGCCATGCATGGTGCGTCAAAACCATGCTGTGTTGATTGAACCAGGTTTGGGTTACGGAGCTAGGTGGGACTGGGACTTTGGGTTTCGCGTGCCATGGCGTGCAACAAGCTTCTCTGACTCGAATATTCAAATTTCCCAGAATTACTAAATCCCGCTAGATCAAAGGTGCAACTGGTCTGGAAATGAACCGCCGCCTGCGCCAAAGGCGCACAGCTGCAAGTTTGGAGACACGAAGTTCGAAGAAACTGCTAAAACTGAAGAGCATGATATCGAGCGCGGCGGTACTGCAGAAGGACAAGCGCCACAAAACTGCAACCTTGCTGGCCCGCCACCTGCCAATCAATTGTTCACCTACAGCTTCTGGTTCCCGCCGTGTTTGGCCCCCGCCGATTGATCCCAGCGCCGCAGGCGCTGAGACGTCTTGAGCTGACTCGCAGCGGCATCCGCTACTGCCCATCCACCCCGCAGGTGCACATGCTGCCGGCCAGGCTTACCCAAGCCGGCTGCTCTGTCTGCAAATTTGGGCGGCCGGTGCCGCCTGGGTGTCTTTGTTCTTTGTCTTTGCTTTCGTTTTTTCCTCCGCCGAAAAGCACCCAGGCGGTGCGTCACGCCGCCTGATCAATTGCCGCCCGCCGCCGCCGATTCCGCCGCTGAGCCACCGGCATCCAGCTGCATGACGACACCCCCTGTGTGCTGTCGCTGCCGCGCGCGATGCTGGCGCGTGACGGAGGCGCCCGGGATACCCCCGGGCGCCATCCGAGACCCCGCCAGTGCAGCACGAGAGTCCCCCTGCGCCGCGACGTCAAAGGCCCGCCTCCGCGATGACCTCGTGCAGCATGTTGGCGACGTCGGAGGCAAACTTGCGTGGCGCCGAGTACTCCACCAGCCGTCCGTAGGCGGCGTCGGCCAGGCGCTGCATGCGGGCCGGGTCCGCCAGCAGCCCCTTCAAAGTCGCCTCCAGGTCGCTGAAGTCCATGGCCACCTGCCAGAAACAGTGAAACGTGATGAGTTTAGGGTTTAGAGTTTAGGGTTTAGGGTTTAGGGCAATTGATCAGGGTGCAGGAGGGCATCCACCAGCAGCCCCCCCTGGAGCGTCGCCTCCGGGTCGCTGAAAAAATCAGGGCCGCCTGCGGAAAGGGGAAAAAGGAATGGGACAAAAAAACCTGAAATGCAACTTACTATCGTGTCGAGATGATAAGATCGACCAGCTCCACGAAGGATTCAACAAGCGTGCTCACATCGTAGATGTTGGGGTAGGCCACCGGGTGGCGTGCCAGCTGGATCCTTGGTTTACTTCCTCTCGTTCTCTCACTCCGTTCCCGCACTTTGTGCTTTCAGTTTAGACATCAGAGCGCGAGGCGCTCACGTCGACGCAGGTGGCGTTGACCTCGTAGATGTTGGGGTAGGAAACCAGGTGGCGCGCCAACGGCTTGACGAGCACCGCGCGGCTGATGGTGGCCTCGTAGTCCTTGCCGCTGTACTCGCCGTGCCTGCGCATGTGGAAGGAAGTACCCCAGTCGAAACGACAGGCAGACGCGGGTCGAAAGGCAGCGGGCTGACCAGCAGCATGCGGACGACGGTGACTTCGTGATGCTTGTCGCTGTGCTCGCGTGCCTGTGTCATAAACGGAGCTGCTTCATGAGCTGCTCACTCAATCAACTGGGGCTTGCATTCCAGTCGGCAGGACGTGATGACACGGAATGTGGCTGTGACGGCGAAGCTGGATCGGGGGGCATGACAGGGCAGGACGGGGCTTGACGAGCCCCGGCGAGCAGCTGTTCCCGTGCAAAGCGCACCCGAGGGGGCTGATGAAGATTTTGGTTGTGCGCAGAAGCGAAACGAAATCGCCGTAGGAGATGTGCGCCGCAACCTCGATGCGCAGCCCCGGATTACGTTTTCGGATCGCGTCCAGCTCGGCTGCGTGCACAAAAAGGTGATGCTTCAGTGAAGGGCAGGGGTACAGTTTCAGGGTTTCCTAAACCCTAAACCCTAATGCCATGCAAAGCTGCTTGCGGGGCATGCGAGCGGCTGTGCCTGTGCGCACTGCCTGCGCGCAGATGATTGCTTGAGGAGGGAAGAGGTGCGATGTGCCGGCATCAGTGAATGGCGCACGAAAAGCCGTGGGAATGCAGACGTGAAGACCCTACCGAGCAGCGCGCCGCGGTGGGCAGCATACAGGTCGTTCTGCCGCTTCTGCGCGTCGGTGTTGCGCCATCTCGGCGGGCTAACCGTCCTGCAGCAAAGTGTTCAAGCTCGAAGGCAAGCAGTCGAGGGGTTGCTGCCGCATTTTTCTTCCAGGCACGCTCGAACGGCACAAAAGGGCGGCAGGATGGACACTGTGAATTTTGCTCAAGTAGGTAAAAATTGTCTAAAACATTAAAAACCAGTATCCTAAAAAGAATAGTAGAATAAAATCAAATTTGAATGATCCCACATCTAAATCTAACGGCAGGCAGTGTGCTGTTCTGCGGACGCACGTTGCAGCGCGGATGCACGTTGCAGAGTAACGAAAGCAGCAGGCCGACGTGTTGTGCTCGAGTTGTGCCCTGCGCTGTGACCTCGCCCAAGACAGATGCAGACTAGAAGGACAGCCAAGAAGAGCAATTAGGCTACACAAAGGATCTGCAACCAGGCAGGTTTATTGGGAGTTTTGGACAAACGGAGCAGGTAACCGGCGGGATTTAATTTGTAACCGTAGTAACCGTTAACCGTAACCGTAACCGGCCCTAACTTCCGGTAACTGCCAACCCTAGCCAGGAAGAGCAACTAGAGCTACACAAAGGATCTGCAACCAGGCAGGTTTATTGGGCGCTCTGCAACAGGCGGCTGGAGCCGATGGGAGCCGATGTGCCTGGAACACGGCATGTTTCAGGGGCAGAAAAAGGCCGAGGGGCAGAGAAAAAAGGCCGAGGTTTTTCGGGGGCAGCCGCAGCCCGGGCAGGTGATGGCGGCGGGGGGCATTCCGCAATGGGCGGCAAAGCCGGCGGCTGCTGCTGATTTACCTAACACACCGAAATCGCGACGGCAAAAGGAAGCTGCGCGCACCCGGAGAAGGTGATGTCGATGGGGCGTTCCGCGATGGGCGGCAGAAACGCCGGCGGCCGCCCCGGCGGCGCGTCCAGCGACGGCGCCATGAGCTCAATGTACTCCGGCCGCCCGCGACACGTCAGCGGGTAGCGCCACCTGGCAGATCCAAGCGCAGAAGGCATTCAGGAGGGAGCAAAGATGAGGACGTGGACACACGTCACCAAATGCAAATGGGGGCATGCAGCACAGTTACGCAGCCGCATGCAAAACCCTAGCCGCATGCGAAACCCTAGCCGCATGCAAAACCCCGCGAGCAACACCTGGTTGGTGTGCAGTCATGAACGAAGCTGATCGCCTGTCAGGGCGGCAGCGCAGCAGCAGGGCAGCGCTGCGGAGGAGCGAGGAGAATCGAGGCGGACTCCAGTTTCGGGGCGGAAACCACAGTTTGAAAGGACTCCAGTTCCCCACTCCACTCTAGTTCTCCCCGCCACAGTCCTCCCCACTCCTGTTCCCCTTGGAGAGGATCGCGCACCGCCAGAACATCGGGTTGAGGGTGCGCAGCTTGGCCAGCATGCCCGGCGTGTAGGCGTGCTCGCCTGGCGCAGGCCCCCAGTCGTGCTCCGCCTCTGGGATGTGGTCCATGTGCACCTGCTGCATGAGGTGGTAGTGCGGCATGTTGTCGAACCTGCGGCCAGGCCAGGCGGGCGGAACCGGTTCAGAGACGCGGCACGGAAAGCTCAGCAAGTGGCGGATGAGCTGTGTTTTGCCGCTCGGTACACCGCGCTGGGCTTGCTTGATCAGGGGCAGTGGCGGCAGCAGCGATGGCGGCGGCAGAGGGAAATCGTGTGCCGCGAGCTGCGGCAACAGACCGAGCGAAAGAAGCACGCGGCTGCCGAAACTCACCGCTGGGCGTTGTTGAGGGTGAGCGGCTTGAGAGCGGTGTGCTGCAGGAAGCGCGCCAGGTTCGGCAAGTCCAGCAGATTGTCGTGGCACCTGCCAATAGGAGCAGATTCGACTCAACCATCAGTGTGAGTCAGCAGCGTCGCACGCTGCACGTCCTGCAGGTTGTCGTGGCGCCTGCGGCGACCCTAGCCTCCAAACCCTAAACCCTACAGCGCAAACTGAGAAGGGTGCGCGTTAGACGTTGCGGAGAAGCGCCGGGAGTCTTGCCATGCTGAACGGGTGACCTTCCGGCAGGGCAGGCAGCAGAAACAGCCTGTCCCCATCAAGTGCACTTCAGGTCAGATTTTTAGCTGCCGCCAAACCAGGTGCATCGGCATGGCAGCTGGGATGCAAAAATGCAGATTCGGATGCGCAGCCGCAGTGCGGCGGCCGCGGGGCCGCGGGCGCCTGCAAGAGTTCTGGCCAACGCCTTCAGAAGCCTCCGTGACGGTGCAGCAGTTGCAGACTTTCGGGGAGTAGTGCGCTAAACCCTAAACCCTAGTGCGCACCCCTCGTCGCGGCAGGTCATCAGCGCGGCGGCGGCGTTGCCCTGCAGCACCACGAACTTCTTGCCCGGGTACTCGGGCACCATTTTGCGCGCGTAGTGCTCCTCCACGATGAGGATGTCCGCCGCCTCCAGCTCCAGGTCCCACACGCTGCCGTCATGCGCCGTCCGCCATTTGGAGGGCCCAAACTGCGGGACATCAGGCGCGCTGCTGAGAGTATGAGAGAGACTTCGACTGCGGGTTGGGGCACCGAATGTCTACCGCCTCCGGCTTCAGTTCTCACACGCTGCCGTTGTGCGCCGTGCGCCACTCGGAAGGCCCAAACTGCGGCGAAAGGGAGAGCAAGCACTAGGAACATGGACTCCGTGGTTTCCTGTGACATGAAAGGTGGAAAGGCGCCGCCAGCTGCAGGTCCCACACACTGCCGCCGTGCGCCACTTGGATGGCCAGAAAACCTGCGGCGGGTGGTTGGTCATCGTTTGGGTGATGACACATCCACGGGAAAGCATGCCAGAGGGCGCCAAATAAACAGAAGGGCACTGTCGCTGCTGAGGCTACAGCTGGGCTGGGTGTTTTGTCGCTGATGTCGAAATCGCGCATGAACGGCGCGACGCGGATGACCGTCTTCTCGGTTTCCAAATCTCTAGAGAGACGTTGATCCAGAGCTCAGGCCCGCCTCGCTGTTGATGGTGCAAACGATGCCGGACTCGCGCATGAGCGGCACGATGCGCGTGAAAAGGACAATGAAGCGGGGGATTCAGAGTCAAGGGGCACCTCGCTGTTGACGGTGTAATTGATGCCGAACTCACGCATGAGCGGCGCGATGCGCGTGAAGGGCGTCATGTAAGACTCCTTGTACTGCCCCGCAAACATCCCTGCACAAGGAAGGCGCAGTTGCCTGAGTACCCAGTCGAAAAATAGAGGTCTGAAACGTGAGCAGAGCTATACAAATTTCAGAGCGCCAGGCACCACTCCTTGAACACAAGGATAAGGGTTTAGGGTTTAGGGTTCCAGGGGCAATGGAGGAGGGACGCACTGCTGCACGCCTTGCCCGCCGCGGCAGTGGCCATGCACCGCTTTTCCAGCTTGGCATCAGGCACCTGACACAGCACCGTTGGCACAACGACCACCCGCGCGCTCCGCCTGCGCAGCACACGCAGGCCTTTCTTGCAGATGGAGCTTCGAGAGGAGCTGCCACGACCCCCATGCCTTCTGGCTTGCGCGGTCGCGGCCGCCGCCGCCAGCGACGGACTGGGCCGTCTGTATGACGCCCGCCGGCGTCATGAACAGGCAGGGGTCCAGAGGCCCCCGGGAGCATCAGCATCCCACATGCCCCAGGTGGCATCGATGCAGCCGGCGAAACATCAGGAGGCTCGCAACCGCACCTGCCGTCGGTCCCGGCACTAGCGGCCTGCTGCGGAGACGCGGCCTGCGGCGCCTCGGAAGGGCTGACCGCGCCGCCGCTCGGGCCGCCGTCTGCCTCGCGATCAGCGTCGCCGCCTGCTGCTGCCGACTGGGGAGCTGCGCCTGCGCCGTCGACCTCGGCGGCTGGGGCGTCTACAGGCGGCGCCGCGGTCGCGTCCGAGTCGCCCGCGGCGGGTCCTGTGGCTGTGGTAGCCGCAGGCTGCTCTGCAGGCTCAGCGGCCACAGGAGCGACTGCCAGTGGCGCCTCGGCAGGCTGGGTGCCATGCGCTGCCGCTTCCGGGACTGTTGCAACCTGCTCCGCGGCGTCCGGCGCCGCTGCCGCTACGGCGCCCACCTCTGGCGTCGCTGCATCTGCGCCAGCTGCGACTGGCGCCACTGCGCCTGCGCCAGCGGCACCTGGCGCCGCCGCCTCTGGCACAGCGTCCGGCTGCGCGTTTGCGCCATCCGTGGCGCTAGCTGGTAGATCGGCCACGGCATTGGGCACGTCATCGGCGCCTGGCTGCGCCGGCTGTTCAACCACAGTCTCGGGCTGTGTGTGCGGCTCTGCCGTGTCCGTCTGGCTGTCCCATGGCTGCTGCTGGCTGCCGCCGCCGCCGCCCGCGCTGCCGTCGCCGATGTCTGGATTGCTTCCAGACATCGGCGATGGCATGGCCTCAGGCGCCCTGCCGAACACCGAGTTTGCGCCATGCGCGACCTTCGAAAGCATGAGAGTCGTCCTGTTGAAGCCGCTGCTCCACTCCTGTAACAGACACAGCGCACGTTTGGTCATTGCTGCTTGATGTCTGGACATTTGCGATGGGCAGGCGATGCCGCAGCACGCACATGTGCTGGTGCTGCAGAAAGCGATGCCCCATCCTTGCTGTCATCATGTGCAGTAAACGGAGGGGTGGCAGCGCACCCGTGCAAACATCAGCACCATGACGAGCATGGGTACCGCCAGCAGCCACCACAGGTCGCCACACTTCCATTGCCGCTGTCGCCGCGCTGCGCCACTGCCTTCGGGCGGCCCTCCCGGCGACACCGGCTGCAACGCTGCCTCGGCCGCCTCCACATCCTATCAAGAAGCGTGTGGGAAAGTTCTGTCGCCTGATGATATGGCTCGAACGAAGCGACTGCGTGCATCGTCTCAGGCAGCCTCAGTGCAGCGGTGGTGCGTGCCAAGCGCTTGTCATTGAGCGCACCTCAAGAAAGCCGGTTGTCTCCGATGCGTGGAGTGCGTCCAAGCTGGCTGCGTTGGCGCCACCGGCGACCACTCTCAGGTTGATCTGCTTGCGGCCCAGGGTCCTGTTGGCCATGGCTTTGGCCATGCGGCGGGCCGCACGGCTGCCCGCGGCGTGCTAGGCGCTGCCTGTTCCCGCACGAGAGCCTCAGCAGGCTGGCATCTGGCACAAGCGGAACGTCTCAGGTTGCCTTGCTGCAGCGTGTGCCCCTGTCCGGGCGAGTTCAAGACAGCCGAGCTGCGAACAGCTGCAACCGAAACTGATTGTTCGGGCACACCATTGCTGCCCAGCTGAGCCTGCCGCTGCGGCTACCCTTCGAAGACTATGTAGCTACGGCCAGCGACCGACCCGAGGCTGTATCCGGCTCTCCGAGCAAATTTATTGGCAGCTGTTGGGGATCGTGCGCTCTGCCGCACATCAACAACAGTCGACTGCCAGGCTGCGCGGACGCCTGAATCTTCGCTCAGCCGACTAACGGATCTAACGGATGAGGTTCAGGCGCGTCAACCCGGTTCACAGCGGCTACTTGAAGCTCCGTACTGGTGCCCAAAACTCTGTCCTCTCGCAAACTTGATCTATTGCACTTGCCGGCACCGTAGCCGCGTACACGCGAATCTTGCCAATGCTCGCTGCGACAGACGTTGGTCGAGAAGGGTGATCTGGGCGAGCAGGCCTAACGTTGTGACAAAACCGCCTGGACGCTGAAGAAGTTCAGATGACATGAAGAAGTTCGGAAGACGCACCAATGTGAATGCGCACCAATGTCAGTGCAGGATAATCAGCACAGTTTACAACGTAAGTAAGTGGAGTTTCATGTCCTTTGAAAACCGTAGGTATCCCGAGTCCTTCTCGTCCAGCATCGCATGGCCTAGCACGGCAATAGCGCTCGGTCTGTGCGCTGCAGTTGCTGTGAAGCCAGGTTGCGTGTCTGCAATGTCAGCACCTGCAGCGAGTGCCCATGTAAGGGAATGAAGTCAGGTCATCCGGAGACCGGAACCCTGTTCGGTGTGCGTCGGTGTGCGGGCACGGATGATTCCCTGCGGAGGTGCAACTGGTGGCACGCGTGACTTCCGGCAGGACTGCAGCGCAATTGACTGCGCAATGGAGCGCGTGACACGTTTCGTGTATCCAGTTCAGTATTGTACTGAGGCAACTGTCCGCGCATCTGGAAGTCCGCGCTGCACAAACCACGCAATCGTCCTGGGGCCAGAAGCCAGAACCTCGTGATCACCTGAGCTTCAGAGCAATCTGAAGTAGCAACTATCAAGCGACGCGGTCCCTCAGCTGTAAGATACAAGGCTGCATTGTCAGCTATCCGTCTGCCTCCAGCGATGATCTCGCAGGCCAATGTGCTCGCGCAGCTGTATAGTCCCCCGTTTCAGCGAACGTCTTCCATCAGCAATCGACCGATAATTGGTTGATCAAGTGGTCGTGTGCTGCATACTTTGCAAGCGCAGCAGTCACAAACTGTGATAAACGGTAGCGGTGGCAGCGGTGCCTGTCGCAGGTATTGGCGACTTTTGAGACTTCAGGCCTGCCTCTTGCAGCAAGCATCACAAGTCGGGATCGTTGGCTGAGTGCAAGTCTTCCGCGACGTGTTTTCACATCCGCATCTGGCATCTCAAGACAAATGTGCAAAGGCTAAACTATCTGACGGCATCGCCGGAACAGTCAAGGAAAAAGTCCGTACCTCTGGAGAGAGAAGCAACGCAGAAGCAAGCCACACTAGCACATTCGGTTCCAGTGGGCGACCTAGAAAAAGAAACAAGCAGCCGCTGCTTCGGCGGATCCCGCTCATTCGCTCGCAGGGTGCCGTGCGAAGAGCGGGCCGACGCCACTTTCGTGCACGGGCTCGGTGCCTCAAATACGACTCAAATTCCGACTCGAAATGCGGCACCACAATGACAAATAAACTCGCTCTCATCTCGCCCGGCAGACGGGTGCGCGGCGAGCATAATGCCCCGCCGCGCCCCGCATTGCACATTGATAGGGCCAGATGGTGAAGCGGCACTAGCGGCGCAGGAGATGGTCGTTTCCTTCCGAGAAAAAACGAAACGGCGGCCGGCGTCCCGCTGCGTAATAGGCGGGGTGCCTGCAGCCAGGCGCCCTCGCCCATCCCCAAGATGTGCTGCAGGCACCCCGCCACAGGGCCCGGCAGTGGGTGGGTCTCGGGCAGCCACATGGGCTGCCGGTGCTACATGTGTCTGGGCTGCTGAATGTCCTTTGATCCCCAGGGCGGCAGTCTGCCGTCGCTGCACAGCCTGCTGCCGAGGATGGTGTTGTGCACGGGCGGCCTCCACCCCTTCGTGAAAGGGGCGGGCCGCCGGGTCTCGAAATGCCTGTCATACCGATGGTTTGGCCCCTCCCCTTGGGCGCGCTGGGAGCTCGCGCCTGGTGTACTCGAAGTGCGAGCTGCCGCCTGCTACTGCTTGCGCCATGCCGCATTGTGCCATGGCCCCACACTCAGGAGCCGCCGCCATCCGACGACGGCACTGTGGAGGCTCCGCTCTGGCTGCCGCCGGTGCCGCAGCCGCCGCTGCTGCCGCCGTCACCGCTGCTGCCGCCGCCGCCAGGCAGTCTTCCGCCACGCTGCGAGCCGCTGCCGGCGGCGGGGCGGGCCCCCATCGGCTCTTTGGCGGCCTGTGCCATCGCCGTCACCGTGGCGGCAAAGGTCTCGGGCGTCAGAGACTCCTCCAGGGTGGCTGGCCGACTGGACTCTGAGGCGCGCCGGCGCACGCTGCGGCGTGCGCCGTCGCCGGGCTGCGTGATGTCTGTTGACCCGCGCTTGAGCGAGACGTCCATCGAGTGGCGCTTTTCGCCTTGCGAAGCCTTGCGCCATGGTCGCACCTCTGCAGCGCCAGGCAAGACCGAGTGGGTGGGTTTCAGAGTGTGCCGTCAGGTCTTCGGCTGTCGGAGTGTCTGGATACACATGCGTCAAGGCAGCGGCGGCGCAGCAGCCTTGCAGTTTGTGATCCCGGCTGCTGCTGGCCAAGCCACACAACTGGCACAGGCACTTGGGCGCCTGCAGACTGTTGAGCACGCGGTATGCTGCTCTTCGTTCACTGCAGAGCTTCACGGGCCTGGGGTTGGCGACCCGCCGTCGACGACCTGTGCCGCCGCGGCGGCGGCGCCCGGCGGCCACGTCTCCCCCTGCCCGCCAAGCTCAGACGACTTCCAACAGCGCTCGCCGGCGCAGCCGTCCCCAACGCTGTGCGGCACCGGCCGCGCGGGACCTGTCAGCCCGGTGGCACGCCCTGTGTCCTCTGTGCCGAAATCGTCCGAGGGGCTGCGCATCCGCGAGGTCACCTGCCGGCGGCCAGCAGACCAGGGTTTAGAATGTCAGAGGAACACGTATGTTTAGGGGTGTAAACTGTGAACTGACGCGTGCTGGTTGGCAAATGTGAGTCAAACCTCCAAGAGCAGGGTTTTGTTTGTGCCCTGCAGTTACGCTGGTCACGTGTTGGAGTTCTGAATGCAGAGCTTCAAATCGAAGGGGACTAAAAGGGCAAGGTTTCAGCGCCTGCCCAGCAGACACACCTCGTCTTCGTGACTACCAAATGGGTCGCTGGTCTGCGCCACCGCCGCATTCTCCACTGGCCGCTGCCGCCACTCCTTCGCCGCCATTGCCTGAAGGCAGCACGATCCAGCACACTTTGCAGCGTGGTTCAAGCAACCATGTGCCCGTGCACTGCAACAACCCTGCCGTGCGGTACGGCTGACCTGGTCTCAGCTCAGCCAGAGTCTGGAGCTCAATGCGAAATTCCTTGAGATCGACCTTGGCTGCAGGGGCTAGTGACCCGCGTTGGGGCCTGGTATCGCGTTTGACAAGGCCAGCGCCCCCTGGCATAGAGCTGCGGCTACCACTATGCACAGCTTCGAGGGTTTTGCTAGGGCGTCACCCTCTTCTCAGCGTCCTCGGCGAAACGGGCCACGGCCGCAGGGTCGCCCGGCATGCCAAATGTCTGCAGCGGGTCCTGCCACCAGCGCCGCGGCTTGACGTCGCCGCCGCCGCCGCCGCCGCGGCTCTTGTCGCCGCCGCGGCGGCGGCGCTCGGGGGTCTCTGTCGCCTGCGAGTGGCCTGTCACCTGCGCATGGACAAACGTGTAGGTACATGAATGGAGGGGGACAATGATGGACTAGGACTCGAATGCCCTGCGGCCTTCCAAGCGGTGACAGCTGGCAGCTGGCTCCGTAGCTGTCGTCTGCACATAGGAAGCTGCAGGGTTCTTTCAGTGTTTGCAGCAGCACGGCCGGAACAAGCTGCAGCTGCGCTTGCAGGACATTTGCCCATCCAGGGCCGTCCAGGCGCCATCCACCTGACTTGTCAATGCACACACAACAGCACACAGAAACTGTTCTGAGGTCCACTTCTCGGTGTCGAGTCCGTGCAGCACGTGAGCGACAGCCAGCATGTCCCCTGCCTGGAGTACTCTGCTGCCGCTGCGCACCTGGGCAGAGGGGACTGCCCGCACGGCCGGCGCGGGGCAGGTGGCCCTGCCGATGGCACCCTGCTGCTGGGGCAGCGGCGCCGCCCCTGGCCTGAAGGCCGGCGCCCTACCAAGGTGCGGCCCGTAGTGCGACATGTACCTGCAGGGAGAGTTATTTAGGGTTTAGGGCAGGATTATTCGTGTGTCGGAACACTGACTCGAGTGTGTGCAGGCACCGCCCTCCACGACGCCGCCGCCTGGGGGCAGACACTGCCAGCTCAGGGAGGGAAACCCTAAACCCTTGACCGAGCTCGTCATCAGGCCTGTCGTTGATGATTAGTCATCAGGCAGGAGGAAGCAGCGGTGGCACACCAGGCGGGGGCGGGGTCCATGGGCATGCCCATGCCGTAGCAGGGCTGCATCATCGGGTTGAACATCGCGGTCCCCACGAAGGGGCTCGCAAATTCTGGCTGCATGCCCGGCTGGCCTGCGGCACAGCAGCACCTCAATCTGTTACTTTTGTACAGAGTACAGGAGGAGCTTTGCCGACTACGGCAGAGCGATGCTCACGCAAACACACATCAGCCACACCAAGGATCAACGAGTCTGGAAGTTCAACGAGAGAGCGACTCTGTGGGTCAAGTCGATACTCACCGTAGAGGCTGGGGAACGGCATGAACGCCGACTGCTGCTGAAAGAAGCCAAGGCTGATGCCGCTGCCGCCCGCCATCCGCTGCTGCATCAGCATCTGCTGCATGACCATCTGCTGATGCTGCTGCGCCTGCTGCTGCTGGGCCACTTGCTGCTGTACGGCCACCTGCTGCAGCTGCTGCACCTGCGCCTGCTGCTGCTGCTGCTGCTGCGACTGCAGCTGTTGGAGCTCCAGGACATGGCTCGTGGGCAGCGACCCCTGCCGCAGCTGCGAGTGCTCGATGCCGAGCATGGTGGCCTGCTGCAGCAGCAGGGCCGACGCAGGGTGCTGGCCGTGCGGTGTCGGCAGTGACTGCGACTCGAAACGCCCCATGAGGCCCGCCAGCCCCGTGTCCGGCTGCTGCTTCGCCAACTGAGGGTGCGTCTCCCACTGCGGCAACGCCGGCGCGGAGTGCGCGATGCCGTTCTGGCCGATGCCCGGCGTGCCGGGAATGGCGAGACCAACGCTGTTCCACTCTGCAGCCGGCTGCGGCGGCAGCTGCTGCGGCGCTATGCCTGGGATGCCATAGAACTGACCACCCTGCAGCAGCGCGCTGTTGGGCGTATGGCCCGCGCCCTGCATCTGCTGCCACTGCAGCACCTGCGCCTGCTGCTGCCACTGCTGCTGCAACTGCGCCTGCTGCCGCTGCTGCGCCACGAACAGCTGCCGCTGCGGCGTCAGGCCCTCCACCTGGTCTGGCTGCGCGGCCGCCACGGCGGTCATCTGCGGCGGCAGTAGGCCGGCTGAGGGCGGCTGCTGCTGCCGCTGCTGCTGCCGCTGCTGGGCATCTGTGCCGGGGGTGCCACGAGGCAAGCCGGGAGTGCCGCCCCTGGAGCGCTGCTGTGAGCCCGGCCGGCTGCCTGGCTGGCTGCCAGGCTGGCTGCCGCAAATTCTGCTGCTGGGCCTGCTGCCGCGGGGATCCGGCGGCGCCTGCTGCAGGTCCCCGTTCTGCATTTGCAGCTGCTCCATGTGGTCCGCCATGCAGGTGCTGCCGCTGCCGTCGCCCGTGCAGCCGTTCCCCCGGCCGTCGCCGCCCGGTGGCATTGAGTCAGCGCCCGGCGCCGGCCGCGGCGTCAGGGCCTCCGCCTCCAGCTGCATTGCCGCTGGGCTCCTCGAGCGTGCCGGCCGGTCACTGCCCCCTAGTCCTGCGGCGGATGGTAGCACAAGGTCATAGGCCGGCGCAAGGGCAGCAACTGCAAGTATTCTCAGCAACGGCTCAGGGTCCGCCTGGAAATACCACTGGAAATACCAACCCTAAGGAACCGCCCGTGTGTGCACACCGAACCGGAAGCGGCTGTGACGCAAACGTCGATGCCAAGTGTAGCGTGTCGTAGTTGCGGCCGACCACCCACCGCAGCCAGGCAGAAGCGTTTTCGGGAAAACAAGGCTCGCATTGCTGAGTGTGCAAGTTTTTGCCACCCTACGCCGTGCCGGCAATTGCATGCTGGCAGTCAGGAGTAGGCGCAGGCGGTCTGGAACGTGTGCTTTGTGCGCACCGCCGGGGCGAGCCAAGACATCGAGTATCTCGTCTGTCAGATACTTTGTGATATTTCTCTGGAAAGCGCACGGGGCGCACAATGAGGCCTGCACCGCACCTGCGCCATACAGCAGCCTGCGTGCGGCCACAATCACTTAGAAAGCGAGCCTCTGGTCGTGACGGGCGGGTCGGCACGGCGCATTATTCAAAGCTCGAAGCGTGGGCTGCCTCGTCCTGTGCTGGCCCCACCATGCGTCGCTGCAGCCTGATCACACCCCCGCGCACGGCGACCTCCGCCGTGTACAGAACGAACCATGCGGCTCTGGGCCGGCCTGGCCCAGAGCCGGCGGGGGCAGAGTTACACTTCGCAGCTCAAAACCCTTGCCGGAGCAAAACCCTATACTCATAATTTTGGGACTATCATGACTAGCTTCTGCAGGTCCTGTCCTTCGCCAAAACTCCTAATGAGCACTTGCCACAGCGGCCGTCCAGCCTGTGCACGGTGTCTGCGTAGTATTTGAAAAGGCACAGGCCAGCGAGCAAGCGTTGCCCACCCTGCTGAGGCGCAGTCTCCCCTCGAACGGGAGAAGAGACACAGCTCTTGCACTGAGAGGCTCCCGGGACGACGTGTCTGAGGTGAGCGAGATTTGCGCGTTTTTACAGAGCGTGGACAGGTTGATCGTGAACGAAAATATTGACGAGCGCCTCCACCTGCGTGCCGCCGTGCTCATGAGGCCAAGTGCTGCCTGCAACATCCTTCAAATCTCGAGCTGCAGAGCAGAGTTTGGCTGTGCTTCAACTCAAGTCTCAAAACTTTCTTTCGGATGATCTACAGCTGGCACCGGTGAGCGCGGGCGTGCCAGACGCACCCCACATTGCCTCTGGCTCGGCAAAACAGCTTCCGGACTCGCCTGCTGGAAAAGGCCACGGCCAGAGCCCTGCGGCGTGCAGCCTGGCTGCTCGCCAACACGCTGTGATTGTATTGCCGATATCACCCGGAACAAGGGGCCAGCAACAGCAGCGAGCGCCTTCATCTGCCATTTGCCGCACAGCAAGCAGTGGCGCAGGTTTTGACGGCGGCGGCAAAACCGTGACAACACGGTGCCCTGACCCCAGCAAGGCTCAGACGCGGCCATCCAGCTCCTGGGACTCAGCAGACCGGCAGCAGACAGCTCCAGCGGTCGCCAGAAGCGGCGCAAGCGGCGCAGCGGCACCGGCGCCCAGCCGCGGCCAAAAAGAAGCCCGTCAGCACCAGCTAAAGCGCAGCCAGCGCTTGTTCACACAGCAGCCAGCCGGCGCGAGCCGCGCGGCTGCGCAGCCGCAAGCAGCCAACATCCGCAGCGCAGATCGACTCGAAATCCAGCAAGGCGGGCTCTCAGCTGCATAACACAACAGTGGCAGCGGGGCTCGTGCGCGGCAAAGCGGCGGCCAGCGCCACAGCCAGCGCCACAGCGAGTTCAACACAGCCGACGTGCACAGCAATCGTCCACTCAAGCCTAGCGGATGGCCTGCCGCTTCCCGACAGACAGCCCGCGAAGCACGCCTGCAAGCGCACCTGCAGCTAGTGAGCGGACACCGCGACGGCGCAGCCCGCTGCCGTAGCAGTGCCCAGCCGCCATGGGCGGCCTGAGCGGCGTCGGCGGCGACGAGCTGCCGTCGCTGACGCCGCAGTGGATGCGGTCGGGCGGCGGCGGCGGCAAGGGCGGCTCGCTGACTGGCGGCGCCTCCGCTGGCGGCGGCCATAAAGCGGCCGACGTTGTGCCGCAGCTGCCCCCGCAGCTCATCCGCTCAGGTGAGCTTGGTGCACACACTGCTGTCCTGTTATCAAGGGACCATCAGGTGAAGAAGCCCAACTGCGAAGTCAAATGGTCTTCTTGGCCAGCCACAGATGTTGTCGCACTAGTATGGAATCTGGCTCGCCTGCGGGGTTGTCGCCATGGCTCTCAGTCTCCCTTATGCCAGTGCGCAGCGAGACATGCCCCGGTGGCGCGCTGATTTCATGCGACTGCTGTTATGGCGCAGGCTCGGCTGAGAGGATGAATGGCTCGGGGCCTCAACTTGGGGCCGGTGGCGGCAGCGGCGGCGGGCGTGGCCGGCGGCCCCACCGCGACCACCAGCATGGCCGCGGCGGGCGGCATCAGCATCAGCACCAGGCGCAGCCGCACCACCACCCAGTATGCAGTGTTGCTGTGGAACATGCAAAGCATACATATGGGAATGCATACATGCCAACCAGCATTGCAGGCACCGTGTGCGGCTGGGAGCATCCCGGCCTTTCATGCTCAGAGTATTGCACAACTTGTAGCCTCGGGCTGCCATCGGACTCCTGAACTTGCTCTGCACATGGCATTCCGGCATTACTTCGCCGGCCAGATGGAAAGTGTGCCAGGTGTGGACTCTACCGCCGAACCCTCATGTACTTTGACGTGACCCCTGCTGCAGGTACTCAATGTCGACCTGCACTCTGTGTTGCCGACGCTGGCGCCCGCCGCACCGGTGCCGTCGTCGCCCAAGCCGCCTCGGGGGCTGCTGCCGCCAGAGCCCTTCCCGCGGCGCGCCAACGGCCCAACCGGCATCGGCGGCGGCGGCCGCGTGGGCGGTGGCGGCGTTGCCGCTGGTCCTGAGCATGGCGGCGTTGGTGGCGGCGCTGGCCACGGCGGCCCGAGCGGCGGCGCGGGGAGCAGCGGTGTCAGCCCCGCAGACGCTGATGGCGCCTGGGGCCACCTGTCCCACACCACCCCGGCCGGGGGGTACAGCAACTTCGACCGGGGGCGCGGCACAGGGGGGGCTGCCGCTACCGGCGGCGTCGTGGCGCCTGCAGGCGGCCGGGGCGCCGGCGGCGGCCGCGCCCCCGGGCGGCACCCCGCCTGCCCGCCGCCGGCCTCGCCGCGACGCGCCGGCCCGGGGCCCCGCCGCGGCACCGCCAACAGCTCCAGTGGGCCCGACACCGGCGACGGCGGCGACAGCCTGCGAGTCAAGAGCCTGCCGCATGGTGGCAGCGGCCGCGGCGGCCGCGTTGGCGGGGCGTCCAGCTGGGAGTTTGACGAGGAGGAACGGCCAAGGCGGCTGCGCACTGGCGGCGCATACAGCCCGCGCGGCGGCGGGGGGCCAATCAGCCCCAACGGCAGGGTGAGTTGATAAAATGGCAGCTATCGAGCTCCACATGCGCATGTGGCTGAGTTTCATGTGGGGCAGGCAAGCAGCATGCCGGTAATATCGTCGAGCAGTTGAGTTGGAGAATGATAGCTGTCCGCCTGCTGGGTCGTTCCTAAATTTATCAGACCCCTCGGGAACCAAACCGCTGTGGCATGCATGTGCGGCAGGCGGTTGGGGAACGGGACGCCTTTGGCACTGGCAGCGCCGGAGGCCAGCGATCTGCCCTGCTCAGCCCCACCAAGCGCAACTGGCGGTCGTCCTCTGGTGAGGATTCGCCTGAAAATAATTCGGAGGGAGGAAAGCGCAAGGCTCCCAGCTGACGCAAACACGGATCATGACACCCAGCGCCCCAGTTGTTACCATTGCGATTGCGCACTGCGGATGAGGCCAGCATCGAGCATGTATCGCAGTAGAAACACCTGCTTTGCACATTTCCGGGTATGTTTGCGGCGCGGCTATCACAACTGCACCTGAACTGCAATCTGTGATGAGTGCATCGGCAGCTCTTGCATGTTCAAATTGGGTCTTTTGCACGAGAAGCCGCTTCTCTGCGGGTATCGACGCTCATTTCCTAACAACAGCGGCCCTGGAAAGCAAAACAGCCGCACTGCCTGATGCAGTGCTGCCTGACTGTATTGTGCTTTTAGCCTCTCAACCTGACCTGGCAACCTTACAGGCGCATCAGACTCCATGTGGACGTCAAGACTGCCGGAGAGTGCAGCACCTGACGGCCGCGCTGGGCCGCAGCCCGGCTCGGCGCGCCACGCCGGCCGCGGTCCCCACCGCGGCGGGGGCACGGACCTGGGCCGTGCCCGCAGCATGCCCCTGGGCGGCAGCCCTGGCGGCGGCGGCGGCGGCGGCGGCGCACTTGCGGAGTGGCGTGACAGCGCCGACGATGCCGCCGGCAATGTTGCGGGCGCCGCCGCCAGCAGTGCAGACAACCCGCAGCCCAAGATGGCGCCGGCGGGGCCTGCCTCTGCGCAGTCGGCCGCCACCAATGACGCGGCGGCTGCAGGCAGTAGGTCGTTGCTGGAAGCAGGAAGCAGCTCCGCCGTGGTCACCGCCGCTGGGACTGCTGCCGACGAGCCTGGCACCGCTGCTCCTGATGCTGCCTCCGAGCTTCCAGCTCCCGAGCCGGTGCCCGCGGCTCAGGCAGACGCCGCGGACCCGCTGCTGGCGCCGCTCAAGCTTGCGGCGCCCAGTTCGACGCTGCTGGGCCTGTCGCTGCGGCCGGCAGTGCTCCGCAGCGGCGGCGCCCCCAAGCCCTACTCCCCTGCCAAGCGCGCCTTCTCCGGTGGTCTCGGCACCTCCCCGCCCGCCCCCGCGACGCCGCAGCCCAGCCCGCTGGCGCAGGCTGTCAGTTCCGCTGCCCCCGCCGCCGCTCCCCCTGCCGCCGCTGCTTCCATGCCAAATGGCGTAGGCGCCGGCGCTGGCAATAAGGCGCACGCAAATGGCGCAGTGGCGGCGGCCGAGGCGGCGGACCCGGCGGCGCTGCTTCCTGCTTCCAGCAACGACCTGCTGCCGGCGGCGGAGGAGGCCTTTCTGCGGTCGCTGGGCTGGACGGACTGCACGGAGGACGAGGGCCTGGGCGCGGGACTCTCGGATCAGGAGATCGCCGCGTTCCGTGCGCAGCAGGGCGTCGGCCGCTTGCGGCGGTAGCCGCAGCAAAAGCGGTGTGGAGGATCAGGAACAGTGGCCTCCTCAAGGGAAGGACAGGTCTTCACGTGGGCGTTCAAGAGAAACACTCGATATACCGACATGTGAAGTGAAAGGATTACAGCCCACGGCAAGGCTGTGCATGGGCAGACCGCCAGCTGGGGCGGCGGCAAGAAGCACCGCGACCCCATCTTGTTTCCCTGCTTCACTACCCCGGCTCTCTGCTCGACCGTTGTGTGTGCATGCCGGAGGTGCCACGATGCGCCGCGAGCCCGGCCAGAACTTCTTTTCCAGGTGCATGGCGCACAGGCGGGCGTGTTTGTCGACGTCCCTGCGTCCCATTTGCGATCGAACACTGCGATGATGCAAGACGTGAAGCAAGAACGAGCCTGTGATGAGGAACGTCATGGCTCAGACGCTGAATCAACCTCACAGCAGAGCAGAGCAGAGCTCAACATGTCAGACGATGCACACATCACTGCAGCCTTGGCAGGATCCTGCTCGTCTTCTCTCAGCAGATCTGCCATCAGCTCGGATCAAAGCACAGCTGTGCACTCCAGCTCCCTCTCATTCTCTTGCCACATCGACTTGCCTGCTGCCACCCAGCCTTCTGCGAGTCCCTCTGTCACTGTGGAGTCTCCCCCTCGTCCTCTGTACCATGCTCTTCGTCGCTGACGGCAGGCGCACTGCCTTCCTTCCTGGCCGGAGGCACCCTGTAGGAGTGCGAGCAAATGCATGAAACGCATGACATCCGTTTCACAGAGAACCGACGGTTGTAGAGATGCTGTATGTACATAATGTGGCGCGTCCCCACAGCAGGGCCCACGCTTGCAGAAGCCGCTGACCTGGGTGCGGGGCGGCCACAGGCATGTATGCACAACCCGTGCCAGAGTTGAAAAACGTTCACGCAGTGCTCAGAACAGCGGCCGCACTCGTAGAAGACGCTGGTCTGGCCGCGGGGCGCTCGCAGCGGGCCGCCGTTGCCGGGAGACGCGGTCGCGCTCAGGAACTCGGCCCAGCCGCGCCAAGGGAAGAAGCCGCCGCAGTCGGGGCACTTGCGTTGGAATCGGCCGCGGGTCACCAGACCGCTGCCGCTGCAGGTGCCGCACCGCCGCTGAATGAGCTGCAGCGATGAGGACATGAAGTGTCAAGGCCCTGAGCCTCGGTGCTGGCACTGCTGAGACGATCAACTTGAACAGAGCTTCGACGGAATTGAAAGGGTCTATCTAGGACAGGAAAAGGAAATCAATACGGTTGCGTGCAGAAGAGATGAGCGCGGAAATGAAGTCGCCTCATAAAGTTCAAGGTCGCACGATGCGCTTGCTGAATTCGTAGGCGCCGATCGCGAATGGAATGATGCCTGCGACAGCGCCGACCCACACCTCCCAGCCGATGGCGACCGGGCCTGGGGTGAAAGCTGCAGTAGAAGATCCCGGGCCCGGCGCCGCGGCGCCCGCCCACGCCGCCCCTGCAGCGAGTGAAAGTGCGGATTGGACAGGGCAGAGTGACCGTACAGCCGCGTTCGTTTCATAGCGGGTGACCTGGATTCAATGCTGTGCTACAGCTGATCACTTGGCGCTGATCACTTGGACGAGCCACATCCACTCCACCTGCTTGCAGGACCACTGCTGCTGCCGCGGCGGCCACCATCGCCACCGCCGTCCGGTGCTCGGCACTGCCGAGGGCATCCGACCATAGCGGCTCCGGATCACTGATGCGCGGCTGCTTATCTGCCGCGCTGTGTGCTACGCTGGGCGTTACGCTGTGTGCTGCGCTGCCGGGCTGTGTGGCGCAGCACTGGCTCGACTCTGCGCCGTGCACTGCCGAGGATCTGCGCAGCGACGCCGCCGATGTTGGCTTGGTCAATGACAGGTGGCGCACAGATGGCCGATGCCGCCGAGCAGGCCGTAGGCAGGGCTGCTGGCAGAATCCTCCCGCGCTGTGGTTGCAGCAGGTCATCTGCCTTGCTGCCAGCTCAAGCCGCGGCTGAGGCGCTGCGGCATGCATTAGCGGCATCTTGGTTTCAGCTGCGATGAGGCGTTCTGCTAATTCTCAAGCCAGAAAGGTTTGATCTGCCGTCCTCGAGTTACTATTACGATTTGACGTCTGTATCAGCCATCAACTTCCTCCGAAGTCAAGTGATTTGCACGTGGAGTCGGCAAGCGACAGCACCCACAGTGATGTCACGACCCCGCGTGCGCCTCCCAGTGATGTGAAATGATGACTCTCAAGTGCTACGCGAATGCGAAGGCAAGAGAGAACCTGCACCAGGCTGGCTTCCACGTCACAACCAAAACTGGCGCGGAAATTGGGATCTGCTGTTTCAAGTTTAAATCGCCATGTTGCAATTGGTACAAGCTGCAAGGACTGCGTTGCTTATTGCACTGACTCGACAGCGAAGTAAGTCATCGCTGTGTAGCAGGCCAGTGCCGCTGCGGTATCGCCCTTCTCCGGACACGCTGTGCTGTTGGTCTGGTGTTTCGATTCACATCCGTGTTGTACATGAGATCACAGACGCTGATCTCTGGACCTGACCGTCGATCAGCATGGTAGACACAAGGTCGTCGCCTCTGAAGGCGGCCGCCACCACCAGAACGCAGGCAACTGCTGCCGATGCAGCGGCGGCATGCCCGGACGTGCGAATCATGGTGACCTACACAGGCAAGTGCAGCCGTGCATACATGAACTGCTCATCACGCTGCACGTTGCGCTTCAGTGAAGACTGGCGACACATAGGTCGTGGTCACATGACGCAATGCTGATCATGTTGCAGAGATGACTATGAAAGGGACATGCTTCAGGACATCAACTGGAGTGTTTTACGTTGATGATGCAGGACGGGATGCAGCAGATGCAGCAGACGCAGCGCCAGCGCCGTCGGCAGCGCACGAACCATACGCAGCGGATGCACCCGACGGCGCCGAGATCGCCAGCGAGGCGGTGTCCTTCATGTTGCCGCACCCAAGGACAGGTTGGCCGTCATACCAGCACCCTGCCAAACTCTGCTGCCGACAAGTGGCGCACACCGTGTCTTGATGACCCTCGCGAATTTGGCCGTTGCCGCGGCATGCTCAGCTGCTCTGAATTGCAGGCGTCATCGCCGGTTCGATACGATACCCTTTGCAACTGCTCATTGCTGGATCGGCATGCTAACCCTTTGCGGCAATACCCGTCAATTTTACTCCAGGGTGTCCGGCGGTGTTCCTGCTCGCGGCAGGACGGCTGCTGGAGGTCAACCTGCACCGGCCCGCGCAGTCGGCCTGGTTCGCCGGCGACTCCGTCGTCAGCGGTGCGCGCTGCAGTCACAAACCCTGCGGCCTCGCGGAAACTGTTCTGTGCAACGCAACCGTCTTTCGCATGTCTCTTGAGCCGCCTTGTCAGCGGCAAACTTGATACTCGGCAACCCCGAAGTGCTCCAACCCGAATCAGCCGCATGGTCCACGACGCCTGCTGTGCGGCGTCCGCAGACGGCGGCCTGTACATGGCGACGCCAGTGGACCCGGCGTTCGTGCTTCTGCCGCTGCTGGAGGCCGCTGCTGCACAGGTGCGCCACGATGTTCACAGCCAGGCTCCTGTTTGCATCCACATGATATGTGGCAGTCCTGGCAGGCTACCCGTGTGATGACCTAAGGGACATGGTCACGCGTCCGTTCGCAGGATGCAAGCTTCCGGGCTGCACAACGGTGCTGTCTCGCTGCAGGGCATGTTCGTCTGTTTTGGGAGCTGGGCAAGATCGTGGAGACGTGCACCAATGTTGTATTGGAAACCGAAGTCTCATCGTCGGCCGTCAGGCAAGCGTGGCGTGTTCGCTACAGGGCATGTTCCGGGAGCTGGGCGAGATCCAGGACTCGGCGGAGCAGCCGGGGCTGCGCCATCTGGCGAGCCGATTGTCGGAAGCCGCGGCGGCGGCGGTGTGCGACACCAAGGTCGCCGGCGGCAACACCTTTGTGCGCCTCAACGAGGACAAGGTGCGCGGATTTTGATCGAAAGGCAATATCACCCTTTCCTTAACCCTTCTCGGACTGAAGACGACGGCTCCCCGCAGATACTCTTCTGCTGGCCGAGGCAGTCGACAGCGCTGATGCAACACATGCAAGCGCTGGCTGTTCGCCTTGCAGGCGTGCAAGTCGACGGCAGGTCACGTGAGGGACAGCTGCCGTTCAGCCGTGGAATCAGTGGCCGGTCACTTCAAGGGGCCCAGGCCCAATCGCCTCCCAGGCGGCCCTAACAGACCCAATAGTGTGCACATAACTCCCGCAGGTTACGGCGTGGCTGCGGTGCAAGGTGGACGCCGCCGCCGCGGCGCTGGCCGCCACCGCCTCGGGCGCCTACGCCGGCGTGGACGCGCCCACCCTGCAGCAGTACGGCGCCGGGCTGCTGGCTGAGTGGCTGGCGCCGGCGCGGCTGGCGGCGCTGCACAAAGCACTAGGCATCGCGCTCGACGATGCGGGTGAGAACATACGGAAGGCCTTCTCCGCCACACATGAGAGTCTCGGGGCTGTGCCACCCCTTAAACCCTGCGCATTCGCGGCGCGGCCCAGGGCGCTGGGCATCGTGCTCGACGACGCGTGTGTAATTTAGGGTTTTGGAGCCGCACCGCCCTTGAATGGCGTGCCGGCAACGCCCTAAACCCTAAACCCTAAAACCCTAGCCGCAACGCCGGCGTGGTGCTGTGCAGGCGGCGGCGGCGCATCCCTGCTGGGCTGGATGTGTGTGTGCAATGCAAACCCTAAACCCTAGACCAGCATCGCTGCCGCCTGATGTATGTGTGCAGTGCATCGGCCGTGCTGCTGCGCGCGGCAATGCGACTCTGGCAGTGACCCCCGCGCAGAAGTCAGACACAGTCGCTGTTCTCAGCAGGAAGCGCGATCTGCCTCCCGGCAGGGGCCAGAGGTACTCCCTAAACCCTAAACCCTAAACCCTACAATGCAACGGGCTGCTGACAGTCAAGTGCAGGGTGCCGTCTGACAACTTCGTTCTGTGCTGCGTCGCAGGGCACCTAGTCGTGCCTGCGCAGCCGGGTCCGGGCCGCAGCAGCCCCGAAGACCGGCCGCAGAAGCGGCTGCGGGTGCGAAAGTTTCCCTTGAAGGACGCCGTCTTCCCTTCTTGCTCGCGGTTGTGAATGCTGCCATGGCGCAGCTGCCATGAGCTTCTGCGATGTTGGCGGCGTGTTGTGATGTCTGCCGACGTTCCGACACGGCGCTACTGCTGGAGTGCCGAGTCCGGAGCCGATCGTGCAGTTGAGCCCAAAGAAGATGGCCGCAGCTGGCAAAGAGGGCGGTCAGAAGCTAATTGTCAAGCTGAGTTTGAGAGGAAAAACCTCTTTTCTCAAACATTTATACAATTGAATATAAAATTTAATTTATTATTACGTTTCATTCTACTGAGTAGAATTTGATTTTCGAAGCAGCTGGACCCCAAGGAGATCGCCAAGGCGAAGGCAAGAATCGCAAAGGCGGAGGCGAAGGCGGCGCAGGTGGCAAAGGAGACGCGCGGCATGAAGAAGATGTCCTCCTTTTTCGGAAAGCCTGCAGCCAAAACCTCCGCCTGATGGATGATCTACGGCTTTGTCCAAGCCTTGCACAGCCGGCAGCCGGCAGTCGCCCACGGCCGCCTCGGTAGCGGCCTGCAAGAATGGCTCGCGGCATGGAAGAAGATGGAGAAGATGGAGAAGATGTCCGCGTTTGCCAGCAAGCCTGCGCCACAGGCAGCCATTCAACGACAACATGTCAGCCCTTGGTCAGGATGCCCGCCGCCACAGCAAAGGCTGCGACATCAAGCAGCAAATTCCGTTTCTGACAGTCCTTTGCTGCCTGGCGATGCCTCGTTGACGCATGCTTCAGAACGTGCTCTAGAAGAGGACGGTACCCCTATGGTGCGCTGGGCTACTGCAGAACGAACGATGGCAACCTAGCTGCACCATGCAACAGCATGCTTAAGGAGTGTTGGACGATGTCTCACTGGGCAAGCGGGGGCTGCCCTAAACCCTAAAAAGAGGGGGCTGGTGGGTGTGGGAGTGGCACTGTGGCGGCACAGCAGTCCAAATGTGTTACAAGCGCACATTCAGACGTGCAAACTTGAAACAATCACACATGCAAAACGCAAACGTGCACACACAGCAACGCATTTTGCACACAGACTCTGCCTGAAGCAGAACGTTTGGCCGAGGCTGTTTATAAACAGCACCAAAATAAATCAGACAGGACGCCGTCCGGGCGTGGTCTTGCCACGAGAAATTGTGGACCTCGGCGTGTCTGCAGGACCGTGCATGGCAACACGCAATTGAGACTACCAAACTCGACGCGAGAAACCATTGGAACAAGAACAGCGGTGCTGCGCCGCAACCTGCAAAGCTGGCAGTGCAGCAACCGCCGCTGAAAACGAAGCCCTGGGCGATCCAGCCATCCCAAAGGTTCCACGATCGCCATCTGAAAGACTCTCAACTTTAGGCCGGCTGCGCCGCCATGGTTGTGTTGTGGATCCCGCGGCGCATGTATCGCCATCCTGTGTTGTGGATCCCGCGGCGCGATGTATCGCCATCCATATACAATGTGCCCCATTAGGCTGTCCGCATACGCCCTCCCCTCAGACTGGAGACAGACAGAACCCTAGCTTGACAGCGGCAGCCCACATCGCCTGCCGGCTGTGCGTCTGATACGCCCCTTCCCGCCGGTCTGCTGCTGAGCCCCTCCATGGTTTGCGGCCTCGCCCCAGCGAGAAAGAATTAGTAGTCACTGAGCACGGCTGCCGACGCCATGTGCGTGGTGCTGCACGGTAGGTGGCGAATGCGGCAGTTGGTGGCGTGTGTGCCACCCACGCACCGGCGTCAGATCATCTCCTGAGGAATTGCGGTGCCTCGAGCGCTGCGCAGCTGCGGCAGTGCGGCCTTGAGCCGCCTCCGTCAGTCTGGAGGCGTTGAGGGTCCCTCCTCGCCGTTGGTTGCCGGCAGGTGCGCTGTCTGAAGCGCGCATAGCAGCTGGATGGTGTCACCTGCACGTGAGCGGGTCACGGGTTGCGCCAGAATCAGGACCTGCATCAGATATGACAAGTCTGCCAGCTCAACAGCCGGTGGCATGGGTGTCAGCCGGCGGCATGTCAGGATTTAGGGTTTAGGGTTTAGGGCCTGATCATTGAGACACTGTTGTCAAAGACTAGGCGGTTGGCGTGCCGTAAAGGAGCAGGCGTTCAGGCGCCGGGTGGGAGCTGTGGCTGGGCCGAGAACACCGTCCAGGCGGTGGCACGCCGCGAGGATCTCGACAGCTTCCAAGAAGATGTAGGAGAAGCGTCCGGGCTCCATGTGCAGAGGAAATGCTGGAGTGGAAGAGTCCCCCAAGAGGGAAGCCCTAGGAAAGGAAGAAAGGCCGCACCAAAGTAAGTAGCCTCGCCGAGCTGGTTCATCGCCTCCGTCATTCGCTTCAGGTGCGGGGAGTGCATCACCTGGACATCAAGGCAATGGACTCCTTGAGGATCAACTGATCATCGCCTGAGTGCAATGCCTCGCGTCCGCACATCATCTATGCGCTGGGTTTACGCCCCCTCGCATCGGGTCACACGCCTGAGCAGCTATGGTGTGTTTGTGGCGGAAGCGGCGTCCATTGCCGCACCCTGTAGAGGCAGCACACGGGCGCGGTGAAGCTGAGGTGGCACGACTTACCACCTGACAGAGCATCAGGTTTCGCGTGACATCGACATCAGAGACTGTCGCCTCTTTTGCATGTCGGTTGCGAGCTGTCGCACTTTGAAGAGGCGTCACACGGGTGCAGTGGGTAGCGCCACATGGCCAGGCGCGCGCCGTCGTGATCGACTCTTCAGTAATGCGAGAGTTCGTTTCATCGCTGCACTTCAAGGAGGCAGCGCACGGGCGCGCTGAAGCTGAGGAGGCACCGCTTGACCAAGCCTGTGCCGCCGAGACCGCTTCTCGGTTCCGACATGTACGCTTTTTCGGAGGCTTGTTCACTGCCGCACCTTGAAGAGGCAGCACACGGGTGCGGTGAAGCTGAGGTGGCACCACTTGACCACGCGCTTGCCGTCCAGCGCATACCCCGCGTGTACCGGGTCCTCCCCCTCGAAGAAAGTCGTGAGCGCTTGCAGGATGGGCAGCACCCGCGGGTCGCGCGTCTCCCTGGAGCAAGGGATATAGGAAAATGTCGCAGGAGAGGCAGGCGTTTGATCGATCCCTCAAGACTGACTGGTGACAGGCGCAGGCAGGGCAGTACAAACACGGGCAGGGCAGGGTGACAGGGGGAAGGAAAAATGCGCACGAGTAGTAGAGGGCCAGGCGCCAGGGCGTGCGGCAGCTGTTGAAGTAGTAGTGCTTGTCCTGGGGCCGCTCCAGCACCTGACACAGAGATGTCGAGCGGTTCATTCGAGACGAACGGGAAAATGGACAGTGTTTACATCCATCGAATTGAAAAGTGCCATGCTTCAAGGCACCTGGTTCACCACAAAGCTTGTCCTGCGGCCGCTCCAGCACCTGCCAAAACATGATACAGTTGACCAATCGAATTTTTTGTTCAAAACGCAGCGATTGAAGCAGCGTCCCTGTCCTGCGGCCACTCTAGCACCCGAAAAGGAAAGGAATAACAAGTCTAAGACGCAAACGTGGGACATTGCGTCAGGAAGTGCGGCAGCCGCTGAAGTAGTAGTCCTTGGCTCGAGGCACTTGAGCACCTGCCGGAAGATGGCACAAATGTTTGATCAAAGACGGCAAATTGCTCTGCTGAAAGGCAGCGGTTGATATAGCAGTCCTTGTCCTGGAGGCGCTCCAGCACCTGCAAGTGAAGGTATGGAGAGGCTGTGCTTAAAGAGAGTGACAGAGAGTGAAAATTGCGTCAGGAAGTGCGGCAGCCGTCGAAACGCTTCCACACGCCAATCCAGCACCTGTGAGACACTTGCTGGTGAACACCACTCGCAACGCGTTCCTCCTCGCAGTGGGAACCAAGCCCCGATTGGCTGCTGCTTTGTGCACTCATAGACACGACATACGGGGCGAGGCGGCTCTGTGTTTCTGGAGTCTCGAAACTCTGGATATGGCGCACCTGGCCATCGACAGGCTCGTAGCGGCCCGCGGACGCGTTGTACGACACAAAGTCCGCCATCAGCCCTGTGCTGTGCTGCTCGAACTGCGCCTCGATGGCCTGCGCGCACAAATCCATGCTGTTGTTACCGATGGAAAAGGGTTTAGGGTTTAGGGTTTGCGGATGGAATAGGCGTTGTACGACACGAAGTTCGCATTGCCGCGCGGCTCGAACTGGGCCTCGATGGCCTGCGCGCAGAGGCTTTGCGGCCAAGCTGAATGCCAGCCGGCGTTCACATGTGTAGAAGTTCGTGATAGGTATTCATAGCCATTGAGCATATACAAATAGAGGTATACGAACAGCTGAGACAATCTCCAAGATAATGCAGCCGTCACGCAGGCCGCCCAGGCAGACGCGCGGGCCTCATCCTCTTACGCAAACATCGCTGAGTGACGACACGGACATGAAAAAGAGGTTGCACCGTACTTCACCTGCAGCATGGCGGTCCAGGTGGAGACTGCAGCTCGTCAGATTCTTGAACACCTTTCTTTACAGTGAATTACGGGCAGGGTCGTGACCGGGAAGCTCAACAATGAAAAGCCTGCCTGCAGCGTGGCCTCCATGCAGGCGGCCCAGATGTCAGCGTGGGCCTCGTCCTCCTTGGCAAACAGCGCCAGGTGCGACAGCAGGAAGTCGGAGGGGCGCGCCACCGCGTGAAGCGCGTGCCCAGGGCCGCACCAGTCCCCCGGCGTGAGCACCTCGTGTTTCAGGACACAGAAGGGGTTTCACATGTGCCGAAACATCTTTCTGAATGTGCTGGAGCGTGTTCCTGAGGTGGGAAGCCGATCCGATGCTGCAAAGCGTGTGAACCGGGCCGCGCCGACAGCCCGGCGTCAGTGTTCAAGCATAGCGTTGACCACAACAAGTTTCCTCATGCTTCTGGGTGGAGATGGAGCCACGCCGCCTCGGCGCGGGCATGGCGGCCGCCTGGCAAGCCACGGGAACGAACCACGGGAACGAACGGACGAGCCACGGGAACGAACCTGGGTCTCAGTGTTGTAGCAGTGCGACAGCAGCGCCTTGCAAACCCGCAGCCCGTCCCGCCGGTAGGACGGCTCGTCCCAAACCTGCGCTTTGGGCACACTGTCGACTGAGTGCCGACCTCGGGACGCAACAGCGGCAAGGTGGAGGGCGGCGAAGTTCCCTTTTCAGAGCAGATGCAGCCAGGGCATGCATGTGGCTGACTCATCGGTGTCGCGCCAATGCGCCCGCGCACAGAGCATGAGGTGATGCATGGCGGGATGTCAGAAAGCACACGCCGGCGCGACTCCGATCAAGGAGGCGACACGCTGCAACTTCCAAATTGAGTTGTGACGACGCACCTTGGCGGCCAGCAGCAGCGCGTAGGCGATGTCCAGGTCCCCGTCCGTCGCGCTGTTGAGAGTCCCCAGATTGGGCTTGATCTGTTAAACACACGACACACAAGCTCGAGGATGTGCGCGGGTCCGATGAGGACGGATGCTCATAGGGAAGAACCACATGGGAAAGAACCACATAGGGAGGAACCACATAGGCAAGAACCACATAGCAAGCGGCTGGCCAAGTACCACAGAGCACGCGACCACCCACATACGCAGCGCAAGGCCGGCGGCGACACTCGTGCGATCGCAGGGGCGCCGTGACGCAGGCAGCGCGACACAGCGTCGCGCTGCCTTGTGGAGCTGGTGCCGGGTTCAACAACGGGTGTGGAAGCGATGACGCCTTGCGCAGCAATGGGTGTGAAGCAACGACGCCCAGCGCGCACCTCCTCCCCGTGGCGCAGCAGCTGCCAATACATAAGGCCCTGCGGCGACAGGAAGCAGCGCCAGAAGACCAGGAACTGGTCAAAGTCCTCCCGGTTGCGCTCCAGCAGGCTGATCAGCAGCGCGTATCCTGTGGCCTGCACATGCAGATGCAGATGCGCCATTTTGACAGCCCGGCGAAGATTTAAGTCCAAGTTCCACCAAGTCCAGTGGTGCTTACGGCCTGCAATCCAGCGCCGCATAGAATGCGGCTAGGAAGAGGCACGGAAGGGTTTTATGTTTGCATTCCGTGACCCCGCTGCAGAATGCTGATCCAGCGGCGCGTGGTGCATTGCCTGCGAGTTTGAGTTTGAGCTGGGTCAAGCCATGCGGGCTGAAGTGCCGCGATTGTGTAGCAGTGAAACCACAGGGCAGCTCTCGCTCCAGCTGTTTTAAGGTCTGCTGATGCAACAGGAAGGCTGCATGCTACAGGAGGCGTCTCTACAGCTTCCGTGCAGCTGCACGCTGTGATGCATGGCGTGGGTAGCATCTGGTACATGCACAGTCATGGCTAGCCAACGTGACCGACAGCGGCAGCCGCATTTGCACCCGCCTCTCGTCTCTCGTGGCGGGCGCTCGGGTGCTTGTCATCTGCCGCGGCTGCGGATCTGCAGGCCGCGGCGGTGTCGCCGAGACCACCCGTGTATGCATCAAATGCAGGACAGGATGCTGGTTGCTGTGGGAGGGGCATGTGTGGAAAGGCAAAGGGTCAAGGAGAATGAGGCACACCTCTGACACAGTGACGGCGTGAGCAGGCTCCTCGTGGTGCTTGCCGTTGTAGGACACGTACAGCCCGGCGCGGTACTCGCGCACGTACTTGCTGCGCCAGCGCTCGTAGCTGATGGGCTCGCCCGCCGTCGGCCGCGTCTTGGCCTTGCTGCGCCCGCGGGGCAGCGTCGCAGGCAGCGTCCCATTTGCGGCGGCGCCGTTAAGGGCTGCACCCAGGGCGGCGGGGCTGGTGGTGATGGGCCCAGCCGCGGTGGGCTGAGGCCCGTCAACGGGAGGGAAGGCAGCGTTGATTTCGCCGTTGCTCGCCTTGCTGGCGGGCCCGCCTGCGAGTCGCAGAGCCGGCAGATGAGTACACAGAGCTCCAGTGTGCAAGCGAGCTATCTGCAAGAACCACGCATTCAATACGTGCAGAAAGCCGGGGCAAGGAGTCTTTGGACATTTTGAAATATCAATGCGCACGTTTGTGCGTCATGAGAGCCGACGACGCCGCAGGCTTGGCTGATGAACACTGCGATGCCTGCCGCGAAACTCTCACCGCGGGTGGAACGAGCTGCACAGGGCCTGCATCATGCCTCACTGCGGACTGAAGCTGTTCAAAGATTGGTTGCGGGCACCTCTGGCCAACGTACGCAGCGCTTCGCACAAAAAATCCTGCGAGCGAAATGCCTCAGTGCCAGCGAGTGTGCCGTTCCCGCGTTGTCCGCTGGGATTTGTGTGCACTTCGTGCACACAAACTATGCACTTCGTGCACAGTGAATCCTGAAAACAACTGAGAATTGCACACTGGCCTTTCGCACTTTCGCAAAAAGTGCGTGAAGCTGCACGGCACAGTTTGGATCCGAGCTCTCGGGATCTAGAGATTCACCAATTTCCTTGGTCACTGATGGTTTGCCAGCTTGCCAGACCAGTCTACGTTCTTTTTGTGCATGTCAAGGTTCCTGTCCTCCGTGACAAGGCGCCTGTGGTCCTGCGATTGGCAGGCAAGAGGACTCGACTGCAAGATCTGAGGTACAGCGTCAGAACCAACCTGCTGCATGCGCACCTTTCGCTCTGTGCGCTCTGACATTCTTGACAACTGCGCTGTGAGATTAGTGCAGCTTCGTGAGCACAGCGGCCGCATCAGACGGTCGTTGCGCGCGCAACTTTACACCCAGTAAGAAGTCCCAGGAGCGGCATGCTCCGATCGTACGCGAAAAGCACTTATTGTGACTAGATTGCTACGCGCAGTATCAGCCACTGCCGCAGCAGCAGCTGAACCCGCGCGGGCCGCAAGCTCTGCATCGGCCGGTCGGCGGCGCGCGGCTGCAGCAGGGCGCAGCCTGGCAGCGCCGTGATGTGCCGCGGGCGATTCTGCACGTGCTCACTACAGAGGCATGCGGCCACGGGCTGCGGCATGGGCCAGACGGTGAGTGTGTACCAAGTCATGACCCTTGAGCCGCATGATGCTGGGATACTGGCAGCACATGCGGGTTTCCGCCGTGCGTCAGATGGATCTCCGGACGCACAGGCAAAGCGGTTTCAGCTTGCTGCTGACGACCATTGACCGAGTTCTGACTTTCGAGCACACTGCTGCAGGGTGTCATGGCTGTCACAGCGGCGATGACGCCTGCACAGGCGGTCGCGGATGCGGGCGCGCTGCGATTTGGGCGAGGCTTTGGCAGATGCTCAAAGCAACTTCGCCTGTGTCCTTGTGACCTAAGTGTTCGCTTGCGCCGCAGGCTGGACTGGGCGGTCACCGTGGCGATGGCGTCTGTGGAGGCAGTCGTGGACGCGGGCGTGTCGCGCTGCGGGCGCCTGTACATTGCGCTCGCCGGCATCCTCATCTCCCTGGTCGCGCTGGTCTTCTTCGCCGCCATCATTCCTGAGGTCGGGCGCGCTCCTCATCGTCTCGATGAACTGGCTCCCCCAACTCTTACCAAGTGCTGCAGACCTGGCCGCCTCCAGCGTAGGGCCATAGGGAAACCCTAAACCCTAAACCCTAAACCCACAGCATCACTCCGGGTCCTTTGACGCCTGTGAGAAGCTTGTGTAGGGATTACAGTGCAACAGTGTCCCTGCCTGTGGGGCGGGGCACGGGTCAGGCAAGGCCTGCTGTGGCTGCGCCTCCCATACGTGTCGGCGTCCGACCTTCAGACCTGAAAATCCTTGCATGCTGCAGGCAATGCAGTTGCAAGGGCGGGCGCTGGCGGGTGCCATGCCGCCTGCTGCCTGCCGCTGCTCGGCAACCTGGCCTTCTATCTCTGAGATACAAGCCCAACACCGGATAATAGCCGTTCAGATTCGAGAGTGAAATTCCACTGCGAAAATGTTCAGCTTTCGGCACTCACGCACTGCGCAGGTGGCGCGGTCTCGCGGGCGGCCACGCCGCCTTCGGCCTGTTGCTTGCTTCCTGGAGGCGTCACCTCCAATGACGTGCATTCACGTGCATTCCTCATTCTGCGCACCGCAGGTGGCGCAGGCACAGGGCCGGTCGCATGCAGGCGGCCATGCCGCCTTTGGGCTGCTGCTGCTCGGCAACGTGGCCTTCAACTATGCTGCCTGTGTTCGAACGCCGCCCGGCACGACCGACGACTTGTCGATCGAGGTGCGCGATCTCTGTTGCGTAAGATCTACTGTAAAGGTAGTGGCACACACAGCCTGGCGCTGCCCGGCACCAGTGCCGACCTATCCGCAGAGGTGCATGCCTTTCTGCTGTGCCCTGGCGTGGCTGCTACTTGGAAGAGCTTACCTCGGCACTCGTTTCCCATACCACAGGCATGCACATTTGCTGCTCTGTTGAAGAGTAAATCCGACTCTCTAGGTGCTGACGGTGGCGGCGGAGGACGGGCGGTACTGCCACCAGTGCGCCAACCCGAAACCCAAACTTTCCCATCATTGCCACATCTGTCAGAGGTGCGCGTTCAGCCCTGGCTGCGCGACGGCCCCTCTTTTGCTGTTCGCGCTTCGTCGCCGTCAGTTTTGAGCGCCGCGGCGACAGCAGCGCTCGAGAGCTGCTTCGAGAACTGCGAGTCCCTGACACGACTGGCTGTGGACCTGACATCTAAACAAGTGCCTCCTCAAAATGGACTTGCACGGGGTATCGCAGGTGCATCCTGAAGATGGACCATCACTGCCCCTGGATGGACACCTGCGTGGGATTTGCCAACTACCGCTACTTCCTGCTGACGCTCGTGTGGATGACCGTCGGCGCGGTGTACGCAGTGAGTGGCAGGGTTTAGTATGAAGGGCTTGGTGTTGTGTCTGGCAACTCAATGCTGACGCTGGTGTGGATGACCATCCCTGCGGTGCACGCCTCGAGTGGCAGGGTTTAGCTTAGGGTCCCTCGGTGCACCTCAGACTTGCATGTCTCCTGGCAAATGAGCGGATTGGTTTTGCAGGACCGATCCGTCAGCGGCGGCGCCTGCTGTAGGCAAATCCGGCTCCTTTGGGGAGGCTTGTGTTGCTGAAAAGTCTCGGCAGCAACCGCCGCCCCCGCTGGCACAGCCTCTCCGCTGGCACCTGCAGCAGCATGCAGCCGGTCGCCCTGATGTCTGCATAGCTTGACGCACTGTGCAGGCGGTGATGACGCTGCGGCGCCTGGCGGCAGACGCAGCCGCCGGCGGCGAGCGCGCCGCAGAGGCACCGCTGCCCCTGATATTCGTCGCCATCCTGTCGGGTGCCATGTCGCTGGCGCTGTCCATCCTGCTGGGCTGGCACGTTTACCTGGTGGCCACCTCCCAGGCGAGTCCGCACTTTTGCTGAGACGTCGGTCCAGCAACAGTCGAGCCAGGTCACCACGCCCCAGTTCCGTGTGCAGTGTGTTTCCAACGATGTTCTACATCGTTGTACTACACTACTACATCGCAGTTTGGACTTGCGGGTTGTACTACATCGCAGTCTGGACTTGCGGGTGTGTGCTGGAGTGCAGGCCAGCCGGATGCAGTGCGGCTAGCGACCATGTCACCGGGAAGTCGCTGCAGCTGCTCTGCTGACTGCTACTAGACACTGGCATGAACACTTGGTTCATGGTTCATTTGATAAAGTGTAAATAAATAAATAAATTTGGAAAATATAAATATATATTTATATACTTCTTCCAAGTGCAGTCCACCATAGACTTCCACAGCAACTGGGCCGCGGCGTGGGAGGCAAAGCGGTCTGGGCAGCACTGGGCGCGGCCGCCGCACCCCACCGCCCGGCAGAACTTCCAGGTAAGATTGGCTTCTCGAAAGACAGGTAAGACAAGCCAGCGGATAGAAGAGTTGCGGTGCTGGGATTCAGCCTTCAGGGTGGTGAGAGTGTGGTGCAGGGACGACGCTCCGCTGATTGCAGACGGACGAAACTTGCAGTCATTCAGACTTGATGCAGTCTTCGGCTGCCCAGTCGAACCGGCTCGGTTCGCGATCGCAGGACGTGTTTGATGCACACGGGCGGCTGTGGTGGGTGGCGTGGCTGCTGCCGAGGCGGGCGGCCAAGCGCGGCAACGGCGTCCACGCCGTCATCTCCACGCCGTGGCGCTAGACCGCCGCATCATCTTTGGATCACCACAGCGGAATCATGTGGAGTGAGGACGTGCGCTCTGTTGCGAATATATGTAGCGCTGTGGGCGGGTGGCCTGCCGGCAAGGGTCCAGCATTCGTGATGAAGTTTTCTAGCTTGCCGTCTGCCTTCCTTCAGACTCTTACCATAGTAGTCGCTTGAGCGTGCCTAACTGCAGCTTGCAGCAAGAAACTGCAAGAAGCTGTACATGACTAATCGTGTGTCGGCCGTGCTGTGACCCCGTGCCCACCTGTCTGTGCGCTGCCTGTGCGACCATACACATGCCAGTGCACACAGCGTTTTCTCTGACAACCTGCCTTGAGTCCTGCACAGAGTACCTTTCCTGCTGCTCACATTCTTCCGGTCCGCTGACGAGAAAACAACGCAAGTATGGCTCCAACAGCTCAGCAACTCCCCACAAGGCCGCTCGGTTAGTGTGAAGCTGGTGATCAAGTGACACTCTCAGATCGTGCTTGTGTTCAAAGAGAAACTTGGGACTGTCCTCGCAATAGCACGTGAATGAACGTGCTTGACGAGCCTTTGAAGGAGGTGCAGCCCACCAAGACGACGTCGTGAGTGGCCGCAAATGGGAGAAACGAGTCTTTTGCATCATCTTGGATCCGGGCATGGATTCAGCCACAGTAAATCTGCTGTGAGTTTGCATCAGCTTTATTTTAGCTGCCTTTGACGCAGCCGCGCAGGGCCTCATCGTCAGTAACCAGGGCTTCGGAGCGATGGGCCTGAGCTTTGCGTACGGTACTCCAGCTGGTGACGAGGAGTCTCTGGCGGTGCTGGCGCGTGCAGCCGAGCTAGCGCCGTCCATACTGTTGGACACTGCGGACGTATACGGCCCGAACACCAACGAGAAGCTGATATGTGAGTACTGTTGTATCGTTCAACTTTTCACATGCCCTCCACTGATGTCTCTTGGCACCAGTAAACACACTGTGATTGGATCGCTCCTACGCGGACGCCCACTGCTGCGCCGCAACCGCCGCAACGCACGAAGGCAGCCTCCTTTGCCCGGCCATGTCACCTGCCTCCCCGCCAAAGCATATCTGATGCCGCAGCTTGAAGCATCTGTCGAACCCTCTTGCTGCCACGGTGGCCAATGCTTGCTTCAAGCACCTGGCGGCGACGCCGTCTCCTTGCGGCCACGATGCCCTAAACCCTAACCCCGTCTCCGCTTCGAAGACCTGACCGTGCCGCCGGTCCTCCTCCAGTGACGGCGAGGCTGTCTGCGCGCTGCACATTGGCCAAATTTGGATTTCAAGTGGATTTCAACTGTGAGATCCTCTTCATATCAAGGTTGCGCGGCGTCAGCGCATGCTGATAGGGAGGGGTGCATGCGGAGCTTCAGACATGGGTGAACGCTGCAGACACCATGCCGGTGAACGCCAATGAGGTTCAACATGGGTCGACCGGGCCTCACTTGCTCTGCGCTCTGGCGGCGACCTTGCCAGGGATCGCCGCCGCAATCGCGTCGCCTGGGGACACGCCCGCCCTATCCGACGGCGTGGCAGCGGGCGGCTTGGGGCCCTTGACCTCCTGGAGGAATTATGCACAAGAAGGAGTGAGTAAACAGCTGGCCCGCAGGGAAGTGAATCGTGTGTGCATGAGGCAGGAGCTCCACAGGTGATAACAGATAGACGGCCTTTCCAGGCCGTCGTTTTTTTTGCCGGCTGCGCTAGAATTCAGCTGGCGCGAATGGGCAACGGACGTGGCCGCAGGGTCAGGTCGGCACAGTGGCTGCCGGAGAATGGCTTCAGCCTCGAGAGTTTTTGTGTAACACGTCCGTACCCGCTCCATGAAAGGTTTATCGGCCTCCTTGGCGCCCAGCCAGCCGCTCAGCAGCGCGTAGCTGCCGATGCCAAAGGCGCCCATCGTCACCCAGGCCCTCTGCGCCGCAGCGCACGCAGGGTCGTGCTGGAGATGATCTATTGTTTGCGATGCACAGGGGCGCGATGCGAGCGGCACTTACACAATGGTCCGTCCTTTCGCCGTATCTCCACAGCAGTAGCGGGGGCGGGAGCAAGCAGTGAGCGTAATGTGGGAAGGTTGCTGCTTGGGTTCACAAAGCGAAACTGTGATGACGCAGCCCACTGAAGCAGTGTGCATGAGTGCACTCGAACAAGACAGGGCACTGCTCATGCGGAAGCCATCGTCCCGACAGCGAGTCGGTCTTGAAGTCGCACCTGATTTGCTTTCCACGACCCCGGCGCCGTTGGCGCCTCCCAGAGATTCTTGCTGCCCGCGTCCCCAGTGGAAGCGCCTGCACCGAATCGAAGCGGCAGTCGACCTTGGGTAAACTCCAGGCATCCCTGCGATGGCTGTCTCTACCATGGCCATCAGAACTGCTCGGGGCCGGACATGAAAGGGCGCCGTCAATCTCCTGACGCCACGACCGCGGAGATGCACCCTTGTTGCCATGCACATGCACACCTGCACCGTGCGCATTGGAAAATTGGCGTCGCGTTGTATCAAGCGCCTGCCGTGATGGGGATGCGGCCGCTGTGGCATCTCCTCTGATCAGGCCGTGACGCAGCAGTCGGCCTGACATGCTGCCTGCTGACTTGCGACTCCTCATCATCTTGGCGGTGAACACGTTCGGCGACGAAGCTTGCACGCGAGAGGTTGGCAATGGATGCACGAAATATACTTCAGTTTCGAAGCGCTGCAAACCTGCTTATGTGCACTCGACGTGGCGGTTCGCTGCTGAATATTGGACACCTTCTCGGACGGCCCAGCACATATCTCAGATCCCAATTGCGCCCACCATCCTTTCTGACATTCGGATATGAAGGAGCAGAACGGCATGATTCGTCAGGATGAAATGCAGCTGTAACTTTGGGACTGTGTGCCAGCCGCCACATCTGACCGACGGTGCTGCATTCTGCTTAGCGGCGGCACGCTGCGGGGGGAGGGTGCGCCGGGCAGGCGATACAGCTGGAGAATCTTTCGCACGCAGTGCGTGCCGATGTGCAATACAGAGTAAACTGCAAGATACAGTGGGCTATGTCGTCATGGCTGCTTATTCACCAATGACGCACGTGCCAGCCCATGCACTGATGCCAGCGGCGCTATTAACCACCATAAAAGACATCGACATGACCACAAGCTGCTGAACAGAGGATCAAAATTTCTCGTTGTCATGTAGCCTGACGAGGTATGCTGCTGTCGTCGGTGTCGAGTGCGCCTGCCTCAGGCGCGCTCAAGGGCTCAGCGGTGCCAGACTGATGACCATACAGCACGGCCATGAGCTCCCGCCGTGGGGACGAAACGTAAAAAGCCCTCTTGACCGGTCAAAGACCCCAACGGCATTCACTTTCATTTCTTCCCCTCGTAGTTGGGCCCCTTGTCCTTGTTGGTTTCTGCAATGCCGCTGCCATTGCCGCTGCTGTAGTCGGGCCGTGTCTTCGCGTTGCCGCCAGTTTCCCCCCTGTCACAGGTGAAATGATGACTGTCGACACCAAACGAGTAAGAGAATGAGGACAGCAAGCTCCTGTGAGGAAGCACCGTGTCCTTCGCCGGATCCATGCACAACGTCAGTATCCGCTTGCTGGAACAATGTAACATGCTTAGGAGGCAGGATGTTGCACTCACGAGGTGCCAGATGCGCCCGCCATCTTGTTCTGCAAATTTGCTTCAGGGTGGGCGCCGGCGGCTCTGTTGGGGTCGAACGCCCGCTGCGCCTGCTGGCCCGCCATGCCGGCCGACGGTGGCCGCTTCTCCTGCTGCGACTGTGTGAGGGGAAAAAACCAGAATCGACACAAACGACAGAGGGTCATGAATGAGCTGGTGGCGCAACTTGACTACAGCAGCAGACCTCATAGGGCGTGGCGCCGTCACCACAACTGGGGAGGCTTGAGCATCTCATGTGGCTGGAGAGCAAAAGCTTGACAGCGCACCACTTGGCCGCTGCCCGCATTTTCAGACCTGGCAGTTGTGCTGCGGTTCCGACCAAACAAGTAGTAGGCCCCGCCGGCGCCGATGATCAGTGGCACCACAATTTTGGCCTGTGTCAGAGACAGGACCTCAGTTGACATTCGCATGTCCTGCGCTGTCAAACCTGCAGGTTGAGTGTGTGCGGCATCAGCAGTGTCAGCAGGCCCGCGCAGCGAAACAGGTGTCACAGCGGGCGAGACTACGGTAGGCAATGCGCACTTACGAGGATGCATGCTAGCGTTGGCTGTGGATCTCTACTGCGGCGGAAAACGGTGCAACATGGATAAATTGCAGTCACCTGGCCGAATGACGGCGTGCCCTGGCCATGCGCCTCGGCAGTCCCGGCAGGATTTTGTGTCTCCGCAGCTGCGTGCAACGACTGCCACTTTTAATATTCGCTTCTGAGGTGATCATGGTCTGGCACGTAATTGAATGCAGAGATCATGGACAGGTAGAGACCATCTGTGGTCGCCATCAGTGATGAGGCTCGCCATCAGTGATGAGGCTCGCGGACATCCTCCCAAGTAGTGGCAGAATAAGGAACTGGGAGGCGTCGTGGCCTTTGCCCATCAGTTTATATCACCCAACGAGCCATGTGTTAGAAAAACGCTCACGTCGCTCAGCGAAGCCACGACGCCCGAGGCTCGAAGCTGGCTTGCGAGCCTGTGCAAGACCCCGCGCCATAGCGTTCCTCAGCATGCCGCTCATCATGGATTCAGTTGTCGATGTATTTGAACCACAAGCTAGACGTGTATTCAAAGAAGTTATGCACTAGCAATGTGTAGGCAAGCAACTGCCGAGAAGGCATTCCAAGAGAAGAGGTCAAAGTTCAAGCTTTGCGAAGCGCAGTCCCCAGCTAGCAAACGATCTCAAATTCACAGCCCTGTGCTCTGTCAGCTCGCATTTCTGTTCGTTGACTCCGGGACGAGGCACACGACCTGTGAGGCATCGAGGCGTTGTAGCGGGACCGCGAACTCCAACGCCAGACCAGTCACCTACTGTTGACAGTCCTATCTGGATGCATCAGGCAGCCATTGGCGAGCAGTGTTGCTCAGTGTTACTGCCCAGACTCATTGCCGAGTGTCGAGCGGGATTTCCGACATCCGCGAGGCTCATGCTGCGATCGAAGATTTGCTGCACCATGTCATCAGGGACTATAGAGCCTCTGCATCGTTAGACAGGCTCGACAGTGTAGCAAGATGGCCAGCGACGCTGGCGTACCGCTGGAGGTGGTTGAGGAGCTGCCACGCGAGCTAGACCCCAGCAACGCCGGGTCGTTCCTCATTGTGGCCAAATCCAAGCTCGCTGTGCACTATACCGGTGAGCTGAGCACGCACCATGGAGCAGTGGAGATATTCTGGTGGGCTCGCTGCATATGCCGCAGCACGTGCACGGCGAAAGCCCAGATCCGCTATTCGAGCTCGGCTACGGCGGAGTCTATGCCCGCTTTGGCGTGGTGTCGGGCGACCGGAACAATGCCTCAGCTCCTGCCGCGCACACACGATTGTGCAAGCTGATGGCCATCGACAGCGAGCTGTGCGCGAGCATTGTCTGGCGAAAACCAACGCGGATCCGATGCCAGTGCTCACTGCTAAATCCTTGCAGGCAGCGGCGCGCACAACAACGACGTGGGCAGCATCCAGGCCAACTGCCCGGTGCCGCGCCGCAGGCGGCTGTACTACTACGAGATCACGGTCAAGGACGCCGGCGACCGCGGCTGCGTCGCAATTGGCTTTGCCACACCTGATTTCAAGGCCGGCCGGCAGCCCGGGTGCGTGGCCTCTGTAATCTTCTGTCAGCCCCACCTGCAGCGTGAATGCAGCCATCTGCTGCATTTAATTACTCCATGCTGACTGTGCTGACTCTACAATGTGACGGCACCCTGTGCAGACACCCAGCGACCATGGCAGGACAATGTGTTCTGCCGGATTGCAATGGTCCGGTTCCGTCGACAATATTTTCCTGATCACCGAGACAACTTTTCTGCAGGTGGGAGGTGGGCAGCTATGGGTACCATGGCGACGATGGCCGCAAGTATGCGTCCACCGGCATGGGTGAGGAGTACGGCCCGCACTTTGGCGCGGGCGATGTCATCGGCGCCGGCCTGCACCTGGAGACCCAGGAACTCTTCTTCACGTGCGTCACTAGAATCTCCAACCCCAGGAATAGCCTGAATAACAATATCAAAGCGTCTCGAGGCTCAGGAGCTGTTCTTGGTGTGTGTCATGAGAGCTGAAACCCAGCCCTGACAAACGACTCAAAACACCTGCAGACCCAGCTCACAGTCTTCCTCACGTCCCCACATGGGATGAGCACACACTGGCGGGCCGTTAAGCTGTGCAGCGGGCAGGATGTGGGCGCTGGCGCTGCCTTTGGCATGGTGCAGCGTACGAACGCTTTCCACGACGCTGTCCCGGCTTTTGCGATCCTCGCGTCTCAGACCTATGCATCACCGGATCGGCGCTCAATCTGCAGCACTGGTGGCGCCGGCCGGCAGCTGCGTCCTGTGAGCGCAGCCCTAGTGTACAATTGGCAGCCGCCTTACAAGCTGCAGCTGCAGCTGACCGCGCGCATGCTGTGGTTTGGCACGCCCATGAGTGGTGCACTGGCAACCAAAGCCAGTGTGGCACTCTGGATGTCCGGCCATCCGTAGCTGTCAGGAAGCGGAAACACAGTGAAAGCATGGCGCCACAGTGCTGAGCATTGTGCATTAGGCCTCGAGCCACCTAGATCTGGAGCAACATTGGCATGTGTGTGATTGCCGTCCCAGCGTTCTCATCACCACCCAGGAAGAATGGAGAGCACCTGGGCACCGCTGTTCGAAGCTATCCTCAAGCGGAATACAGCGGACCCATGACGCCACTTCACTGGGGACTACGCTTCTGGGTCTCGAGCCGTGAGCACGTCTGCAGTATGACGGAATGTTGTCTCATTGCTGTGCAGGAAGAATGGAGAGCATCTGGGCAACGCCTTTCGGCATGTAGTGGCCACCGCCCTGGTGCCCACGATCGGCCTCCACAGGTACGCCCTGCCCTACTGACCCTTCCTTCGGCGGTAAACCCCACAAGTCGAATGCTTCATCATGCCTGAAACAAGGCTGTTCACATGACTGTTTTCAGATGCATGGACACTAACTCTAGAAGAGGAAGATTGACCGTGCCCCCTATGTGCGAGCTCGTGCCATCACCACTCTCGTATTTCGCTCGCTGACGTGTGTCTTCTTCAACATGCAGCCTGAACGAGGCGGTGGAGGTGAACTTCGGCTCCAAGCCCTTCGCCTTCGATGTGGACGGGCTGTTGCGGCAGGAGCGCGACCAGCAGGCAACCGCCATTGCCGCGTGAGTCATTTGCTTTCCGCTGTATGAATGATCAAAAGGCTGTTATGGCAGGGTGCGGACACAGCAGGCCCACCGCCATCGAGAGACGTCTTTTCTTGGGTTCACATCCCGCCGTCTGAATCTGACAGCATGCTTTGGCATTCGTTTCTGGTCAAACAGGCTGGAGGCGC